>Ga0207426_1000176_pt1 | contig 159819 bp, 125 predicted proteins | sample AraplaMF_Cvi_mMS_FD_184265 | JGI IMG/M metagenome (GOLD analysis project Ga0207426, IMG submission 184265) | Arabidopsis root microbial communities from the University of North Carolina, USA - plate scrape MF_Cvi_mMS (SPAdes) (version 2) | ecosystem: Host-associated > Plants > Roots >...
GCATTGAACATGCGCGGCAGCCGCACGTTGCGAACCGGGTCACCGGGGATCAGGTAGGCCTGGGTGCTGCCGCTGATGGAATGGCTCATGTGCGTGCTTCCGTTCGTCAATCGCTCTTTTGGAGGGCGGATGGCGAGCTTTATAGTCCCTCCAGCCAACCCCTGCAGCCTTTGGGGCATCAAAACGTGCGACTATCGATCTTTTAAATTCAATAATCGATCACTTCGAGGGTTTTCACCTGCACCAATTGCAAACTCGAACCCTTCCGCACAGATCACACTTCCGCCCATGAGCAAGGACAGCAATCACGACCCGGCACCGCCTCCCGGCCTGGACAAGCGCGACTGGATCGCCGGCCTGGAGCGCGGCGTGAGCATCATCGAGGCCTTCGACGACGCCAACCCGCGCCTCACCGCCAGCCAGGCCGGCCAGCGCACGAACATGACCCGCACCGCCGCGCGGCGCTACCTGCTGACCCTGCAGCACATGGGCTACGTCGCCAGCGACGGCAAGCTGTTCTGGCTCACGCCGCGCGTGCTGCGCCTGGGCCAGTCGTACCTGGAGTCGGCCCGCCTGCCGCGCGTGGTGCAGCCCTTCCTGCAGCGTGTGGCCGCCGGCACCAACGAGATCGCCTACCTCAGCGTGATGGACGGCGACGAGGTGGTCTACATCGCCCGCAACGGCCCCAACCGCAGCATGAGCACCGGCTACGTGCTCGGCGCGCGCGTGCCGGCGCAGGTCACCGCCTCCGGCATGCTGATGCTGGCGCTGCGCAGCGACGCAGAGCTCGACGAGTGGCTCACCACGCGCAAGCTCACCGTCTTCACCTCGCACACCATCGCGAGCATGGAGCGCATGAAGCTCGAACTTGCGCGCATCCGCGCCCAGGGCTGGGCGCTGTCCGAACAGCAGCTCGACCTGAACTCGCGCGGCATCGCGGTGCCGCTGCGCGACCGGCACGGCACGCTGGTCGGCGCGCTGAACATCACGATGCCGATGGGGCACGAGAGCTCGGAGGATGCGGTGGCGCGGGTGCTGCCGGTGCTTCGGGAGACGGCGCAGGCGATGCGGAACCTGATCTGACCCGACTGACAGCATTCCGACAGCATCCCCCGGGCACGATGTGCGCTTTCAATCCAAAAAGCGCTGGAGACACAAGCACCATGTCCGCCCCCCTCCTCCCCCAAGACACCCGCCTGAGCCGCCGCGGCCTGCTCCAGGCCGGCGGCGCGGCAGCCCTCGGCGGCCTGCTGCCCTCGATGGCCTTCGCCGAAGACGCGTGGCCCAGCAAGTCGATCCGCTTCGTCGTGCCCTTCGCGCCAGGCGGCAGCTCGGAGATCGTCGCGCGCTCGACCGCCGCTGAGCTCTCGCGCACCATCGGCCAGAGCGTGTTCGTCGACAACAAGCCGGGCGCTGCCGGCAACATCGCGATGGGCGAGGTGGCGCGCGCCACCGACCAGCACACGATCATCCTGGGCCACATCGGCACGCTGGCGGTCAACCCGTACATCTTCGCCAAGCTGCCCTACGACGCGAACAAGGACTTCAAGCCCGTGAGCCTGCTGGCCAAGGTGCCCAGCCTCTACGTGGTGCACCCCGACGTGCCGGCGAAGAACCTGAAGGAATTCATCGCCTACGCCAAGTCGAAGCCGGGCAAGCTCAGCTACGGCTCGGCTGGCAACGGCAGCGCCGGCCATCTGGCCTTCGAGTACCTGAAGATGACGGCCGACGTGTTCATGCTGCACGTGCCCTACCGCGGCACCGGCCCGATGGTGACCGACCTGCTGTCGGGCCGGCTCGACGCCTCGGCCATCGGCGCGGCGGCGGTGCTGCAGTTCATCAAGGCCGGCAAGGTGCGCTGCATCGCGACCGGCTCGGCCAAGCGCCTGCCGCAGCTGCCCGACGTGCCGACCGTGGCCGAACAGGGCTTCCCCGGCTTCGAGATGACGCAGTGGTACGGCATGCTCGCGCCGGCCAGCATCACGCCGGCGCAGCTCGCCAAGCTTTCGGCCGAGACGATGAAGGCCGTGAAGTCGCCCGACTCGATGCAGCGGCTGACCAACGACGCGGCGGAAGCCATCGGCGGCACGCCGGAGCAGTTCGCGCAGTTCATCGCCTCCGAACAGGCTCGCTGGCAGAAGGTCATCGCAAGGGCAAACATCAAGCCGGATTGAGCCCCGTCGGCTCTAGCATCGGGCCATGCGCATTCTCCTGGCCGAAGACGAACACACCCTGGGCACATGGCTGTGCAAGGCGCTGGAGCACGCGGGCATCCAGGTCGAATGGGTGGACGACGGGCGGCTGGCCGACCGGGCGCTGCAGCAGCGCGACCATGACGCGCTGGTGCTCGACCTGGGCCTGCCAGGGCTGGACGGGCACACGGTGCTGCAGCGGCTGCGCGAGCGCGACCAGCGGCTGCCGGCGCTGATCCTCACGGCGCGCGATTCGGTGAACGAGCGGGTGGCCTCGCTCAACGCGGGCGCCGACGACTTCCTCGCCAAGCCCTTCGCGCTGGCCGAGCTCGAGGCGCGGCTGCATGCGCTGGTGCGCCGCGCGCGCGGCGTGGAACATCCGCGCCAGGCCTGCGGCCCGCTGGTGTACGACGGCGCGCGGCGGCACTTCACGCTCAACGGCGAGGCGCTGGCGCTCTCGCCGCGCGAACTGGCGGTGCTGCGGGTGCTGGTGCAGCGCAGCGGCGAGCCGCTGTCGAAGCAGCAGATCCTGGAGCGCGTGTTCTCCGACGACGAGGAAGTGCACCCCGAGGCGGTGGAAGTCTTCGTCTACCGGCTGCGCAAGCGGCTGGACGGCAGCGGCGTGCGCATCGTCACGCTGCGTGGGCTTGGGTACGTACTGGAAGCAGACTGAGTGAGCGTGACGCAGGGCATCGTCAACCGCCTGCGCCGCGCGAGCCTCTGGCAGCGGCTCGCGCTGCTGCTCTTTCCCGCCCTGCTCGTGGTGACCGCGCTGGAGCTGTGGATGACGCGGCACGACGCGCTGGCCGCCGCCAACGCGGCCTACGACCGCTCGCTGCTGGGCGCGCTCAAGTCCATCGACGCCAACATCTCGACCGCGTCGGGCGGGCTCTCCGTCGAGCTGCCTTACACGATGTTCGAGTTCTTCGAGCTCACGGCGAGTGGACAGGTGTTCTTCCGCGTCTCGACCTCCGACGGGCTGGTCGAACTGGGCAGCGCCGACCTGCCCGCCCCGCCCGCCGAGCTGAAGATGGGCGTGCCGGCCTTCTACGACGCCACCTATTTCGGCGAGGCCGTGCGGCTCGCGGCCTACCGCCGCGACCTCGACCGTGCGCCGGCCGGCAGCACCGGGCGCAGCGTGCTGATCCAGGTCGGCGAGAGCACGCGCTCGCGCCAGGAATTCAGCGCGCGCTTCGTGCGCAGCGCGGCGCTGCGCGACGGGCTGGTGCTGGCGATGCTGCTGTGCGGCACCGCCATCGCGCTCGCGGCGGCGCTGCGCCCGCTCTCGCGGCTGGCGCGCGAGGTGGGCGCGCGCACCAGCGATGACCTCACGCGCATTGCCGAGACCGACCTGCCCGCCGAGGTTCGGCCGCTGGTGGCTGCCGTCAACCAGCAGATGTCTCGCACGCAAGAGCTGGTTTCGCAGCAGCGCCAGTTCCTCGACGACGCCTCGCACCAGCTGCGCACGCACCTGACCACGCTGCAGATGCAGGCCGACTACGCACGTCGTGAGGAAGACCCGGCGCAGGTGCAGGTGGCGCTCGATGCGCTCGGCACCGAGATCGGCCGCGCCACGCGCAGCGCGCAGCAGCTGCTGGCGCTGGGCCGCAGCGACACGGTGTCGGTGGAGCCCGCCGAATTCGATCTGGCGGGGCTGCTGCGCGAAGTGGCCGTCGACCTGCTGCCGCTGGCGCGCGCAAAACGCATAGATCTGGGCATCGACCTGGGCGTCCATTCACCCGCGCCCGAATTCCCCGCCGTGGCCGATCGCGGGCTGATGCGCGAGGCACTGGGCAACCTGGTGAGCAACGCCATCGCCTACACGCCAGCCGAAGGCACGATCACGCTTTTTGCTGCCGGCGACGCCGCGGGCTGGAGCCTCAACGTGGAAGACAACGGCCCGGGCATCGACGAGGAGGAACGCGCCGCGCTGGGCCAGCGCTTCCGGCGTGGCGCACGCGCCGGCAAGGGCGGCTTCGGGCTCGGGCTGGCCATCGCGCGCTCCATTGCGCAGCGGCACCGGGGCGAACTGCGGCTCGAGGCACGCGAAACCGGCCCGGGGCTGCATGCGATCATCTGGTGGCCGCGCGCTTCATCGGCCCCGGCCTCCGACTGACGGGCCCGCCGCCATGCCTTCCTCCGCTACCTCCAACCGACGCCATGCATTGCGCGCGCTGTGTGCGCTGCTCGCGCCGCCATTCGGCATGCGCGCGATGGCCGCGGGCGATCCTTCCGAAGAAGCCGCCGACTGCGTGATCCCCGCCAAGGCGGGTGGCGGCTTCGCGCTGACCTGCGCCCTGGCGCGCGATGCGCTGCAGGCCGTGCGCCCCGCGCGCCCGCCGCTCGCGCAGCGCTACCTGCCGGGCGGCATCGGCGCCGTGGCCTTCGACCGCATCGCCACCGGCAAGCTCGGCGGGCCGGGCACGCTGGTGGCGTTCTCCAGCGGCTCGCTGCTCAACCTCGCGCAAGGCCGCTTCGGACCGCATTCGCCCTCGGCCGTGCGCTGGATCGCCACGCTGGGCACCGACTACGGCGTGATCGCCGTTCACCGCGATTCGCCTTTCAGGCGCCTGCAGGACCTTGTCGCCGCACTGCGGCAGGACCCGTCGCGCATCGCCTTCGGCGCGGGCGGCACGGTAGGCAGCCAGGACTGGGTGAAGGCCGCGCTGCTGGTGCGCGCCGCGGGACGAGACCACAAGGCGATGCGCTTCGTCTCCTTCGAGGGCGGCGGCGACGCACTGAGCGCATTGCAGGGGCGGCATGTGGACGCGTTTCCGGGCGACGCGGCCGAGGCGCTCCAGGCCATCGCGGGCGGAGCGGCCGTGCGGCTGCTCGCGGTGCTGTCGGAGAACCGGCTGGGCGGCGCCCTCACCGGCGTGCCGACCGCGCGCGAGCAAGGCGTGGACCTGGTCTGGCCCACGGTGCGCGGCCTCTACCTGAGTGCGGACGTGCCCGATGCCGCCGTGCGCGCCTGGACCAACGCGTTCCGCGAGGCGAGCGCTGCGCCCGGCTATGCATCTCTGCGCGAACAGCACGGGCTCTACCCTTTCGCCCTCACCGGCTCCGCGCTCGACGACTATGTGCAGGCGCAGATCAAGGCCTACCGGCAGCTGGCGGACGAACTGGGGCTGCGGCGCTGGCCGACTTCCCGATGAGAATGCGGGCAAGATCGCGCCCATGACCGAAGACGCGATCACCCAACACATCATCGACATGCTGGCCGGCGGCCATTTCCAGATCGCCGACGACAACACCTTCTTCTTCCACGACGGCGACGACAAGTTTCCTTTCGCGACCATCGTGACGAAGGACAACGAGTTCGACAACGCCTCGAAGCTGAACCGCGCCGGCGTGTTCCGGCTGAACCTCGGCGTGGGCAAGGAAACGTTCCGCGCGCTCTTCGGCGAGCAGCCCGCCTCACCCGACTACAGCGCGCTCGACACGCTGATGCCGCATCCGCTGTACGCGAAGATGTACTGGGTCAGCGTGATCAACCCGAGCGCGAAGACCTTCGAGACGGTCAAACCGCTGATCGCCGAGGCACTGAGCCTCGCGCGATCACGTCGAACAGCCTAGGCCGCCTTCAGAAACACGTCGTGGTCCGGCGCGAAGTTCGCGTGCAGCGGCAGCATCGCGCCGCCCAGCGCGCAGGCCTGCGCACCGGCCTTGCCGCCGTGCAGCTGCGGCTGCCAGAGGCCTTCCCAGTTGCAGTGGTCGAGCGCGTCGCGGGTCTGGTCGAGCAGCGCCTGCAGCAGCGGGCGTGACATGGAGCCGTCCACCACCACGTCGGACAGGTCGAGCATGGCGGTGCCGCACACGATGGCATGCGCCAGCGCCTGCGATGCGCTGGCCAGCCAGGCCGTCGTGGTCTGTGCGAAAGGCGGCTGCAGCGCGCGGTCGTCGTAGGCGGCCATAGGGTCGAGGCCTTCGGCCGACAGGCGCTGCTCGAGCTCCCACAGCGACGCCTGCGCGACCAGCTGCGGCGGCAGCGCGCCGCGGGTACCCGGCGGCTGCATCGGCAGCGATGCCAGCGCGCCCGCATTGCCATGCGCGCCGGTATGCAGGTGCGAGTTGATGACCAGCCCGCCGCCCACGAAGGTGTCGACGAAGATGTAGAGAAAGCTCTTCAGGTCGTGCCCCCGCCCTCCCACCAGTTCGGCCACGCAGGCGGCCACGGTGTCGCGCGCGAAGCTCACCGGCAGGTCGATGCGCGAACGCACCTCGGCGGCCAGGTCCATCTGGTTCCACAGGTCGGACTGCGCCTTCGACAGCCCCAGCGTGCGGTGCCAGCCGCCGAGCAGAAACGGCGCGGCCAGCCCCACGCCCACGTTGCGCGCGGCCAGCGGCCCCAGGCCGTCGCGCAGGCGGTGGATGTGCTGCGCGATGGCGGGCAGCAGTTCGTCGGCGTCGGGAAAGTCGTAGCCGATGGCGTGGCGCTCGCGCACCTGCGCGGCGAAGTCGATCAGCAGCCACTCGGCACCGCGCCGGCCGACCTTGATGCCGATGGCGAAGGCGCCGTCGGGGTTGAGCGCCAGCGGCACCGAGGGCTGGCCGATGCGTCCGCGCACGCGGCTTTGCTTGAGGATGAGCCCGTCTTCCTCCAGCCGCGCGGTGATGAGCCCGATGGTCTGCGCGCTGAGCCCGGTCAGCCGTGCCAGGTCGGCCTTGGGCAGGCTGCCGTGAACGCGCAGCGCCTGCAGCACCGTGCGCTCGTTGAACTGGCGCATGCCGACCTGGTTGGAGCCGCGGGGCCGCAGCAGGTCGGGCGTGCGCGCAGCAGCGGGTGCGTGCGCATCAGGCATGCGCCTCCGCGGGCAGCTGGTCGGCCGTCATCGCGCCGGTCATCACCGCGACCGTGTCGCTCATGCTGATCTTCCTAGGATCGAGCACGGCCGCGCGGCGGCCCAGGCGGGCCACGTGGATGCGGTCGGCCACCTCGAACACGTGCGGCATGTTGTGGCTGATGAGCACCACCGGCAGGCCGCGATCGCGCACGCGGCGGATCAGCTCCAGCACCATGTTGCCCTCCTTCACGCCGAGCGCGGCGGTGGGTTCGTCCATGATGACCACGTGCCGCGCGAAGGCCGCGCTGCGCGCCACGGCCACGCACTGGCGCTGGCCGCCCGAGAGCGTCTCGACCGCCTGCGTCATCGACTGGATGCCGACCTTCAGGTCGGCCATGCGCGCGGTGCTTTCCTGCAGCATCTTCTTCTTGTCGAGCATGCGCAGCACGTTGCCCATGAAGCCGGGGCGGCGCAGCTCGCGGCCGAGGAACAGGTTCTCGTAGATGGTCATGGCGGGTGCCACGGCCAGGTCCTGGTAGACCGTCTCGATGCCCGCGCGCCGCGCCTCCAGCGGATTGCGGAAGTTCACCGGCTTGCCGTCGAGCAGGATCTGCCCCTCGTCGGGCACGATCGCGCCCGACAGCGCCTTGATGAGCGATGACTTGCCCGCGCCGTTGTCGCCGATCACCGCGAGGATCTCTCCTGCGCGCAGCTCGAAGTCGACACCGGCCAGCGCCGTGACCTGGCCGTAGCGCTTCACCAGGCCCTTGGCCTGCATCACGATCTTGCGGTTTGTAGCCGTGTTCATTTCAGTTCTCCACCACGCTGGCACACGAGCCGCGGCCGACGCGACCGGCGCGGACCCGTCGGGGAACACCGCGGAACGGGCTTTGCCCGGCCGAAGGTGTTGCCCCCTGGAAGGGGGTTGGCGAAGCCACACGAAGTGCGCGAAGACTGGGGGTGAGCTTCATGCTAGCGAGCCCCCCTGCGCGAGAGTTGGTCTGCCGTGACGGCCAGGATCACCAGGATGCCCGTCACCAACACCTGGTAGATCGAAGACACGCCCATCAGCGTGAGCCCGTTGCGGAACACGCCCACGATCAGCACGCCGATCAGCGAACCCAGCACGATGCCGCGGCCGCCGAAGAGGCTGGTGCCGCCGAGCACCACGGCCGTGATGGCGTCGAGGTTCTCGGTCTGGCCCGCGTTCGGGTCGCCCACTCCGGTGCGCGCCACCGACAGCAGCGAGGCGATGCCGTAAAGCACGCCCGCCATCACGTACACGCCCAGCAGCACGCGCTGGGTAGGGATACCCACGAGGCGCGTGGCCTCGGCGTTGTTGCCCACGGCGTAGACGTGCCGCCCCGCCGCCGTCTCGCGCAGCACGAACCACGCGAGGAAATAGAGCACCACCATCAGCACCGAACCCCAGGCCACTTCGGCGCCGCCGATGGTGAAGGTGGTGCCCAGGCCCGTGAGGCCGCCGGGCAGGTCGGTGATGGTCTGCGACGACGAGTACAGCTGCGTGATCGCGAAGGCGATGTTCAGCGTGCCCAGCGTCACGATGAAGGGCGGCAGCTTGATGCGCGTGACCAGCAGGCCGTTGAGCAGGCCGAACAGCGTCGTCACGCCGATGCCGCAGAGGATGGCCACCGGCGCCGGCAGGCCGAGCTCGGTGGCGAACTTGCTCATGATGATGCCGCCCAGCGCCATCACCATGCCGCACGACAGGTCGATGCCCGCCGTGAGGATCACCAGCGTCTGGCCGATGGCGATCACGCCGACCACCATCACCTGCTGCAGGATCAGCGAGAGATTGCCGCCCGTGAGAAAGCGGTCGGACTGGGTCGCGAAGAAGATGCATGCGCCGAGCAGGGCCAGCCACGGCCCCAGGGCGCCCCACGGGATGTGGTGCGTGGCTGATGCGGATTTCGCCATCGAGATGTGCCTCCCTGGAATTCGTCGTCAGCTCGGCTGCTTACTTCTTGCCCCAGCACAGCTCGGCACCGGTCTTGGTGTCCTTGCTGTCGACGCCCGCCACGCTCTTGCCAGCGATCAGCGTCACGCCCGTATCGACATAGCCCGAAGCCTTCTTGCCCGTCTTGGCGTACTCGACGCCCGCGGCAACGCCCATGGCGGCCATCTTCAGCGGGTACTGCTGCGAGGTCGCGGCGATGATGCCGGCGGCCGTGTCCTTGATGCCCTGGCAGCCGCCGTCGACCGACACGATCATCACGCCCTTCTCCTTGCCGGCGCGCTTGAGTGCGTTGTACGCACCGGCGGCGGCGGGCTCGTTGATGGTGTAGACCAGGTTCACGTCGGGCGCCTTCTGCAGGCAGTTCTCCATCACCGTCTGCGCCTTGGCCTGGTCGCCGTAGCTGTCGGCCATGCAGACGATCTCGGGCGCCTTAGACAGCTCATTCGACTTCGCGTCGTTGGCCTGCAGGCCGAAGCCCTTCATGAAGCCGTTGTGGCGCTGCGCGCCCACGGGGTGGCCCGGCAGCAGGTCGAGCGCGACGATCTTCGCCGGCTTGCCCGCCATCGCGGCCTTGGCGTATTCGCCGATCAGCACGCCGGCGGTGTAGTTGTTGGTCGCGAAGAGCGCGTCGGTCGCATCCGGCGGATCGGCCGGGCTGTCGAGCGCGATCACCATCACGCCTTTGTCGCGCGCCTTCTTGATTGCGGGAACGATGGCCTTGGCATCGCTCGGCGTGATGAGGATGGTCTTGGCGCCGGCCGCGATCATGTTCTCCATGGCGGTGATCTGCCCGGCGTTGTCGCCGTCGGCCTTGCCTGCGCCGGAGAGCAGCTTGGCGCCCTGCTTCTTGGCCTCTTCCTGGGCGCCTTCCTTCATCTTCACGAAGAAGGGGTTGGTCTCGGTCTTGGTGACGAGGCCGATGACGGGCTGGTCGGCGGCGAAGGCAGCGGTCGACGCGGAGGCTGCGGCGAGGGAGAGTGCTGCCAGGGCGAGGATAGAGCGGGGGCTGGTGTGCATGGGTTGTCTCCTTGGGCGGGCGGTTGTTAGCGCCTGCGGTTTTGGATCCGGATCGCGTGAGGGGAAGCGGGCGTCCGGGCGCAAGGGGACTATCGGGCAGCGGAGGGACTAAATCAAGGTGATTTAGTTATCGGAAACCCGAACACAGCAGATGTAGAGGCGCCGAAGCCTGTGGCTATGGCGGCGAACAATCAATGGGGGGTTTTGCTTGGGGGACGTCTGTCGTGCGCGCAATGCTGAAGGGTAGATCCACGTAGCGTTCGGGTTGCCCTCTCAAGCCGGAGGCGAAGGAGTCACTCCCGCGAGGAGAGCTTTCCGAAGAAAACCTGCGTATCGTATTTTCGGCCTTCTCTCGAAAAACTCCAGAATTCGGAAGGAAAGAAGTAGCCCCTTTCCAGGAACTCAGTCAACTGATGGAGCGCATACCCCAAAGCATCCAAGCTTATCTCCAAGAACAACGAATTTTTCTTCATTTCGAGACGATCGAGCACGCCAAGTCTCAATTCAATTATCGCTTCCTCCAGATTATTTCGAAACAAATGAAGAGAGCCGACATGCTCGACACTCTTTATTCCATCTATCAATGCAGAGATTTTCGAGAGAAGAAAACCAGCACCCTCTTCATCGAAATCAATCGTTAATTCGTCCTTGCTCAACGGCCCAAAATGAAAAACTATCAAGCTACAACCTCACTGCCAGCATCGCCACCGAAGCGTCAATTCATTTCATTAGGATTCAACTTCAACAATAGCTCGAAGTGATCAGAAGCCAGCGCACAAAAAATCTCGGCGCACCGTTCAGCAACCTGGCACCGCTATTCAGTACTGTTCACTCACTGTTATTTCCTGGTCTCCAAAACTGCAGACCTTCCAAAGCTCGCTCAATATCTGTCAGGTCATCTTCGCCTCGAGTTTCATCGAAAACCCTGGACAAGGTAGATCGAACTCTGGCGAGCCGACTCGTCACTTCTCCGTCGTCAATGAATTTGGTTGTTTCCGCGTTGTATTCTGACTTCTTATCAGGAAGATCCGGCGCGTAATATGAGCCAATCTTATGCAGGGAAATTAGCATGTACTCGATCTCTCGAAGGACGCTTAATAAATCCCCCCCATCAATTCGCAATTCTTTATTTTTTTCCATCATTTAAGATCTCCTAAAGACTTTTAGATTGCATGCTGGAACACCACCTTTAATCGTTAGCTCCTGCCTGTGATACCTAGGATTCTCCACCCATTCAAGTCTTGACAGCGGCACGTCAAATTCAACATAGTCCCGCCCGCGACCTTGTCCGATCTGATACTTATCTTCGGCATCGCGTTGACTTAGTGGTTTTCCGCTAGCAGGCTCAACATAGACGCGATTGTTGTCACTGGCAATAACTTTGCCGCTGGCCTGGATTCCGGTTGACCCTTTTCGATTCGTGTAATGCCGCACTCGCGTCATCAGCGGGCAATGCGCGTTTTCCTGTGTTTGCGCCGCTTTCGCCTGCTCGGGTTTGTTCGGCGGAGTGCTCCCGCCATTAGTCCGTTGCCCTCCTTTTCGCGCTAATCCAAAGGGGTCGATCCAGTAAGTAGGACTTGGCGCGTACTCGTAGAAGTTTTCACCACCGAGGATTCGAATTGGATCCCTCGAGACGAATCGCCCTACCAGTGGGTCGTAGTATCGATACCTGTTGTAGTGCAGCCCCGTCTCTTCATCCCAATACTGCCCCTGAAACCGAATCGGATTCCTGAACCCCGCCCTTCTCCCCGCTTCGCCGATCGCCTCCCGCGCCTCTCCCCACGCCTTGTACTGCGCCGACCACGCAATGCTGCCCTCATGGTCTGTCAGTTCCTGCGGTGTGCCCAGGTGGTCGCACTGGTAGAACGCCATCTCCCTTCTGTCAAACGCCCGCGGCACCTGCCTCTGCTCGCCGTTCCACAGCGGATCCTGCTCGATGTCGTAGGCGCCTCCATTGGCCTCCATCAACGCCTTCGCATCCGTCATCTCGCTCAGCGCCATCGCGCTCGCCCGGCGCACCTGCACCAGCGGCACGAACGAGTTCGGCTCGTGGATGTAGTGCACGCTCCAGCCGTGCTCGCCGCCCTCCTCGATCGCCGAGCTGCTCTGCGTGCTCTCGAATGCGAGCACATCGCCGTCCCAGCCGAACAAAGTCGTGGTGTCGCCCGAACTCTTGGATAGACGCCGCCCCAGCGCGTCATAACTGAAGGTGGTGGTGATGCCGCTGTGGTCGGTCGCCGCGGTCATGCGGTTGAAGCCGTCCCATGCGAAAACGGTGCGCCAGCCGTTGCGTACGCGCTCGGTCATGTTGCCGCGTTCGTCGTAGCGGTAGCTGGTGCCGGCGTAGGTCTTCAGCAGGTTATCCAGCAGCTTGCCGGCCGGGTGCCTCAGCGGCTCGTTGGCCGGGGGCGGGTCGACGATGTTGCCTGCGGGGTCGAAGGCGAAGGTCTCGCGCCCGAGGCGGCTGTTGGCTTCGAGCAGGCGGCCCACGGGGTCGTAGCGGTAGTTCAGGTTGCCACGCCGGCTGTCGCCGATGGCCACCAATTGGCCAGCCTTGTCGTAGCTGTAGCGGCGCTGGATGCCAACTGCCTCGACAGCACTTGGCCTGGTGCGCGATATCTGCTGCTCGAGCAACCGTCCCGCCGGGTCGTACTGCTGCCGCTGGCTCAAGCCGTTGCCCTGCTCGCGTGCGATCTCCCGATGCAGGTCGTCCCGCTCGAAGCCCAGGATGTCCTGACCGTCGATCATCAGGCCGTGCACATGGCCGGAGCCATAGGTCAGCCATTGGGTGACGTGCCCGTCGGGCCGCACGGTGGCGACGCGATGGTTGAGTTCGTCGTAGCTGTGTTGCCAGACCGCCGTGCGCTTGCGCTTCAGGTAGTGGTGATGCTCGCGAGTCAGGTTGCCGGCCGGGTCGTAGAACCACTGCAGGCGCGCATCGCTGTTCGTCGCCTCGAGCAGGCGGCCGTTGCGGTCGTATGCGAAGCGTTCGGACTGCCCGCCGGCGCGGCGTTCGCTAAGGCGGCCGAGAGGATCGAATTCGAGTTCGGTGCTGTGGCCCGCCTCGATCACTTCGGCGAGAACGCCCGTGGTTTCTTCGTGGACGTACTGCGTGGTCTTGCGGTCGAAGCCGGTTTCTTCGAGCAGTCGGCCCACGGGGTCGTAGCGGAAGTCGTAGCGGCTGCCGTTCTCGTTGTGCAGTTCGGTCAGGCGGCCCAGCAGGTCCCAGTGGTACTTGAGCGAGCGGCCAGCGGCATCGGTGCGGCCGGCGATCAGGCCGGCGCGCGTGTAGCTGTAGCGCGTGGCGCGCCCCAGTGCGTCGGTGTGCACGAGCAGCCGGCCTTCGGCGTCGTGCTCGAAGTGCTCGCTCGTCCTGTCGGGCTGTTCGATCTCTTCCAACTGGCCGGCTGCATAGCGATAGCTGGTGGCGTTGCCGGCAGCATCGGTGGCCTTGACCAGGCGGCCGCGATCGTCGTAGTCCCAGCGGCTGGTCTTTGCGGAGCAGTCGGTGTAGCTCAGCAGCTGGCCCGATGGCGAGTAGACGAGCGCCTTGACGCCGCCCTTGGCATCGGTGATGCGCACGGGCCTGCCCGCCTTGTCGTACGCGTACTCGGTCTTGTGCCCCAGCGGATCGATCTCTTCCGCAAGATGGCCCTGCGCGTCGTAGTCGCGCTTCCACACGCCGCCTTCCGCATCGCGGATGCCAGTGAGCCGGTGCAGGCTGTCGTATTCGTAGTGCACCCGGCTGCCGTCGGCTCGGGTGTGCGTCTGCAGGTTGCCGTCGGCGTCGTAGGTGTAGTCGTCCGTCGTGCCGTCGGTGTGCACATGGCGCGTGATGTTCTTCGCCTCGTCCCGGAAGAACCACTCCTGCAGCCCGTCCGGATGGATGATGCGGTAGGTGTAGCCCTGGATGTCGTAGTAGTGCCAGGTCTCCCCGCCCAGCGCATCGGTCACGTAGGTCAGGCGGATGTTGCGGTCCCACTCCAGCTTCAGCGCGAAGCTGCCGTCGTCGGACCACTCGCGCACGGCCTTGGCGTCGGGGCCGGTGCCGTCGTACTCGAGGTTCATGCCCCGGCCTGTGCGGTCGGTGTAGCGGGTCACCAGGTGGTGGCTGTAGGTGTAGCTCCAGCTGGCGCCGTCTTCGTCCTGCGCGGCGACGAGGTCGCGCTCGCCGTCGTGCGCGTAGCCGGCGAGTTGGCGCACGACCTGGCCGTCCTTGAGCTCCCACAGTGACTGGATGAGCCCGGTCTGCGCATCGGGCTTGGTGCCCACATGCGCCATGACGACTTCTCCGTGCTTGCTGATGACGTCGCTGAGTACGCGCTCGCCCGTTGCCGCGATCACGTGGTCGTAGCGCAGGCCGATGGCCATGCCGTCCTTGGCCTGCTGCGTGACCAGCCGGAAATGGGGTTGTTTGCTGTCGACGTACTCGTAGATCTCGCGCCATTCGCTCTGTTCGCCTTCGGGCAGAGGCTTGCCGAAGTCAAGCACCAGCAGGCTCTCGCTCAGGCGAGAGACGCGGACTTCCTCGATCGCATCGAAATAGCTCTGGCCCACGGCCAGCACCGGGTAGGCGTGGCTGCGGCCGTCGGCGGCGTGGTGCACGAGGCTGGGCTGGCCCTGGCGGGCGCCTCGCGCGGGGGCGGTGATGTCCACACGCATGCTGTAGGGGGTGATCCAGCGCGCGCCCAGGCTGCCTCGGTCGAAGGCGTCGAGGTCACTGGCGTAGGTGCGCGCCCATTCGATCGGCAGCGGCGCTGCCAGAACGAAGTCGGTGTGGGTGAAGCTTTCGTTGCCCGTGGCAAGGCTGATGGAAGCCCCTTTGCGCGCCGGCGCAGGGCAGTTCTTGCACCCCGCCGTCCCTTGTGCATCGGCTTGCTTGTTGATGTGGCCGAGTTGCGTTCCGGGATTTTCCTTTTCCGCCTTGGCTCCTGTTTGCGGAGCGATGATCGCGGCACGCTGGCCCTTCTTCTTCAGCAGCGCATCCCGCAGCTTGTACAGCAGCCACATGATGCTGGCCTGCGCTTCCCTGTCCGCCAGCCTCGACAGCTGCCCGCGCAGCTGCTGCTTGAAGTCCAGCATCTGCGTGATCACGCTGTTGACCTGGCTGGCAACGCCATCGGGCAGCTGGCTCGCAGCCGCCTTCGCCACGTAGTTCGCCGACTGCTTCGAGTAGCGCACCGCCGCACCCCACATGCGGCTCCACGTGCTCTGCGTCTTCGGGTCGTGCACCTTGGTTTCGGGTGACGCAGGCGTGCCTACCGTGAACAGATCCTTCTGCCCCAGCACGCGACGCATCACGTCCACCAGGTTGTCGATGATCTTGTCTGCCAGGTCCGCGCAGCTCTTGAGGATGCCGTCGAGCTTGGCGATGGCTCCGTCGATGAACTTGTCCAGCTCACCCATGATGGTGGCATTCAGGTGCCCCACCAGCGTGGTCACGATCGCCTCCCCCAGGTTCGAGGCCGCCGTCTTCAGTTGCTGCCTCACCAGGTGCAGCGTCGGGCGCAGGCTCATGCGCGCCGCAGCCATGCTCGGCGGTACCGGGATCAGCCCGATCAGGTTGATGCCCAGGCTCACCCAGTTCAGGAACGCGTCGACGCCGTCCTTGGCCTTCTTCTCGACGATGTTGATGATGTCCAGGAACACATCCACCAGCGCCATGATGTTGCCCACGATCGGGATGCTGCCCAGCACCATCGTCAATCGTTCCAGCGTCACGTAGCCGCCACTGAACGAGCGCAGCCAGTCGTCCACCGCCTTGCTCGCGGCGGCGACGTCTTCCTTCACGATCGTGTTCAGCGGCGCCACCGCCGTCTGCGGCTCGCGCTCGGTCGGCGCTTTCTTCTCTTCCGTCCCTGCCATTTATTGTTTCCCTCAGTTGATGCTGGCGCCCTGGAACTCGAGCTGCTCGAAGGTGCTGCCGGTGAAGTCCACGCTGCGTCCCTGCAGCCCTTGCGCATGCACCACGGTGCCGCTGCAGTCCAGCACGCCGACGTCATTCCAGCTGCCGCCCGCGAAGCTGATGTCGTCCCACTGGCACTGCCGGAAGGTGCTGCTTCCGATGCTCGCGCCATCGAAGTTCGCGCCCGTGAAGCTGCAATTGATGAACGTGCAGCCGGTGATCGAGATGCTGCTGAAGTCGCACTGGGTGAAGCTGCAGCCCGTGAACTGGCAGCCGCTCCAGCCCGCCTGCTTGAAGCTGGTGGCGGTGAAGCTCGTGCCTGCGAAGGTCGTTGCGGCGAACTGGGCAAGGCCCAGGTCGAGCCCCGCGTAGGCGAAGCTGTCGGCCTGGCCGACGAGCCCGGCGGGAGCACCGCCAGCGCCTTTGCGCCACATGTCGTGGGCGAGGATGATGATCTGGGAAGACACTCGATGTCCCTCGGTTGGCTATCTCTTCAGCGAGACAGATGCTTCTGAAGGACTCGGCCGCTGAACTTGTCGATCAGCAGTTGCGGTTCCGCCAGGCCCGGCAGGGCACCGCGATGACCCTGCGGCTTGTTCGACGCTTCCCACGTAACCCGGTATCCGTCGGATGCATCGACCAGCACAAGCTTGTAGTTCTCGAGCCGCAGGCCAGAAGACCTTCCATCCTCCCAGGCCACTGCAATCGCCTGTGCTACCAGGCCATCGACTTCGATGATTTCGTTCATTCTTTTCTCCCTTTCAAAATTGAAAGCCGCAGACTCGGTCGGTCGCGGCGTCTTTTGAAACAGTCCCAGCGTCGGGACCACTACCTGCTTCCTCGCTCCCGAAGCATTTCGCCCGTGATCCTCGAGGCGATGTACATGATCGACCGCCCCAACCTGCTGGCGTTGCCAAGTCCCTTCTGCCCGGGCGGCAGCTTGGCAGAGAAGGCTATGCCGATGGTGTCGACACCGTCTTCGTCCTCGCCGTTCTCTTTCCGCCTTTCGGCAATGCGGACATCGAAGTTATTCAGGTCTTGCCCGGTCCTCTCGAACAGCCTGAAAGCGTTGCCCAATGCGATCACCACCGGGGTGTTGAGCAGCAGCCGATCCGGCGGCTCGATCTCGAAGAGCGGCGCGGCCGAACCATCGAGGCCGTCGCTCACGGACGCGAGCCCCGGGCCTTCGCGCGGGCCGCTTCGATCTCCTTGAGCAGATCTCCTGCCTCCGCATTGCCGCTCTTCGACGACTCCGCCGCCCAATGCGCGGCTTCGGCGAGGTCCTTGCCGCCCATGTAGAGGTCGTAGGCCAGGTTGTGCTGCGCGACGACGTGTCCGGCCTTGGCCGCGATCGTCAGCCAGCGGATGCGCTGAACGTCGTCGGAAGACGTGAAGGTGTAGTACAGCGAGAGACGGAACGCGGCCTCGGCGTCACCGGCCTCGGCCTTCGTGATCAGTTCGGCTCGTTGCGCATCTGTCAGCGCGTAGGACTGCGCACCCGAGATGGGCGAAGAAGAAGAGGCTGGTGCGGCGTCGGGCTTGTCCATGGCTTGGTTCTCCGTTGCGTAAGAGACTGGGAGGTTCAGAAGAAGAGGAAGAAGCACTGCCAGCTTCGTGCCGAACCTGAGATCGATGTTCTTCATGGCTTGGGGTTGAAGGTATGCCAGACCCCGGGATCGGCGGTGTCCATGCTTCCGTCGGCCTTCTGGCCAGCAGGCTTGTAGGCGCCGTGGGGCCAGATCCACAGGAGCTTGTCGGGCGCCACGACAGGCGCATTGAGCTCGTTGGCCAGTTTCTGCGCGTAGGGGTCCGTTCCCTTGCCGGTCTCGCATGACATAAGCTGAACCTGCTGGCCTTCCGTATACGACGGATGCGCCTTGATCCGCTGCGCCATTTGCGCAGGGGTGATGCCCTTGAGCGCGGTGTCGGTCATGATGCTCGGATTGCCGTGGGAGCCGACCGTGAAGGTGCCGGGCGGGCTCGGGATGTTGTCTGCCGACTGCCGGATCGCCTCGTTGTGCGGGAACAGGTTGATGTCGACCAGACCCAGCGGATCGATGCCGCGCACGGGGTTGCCGCCGACGTACGCATACAGGTTGAGGCCGCCTGCGAGCCCCAGCGGGTCGGGCGAGACATACCGGCCGCTCGCCGGATCGTAGTAGCGGTAGCGGTTGTAGTGCAGCCCCGTTTCGGCATCGAAGTACTGCCCCTGGAAGCGGATCGGATTCACGATGCCGGCACGTCGCCCCGCCTCGCTGATGACCTCGCGCGCTTCGCCCCAGGCCTTGTACTGAGCCGACCATCCGACCCGGCCTTCATGATCGGTCAGGTCCCGCGGCGTGCCGAGGTGGTCGCACTGATAGAAGGCGATCTCGTCCGCCTCGAAGCTGCGCTGCCCCGGCTGGAGTTCGCCGTTCCAAAGCGGATCCTGCTCGATGTCGTAGGCGCCACCGTTGGCGGCCATGAGTTCCCGCACGTCGGGCGTCCTGCCCGGCACGATCGCATGCGCCTGGCGCAGTTGAACCAGCGGAGCGAAGGAGCGCGGCTCGTGGACGTAGTGCACGCTCCAGCCGCGTCCGTCGTCTTCCTGCTCCGCGGCGAGGCTCTGCGTGCTCTCGAAGGCGAGCGTGTCGCCATCCCAACCGAACCGGGTGATGCTGTCTCGCGAGCGTTTCGAGATGCGGCGGCCCAGCGGGTCGTAGGCGAATGAGGTTTGCGTGCCGTCTGGGTCCGTGGCGGAACTCAGGCGCCCGAAACCGTCCCACGCGAAGGTGGTCGCCCGGCCGTTGCATACGCGCTCGACCATGTGGCCGTGCTCGTCGTATCGATAACGGACGCCGGCATAGGCCCGGAGCAAGTTGTCGAGCAAGGGAGCGATGGGAGCCCGGCTTGCGCCGGTGGTGCCAGCGGGCTCGGCAACGTTACCCGCCGGATCGAAGGCGAAGGTCTCGCGTCCGAACCGGCTGTTGGCCTCCACGAGGCGGCCGACGGGGTCGTAGCGGTAGTCGAGGTTGCCATGATGGCTGTCGCCGATGGCGACGAGCTGCCCCGCCCTGTCGTAGCCGTAGGTGCGCTGCAGCTGCAGCGCGCCGGGTGCGCTCGCCTGGCCCGGCACGACCTGCTGCTCCAGCCGCCTCCCTGCGCTGTCGTAACGCAGCTTCTGGGTCAGGCCGTTGCGCTGCTCGCGCAGCACTTCGCGATGGAGGTCGTCGCGCTCGAAGCCGAGGATGTCGTGTCCGTCGAGCAGCAGGCCGTGCACGTGGCCCGAACCGTAGGTGAGCCACTGGGTCGCATGGCCGTCGGGGCGGATCGTGGCGACGCGCTGGTTGAGTGCGTCGTAGCGGTGCTGCCATATCGCGGTGCGCCCGGCCTGCAGGTCGTGCTGATGCTCGCGCGTCAGGTTGCCGGCCGGGTCGAAGAACCACTGCAGGCGCGCGTCGCTGTTCGTCGCCTCCACCATGCGCCCGTTGCGGTCGAAGGCGAAGCGCTCGACCTGGCCGCCAGCGGACCGCTCGGTCATCCTGCCCATGGCATCGGCCTGCAACTGCACCACTCGCCCGCCCGCGTCGACCTCGGCAAGCCGGCCGGTGCTTTCCTCGTAGCGGTACCGCGTGGTCCGGCGGGCGAAGTCGGTCTTCTCCAGCAGCCGGCCCACGGGGTCGTAGCGCAGGCTGTGGCGGCTGCCGTTCTCGTTGCGCAATTCGACAAGACGACCCAGCAGATCCCACTGGTACCTGAGCGAATGCCCGTCGGCATCGGTGCGGCCGGCGATGAGCCCTGCGCGGTTGTAGCTGTAGTGCGTGCGGCGCCCGAGCCCGTCGACATGCGCGAGCATGCGTCCCTCGGGGTCGTGCAGTGTCTGCTCGCGCGTGCCGTCGGGCAGCACGAGCTCGTGGAGCAAGCCCGGCACGCTGCCTTGGGCACGCAGTACCGCGTCTTCCTGCGGAAGGCTGTAGAGATGGCGCGTGACGTTGCCCGCCGGATCGACGGCCGTGGCGAGTCGGCCGCGATCGTCGTAGGTCCAGCGGCTGGTCTTGCCCGAGCAATCGGTGAGGCTCGCGAGCCGACCGCGAGGCGTGTAGCTCATCAGCTTCGTGCCGCCCTTCGCATCGGTGATGCGCACGGGCCTGCCGGCCTTGTCGTACGTGTACTCGGTCTTGTGGCCCAGCGGATCGATCTCTTCCGTGAGATGGCCCTGCGCGTCGTAGTCGCGCTTCCACACGCCGCCTTCCGCATCGCGGATGCCAGTGAGCCGGTGCAGGCTGTCGTATTCGTAGTGCACCCGGCTGCCGTCGGCTCGGGTGTGCGTCTGCAGGTTGCCGTCGGCGTCGTAGGTGTAGTCGTCCGTCGTGCCGTCGGTGTGCACATGGCGCGTGATGTTCTTCGCCTCGTCCCGGAAGAACCACTCCTGCAGCCCGTCCGGATGGATGATGCGGTAGGTGTAGCCCTGGATGTCGTAGTAGTGCCAGGTCTCCCCGCCCAGCGCATCGGTCACGTAGGTCAGGCGGATGTTGCGGTCCCACTCCAGCTTCAGCGCGAAGCTGCCGTCGTCGGACCACTCGCGCACGGCCTTGGCGTCGGGGCCGGTGCCGTCGTACTCGAGGTTCATGCCCCGGCCTGTGCGGTCGGTGTAGCGGGTCACCAGGTGGTGGCTGTAGGTGTAGCTCCAGCTGGCGCCGTCTTCGTCCTGCGCGGCGACGAGGTCGCGCTCGCCGTCGTGCGCGTAGCCGGCGAGTTGGCGCACGACCTGGCCGTCCTTGAGCTCCCACAGTGACTGGATGAGCCCGGTCTGCGCATCGGGCTTGGTGCCCACATGCGCCATGACGACTTCTCCGTGCTTGCTGATGACGTCGCTGAGTACGCGCTCGCCCGTTGCCGCGATCACGTGGTCGTAGCGCAGGCCGATGGCCATGCCGTCCTTGGCCTGCTGCGTGACCAGCCGGAAATGGGGTTGTTTGCTGTCGACGTACTCGTAGATCTCGCGCCACTCGCTCTGCTCGCCTTCGGGCAGAAGCTTGCCGAAGTCAAGCACCAGCAGGCCCTCGCTCAGGCGCGAGACGCGGACTTCCTCGATCGCGTCGAAATAGCTCTGGCCCACGGCCAGCAACGGGTAGGCGTGGCTGCGGCCGTCGGCGGCGTGGTAGACGAGGCTGGGCTGGCCCTGGCGCGCGCCTCGCATGGGCGTGGCGAGGTCCACGCGCATGCTGTAGGGGGTGATCCAGCGTGCGCCCAGGCTGCCGCGGTCGAAGGCGTCGAGGTCACTGGCGTAGGTACGCGCCCATTCGATCGGCAGCGGCGCTGCGAGAACGAAATCGGTGTGGGTGAAGCTCTCATCCCCGAGAGCGAGACTGATGGAGCCGCCCTTGCGCACCGGCGCCGGACCGTTCTTGATGCTGCACCCTCGCCCGTTCGCGGGCGCCTGCTTGCTGATGTGCCCCAACTGGTCACCGGGCTTGTCCTTCTGGGCAACCGCCCCCGCCTGCGGCGGCACGATCGCGGCCCTCCTGCCCTTCTTCTTCAGCAGCGCATCCCGCAGCTTGTGCAGCAGCCACATGATGCTGGCCTGCGCCTCCTTGTCCGCCAGCCTCGACAGCTGCCCTCTCAGCAGCCGCTTGAAGTCCAGCATTTGCGCGATCACCCCGTTGATCCGCCCCGCGATGCCATCCGGCAGATGGCTCGCAGCCGCCTTCGCCACGTAGTTCGCCGACTGCTTCGAGTAGCGCACCGCCGCACCCCACATCCGGCTCCACGTGCTCTGCGTCTTCGGGTCATGCACCTTGGTCTCTGCCGCCGCAGGGGCGCCCACCGTGAACAGGTCCTTCTGACCCAGCACCCGACGCAGGATGTCCACCAGGTTGTCGATGATCTTGTCCGCAAGATCCGCGCAGCTCTTCAGGATGCCATCGAGCTTGGCGATGGCTCCGTCGATGAACGTGTCCAGCTCGCCCATGATGGTGGCGTTCAGGTGACCCACCAGCGTGGTGACGATGGCTTCCCCCAGATTCGAGGCTGCCGACTTCAGCTCCTGCTTCACCAGATGCAGCGTCGGGCGCAGGCTCATGCGCGCCGCTGCCATGCTCGGCGGTATCGGGATCAGCCCGATCAGGTTGATGCCCAGGCTCACCCAGTTCAGGAACGCATCGACGCCGTCCTTGGCCTTCTTCTCGACGATGTTGATGATGTCCAGGAACACATCCACCAGCGCCATGATGTTGCCCACGATCGGGATGCTGCCCAGCACCATCGTCAATCGCTCCAGCGTCACGTAGCCGCCGCTGAACGAGCGCAGCCAGTCGTCCACCGCCTTGCTGGCGGCGGCGACGTCTTCCTTCACGATCGTGTTCAGCGGTGCCACCGCCGTCTGCGGCTCGCGCTCGGTTGCCTGCGGCTTCGACGCCGCCTCCTGTTCTGCCATTTTTTCTTTTTCTCTCGAACTCTCGTTTCAGGTTGGGTGGCCCGCTGGAGGGCCATTCGGGGCGACCAGGCAGGGTCAGCCTGCGAAGCCAGGCGTCCGGCCTGTGGCGACTGAATTTGCAACTGCGGTGGCGATGCCTGGCTGCTTCATACCGCCAGAAGCGATGCCGCTCATCACGCCGGTGATCGGCACGCCCATCGGGCCGAGCTTGGCACCGGCCGCCTGGATCGCCATGCCGGTCGCCGCCTGGCTCGCCTGGCCGAGCAGCGCCTTGGCGCCGCCCTGCTGGATCGCCTGCGCCGCGCCCACGGCCTGCTGCGCGACGCCGGCCGCTTGCGTGACCTGGTTCAGCGCGCTCGCCGCCTTGCTGCCCATGCCGGCCACGCCTGCGAGGGCTCCTGCGGCGCCGCCCGCAGAGCCGGCCAGTCCGGCAGCGTTGCCCACGAGGCCGGAGATGCCGGAGATGCCCGACACGCCCCCGCCCGCTCCGCCCGCGGCCGCGCCGGTCGCGCCGGTCGCCTTCCAGTCCTCCGGCGTACCGTAATAGCTGCCTTCTTCCCAAGGGTCTCGCGGGTCCTTGCCGAACGTGACCTTGGCGGTGCCGATGGGCAGGCCCGACACCGTCGCGAAGCCGTTGCGGTCGAAGGTGCCGGCGTGCGTGCCGCCTTCCGAATCCACCACGGTGAAATCGCCCTGCGCCACGCCCTGGCGCTTTTCGCCGGTCGGCTTGATGTACTGGTGATAGAGGTCGAGCTGGCCCTTGGGCACCGGCGGCGGGTTGGGCAGCGCGGGCTTGCCGTCGTTGGCCGGCCCCACGAGGCTGTGGACGGCGGCATGCTCGCGCCATGTGCCGGCCGTGCCGTGCTCGATGCCGCCCGAACTCCAGCGGCTGTAGCTCGAGCCGCCGTTGATGACCACTTCTTCCTTCGCCTGGATGGTGATCTTGTTGGCGGTCTGCGTGATGTTGAGCTTGGCCAGCACGTTGACGCTGTCCTTCAGCGCCTTGATGTCGATGTCCGCGCCCGCAGCCACGAGCCGCATGCCGGCCTTGGCGGCGAACATGCGGATCGCGCTCTGCACGCTGACCAGCATGCTCTTGCCCGCGCTCACGCTCGTATGGCCGCCGCTGGTGAGCGCGGTGTGCTCGTTGCTCACGACGTGCGTCGAGCCCTGCGCCACGGTCTGCAGGCCCTTGGCGCTGGCCAGCGTCAGGTGCGACTCCTGGAACTCGGGGAAATCGCCCTGCTCGCGATTGCCGCCCTGGCCCTTGATGGCGTCGTTCTGTTCCTTGATGCTCGTGGTGACTTCGTCCTGGTCGCCGGCTTCATGGGCCTGCGCGCCCTGGGCGAGGCCGCTGAGGCCTTCGTGCAGATCGCGCGCCTGCGTGAGGCGGCCCACCGTCTCGCCCATGTCGGTGGCATGCGCCTGTGCATTCGGCCGGGCCTCGGTGGTCACGAGCAGGCCCTTGCCCGAACGCAACACGCCATGCCCGTCGGTGCGCAGCTCGAAGCCCTGCCCGCGCGGCTCCTTGCGCCCTGCCGTGTCCTCGATGCGGCCGATGTGCCCCACGCTCAGCTGGCTGGACTGATGGTCGCTGCGCAGCTGCGCCTGGATCTTGCCCTGCGTGTCGTCCAGCACGAGGTGGTTGCCGCGTCCGCCTCCGAGCTCCCGGCTGCGGATGCCCGACAGGTGCTTCTGCCCCGGCAGCTCCCACGACGGCATGGTGTCGGCGTTGTGCACGCAGCCAGTGACGATGGGGTAGTCGGGGTCGCCGTTGAGGAAGTCGACGATCACCTCCATGCCGACACGCGGCACGCTGGTCATGCCGAAGGTGGCGCCGGCCCACGCGGTTGAAACGCGCACCCAGCAGCTGGAGTTCTCGTTGTCCTGTCCGAGGCGATCCCAGTGGAACTGCACCTTGATGCGCCCGTACTGGTCGGTCCAGACCTCCTCGCCCGCCGGGCCCACGACCATGGCGGTCTGCGGGCCCCGCGTACGCGGCTTGGGCGTGGTGCGCGGCGCCCGCCATGCATAGCTGGTGGGCTGGGCCTCGAAGGCGAAGCGCTGCACGGAGCCTTCGGTCCCTTCCACGCCTTCGCTGGCCTGCAGGTTCTCCTGCAGGTGGTAGCTCACGCCCACGAGCAGGTACTGCTGGTTCTGGTCGGCCTTGGGGTGGCCGGTCAGGCGCAGGGTATGGCCGGTGGCCAGCTCGCGCAGATTGGCACGGCCCGTGACGCGGCTGCGCTGGCTGAGCTGCTCCTCGTTGCGGATGCGCGCGTAGGTCTCGCCGTCGCCGTGCTGCACGAAACCGCCGGGCCATTCGTAGTTCTCGAAGGCGTCGTGGTCATGCCCCGGGGGCATCTGGCGCAGGTGCGAGAGCTCGGCCTTGGGCTTCTCGAAGTCGTAGTCGTCGTTGTAGTGATGGCCCGAGCGCACCTCCTCGGCGATCTCCCACGCGTAGACGCGCTCGCGCTGGCCCATGCCGGACTTCTCGAGTGGGTGGTAGCGCACCTCCTCGCCGCCGGGCAGCGGGCTGTGGGAATTGGCGATGTCGTCGGCGAAAACGAGCACGTGCTGGCTGGCCTCGTGCCGGAAGTGGTAGTAGATGCCTTCGAGTTCGCACAGGCGCGAGACGAAGTCGAAGTCGCTCTCGTGGTACTGCACGCAGTAATCCCAGCGCCGGTAGTCGCCGCGGCTGAGCTTCTGCTCGATGGGATGGCCATAACGCCCGAGCACTTCCATGACGATCTCGGGAACGCTCTTGCCCTGGAAGATGCGGAAGTCGCTGCGCCGCGTGGCCAGCCACAGCCAGGGGCGAAGGCGCAGGCGGTAGAAGGAGTGACGCGCATCCTCCTGCTGCAGTCCGAAGCGGGTGGCGATACCGCCCAGGTACCTCACCCCGCCTTCGGTCTCCACCGACACGTTGCAGGCCTTGCCCAGCAGGCTCTTGGGGTCGATGGCGTTGCTGTTGCCCAGCAGTTCGACGTCGAAGGCGTACAGCTGGCTCAGCGCTTCGCGGCCTACCAGCTGGCGGAATTGCAGTGCCTCGCCCGCGGGCGTCTCGATATTGACGCGCCGGGTCATTGAGCCTCGGTTTGCAGATAAGACAAACCGCCTAATTGAAACTCAATTGATAAGAATATTGTTTGCAAATTGAGCGGCATGCTCACCTCCCTGATGCATATTTTCACAATTATTCTAAGTGTTGATTTATCGCAAGAACCAATGCGAAAAATAGACGGTTCTTCGAATCAGCATAAAGTTCGCGATCCCTGGCTGCCGGTGTCCGCAGTCACGCTGGTGAGATTCGAATGAATTACGGCGCCCTCCGAACCAGCCACCGGCCAATTGAGGCCGCGCCCCGCCTGCAAGCACATTCCGGGCAAGGAATCTGATTTGTGATTGGCGGTCTGGTCGAAATACTCGAAACCAGTCCGAAATTGCGCTATTCCTCGTGCTCGCCATTGGCTATGCAGTGGGCCAGATCCGCTTCGGCCCCATTCAGCTCGGCGGCATCTGCGGCACATTGATTGCCGCCCTCGTCGCCGGCGCCGCAAGGAGGCGCTGTACCGCGAGCTCGGCCGCCGCCGGAAGTGGACCCCGATTCGGTCAGCCGCATCGCCGAGGAAAAACCGGCATCGTGCTGCTGCCGGGCGGGTGTCGCTGGCGAATCTCGACGAATACGACTACGCGAACACCGGGCGATCGCTGCGGAAGCGGGCTTCGGAGTACTTTGCGATGTTCGAGAAGGAGAACGGCAAGGGTGCCGTGAAGGCAGACCGGCAGGAAGAAATAGGAGAAAGCGGCCTCCCCGCATCACTCACTGATCGCGGGAAGGCCGGAGCCTCTGCTCAGGCCGGCTTGCGTGCCGTGAGCCACTGGGCAGGGGTCAGTGCTGCTGCCACGACGCGGACTTCGCCGATGTTGCCGAAGAAGCCATCGGCGCGCGCGCCGTCCCACGAGCCGCCGCCCACGACCCATGGCGAGGTGGCCGAAAGCGTGGCAAGGCCCGGAATGGCGGACGCATTGCGCAGCACCGGGGCTCCTTCCACGTACATGGTGGTGTCGTGCGACACGGGATCGTTCACGATCGCGATGTGCACCCAGCGGTCGGCGATGACCTCGCCCGACCAGTTGGCCTTGGGCGACCGGGTACCGGCAGGGCTCGGAGTTACTTCCCATTGCACTTCGCGCAAGCTCGATATGGCGAACAGCATCGGAGGCGATTCGGGGTCTCCGCCCGAATAGCCGGCCAGGTCGCCGCGCTTGCCGTCGCGCGTCATGATGTTCATCCACGCCTGATTGGCGCTGGTCCAGCTCTTGTCGATCTTGATGAATGCTTCGATGGTGTAGCCGTTCTCCAGCGTCTGCGCGTTGATCGGCGCCGCAGCATCGGTAAGGAAATAGCTCAGGCGCGGCGTGTTCTTGTTGGTATTCAGGAAACGTACCGACCCCGGCGCGGCCGAGAGGTAGTGACGGTCGTCCGTCCACACGATGTCGCCATCTGTCGCACCGACGACGCCCCCCTGATTCAGCGCATCGCGGTGCAGCGGATTGCTGCCCGCGACGTCGGCGATGACCGTGCCCGGCAGCACTGGCTGGTTGGCCGTGCCGCCGAAGAAGCGCCAGTGCGCCAGCGTGTTCGCGACCTTGGGGTAGTCGTCCGAATTCGTGGCCGGCCGCTGCACGAGCGTCGCCGGTTCCTTGTAGTTCGCAAGGATCATCGCGCGGGCCTTGTCCACCAGCGAGCCTTCGATGGTGGCGCTGCCGGCACCGAAGCTCTTGTTGAAGCCTGAGAAGCGCTGGGCGAAATCCATGTCGATGGTGAAGGCCTCGTTGGCAGTGGTGAGCACCGCCTGGTCGAAGCTGTTGAGCGTGGCCGCCGGCTTCTGCGGAACCCACGGCGAGAACGACAGCACCTTGATCTTCTTGTTGGTCAGGTCGAACTCGTACAGGCGCATGAGGCCGTTGCCGCCCTGGTAGGCCATCTGGTAGTCGACCACCATCTCCTCGACCTTGCGGCCGAAGTCGTTGATCTTCGTGAGGTGCGCGGCGCCATGGTGGTGGCCGTTGAGCGTCATGAAGATCTGGTCGTTGTCGCGGATCAGCTTCTCCCACAGCATCTTGCCGTAGTCGGTTTCGAGCGGGCTCGTGCCATCGGGCGCGATGTTGAGCAACTGGTGGTTCACCAGGATCACCGGCAGCGTCGGGTTCTTCCTGATCACCTGGCGGGCCCATGCAATGCCGGCATCGGAAATGCGCCACGACAGCGACAGCACCATGAACTTCTGGCCCTGGGCTTCGAACACGTGGTACTCGTGGAAGCCGCTGGTGTCGCGCTCGCCGAAGGTGGCCTGCTTCTTCGCGCGCTCGGTGCCGAACCACTGGATGTAGGGTTCGTTGGCAGGGGTACGGTCCTTGTCGGTGCCGCCGACTGAATCGACGCTGTAGTCGACGTCCCTCAGCACGTCGTGGTTGCCGGCCAGCACGCTGTAGGGCAGCTTCGCATCTTCAAGGATCTTCATGGCGGCATCGGCCACCTTCCACTGGTCGGGCTTGCCGACCTGGTCGACCACGTCGCCGAGGTGGATGGTGAAAGGTATGTTCAGTCCCTTGGCGTTGTCGGCGATCCACTTCGTCTGCGCTGCGAAAGGAGCGCTGCCGAAGCGCTTGTTGTACTGGTCGCTTTCGGCCGCCGTGGCATAGCGCGCATAGAACTGCGTGTCGGGCATCACAGCGATCGAGAAGCTCGAGATCTTGGCGGCTGCCGCGGGCGGAGCGGGCGTTGCCGCCGGCGCGGGCGCCGGTGCAGGCGTCGAAGCCGGGAATGGACCGAGAGCCGGCCCGTCGCCTCCACCGCCGCCGCATGCCGCGAGCAAGGCGCCGCTGCTGCCGACCGTCAGAAGCGAAGCCCCGAGCTTCAGCACCTGGCGGCGCGGCGGCGTGTTGTTGTCGTTGTTCTGTTCGGAGGCGTTCGATGCGGCAGGAGCAAGGAGACGCGGCGTGCGTGCGCCGCGCGAGTCGTCTGAAACGGACATGAGAAATCAGGAGAAAAGATTACGGAGCGCGCAGCGTAAAAATCCGCGGTGACGTGGGCATGTAAGGCCCATGACACTTTGTCGGGAGATCAGGAGGTCCTGACCGCGCGCTCCATCCGATCCAACTTCATCACCCGCCACGCACACACACTGCCAAGCACCGCCAGCAAGGCCGCAGCTGTAAACATCGCGCGATATCCAAACGCCTGCGCGACAGCACCCCCGAGCAGAACACCCAGCACGCCACCGAAGCCATAGCCGATAACCGTGAACAGCGCCTGCCCTCGCCCGCGCAGATGGCCGGGGAATCGGCGCGAGACCACCGCGATGCAGGTCGTGTGGTGCGCCGCGAAGCTCAGCGCGTGAAGCCACTGCGCCACGACGAGCGCCGCGATCCAACCGCCCAGGCCCGCAGTCAACCCGAGCCGCGCGACGGCCGCGATGCCGCACACCAGCATCCAGCGCGGCATCGGCATCAGGCCGATGAGCCTGCCCTGCAGGAAGAACCACACGATCTCCGCCACCACCGACAGCGCCCACAGCAGGCCGATGGTGCTCTTTCCGTAGCCGATCGAATCGAGGTACAGCGAGAAGAACGCGTACACCGAGAAGTGCGACATCACCTGGAAGAAGAGCGACGCGAAGAACCACTGCACCGAGCGGTTGCGCAGCACAGGTCCGATGGGCTCCTTCACCGTGCCGTGCGCGGCCGGAGGCTCGCGCACGTCGGGCAGCTTCATCGTCGCGATCAGCACGATGGCCAAGGTGCCCGCCGCCCATGCCGGAAAGTGCTTCATGCCGAAGCGGTCGAACCACTCCCCCGCCACGAACACCGTGAGCAGGAAACCGGCCGAGCCGCACAGCCGGATGCGGCCGTAGCGCCCCCAGTCACCGGCCACCAGTTGCGCCATCGCGGCCTCGGTGAGCGACATCATCGAACTGGTGTGGGTGAACATCACGAGCAGCACCAGCGCGAGCCACCATGCGCCGCCGTGCCACCAGAGACCGAAGGAGCTGGCCAGCGCCACCGCCGCACTGAAGCGCAGCAGCTTCACCCGCTGCCCGGTGTGGTCGCTGAGCGCGCCCCATGCATAGGGCGCGAACACGCGCGTGATCGACTGTACCGAAGCCAGCAGGCTGATGGTGAAGATCGGCAGCCCCAGGTCCTTAAGCCAGAGCGGCAGGTAGGGATTGAAGAAACCGATGTGCGCGAAATAGCTGGCCGACAGACCAGCGAATGCCAGCAGGTGGCCGCGCCTGGCGGCGGCCACTGGTGGCGGTTCCGACACTAGAGGAAGGACGCCTGCGGCGACGCGGCTTCTGTCTTGCTGCCCTGGGGCCCCTGTGGCACATCACCGCACTGCGCGCGGTTGCGCAGCACGTGCTCGATCACCACCAGCGCCAGCATCGCCTCGGCGATGGGCGTGGCGCGGATGCCCACGCACGGGTCGTGACGGCCCTTGGTGACGACCTCGACGGGGTTGTTGTGGATGTCGATCGACTGGCGCGGGCTGATGATCGAGCTGGTGGGCTTGATCGCGATGCTCACGTCCAGGTCCTGCCCCGAGCTGATGCCGCCGAGGATGCCACCCGCGTTGTTGGTGACGAAGCCCGTGGGCGTGATCGAGTCGCCGTGCGTGGTGCCGCGCTGGGTGACGCTGTCGAAGCCGGCGCCGATTTCCACCGCCTTCACCGCGTTGATGCCCATCATCGCGTAGGCGATCTCGGCGTCGAGCTTGTCGAAGAGCGGCTCGCCCAGGCCCACCGGGACGTTCGAGGCGGTCACGCGGATGCGCGCGCCGCACGAATCGCCGGCCTTGCGCAGGCGGTCCATGTAGTCCTCCAGCGCGCTCACGTCGGCGATGGGGGCGAAGAAGGGGTTGTTGGGTACGTGGTCCCAGCTCTCGAAGGGAATGGCGATCTCGCCGATCTGCGTCATGCAGCCGCGGAACACCATGCCGTACTTCTCGGCCAGCCATTTCTTGGCGACCGCGCCGGCCGCGACCATAGGCGCGGTCAGCCGTGCCGAGGAACGCCCGCCGCCGCGAGGATCGCGGATGCCGTACTTCTTCCAGTAGGTGAAGTCGGCGTGGCCCGGGCGGAACTGCTGGGCGATCTGGCCGTAGTCCTTGCTGCGCTGGTCGGTGTTCTGGATCAGCAGCGCGATGGGGGTGCCGGTGGTCTTGCCTTCGTACACGCCCGACAGAATCTGCACGGCGTCGGGCTCGTTGCGCTGGGTGACGTGGCGGCTGGTGCCGGGGCGGCGGCGGTCCAGGTCGCCCTGGATGTCAGCTTCGCTGAGTTCCATGCCCGGGGGGCATCCGTCGATGACGCAGCCGATGGCCGGGCCATGCGACTCGCCGAAATTGGTGACCGCGAAAAGAGTTCCGAAGGTGTTGCCGCTCATGGCGGGGATTATCCCGCCAAAGCGCTTCCCTCTCAGTCGGTCGTGCTTTCGAGCCGTTTGGACAGGGCCGCCACCTGCAGCTCGATGGCGAAGAGCCGCTCGTTCAGCACCGCCGTCTGGAGCCTGATCGCCTCGATGAGGGCCTTGGTCTGGGGGTCGGGGGCCTTGTCGCCCAGTTCGGCCAGGTCGTGCAGCTTCTTGCGCAGTTCGTTGCTCATGGAAGGGGCTCCGGTGGTCGCGTCGTGGAAGCCCCAGTATGGGGTTTCATCAGCGCTCCGGCAATGCGGCGGCACTCGGGGAATCCACGGGGAGCGCCTGCCCGGCGCCACCCGCCCCGCGCAGCCGGATCGCCACCAGTCCGGCGACGAACAGCAGCACCGCCGCACAGACGCCGGCCGTGAGCCGCATGCCGCGCATCAGGGCATCGCGGCCCGCATCGAGCAGTTCCGCGCCCGCACTGCCGCCGATCTGCCCGGCCAGCGCAACGGCGCCGCCCAGCGTGCTGCGGGCGGCCTCGACCTCCGAAACGCCCGCCAGACCCGCGGGCACGGCATCGGCCATGGTGCCGCGGTAGATCGCGGCGCCGATGGCTCCCAGGATCGCGATCCCCAGCGCCCCGCCGAATTCGGAGCTGGTCTCGGAGATCGCAGAGGCCACGCCCGCGCGCTCCGGAGGCGCGCTGCCCACCACCAGGTCGGTTGCCAGCGTGAAGACCGGCGCCAGCCCGAGCGAGGAGACGACCGCGCTACACACCATCCAGGCCAGCCCGTCCTGCGCGGGCAGCACGGCCAGCATGCCGAAGCCCAGCGCCGCCACTGCCAGCCCGCCGCCCATCACGAAGGCCGGCCGCATGCGCCGCACCAGCGCCGGAACGACCATGGAGCCGACGATGAAAGCGCCCGCCCCCGGCATGCTCCAGAGGCCGGCATGCAGGGGCGAAAGACCAAGCACCAGCTGCAGGTACTGGGCGTTGTAGAGGAAGATGCCGAACATCACGAAGCAGGCCAGCATGTAGGCGCCGAGCGAGACGGTGAAGGCCGGCAGGCGGAACAGGCCCAGGTCGATCATCGGGTCGGCCAGCCGCTGCTGCCGGCGCACGAACACCCATCCCAGGGCCAGGCCCAGCGCGATAGACAGCGCGGGCACCACGTCCGGCCCATGCTCGGCGATCTGCTTGACGCCGTAGATCACCGGCAGCACCGCGCCCAGCGAGAGCGCCACGCTGGCAAGGTCGAGCCGGGCCGCGTCGGGGTCGCGGTATTCGGGCAGCAGCAAGGGCCCGAGCACCAGCAGCAGCACCATCACCGGCACGCCGATCAGGAACACCGAGCCCCACGGGAAGAACTGCAGCAGCACGCCGCCGAGCACCGGGCCGATGACGGCGCCGGCCGAGTAGCTCGAGATCCACACGCCGATGGCGATGGTGCGCTGCCCCGGATCGAGGAACATGTTGCGGATCAGCGAGAGCGTGGACGGCGCCAGCGTCGCGCCCGCCACGCCGAGCAGCGCCCGCGTGGCGATGAGCATGCTGGCGCTGGTCGAGAAGGCCGCGAGCACCGAGGCGACGCCGAACGCCGCCGCGCCGATCAGCAGCAGGCGCCGCCGGCCGATGCGGTCGCCCAGCGTGCCCATGGTGACCAGCAGCCCGGCCACGAAGAAGCCGTAGATGTCGACGATCCACAGCAGCTGCGAGGCCGTGGGCTTGAGTTCTTCGCTGATCGACGGGATCGCGAGGTTCAGCACCGTGAGGTCCATCGAATAGAGCATGCAGGGCAGCGCTATGACGGCGAGGCCGGTCCACTCGCGCATCGTGGCGCGGGCCGGCGGCGGGGTGTTCTTCATTCGTTACGTGGCGAAAGGTCTCAGGCGGCGAGGTTCAGCCAAGCCTCCAGCTTGACGAGCGCACCGGTCCAGCCATGGTTGTGGGCGTCGCGCGCGGCTTCGTCGAAGAACTGTTCGTGCAGCAGCACCAGCTCGCAGCCCTCGGCATCGGGCTCGATGCGCAGCGTGACGCGCGACTCTCGCTCCGGCGTGCTGCGCCAGGCCCAGTTGAAGACCAGCTTGCGGTTCGGAACAACCTCGAGATACGTGCCGCTCACGTCGTGCGTTTCGCCGTCATTGGCGAGCATGGCGACCCGGAAGCGGCCGCCCACGCGCAGGTCGACCTCGGCGATCGGCACCGAGACGATTTCCTCTGGGCCGAACCAGAGCTTCAGCGCTTGCGGGTCGGTCCACGCGCGCCAGACCTTGTCGGGCGAGACCCGGTAGTGCCGCCTGAGGGTGAGCGAGGGGCGCTCTGCGCCGCCTGCGGAACGGTTCTCCATTCGGTCTCCTCCTGGTGATAGAGAAAGCGCGCCAGTGCATCGAGACGCCCGGCCCAGAACTTCTCGTAGCGAGACAACCACACGGCGGCTTCCTGCATGGGCCGGGGCGAGAGTTCGCAGCGCACGATGCGGCCCTCCTTCGTGCGGGAGATCAGGCCGGCGTCTTCCAGCACGCGCAGGTGCTTCATGAAACCGGTGAGGGACATGTCGTGCGGCTCGGCCAGTTCGGTCACGCTGAGGCTGCGTTCGCCAAGGGCTTCGAGCACGGCGCGCCGCGTGGAATCGGAGAGCGCGGCGAAGACTGCGTCGAGCGCATCGCTGTCGGGTCGGGTTGCTGACTGAACCATGCGGTTGAGTATCTGGAAGGCCCCCGGTGCCGTCAAGCCACTTCATGTCATGCGACGATGCGCAGCGATCAAGCCCATCCAGCACCGACAGAGGAAGCCCCAATGACCGAACTGCGCCAGCCCTATCCCCCCATCGCGCCCTACGAAAGCGGCATGCTCGACGTGGGCGACGGCCACCAGATCTATTACGAGCGCTGCGGCACTCCCGGGGCCAAGCCGGCGGTGTTCCTGCATGGCGGTCCCGGCGGCGGCGTCTCGCCGGAGCACCGGCGCCTGTTCGATCCGGCACGCTACGACCTGACGCTGTTCGATCAGCGCGGCTGCGGCCGCTCGCTGCCGCACGCCGGCCTGGAGGCCAACACGACCTGGCACCTTGTCGCCGACATCGAGCGCCTGCGCGAACGCGCCGGCGTCGACAAGTGGCTGGTGTTCGGCGGCTCATGGGGTTCGACGCTCGCCCTCGCCTACGCCCAGAAGCACCCCGAGCACGTGAGCGAACTGGTGCTGCGCGGCATCTACACCGTGACCCGCTCGGAGCTCCAGTGGTACTACCAGTTCGGCGTGTCGGAAATGTTTCCCGACAAGTGGGAGAAGTTCCAGGCGCCCATTCCCGAAGCCGAGCGCGGCGACATGATCGGCGCCTACCGCAAGCGGCTCACCGGCGACGACCCGGTGGCGCGGATCGAGGCGGCGCGCGCCTGGAGCGTGTGGGAGGCCGAGACCATCACCCTGCTGCCCAGCCCGGCGATTGCCGCGGCACATGGCGAAGATCATTTCGCGCTCGCCTTCGCACGGCTGGAAAACCACTACTTCGTGCACGACGCCTGGCTGGAACAAGGCCAACTGCTGCGCGAGGCGCACCGGCTGCACGGCATCCCCGGCGTGATCGTGCACGGCCGGTACGACATGCCCTGCCCCGCTCGCTATGCCTGGGCGCTGCACAAGGCCTGGCCGGAGGCGGAGTTCCACCTGATCGAGGGCGCGGGGCACGCCTATTCGGAGCCCGGCATCCTCGACCGATTGCTTCGCGCAACCGACGGCTTCGCAAGCCGCTGAATCGCGCGCGGCGGGTCCGTCCCGGGAACGCTTTATGCGTGTTGCACCGCAACACCCACCACCTGCGAAGGAGCGCCCCATGCTGGACCGTACCGCCACCCAGTTCTCCCATGTGAAGCCCGGCGACACCGAATTCGTATCGGGTGGTTTGCGTGACTTCTTTCTCTATCGCGACCTGGGCGTGGCGGAGGCCACCAACGGCAAGGTGATCGCGCATCTGGTCAAGGCCAACATGGCACCGGAAACGGGCACCGGCTGGCACCGCCATGAGGCGGACTTCCAGATCGTGATCATGGTCAAGGGCTGGGCCCGCTTCATGTACGAGGACAAGGAAACGCTGGTCGAGGCCGGCGACGTGGTGCACCAGCGCCCGGGCATCCGCCACTTCCTGTTCGACTACTCGCCCGACATGGAGTACCTGGAAATCGTCTCGCCGGCAGACTTCAAGAGCGTCGATGTGGAGCCGGTGTGCGAGGTGCCGGCGCCCACGCCCTGGAAGTAGCAGCTTCGCGCTCCACGACCCGCCACTTTCCGCACAGCCCCTAAACTCCCTCGGCTCACCAGACTGATAACAACCGAGGAGAGAGAACTTGCGTATTCAAACCACCCGCCTGACGGCCGGCGTGCTGCTCGCGTGCGCCGCTTTCGTGGCGCAGACCAGCCAAGCCGCATCGCCGACCACCACCCCGTCCGCTCCATCGACTCAGGCATCGACGGCCAGTTCGCTGGAAGCCGAACAGGACGCCGCGTTCAAGGCCGCCAAGGCCGTGCAGAAGGTCGGCCCCGTCGACATCACACTGCGCGACCAGGCCCACCTGCACCTGCCCGCCGGCTACGTGTGGGTGCCGACGCCGGCCGCCGCTCAGCTCATGCGCAGCATGGGCAACCGCACCGACGACACCTTCATCGGCGCGATCTTCCCCGCCGACGACGCCGACTGGATGGCGGTGGTGAAGTTCGTGAAGGAGGGCTACATCAAGGACGACGACGCCAAGGACTGGAACGCCGACGACCTGCTCAAGAGCCTGAAGGAAGGCACCGAGGCCGCGAACGAGGAACGCGCCAAGCGCGGCATTCCTTCGATCGAGGTGACCGGCTGGGCACAGAAACCGCAGTACGACGCCGCCTCGCACCGCCTCGTGTGGTCGGCCCTGTCGAAGCGCAAGGGCGGCACCGACGGCAACCAGGGCGTCAACTACAACACCTACGCGCTGGGCCGCGAGGGCTACCTGAGCCTGAACCTCATCACCAACGCGAAGGACCTGGACAAGTACAAGCCCGACGCGAGCAAGCTCCTCGGCGCGATCCAGTACGACGACGGCAAGAAGTACGCCGACTTCAACTCGTCCACGGACAAGGTCGCCGCCTACGGCCTGGCCGCGCTGGTGGCCGGCGCGGCGGTGAAGAAGCTGGGCCTGTTCGCGATCATCGCGGCCTTCCTCGCCAAGTTCGCGAAGCTGGCGGTGGTGGCCGGCGGCGCGGCGCTCTGGGGCATCGCGAAGCTGTTCAAGCGCAACGGCTGACGGCCGTGGCGTTCAGCTTCCCTTGAACCTGGGCGCTCGCTTCTCCACGAAGGCGGCCACGCCCTCGCGCGCATCGGCGCTGGCTGCACGCTCGCGCAGCAGCCTGTGCTCCAGCGCAAGGTGCTGCTCGAAGGGCCGGCCGGGCGCGCCGGCGCAGAGCTGCTTGATGCCGGCGAAAGATGCGCTCGCACCATGCGTGAGCCGGGCCACCAACGCTTCGGCGGCGGCCGCGAGTTCGTCGTCCGGATGCAGCGCATCGACCGCGCCCCACGCAAGGCAGCGCTGGCTGTCGATGGAGTCGCTGAGCATCAGCAGCTGCTGTGCACGCACCGGCCCCACACGGCGCGCAAGGAAGTACGACGCGCCCGCATCCGGCGAAAGCCCGATGGCCGCATAGCCCGTACGCAGCTTCATCGATTCCGCGGCGAGCACGAAGTCGCCGCACAGCGCCAGCCCCACGCCCGCGCCGCCGACGGATCCGTTCACCGCGACGACCAGCGGCGCGGGGTTGTTCGACAGTCGCAGCAGCGCCGGGTGCAACCGGTCCAGGATCTCGTCGACCAGCGACGGCAGCGCTTCGCCCGCCGCCACGAACTCGTCGATGTCTCCACCGGCGCAGAACACGCGGCCTTCTCCGGTCAGCAGGATGACGCGCGGCTTGCCCGCCAGCACTTCGTCGATGGCCCGCACCAGCGCGTGGCCGCTGCGAACCCCTATCGCGTTGGCGCGCTCCGGCCGCTTCAGCACGATGCGGCCGATGCCCTCCTCCACACCCCAGGCGATGCCTTCGGCGGTCTGCATGCTCAGATGCCCGTCAGGCCGCCGCTGCACATCAGCGTCTGGCCGCTCACGTAGTCCGACTCGGGCGCGCACAGGAGGTACACGGCGCCGGCCGCCTCCTCGGGCGTGCCGCCGCGTCCCAGCGGAATCGACTGCTCCATCATCGCCAGCAGCCCCGGGTTGATGCCGACCTTGATCTCTCGGCCCTCGATGTTCGCGGTGGACGCCTCGGCGGTGCTGGCCGTCAGCCGCGTCTGGATGAAGCCGAAGGCTACGCAATTGACCGTCACGTTCATGCGGCCCCACTCCTTGGCCAGCGTCTGCGTGAGGCCGACGATGCCCGCCTTGCCCGCCGCGTAGTTCGCCTGCCCCGCATTGCCGAACAGCCCCGCCACCGACGAGATGTTGACCACCTTGCGCACCACGCGCCGGCCCGCCTCGGTCTCGGCCTTCGACAGCGCGCGGATCACCGGCTGCGCCGCGCGCAGGATGCGGAACGGCGCGGTCAGGTGCACGTCGATCATGGCGTACCACTGCTCGTCGGTCATCTTCTGCACCACGCTGTCCCATGTGTAGCCGGCGTTGTTGACGATGATGTCGAGCCCCTTGAACTCGCTCACCGCCGTGCCGACGAAGCGCTCCGCGAAATCGGGCGCGGCCACGCTGCCGGTGCATGCCACCGCCTGGCCGCCGGCCGCACGTATTTCCTGCACTGTTTCTTCCGCCGGCTGTGCGTCGAGATCGTTGACGACGATGCGCGCGCCTTCCGACGCGAGCTTGAGCGCGATGGCCCGGCCGATGCCGCGGCCCGAACCGGTGATGAGGGCGACCTTGCCGTCGAGCTTGGGTGTCATGTCTGCGTTCTTTCCTTGTCGTGTTGATTCAGCGCAGCGCAATGAGCGCCTCGCCGGCGATGCGCGTCTGCCCGTATTGATTGGCGCTGTGCACTTCCACGCGCACGCATCGCTCGCCTTCGTGCTCCAGCTTCTCGACCACACGGCCGCCGCAGCGCACCGCGTGCCCCAGGTGGGTGATGCCCTGGAAGCGCACGTCGAAGCGGCGCAGCTGCGACTGCGGCGCCCACTGCGTGAGCAGCCTGCCCAGCCAGGCCATGCCCAGCATGCCCTGCGCGAACACGTCGGGCATGCCGGACTTGCGCGCGAAGTCGGTGTCGATGTGGATGGGGTTGTGGTCGCCGGACGCGCCCGCGAACAGTGCGAGCGTGGTGCGGTTCACGGGCGGCAGCTGCAGCGCGGGCAGCTCGTCGCCGACGTTCACGGCGTCGTAGGTCGGTTCGGTCATCGGTGCGGGCTCCTTCGTCAATGGCGGCAGACGATCACCGAGCGCAGCTCGGCCACCAGCTCGTCGCGCTGATTGGTGGCGCGCGATGTCTTGACGACGAATTCGAGCGCGCCGTTCTTCTTGTCGTAGATGTCGGTGATGGTGGAACGCACCGTCACAGTGTCGCCCACGCAGGCCGGCCGGTGGTAGCTGAAGCCCTGCTCGCCGTGCAGCAGCTTCGACAGCGGAATGCCCAGGCCGGCCAGCAGCCGGTCGGAGGCGCCCGAGTCCAGCTCGGCCGCGAACAGGAAGGTCGGCGGCGCGGGCAGGTCGGGGTAGCCGGCGTCGCGCGCGGCGGCGGCATCGGTGTAGACGGGGTCGGTCTCGCCGATGGCTTTGGCGAAGAACTGCAGCCGGCTTCGCTCGATGGGCAGCACCGATGCTGGCAGTTCGTGGCCGATCCACTTCCTATCGATCATCTGGCAGCCCTTCTCTCAGACGCGCTCGTAGAGCGTGACCACGCAGGCGCCGCCCAGCCCGAGGTTGTGCTGCAGCGCGAGCCGCGCGCCCTCCACCTGCCGCTTTTCTGCCGTGCCGCGAAGCTGCTGGACCAGCTCGGTGCACTGCGCCAGCCCCGTCGCGCCCAGCGGGTGTCCCTTCGACAGCAGCCCGCCCGACGGGTTGGTGACGACCTTGCCGCCATAGGTGTTGTCGCCGTCCACCACGAACTTCTCCGCGCCGCCCACCGGGCACAGGCCCAGCGCCTCGTAGCTCAGCAGCTCGTTGTGCGCGAAGCAGTCGTGCAGTTCGACCACGTCGACGTCCTGCGGCCCGACGCCTGCCGCGTCGTACACCTTCTGCGCGGCCTCCTGCGCCATGCTGAAGCCGACCACCTCGCGCATGTCGCGGCTCTCGAAGGTGATGGGGCGGTCGGTGGTCATGGCCTGTGCCTTGATGCGCACGCTGCGGTCCAGCCCGTGGCGTTCGGCGAAACGGGGAGAACAGACGATGGCCGCCGCCGCACCGCAGGTGGGCGGGCAGGCCATCAGGCGCGTCATCACGCCGGACCACATGACGGGTGCGGCCATCACCTCGTCTTCGGTGACGACGGTGCGGAACAGCGCCACTGGGTTGTTCGCCGCGTGGCGGCTGGCCTTGGCGCGGATCTTCGCGAAGGTCGACATCTGCGTGCCGTACTGCTGCATGTGCGCGAGACCCGCGCCGCCGAAGTAGCGCAGCGCGAGCGGCACCTGCTCGTTGCCGACCAGCTCGTCGGTGATGTTCTCGAAGTGGTCGAAGGGGCTGGGCCGGTCGTTGAACACCGCGCCGAGCGCGCCGGGACTCATGTGCTCGAAGCCCAACGCCAGCACGCAGTCGGCCGCGCCGCTGGCCACCGCCTGGCGCGCGAGGAACAAAGCCGTCGAGCCGGTCGAGCAGTTGTTGTTGACGTTGACGACCGGAATGCCCGTCATGCCCACTTCGTAGAGAGCGCGCTGGCCGGCGGTGGAGTCGCCGTACACGTAGCCCACGTAGGCTTGCTGCACCAATTCGTAGCCGATGCCGGCGTCCTTCAGAGCGGTGTTCGTGGCCTGTGCGGCCATCTGGGGATAGGGCTGGTTCGCGCCCGGCTTGGTGAACGGGATCATGCCGACTCCGACCACGTGAACGTCTTGACTCATGAAAGGCTCCTTGTCTGGAAGTTCGAAAAGAAAGGTAGAGCGGGCTCAGGCCACGCTGCGCTGCCGGCCCTGCCAGAACGGCTCGCGCAGCTTGGTCTTGAGCACCTTGCCTGCGCCCGAGAGCGGCAGCGCATCGACGACGGCCACGCTGCGCGGGCACTTGTAGCCGGCGATCAGCGTCTTGCAGTGGGCGATCAGCTCCTCGGGCTGCACGCCCTGCCCCGGCTTGAGCATCAGCACGGCATGCACCGCCTCGCCCCACTCTTCGCTGGGAATGCCGATGACGGCGCAGGCAGCCACCGCGGGATGCTGGTTGATGGCGTTCTCGACCTCGGCCGAGTAGACGTTCTCGCCGCCGCTGATGATCATGTCCTTCATGCGGTCGACCACGAAGATGAAGCCGTCGTCGTCCATGTAGGCGCCGTCGCCGGTGTGCATCCAGCCGTCGCGCAGCGCGGCGGCGGTCTGCTCGGGCTTGTTCCAGTAGCCCTGCATCACATTGGGCCCGCGCACCACCACCTCGCCGACGGTGCCGCGCGGCACCTCCTTGTCGTCGGCATCGACCACGCGCACTTCCATGCACACGCTGGCGCGGCCGGCCGCACGCAGCTTGCCGCGCTTGCGGCCCTCGGCCGTGTGGAAGTACGCCGGGTTGAGCGTGGCGATGGGCGACAGCTCCGTCATGCCGTAGGCCTGCACGAAGCCCACGCCCGGGAACGCCTCCATCGCGCGGTTGAGCACGGCCTCGGAGATCGGCGAGGCGCCGTAGGTGATGTTCTTCAGGCTGCTCAGGTCGCGCGGCTGCCGCATGGCGGGGTGGTCCACCAGCATCTGGATCATGGTGGGCACCAACAGCAGGCTGGTCACGCGGTCGCGCTCGATGGTGTCGAGCACGCCCTCGGGCGTGAACATGGGAATGATGGCGTGCGTGTTGCCCGTGAACCAGTGCGGCGTGGCCAGCCCCATGTCGGCCAGGTGGAACATGGGCGCGGCATGCAGGTAGCAGCCGTCGGCCGGTGCCAGCCCTTCCGCCTGCGCCGCGAGCGCCGAGCTGCAGATGTTGGTGTGGCTCAGCATCACGCCCTTGGGAAAGCCGGTGGTGCCGCCGGTGTAGAAGATGCCGGCCAGGTCCTCGCCGCGGCGCACGGCGTCGGGCACCGGTGCCGCCGCGTCGATCAGGCCCTCGTAGCTGTGCATGCCGGCGGGCACGGGCCCCTCGCCGCAGTAGACGACCTCGCGCAGGCTCTTCGACTGGCCGCGCATCTGCTCGACGACCGCGCGGAAGGTCTCGTCGACCAGCAGGATGCCCGAGCCCGAGTCTTCCAGCGAGTACAGGATCTCGGCGGCCGACCAGCGGATGTTGCAGGGGTTGAGCACGCCGCCGCCCCAGGGCACGGCCATCTGGTATTCCAGGTAGCGGTCAGAGTTGAGCGACAGCATGGCGACGCGGTCTCCCGCCTGCATGCCCAGCCGCTGCAGCGCGCCGGCCAGGCGGGCGACGCGTTCGGCAAAGTCGCGGAATGTCCGGACACGGCCGGCGAAACGCACGGCAATGGCGTCGGGGCGCTGCTGCACGGCCCGGTGAAGGCCCTGGGTCAGGTACATGGGTTTGTCTCCGTCTCGTTCTTGTGCAGACGCATGGTAGAAATCCAGCCGCCGCCCGGCGATTGCACTTCGCTTCGATCGCATGGCAGAAAAGGTCAATCGACACAGACATGCTGCAGCCGCCCGTCACCATCCCGATCGCCTTCGTCCTCGGCATGCTGTCGGGCATCCGCGCGCGGCCCGGCGAGGCGCTGGTGGACGTGGAAAAGGCGCTGGAAGACGCGGGCATCGCCCCGGCACTCCTCGACGAGGCCGCAGCCCGCGTCACGGCCGAGCAGTACGTGGCCCTCTTCGCGCTGCTGATGGAGCGCCTGGACGACGAGGCGCTGGGTTTTCTCACGCGGCGCCTGCGCTGCGGCAGCTTCGCGCTGATGACGCGCTCCACCCTGGGCGCGCGCACCTTCGAGGTGGCGCTGCGCCGCGTGGCCCGCACATTCGACCTGCTGCAGGACGACCTCTCGCTGGTGCTGCTGCACGACGGCCCCCTCGCGGGCTTCGGGCTGCGGCTGAACATCCAGCCGCCCAAGCACCAGAACTTTTTGCACGAGCTGATGCTGCGGGTGTACTGGCGGCTCTTCGCCTGGCTGCACGGCGGCCGGCTGCAGGCTCGCCGCTTCGACTTCGGCTTCGAGCCGCCGCCCTATGCCGACGGCTACGCCAAGGTGTTCCCGGGCCCGCTGCAGTTCGGCCAGCCCCTGTCGGCCGTATGGTTCGACGCCGCCGCGCTCGACACGCCGGTGCACCGCGACGCGCAGGAGATCCAGGCCTTCCTGGCGGCCTCTCCGGCCAACGTGATCCTGCCCCGGCTGGCCGAGCAGGCAGTGAGCGCAAAGGTGCGCGCGGTGCTGCAGCAGCATCGCCCGACATGGGCCGACCTCGCCACCACCGCGGGCGTGCTGCACATGTCGGTCAGCACGCTGCAGCGGCATCTGGCCACCGAGGGCACATCATTCCAGGCGCTGAAGGACCAGTTGCGGCGCGACCTCGCCATCGTGCGGCTCAACACCAGCACCGTGCCCCTCGCGGCGCTGGCCGACGAGCTGGGCTTTGCCGACAGCGCGGCCTTCCAGCGGGCCTTCAAGGCATGGACCGGCGGCGCGCCGGGCTCGTACAGGCGACGCCAGCAGGCCGACTGAGTTTTCAGGACTTTCCGGAATTACAGCCATCCGCGCGACAATCCCGCGCATGGCCAACTCTTCCGATCTCCCGCCCCTCAACCGCCAGTTCGTCGCCCATTTCGGCGAAATGGGCAGCAAGTGGGGCATCAACCGCACAGTCGGGCAGATCTACGCGCTGATCTTCCTCTCGGAGCGCGCGCTCAACGCCGACGAGATCGCCGAACTGCTCGAGTTCTCGCGCTCCAACGTCAGCATGGGCCTGAAGGAACTGCAGGCATGGCGGCTGGTGCACCTGCGGCATCACCCCGGCGACCGGCGCGAATACTTCGAGGCACCTTCCGACGTGTGGGAAATTTTCCGCGTGCTGGCCGAGGAGCGCCGCCGCCGCGAGATCGAACCGACCCTCTCCATGCTTCGCAACGCCCTGCTCGAATCGCCCACGAGCGAAGCCGAGCGCCACGCGCAAGAGCGCATGCGCGAGATGCACGACCTCATCGACCGGCTGATGAAATGGTTCGACGACGTGCAGCGGCTCGCGCCCGAAACCGCCATGAAGCTCATGGGCATGGGCGCGACGGTGACGAAGGTGCTGACGCTGAAAGACCGCATCACCGGCGGCGCGGCGTCGAAAAAGAAGGCTGCCGAGTAAGCCGGCCGCCCTCTTCCGGGGGCTACAGCCGCTCCTGCCCCGATGACGGCTCGGGCGTCCCGAGCTTGGCCTTGCGGACGGCCTCGTCGTCCATCAGCTCGTACCACATGGCGTTGAGCACGGCGAATGCGGCTGCCAGCGGCAGGCCGAGAATCCAGGCGAAGTACCACATCTTCGATTCCTCCTTTGATTGGTCAGTAGGCGTGGCCGCTCTCGTCGCGGATCGCCTGTTCGTCGACCTTGCCCCACAGCACGCGGTAGACCCAGCTCGTGTAGGCCACGATCAGCGGAATGAAGACGGCAGTGACCACCAGCATGATGAACAGCGTGAGGTGGCTCGATGACGAGTCCCATACCGTGAGGCTGGCGCGCGGGTCGATGGACGACGGCAGGATGAACGGGAACATCGAGGCGCCCACGCTGAGGATGATGCCGGCGATGCCGAGCGCAGCCGCGAGCAGCGCGAACACCGGGCGGCGCAGCGCGAGCCCCAGCAGCGCACCGAGCGCGCCGACGAAGCCGGCCGCCGGAGCCGCCAGCGTCCATGGGTGCGCCGCGTAGTTGGCGGTCCACGCGCCCGCATGCAACTCGACCGTCTTCAGCAGCGGGTTCGAAGGCCCCGTCGCGTCGATCACGCTGCTGATGCGAAAGCCGCCGATGCTCGTGGCCAGCAGCACCCCTGCCAGCGCGTAGAGCACCACGGTGAGCACGGCGGCAACCATGCCGTAGCTGCGCGCACGCCCGGCCACCGGCCCGGCGGTCTTCAGCAACAGCCACGCGGCGCCGTGCATCACCAGCATCGCCACGGACACCAGCCCGCACAGGATGGCGAACGGATTCAGCAGGCCGAAGAAGCTGCCGTCGTAGAAGATGTGCATGTCGGGGTTGAAGCGGAACGGCACGCCCTGCAGCACGTTGCCCACGGCCACGCCGCAGATCAGCGCCGGCACGAAGCCGCTGAAGAACAGCACCCAGTCCCAGCGCGCGCGCCACTGCGCAGACTCGCGCTTGCTGCGGAACTTGAAGGCCACGGGCCGCAGGATCAGCGCCGTGAGGATCACGAACATCGCCAGGTAGAAGCCCGAGAAGGAGACGGCGTAGAGCTGCGGCCATGCCGCGAAGATCGCGCCGCCGCCCAGGATCAGCCAGACCTGGTTGCCCTCCCAGACCGGGCCGACGCTGTTGATGACGACGCGGCGCTCGATGTCGTTGCGCGCGGCGAAGGGCAGCAGCATGCCGCTGCCCAGGTCGAAGCCGTCGGTGACGGCGAAGCCCACCAGCAGCACGCCGATCAGCAGCCACCAGATGAAGCGCAGCGTGTCGTAGTCGAGAAGTGTGTGAAGGATCATGCTGCGCTCCCGGTGGATGGCGTTGCGATGGCCGCGCCCGCGTGGGCCGGCGGAATGTGCGAGAGCGTGTCGCCCTCGTCGGGCGCGTGCTCGGCCTGCGGCCCCTTGCGGATGGCCTTGAGCATGAGCTTCATCTCGATGACGAGCAGCGCGGTGTAGATCGCGATGAAGCCCGCCAGCGTGAGCAGCAGCGTCTTCACGCCGAGGTTCGACACGGCCACCGCGGTCGGCAGAACGCCCTCGATCACCCACGGCTGGCGCCCGAACTCCGCCACCAGCCAGCCCGACTCGATGGCGATCCACGGCAGCGGGATCGCGAACACGGCGAGCTTCAGCAGCCAGCGGTGGCTGTCGAGCCTGCGGCGCGCGGAGAGCACAAAGAAGGTGCCGGTCAGAAGGATCAGCAGCACGCCGATGCCCACCATCACGCGGAACAGCCAGAAGAGCGGCGCCACCTGCGGCACGGTGTCCCACGCGGCCTTGGCGATCTGCTCGTCGGTGGCCTGGCGCGGGTCGTCCACGTAGCGCTTGAGCAGCAGCGCGTAGCCCATGTTGATGCCGTTGTCCTCGAAGTCGCCGCGCACGCCCTGCGTCACCTTGTCGGTGCCGCCGGCCTCGCGGATCTTCTGCAGCGCGTCGTAGGCCTTGATGCCTTCGCGAATGCGCACCTCCGCGCGCTTCACCAGTTCGTCGATGCCGGGCATGACGGCGTCGAGCGAACGCGTGCCGATGAGGCCCATCACGCCAGGAATGTGGATCGCGTAGTGCGTCTCGCGAGCCTCCTGGTCGGGGAAGCCGACCACGGTGAAGGCGGCGGGCGCGGGCTGCGTCTCCCACATGGCCTCGATGGCGGCCAGCTTCATCTTCTGGTGCTCGCCCGAGAGATAGCCGCTCTCGTCGCCGAGCACCGCCACGGAGAGCGCTGCGGCCAGGCCGAACGAGGCCGCGACCGTCATCGAGCGCTTGGCGAGTTCGAGGTGACGCCCCTTGAGCACGTACCACGCAGAAACGCCGAGCACGAACACCGCGGCGCACACATAGCCGGCCGACACGGTATGGACGAACTTGGCCTGCGCGACCGGGTTGGTCAGCACGGCGGCGAAGTCGGTCACTTCCATGCGCATGGTCTGCGGATTGAAGGCTGCGCCCACGGGGTTCTGCATCCAGCCGTTGGCGATGAGGATCCACAGCGCCGAGAAATTGGAGCCGATGGCCACGGCCCAGGTGGCGATCAGGTGGCCGACCTTGGAGAGCTTGTCCCAGCCGAAGAAGAACAGGCCGACGAAGGTGGCCTCCATGAAGAAGGCCATCAGCCCCTCGATGGCCAGCGGCGCGCCGAAGATGTCGCCGACGTAGTGGCTGTAGTAGCTCCAGTTCATGCCGAACTGGAACTCCATCACGATGCCGGTGGCGACGCCCATCGCGAAGTTGATGCCGAAGAGCACGCCCCAGAACTTCGTCATGTCGCGCCAGATCACGCGGCCGGTCATGACGTAGACCGTCTCCATGATGGCGATGATGATCGAGAGTCCGAGCGTCAACGGCACGAACAGGAAGTGGTACAGCGCCGTGACGGCGAACTGCAGGCGCGATAACGCGACGATGTCGAGGTCCATGGGGGTTCTTCCTTTGTGTTCCCTGTTTTTCGTTTCCGGATTCAGTCGGGCCGCAGGCTGCGCAGCGCGGCATCGAAGCTCTCGCTGCCGCGGTGCAGGTCGGCGACGATGCGGCCCTGGTTCAGGCACACGAGGCGGTCGGCGAGCGCGGCCTCGCGGCGCAAGTGGGTGGCGATCAGCAGGGTTCGGGCGCTTGCATGCCGGGCGAGGCGATCCAGCACGTCGTGCGCGGTGGCTGCATCCAGCGCTTCCGTAGGCTCGTCGAGCAGCCAGAACGGCACGTCGCGCAGCAGCAGGCGGGCCAGCGCGAGGCGGCGCGACTGGCCGCCGGAGAGGCCGAGGCCGCCTTCGCCGAGGTGGGTGTCGAGGCCGGTGCTCAAGGCACGCACCTCTTCTTCCAGCCCCGCGGCTTGCAGCACGGCGTGCAGCCGTTCATCGGTGGCTTCGGGGGCTGCGAGGCGGAGGTTGTCTCGCAGGCTGTCCTGGAAGAGTTCGGTGCGCTGGGTCAGCAGGCAGGCTGGCTGGGCGAGGACGCTGCCGGAACGGGGGGCGATCTCGCCTGCGATGGCGGCGAGGAGCGTGGACTTGCCGGCGCCGCTGGCGCCGATGAGGGCGACGCGCTCGCCTGCTTGCAGAGCCAATGAGGCTTCGGTCAGGACGGGGATGCTGCTGCCGTCGTGGGCTACGGTGACTTCCTCCAGCTGGAGTGCGAGTCGGGAATCGGGAGCCTTCGCCGTTGCGGCGGGCTCATCCGCGGAAGAAGTCATGCGGGGCGCCAGACGCCGCACCGCCAGCCAGGTGCGGCCCGCGTCGAGCGCGCCGCGGCGCAAGGCTGCGAAAGGCTCCGTCGCCGTGAGCGCCACCAGCAGAGCCAGCGCTGCGGCCGGTGCGCCGATGACCCCCTCATTCACCAGCAAGCCAACGGCCAGCAGCACGCCGACGAGGGTCAGGGTGCCTGCGCCGCCGTAGGCGAAACCGGCGGCTGCCTCGAGCTTGTTCAGTGCGAGGTCGGCCTTGGCAAGCTGCGCGTCGGCAGCAATCAATGCCTCGCGTTGCGCGTCGATGCGGCCGGCCATCACCAGGTCGGTCTGCCCTGCCACCAGATCGACGGCACGTGCGCGCAGCGTCTCGACGCCATGCGCGCGCCGCACGGCTGGCCGGCGCGCGCGCCTTGCCACGAGGAATGCGATGCCCCAGCCGGCGATCACGAGCCAGAGCGTCAGCGCAAAACCCATCGCCACATGCATGAAGCCGAGCACTGTGCCGGCGAGCAATGCGGCCCCCAGCGCAGCGGCCGCTGGAACGAGCAGGCGGAGATAAAGCGATTCGAGCGCGTCGATGTCGGCGGTGAGGCGGAACAGCAGGCGCGCCGGGCGCATCAGCAACTGGCGCGCTGCCTCGGCCCTGGCCCAGCCGCGGAACAGGCGCACACGAAGTTCGGCGAGCACGGCGAAGGTGGCGTCGTGCGTCACCAGCCGCTCGCCGTAGCGCGATGCGGTGCGGCCCAGCGCGAGCAGGCGGATGCCGGCGGACGGCATGAATACGTCGAAGGTGAAGGCTGTGGCGGCATGCAGGCCGGCAAGTGCCGTCGCGGTGATGAACCAGCCGGAAAGGCCCAGCAAGGCCATTCCTGCGAGAACCGTGATCGCCGCAAGCAGGCAGCCCAGGAGCAGCCGGCGCGGCTGCGTGGCGAGGAAGGGACGCAGGACCAGGCGCAGGTCGCGCCAGTTCGTGCCTATGTGGGAAGGCTTGCTCATGCGGCCTTCTCCACCGCTTCTGCGCTGCCGAGGCTTATCGTGCGGTCCATGCGTGCGGCGAGCACCGGGTCGTGAGTTGCGACGACGAGGGTCTTGCCGCGTGCCAGCGTGATCAGCGCGTCGATCACTCGCTCGGCGGTTTCGGTGTCCAGATGCGCGGTGGGCTCGTCGACCAGCAGCAGATCGGCGTGCGGGTGGACTGCGACGCGTGCGAGCGCGAGGCGCACGGCCTCTCCGCCGGACAAGCCCTGCCCCCCCTCGCCCAGCGAAGTGACGGGATGGGCCTGCGCCACGGCTTCGAGCGATGCGAAGTGCATTGCATTGGCCACACGTTGGCTATCGGCATCCGGACGCCCCAACGCCACGTTGGCTTCGACGGAACCGGCGAAGACGTGCGGCGCCTGGCCTATCCAACCCATGCGCTGGCGCAGTACGGCCACCGTGTGGCTGGTGAGCGCGACGCCGCCGATGGAGATATCGCCTTGCGTGGCAGGCACCAGACCTGCGAGCAGGGAAAGCAAGACGGTCTTGCCGCTGCCGCTGGAACCTGTCAGGGCGACGTGCTCTCCGGGAGCGATGCGGAGCTCGTAACCGTCGAAGACCTCCTGCTGCTCGCCGGGCCAGGCGAAATGCAGGTTGTGGATGGTGACTGCCGGCGGGCCTGCGTGGGCGTTCCTCGTGGCGCGTGTCAGCGAAGCATTCGCACCGGGCAGAGGCAGGTCGTTGCGCTGCAGGCGGCCGAGTGCCTCCAGCGCAGCCTCGCCCGCGGCGCGGTCGTGCCAGACCATCGACAGCTCGCGCAGCGGCTCGAAGAACGCGGGCGCCAGCAGCAGCACGAACAGGCCCTCACCGAGGCCCAGCGTGCGGCCCCAGGTGCCGAAGCCGAGGGAGCCGAGCAGGTGGAAGCCGACATACGCAGCCACCAATGCCACGCCCAGCGCGGAGAAGAGTTCGAGCACGGCGGAAGAGAGGAATGCGATACGCAGCACGGCCATCGTCCGGCGGCGCAGGGATTGGGCCGAATCGCCCAGGCGCTGTGCAGTGAGTTCCACAGCGCCCAGGGAGCGCAACGTTGCCAGTCCACGGAGCCTGTCGAGCAGGAAGGCGTTCATGCCGCCGAGCTCCACCATCTGCGCTTCGCTCGCGGCCCTGGCTCGCCAGCCGACGATGGCCATGAAGATCGGAATGAGCGGTGCCGCGAACAGCAAGACCAGCGCTGCCACCCACGAAAAGGCAGCCACCGCGCACAGGATGAAGATCGGCACCACCGTCGCGCGCCAGCGGGCGGGCTGGTACCGCACGAGGTACGGAACCAGCGCCTCGGCCTGCTCGGCGAGCACGCTTGCCGCGAGCCCGGAATGCGCGCGGCTTCGATCCAGCGGAGAGCCGGCGGCCAGCGCGGCGGCGGTTTGGGCGCGCAACGCGGTGAGCTGTGCGCGTGCGCGGGTGAAAGTCCGGCGCGCGCCCCAGGACTCGCAAGCCGCTCTCGCCAGGCCCAGCAGCAGGATCGCGGCAGCAGGCCAGACCACGGCGTCGAAACCGCGCCCCGAAGCCAGCCCCTGCACAGCCATCGCCAGCAACGCAGCTTGCGGCAACCAGAACAGCGCCGCGGCACCCTGCACCATCCCGCCGACGTCAGGCGACGCGAAAGCCCGCAGCGGCGATCGGGATGGCGAGTGCTTGGTCATTCCTTAGTTTCGTGAATTTTCAGTATTTACTGAAATTTCCACAATCATACCGGAGACTGAGGCGGCTGACGAGCCCGCAGACTGCACGCTCCCGCGCGCTAACGCAACCGGTTCAGGAAGATTCGGACGGTGCGCCTGCGCCGGCGCGCCCGTTCTTTAATGAGAAACGACTATTCCGCTGACCAGCAGCGCGGCGAACAGCGCGAACACCGCGCGCCAGGAGGCCGGGCGCGCTTCCACCCAGCGATAGAGCAGCGCCGCCGCGACCACCGACAGGCCGAAGGTCGCCACAAGGCCGGCCGCGTCGAACCACGAGCCGTGCGGACCTGCATTCGCAACCGCAGCATTCATGGCGAGCAGCACCGGAAAGTGGATGAGGAACAGCGAATACGACATCCGCCCCAGCCGCACCAGCGGCATCGCCGTCGCGGGCCAGTGCTTCGGCGACAGCCAGTTCCGCCGCTGAGCAATGGCAATCAGCAGCGCCGTGACCAGCGCGGTCGCGATGCGGCTGCGCCAGTCGATCGCCAGCGCGCCCGCCCCAACCAGCGCCAGCAGCGCGATCGCGCTCTGCCACGTGCTGTATCGCGTCGCGCGCCCGATCCAGAACACAAGCATGCCCAGGCCGTAGGTGCCGAAGAAATAGAAGGCCGTGTCGTCCAGCCCCGCATTGCGATTGAAGAGCGCGAGCGAAGCCACTGCCAGCCCGAAGACCAGCGCCACGGGCAGCCATCGCGCCCGCAGGCCCTGCGGTGCCGGGCCGCCGGTGCGCTGCAGCATTGACGGCAACCCCACCAGCACCAACGCCAGCGCAAAGAGCTGGAAGTCGATGGCCACGTACCAGACGCCCGTGGAGAGCGACTCGTAACCCAGCAGATCCTGCAGCAGCAGGCCGTGGGCGATCAATTGCCCGAAAGTCGGCGCAGCCGGCACCACTTCTTCGTCGAGCCAGGGCCGCACGACCGCCGCGACCAGCACGCACACGGTGAGCGCGGCGAGATACGGCATGATCAGCCGCCCATAGCGCTGCAGGATGCGCGCCACCGGCCGCTCCACTCGCAGCGTGCCGTCGGGCGCAAGACTGGCCGCCGCCAGGAAGCCTGCGATCACCAGGAACACCTGAACCGCCAGCCGCCCTTCGTCGGCCAGCCAGGCGAAGAAATCGGGTGCGAGCGCGTATGCGCCCGCCGGCATCGGGCCGTAGCGCGAAAGGTGATGTCCGACGATCACCGCGCAGGCGACGCCCTTTGCCGCATCGAGCAGCGGCATGCGTCCCGCGGATGAAGACGGCGGCGCGCTCGCAACGGGCGCGGCGCCGTCGGCAAAGGCAGTCAAAGCGCCAACCGCTGCCTTGCCTCCGTGTATTCGCGCTTGAGCTTCTCGATGAAGGCGCCGGCGGTGGCCACCTCGGTCACGGCGCCGATGCCCTGGCCCGAACCCCAGATGTCCTTCCAGGCCTTGGCCTTGCTGCCTTCGCCGCCGCCGAAGTTCATCGTCTTCACGTCGCCTTCGGGCAGGTTGGCCGGGTCCATGCCGGCCTTGATGATGCTGGGCGCGAGGTAGTTGCCGTGCACGCCGGTGAAGAGGCTCGAATAGACGATGTCGTCGGAGGTGCCATCGACGATGGCCTGCTTGTACTCGTCGCTCGCGCGCGCCTCCTCGGTGGCGATGAAGGCCGTGCCGATGTAGGCGAAGTCGGCGCCCATGGCCTGTGCCGCCAGCACCGCCCCGCCGGTGGCGATGGAGCCCGACAGTGCGATCGGGCCGTCGAACCACTGGCGGATTTCCTGCACCAGCGCGAACGGGCTCTTCGTGCCCGCATGGCCGCCGGCGCCGGCCGCCACGGCGATGATGCCGTCGGCCCCCTTCTCGATCGCCTTCTGCGCGAACTTGTTGTTGATGATGTCGTGCAGCGTCACGCCGCCGTAGCTGTGCACTGCCTCGTTCACGTCGGTGCGCGCGCCCAGCGAGGTGATGACGATCGGCACCTTGTATTTCACGACCATCTCCATGTCGTGCTCGAGCCGGTCATTGCTCTTGTGCACGATCTGGTTGATGGCGAACGGCGCGGCGGGCTTGTCCGGGTTGGCCTTGTTGTAGGCCGCCAGTTCCTCGGTGATCTCGGCGAGCCAGTCTTCCAGCTGCGCGGCGGGGCGCGCATTGAGCGCCGGCATCGAGCCGACCACTCCCGCCTTGCATTGCGCGATCACGAGCTTGGGGTTGCTGATGATGAACAGCGGCGAGCCGATGATCGGCAGCGGCAGGTTCGCGAGGACGGGAGGCAGTTTCGACATGATGCTTGTCTCTTGAAAGTTGTGTTGAATGCGGGATCGGGCAGCCGAACGCAGAAGGAAGACAAAAACTACGCAAAGGTCGCAAAAGAACCCGAAGACAAATTCTGGTTTTTCTTCTGCGACTTCTGCGTAACCTTTGCGACTTCTGCGTTCGGCTGCCCGTTTTCAGAAAGCCTCGAGCGCCAGCGCCGTTACGCTCTCGGCACCGTCGACGATGCTGTCTCGGATGCCCGGCACCTTGTTGAGGATGTGCTCGGCATAGAAGCGCGCGGTGGCGATCTTCGCCAGCATGAAGTCGGTGTCGAAGCTGCGCGAGGCAAGGTCCTGCGCAATGATCAGCGAACGCGCGAGCTGCCAGCCTGCCACCAGGTTGCCCGCGAGCATCAGGTAGGGCACGCTGCCCGCGAACACCGCGTTGGGCGAGGCCTTGGTCTGGCCGGCCACGAAATCGACGACTTCGACGAAGGCCTGGCGCGCAGCCTTCAGGCGCTTGAGCACGGCCGCTGCAGCGGGGTTGTCGCTCTTGGCGAGTTCGGCTTCGGTCTTCTCGATCTGCGCGGCGATCGCCTTGGCCGTCTGGCCGCCGTCGCGCGCCGTCTTGCGGCCCACGAGGTCGTTGGCCTGGATGGCGGTGGTGCCTTCGTAGATCGTCAGGATCTTGGCGTCGCGGTAGTACTGCGCGGCGCCGGTCTCCTCGATGAAGCCCATGCCGCCGTGCACCTGCACACCCAGCGACGCCACTTCGAGGCTCATCTCGGTGCTGTAGCCCTTCACCAGCGGCACCATGAACTCATAGAAGGCCTGGTTCTGCTTGCGCGCGTCCGCGTCGGGGTGATGGTGCGCGGCGTCGTAGGCCGCAGCCGCCACGCTCGACATGGCGCGGCAGCCCTCGGTATAGGCGCGCATCGTCATCAGCATGCGCTTGACGTCGGGGTGATGGATGATCGGCGCGCTGGCGTTGATGGAGCCGTCCACCGGGCGGCTCTGCACGCGCTCCTTCGCGTAGGCCACGGCGTGCTGGTAGGCACGCTCGGCGATCGCGATGCCCTGCATGCCCACGGCGTAGCGGGCGGAGTTCATCATGATGAACATGTATTCAAGGCCGCGGTTCTCCTGGCCGACGAGATAGCCGATGGCACCGCCGTGGTCGCCATACTGCAGCACGGCCGTAGGCGACGCCTTGATGCCCATCTTGTGCTCGATGCTCACGCAGTGCACGTCATTGCGCTCGCCCAGCGAGCCATCCTTGTTCACGAGGAACTTGGGCACGACGAACAGGCTGATGCCCTTCACGCCCTCGGGCGCACCGGCCACGCGGGCCAGCACGAGGTGCACGATGTTCTGCGCCATGTCGTGCTCGCCGTAGGTGATGAAGATCTTGGTGCCGAACACCTTGTAGGTGCCATCGGGCTGCGGCTCGGCGCGGCTGCGCACCATGGCGAGGTCGCTGCCGGCCTGCGGCTCGGTGAGGTTCATCGTGCCCGTCCACTGGCCGCTCACGAGCTTCTCAAGGTACGTGGCCTTGAGCTCGTCGGAGCCGGCCGTGAGCAGCGCCTCGATGGCGCCGTCGCTCAAGAGCGGGCACAGCGCGAAGCTCATGTTGGCCGAGTTGAGCATCTCGCCGCAGGCAGCGCCGATGGTCTTGGGCAGGCCCTGTCCACCGAAATCCGCCGGATGCTGCAGCCCCTGCCAGCCGCCCGCCACGTACTGCGCGAAGGCTTCCTTGAAGCCCGGCGTAGTGGTGACGGCGCCATCCTTGAACGACGAGGGATTGCGGTCGCCCGCCACGTTCAGCGGCGCGATCACGTCCTGGTTGAAGCGCGCGCACTCTTCGAGCACGGCCTGCGCGGTTTCGAGGCCGGCATCCTCGAAGCCCGGCAGCTTCGCGATCTCGCCGATGTTGGCCAGGTGTTCGATGTCGAACAGCATGTCCTTGATGGGGGCTGTGTAGCTCATGTCATGTCTCCAGATACAGCGGATACGAAAAGGGCATCGCGAACGATGCCCTCTGGATCAGTGCAGCGATGCGATCAGAGCGCCTTCACCAGTTCCGGCACGGCCGTGAACAGGTCGGCCACCAGGCCGTAGTCGGCCACCGAGAAGATCGGGGCTTCTTCGTCCTTGTTGATCGCCACGATCACCTTCGAGTCCTTCATGCCGGCCAGATGCTGGATGGCGCCCGAGATGCCCGCTGCGATGTACAGCTGCGGCGCGACGATCTTGCCCGTCTGGCCCACCTGCCAGTCGTTCGGGGCGTAGCCCGCGTCGACGGCTGCACGGCTCGCGCCGAGGCCGGCGTTCAGCTTGTCGGCCAGGGGGGCCATCACCTCGGTGAACTTCTCTGCGCTGCCGAGTGCACGGCCGCCCGAGACGATGATCTTGGCTGCCGTCAGTTCAGGGCGCTCGCTCTTCGTGACTTCGCGGCCCACGAAGCTGCTCTTGCCGCTGTCTGCGACGCCTGCTGCCGATTCGACGGCGGCGCTGCCACCGGTGGCGGCTGCGGCATCGAAACCGGTCGTGCGAACGGTGATCACCTTGGTCGCGTCGCTGCTCTGCACGGTGGCAATCGCGTTGCCCGCATAGATCGGACGCTCGAAGGTGTCTGCGCTCACCACGGCGGTGATGTCGCTGATCTGCGCCACGTCCAGCTTGGCGGCCACGCGCGGCGCGACGTTCTTGCCGTTGGCGGTCGAGGGGAAGAGGATGTGGCTGTAGTTGCCGGCGATGGCCAGCACTTGAGCCGCGACGTTCTCGGCGAGGTTCTCGGCCAGGCTCGGGCTGTCGGCGGCGATGACCTTCGAGACACCGGCGATCTGGGCCGCTGCCTTGGCAGCTTCGGCTGCATTGGCACCGGCCACGAGCACGTGGACGTCGCCGCCGCAAGCCAGCGCTGCGGTCACGGTGTTGAGGGTGGCCGGCTTGATGCTGGCGTGGTCGTGTTCGGCAATGACGAGTGCGGTCATGTTCGTTTTCTTCCTCAGATCACTTTGGCTTCGTTCTTGAGCTTGTCCACCAGGGTGGCAACGTCGGGCACCTTGATGCCGGCGCCACGCTTGGGCGGCTCCGCGACCTTCAGGGTCTTCAGGCGGGGCTTCACGTCCACGCCCAGGTCTTCCGGCTTGACCGTGTCCAGCTGCTTCTTCTTGGCCTTCATGATGTTCGGCAGCGTCACATAGCGCGGCTCGTTCAGGCGCAGGTCGGTGGTGATGACCGCGGGCAGCGTCAGCGCCACGGTCTCCAGGCCGCCGTCGACTTCGCGGGTGACGGTGGCCTTGTCGCCAGCGACTTCGACCTTCGAGGCGAAGGTAGCCTGGGGAAGATCGGCCAGCGCAGCCAGCATCTGGCCGGTCTGGTTGGCATCGTCGTCGATGGCCTGCTTGCCGAGGATGATGAGCTGGGGCTGTTCCTTGTCGACCAAGGCCTTCAGCAGCTTGGCCACGGCCAGGGGCTGCAGTTCTTCAGAGGTTTCCACCAGGATGCCGCGGTCGGCGCCGATGGCCATGGCGGTGCGCAGGGTCTCCTGGCTCTTGGCGTCGCCGCAGGAGACGGCGATGACTTCGGTGACCACGCCCTTTTCCTTCAGCCGAACCGCTTCTTCAACGGCGATCTCGTCGAAGGGGTTCATGCTCATCTTGACGTTGGCAATGTCCACTCCGGTGCCGTCGCTCTTCACGCGCACCTTCACGTTGTAATCGACGACCCGTTTGACAGGCACAAGAACCTTCATTGACTTGACTCCATTGGATTGCAAAAAGGGGGCTTCGAGGGCAAACCGGTCATTCTAGGGCGCGACCTTTGCCGCCTCTCCATTCTTCACGTCGGCGCTGGCGCCACAAAAAAGAACGATCGTGCTTTTTCGTGATTATAAAGCAGCGCCGGAGCACTGAGCCTTAGGGCGACAAAGATATTCGTGAGGCCGCCGGGGCGGGCGCATTCGCGCCATCAAGCTGCATGGCTTGCACGCGAATCGACAGGCGTGCCCGCTCGCGGTGCATGCGAGGCCGGCTGAAACGCCAACTGCAGCCAATTTGCGGGTTTTCGCCGATGTCTGGGCTGGCACGCAAACTGCAAGATGAATACTGTCGACAGATGACAGTCGATCTTCGGAGATTCAATGGAAACAGCAGAACGAAGCATCCCGGACGTACGCGGCGGCGCCCTCCCTCCCATGGCATCCGCGGAGCGCCAGCTCCGGCAGGACTTGGCAGCCGCCTACCGGCTCGTCGCCCTCTACGGGATGGACGACAGCATCTACACCCACATCTCCGCCCGCGTGCCCGGCACCACGGACCAGTTCCTGATCAACCCCTTCGGCATGCTGTTTCGCGACATCACGGCGTCCTCGCTCGTGAAGATCGACCTGGACGGCAACATCGTCGAGCCCTCCGAGTACGACGTGAACCCGGCCGGCTTCACGATCCATAGCGCCGTGCATGCCGCGCGCCATGACGCCGTCTGCGTGCTGCACACCCATACCGTCGCCGGTGTCGCCGTGTCCTCGCTGGCCGGCGGGCTGCAGCCGTGCAACCAGTGGGCGCTGCAGTTCCACAACCGCGTGACGTACCACGAGTTCGAAGGGATCGCGCTCAACCACGAGGAGCGCGAGCGCCTGGTCGCCGACCTCGGCCCGAATTCGCGCGCACTGATCCTGCGCAACCACGGGCTGATCACGCTGGGCCGCAGCGTGGCAGAGGCCTTCATCCTCATGCACAACCTGGAGCGCGCCTGCCGCGTGCAGGTCGCCATCCAGGGCACCGGCCAGGCCGTGCACCCGGTGCCCGAGGAGGTCTGCGAACTGACCGCGCGCCAGTACGAAAGCGGCGACACCAACCGCCTGGCCTCTGCGCCCCACGACCCCTACGCGCGCGAATGGCGCGCGCTCCTGCAGCGCCTGGCCCCGGCCAGCCCGGCCTCCTTCCGCGACTGAGATTCACCCGTTCTTCACTGCCCTACCCACTTCGAAAGGTCCGCACCGATGAAACGCCGCAACCTGATCCAAGCCGGCTCCGCCGCCCTAGGCCTGTCCATCGCCGGGGTGCCCCTGCACAGCCTGGCGCAAGGCAAGAAGGGTGTCGTCAACGTGCTGGTCCAGCCCGAGCCGCCTGGCCTGATGATGGGCATCGTGCAGAACGGCCCCACGCAGCTGATCGCGGGCAACATCTACGAAGGCCTGCTGCGCTACAACGAGAAGCTCGAGCCCCAGCCGCAGCTCGCCACGTCCTGGACCGTGAGCGCGGACAGCAAGACCTACGTCTTCAAGCTCAAGCCCAACGTCAAGTGGCACGACGGCAAGCCCTTCACCGCCGACGACGTGGTGTTTTCGTGCGACGTGTTCCTGCGCAAGACGCACGCGCGCTTCCGCGCCAGCCTGGCGCAGGTGGAATCGATCAAGGCGCTCGACCCGCTCACTGTGGAGTTCAAGCTCAAGCAGCCCTTCGGCCCCTTCATGGGCATCTTCGAGAACGGCACCATGCCGATGGTGCCCAAGCACATCTACGAAGGCACCGACTTCGCGACCAACCCCGCCAACGCCACGCCGATCGGCACGGGCCCGCTCAAGTTCAAGGAATGGGTCAAGGGCTCCTACATCAACCTCGTGGCCAACGAGAACTACCACCAGCCGGGCGTCGTGGGCGTGGAGAGCGTGTATTTCCACGTGATCCCCGACGCGGCCGCGCGCGCCGCGGCGTTCGAGTCGGGCAAGGTCGACATCGCGCCGGGCGGCACGGTGGAGTACTTCGACGTGGGCCGCCTCGCAAAGCTGCCGGGCGCGGCCGTGACCACCAAGGGCTGGGAGTTCTTCGCGCCGCACAGCTGGCTGTGGATGAACAACCGCACGGCGCCCATGAACAACGTGAAGTTCCGCCAGGCCGTGTGGACCGCCATCGACCGCGAGGCCATGGCCAAGGTCGCCTGGTATGGCTACGCCAAGCCGGCCACCGGCCCCTTCAACAGCCACATCGCCTACGCCAGCGACGACGTCGCCAAGTACCCGCGCGACCTCGCCAAGGCCAAGAAGCTGCTGTCCGAATCGGGCTACAAGGGCGAGACGCTGCGCCTGCTGCCGCTGCCCTATGGCGAATCCTGGCAGCGCCAGGCCGAGATCGTGCGCCAGAACCTCACGCAGGCCGGCATCAAGGTCGAGATGGTCGCCACCGACGTGGCCGGCTGGAACCAGCGCAACAGCGAGTGGGACTTCGACCTCGCCTTCACCTACGTCTACCAGTACGGCGACCCGGCGCTCGGCGTGGCGCGCAACTACACCAGCGACAACATCGCCAAGGGCTCGCCCTTCAACAACGTGGCGGGCTACGTGAACCCCAAGGTCGACGAACTGTTCGCCGCCGGCGCGCGCGAGAGCGACCCGACCAGGCGCCGCGCGATCTACCTGGAAGTGCAGAAGCTGCTGGTCGACGAAGTGCCCGTGGCCTGGCTGCACGAGATCAACTTCCCGACGCTGTACCGCAGCAAGATCCAGAACGTGGTGTCGTCCGGCATCGGCCTGAACGACAGCCTGGGCCGCGTCAAGCTGGCCTGACTTTCCTCCCCGCATGCAGTGCCCGCCTGTGTTGGCTGAATAGGCCGGACCACCGCATGCCCGAACCGAGTTCGCCATGAAACGACTGCAGTTCATGTCCGTGCGCCTGCTGCAGGGCCTGATGGCCCTGCTGGTGATCGCCACCGTCAACTTCCTGCTGGTTCGCGCGGCGCCGGGCGACCCGGTGTCCGTCATGGCCGGCGAGGCCGGCGCGTCCGATGCACAGTTCGTGGCCCAGCTGCGCCAGCAGTTCGGCCTCGACCAGCCGCTGCCCGTGCAGCTCGGCAACTACCTGGGCCACGTGCTCAAGCTCGACCTCGGCTTCTCCTACCGCCAGCAGCAGCCGGTGGTCGACCTGATCCTGGAGCGCCTGCCGGCCACGCTGCTGCTCACGGGCACGGCCTTCGGGCTCTCGCTACTGTTCGGCATCGTGCTGGGCGCGCTGGCCAGCCGCAACGCGGGCAAGTGGCAGGACAGCCTCATCACCGTGGTCGCGCTGGTCTTCTACGCCACGCCGCTGTACTGGCTGGCGATGATGGCGGTGCTGCTCTTCACGGTGCAGTTCGACCTGCTGCCCGCCTTCGGCTTCTTCACCGTGGGTGCGGACCTCACCGGCATCGACAAGGCGCTGGACATCGCCAAGCACCTGATCCTGCCTTCGCTGACGCTGGCGCTGTTCTACATGGCGGTGTATGCGCGCATGACGCGCGCCTCCATGCTCGAGGTCGCGCAGATGGACTTCGTGAAGACCGCGCGCGCCAAGGGCGTGGCTCCGGGGCGCATCCAGCGCAAGCACATCCTGCGCAACGCGCTGCTGCCGGTGGTCACGCTCGCCGGCATCCAGGCCGGCGGGATGATCGGCGGCGCCGTGCTGACCGAGACCGTGTTCGCCTGGCCCGGCATCGGCCGCCTCATGTTCGACGCGCTGCTGCAGCGCGACTACAACCTGCTGCTCGGCTGCTTCCTGTTCACCGCGGCCATGGCCGTGCTGTTCAACCTGATCACCGACTTCGTCTACACGCTGGTCGATCCCCGCATCGAGCTGAGCTGAGCCAAGGAGCCCTTCATGAAAAGCAAATTCTGGCGGCGCTTCAGCCGCAACAAGGGCGCGGTCTTCGGCCTGATCGTGCTGATGCTGGTGGCGCTGGTCACGGCGCTCGGCCCCTTCGTCGCGCAGAACAACCCCTGGGACATGGTCGGCACGCCCTTCGCGGCGCCCATGGCCGAACAGGGCCTGCTGCTGGGCACCGACACCATGGGCCGCGACATCCTCTCGGGCATCGTCACCGGCGCGCGCGTCTCGCTGCTGATCGGCGTGGTGTCCACTGTCGTCTCGCTGCTGATCGGCGTGAGCATCGGCGCCGTCTCAGGCTACTTCGGCGGCTGGATCGACGCCACGCTGATGCGCTTCACCGAGCTGTTCCAGGCCATCCCGAGCTTCGCGCTGGCCATCGTGCTGGTGGCCATCTTCCAGCCTTCGGTGCAGTCGATCGTCACGGCCATCGCGATCGTGTCGTGGCCGCCGGTGGCGCGGCTGGTGCGCAGCGAATTCCTGACGCTGCGCCAGCGCGACTTCGTGGCGGCGGCGCAGTTGGCGGGCCAGTCCACGCCGCGCATCATCCTCACGCAGATCCTGCCCAACGCCGCCTCGCCCATCGTGGTGATGGCCTCGCTGATGGTGGCCACGGCCATCCTGCTGGAGTCGAGCCTGAGCTTCCTCGGCCTGGGCGACCCGAACCAGATGAGCTGGGGCTACATGGTCGGCTCGGCGCGCACGGTGCTGCGCCAGGCCTGGTGGATGGCGGTGTTCCCGGGCGTGGCCATCCTGCTCACGGTGCTCGCGCTGAACCTGGTGGGCGAAGGCCTGAACGACGGCCTCAACGCGCGCGCCGACGGGAGGGGCAAATGAAAATGGAAAAGCTCGTTCTTCCCGTGCTCGACGTCCAGGGCCTGGACATCCGCCTGCCCCCGGGCGCCGACCGCGAACTGGCGGTGCGGGGCGCTTCGCTGCAGCTGCTGCCGGGCCAGACGCTGTGCGTGGTCGGCGAATCGGGCTCAGGCAAATCGATGATCGCCAACGCCATCATGGGCCTGCTGCCGCGGCCGCACGTGGAACCCGTGGCCGGCCGCATCCTCTTCGACGGACAGGACCTGCTGCAGCTCGACGAGACGCAGCTTCGCACGCTGCGCGGCCGGCGCATCGGCATGGTGTTCCAGGAGCCGATGACGGCGCTGAACCCGGTCATGCGCATCGGCGAGCAGATCGCCGAGGTGTTCGACGCCCACGTGAAGCTGTCGGCCGCGCAGAAGCGCCAGCGCATCCTCGCGGCGCTGGCCGACGTGGGCCTGCCCGAGCCCGAGGTGCTGATCGACAGCTATCCGTTCCGCCTGTCCGGCGGGCAGCGCCAGCGCGTGATGATCGCCTGCGCGCTGGTGCTGGAGCCGGCCCTGCTGATCTGCGACGAACCCACCACCGCGCTGGACGTGACCACGCAGGCGCAGATCCTGAAGCTCATCCGCGAGCTGCAGCAGCGCAAGGGCACGGCGGTGCTTTTCATCACGCACGACTTCGGCGTGGTCTCCGAGATCGCCGACCAGGTGGTCGTGATGCAGACCGGCGAGGTGGTCGAGGCCGGCCCAGCATCCGCCGTGCTGGCCCGGCCGCAGCATGCCTACACGCGCAAGCTCATCGCGGCCATTCCGAACGGCCAGGTGCGCGCGCCTTCCGGGCAGCGCCCCGTCGAACACGTGCTGCAGGTGCAGGAACTGCGCAAGATCTACGTGACCGGCGGCGGCCTGTTCAGCAAGGGCCGGCGCGTGGAAGCGGCCAAGGGCCTGTCGTTCGAGCTGCGCCGCGGCGAGACGCTGGGGCTGGTCGGTGAATCGGGTTCGGGCAAGTCGACCGTGGGCCGCTGCATCGTGGGGCTCGCGCCCTTCGACAGCGGCCGCGTGCTGTTCAAGGGCCGTGCGCTGCAGTCGGGCGCTCAGTTCCGGGCGCAGTCGCAAGGAAAGATCCAGATGGTGTTCCAGGACCCGTATGCCTCGCTCAACCCGCGCCACCGCATCGGCCCGGCCATCGCGGCCGGCCCCATCGCGCAGGGCGTTCCCAAGGCGCAGGCCATGGCCCGCGCGATGGAGCTGCTCGAGCTGGTGGGCCTCAAGCCCGACGCGGCGGAGCGCTTTCCGCACGAGTTCTCCGGCGGCCAGCGCCAGCGCATCGGCATCGCGCGCGCGCTGGCCATGGAGCCGCAGCTGCTGGTGGCCGACGAGCCCGTCTCCGCGCTCGACGTGTCGGTGCAGGCCCAGGTGCTGAAACTCTTCGCCGAGGTGCGCGAGCGCTTCCAGCTGGCGATGGTGTTCATCACGCACGACCTGCGCGTGGCCGGCGAGATGTGCGACCACATCGCAGTGATGCAGCGCGGCGAGATCGTCGAGTACGGCGAGACCGCCAGGGTGCTGGCGAACCCGCAGCATACGTACACGCGCGCGCTGATCGAGGCGCAGCCGAGGCTGTCGGCGGCGGCAGCCGAACAGGCGGTGGCCGCATGACGCACGAACTCGACATCGCGCTGGTCTCCGACCAGATCGCCATGGACTACCTGCAGCCCGCCTTCCGCGCGCGCTTTCCGCAGGCCCGGCTGCACCGCATCGACACCGAGGTGCAGGAGCTGGACGCGCTCGACCGCATCGACACCGTGGTCTGCTGGTCGCCGCCGCCGGGGCTGCTCGCGCGCATGCCGCGCCTGCGGCTGGTGCAGTCGGTGGGCGCGGGCACCGACCACATCACGCGCGATGCCTCGCTGCCCGACGTGCCCGTGCGCCGCATCGTCGACCCCGACATGGCCGACGGCATGAACGCCTACGTGGCCTGGGCCGTGGTGCACGGCCAGCGGCACATGGGCGCCTACCTCGAGAGCCAGCGCCGCGCGGCCTGGGAAGAAGCGCCCATCGAGCCACCGGGCCAGCACCGCGTGGGCATCGCCGGGCTGGGCGTGCTGGGCCAGTCGGTCGCGCGTGCGTTGCTTGCAATCGGCTACCGCGTGCGTGGCTGGAGCCGCAGCCCCAAGGACGCGAACGAGCTGCCCGCCGGCATCGAGGCCTTCCACGGCGATGCCGGGCGCGCCGAATTCCTGTCGGGCTGCGACACGCTGGTCTGCCTGCTGCCGCTGACCGACGACACGCGCGGCATCCTGAACGCCGGGCTGTTCGCGCAGCTGCCGCGCGGTGCGCGCCTCGTCAACGTTGGCCGTGGCGCCCACCTCGTGCAGGACGACCTGCTGGCCGCGCTGCAGAGCGGCCAGCTCGCCTCGGCCGTGCTCGACGCCTTCGTCGAGGAGCCGCTGCCGCAAGGCCACCCGTTCTGGCGCCATCCGCGCATCACCGTCACGCCGCACATCGCGACACGCACAAGGCCCGAGGCCATCGCGCGGCAGACCCACGACAACCTGGCGCGGCTGTAGAACGCCGCCCGCCATCCACGGAGGACCCCCATGGCAGAACCCCTAGGCACCGGCGACAAGGACGTCGCCACCCACCTGCATTCGTACACCAACCTGGCGGCGCTGCCGCAGACGCCGCCGCTGGTCATCGTCGAAGGCGACGGCATCCACGTCGTGGACGAGAGCGGCCGGCGCTACCTGGAGGCCATGTCGGGCCTGTGGTGCGCATCGCTGGGCTTCTCGAACAAGCGCCTGGCCGAGGCCGGCGCGAAGGCGCTGAATACCCTGCCCTACTACCACACCTTCAACCAGCGCACGAACGTGGCGGTGGCCGACCTGGCCGAGCGGTTGCTGGCGCTGGCACCCGTGCCCATGGCCCGAGTGTTCTTCGCCAACTCGGGCTCCGAGGCCAACGACAGCGCGGTGAAGATGGTCTGGTACTACCACAACGCCATCGGCCAGCCGCAGCGCAAGAAGATCATCGCGCGGCGCAACGCCTACCACGGCGTGACCGTGGCCGCCGCCAGCATGGGCGGGCTCGACGGCAACCACCGCGACTTCGACCTGCCCATCGCCACCGCGCCCGCGCGCTTCCTGCACGTGGACTGCCCGCACCACTACCGCTACGCCGAACCCGGCGAGACGGAGCAGGACTTCTCCAGCCGCCTCGCTCAACAGTTGGAGCAGACCATCCTGGCCGAAGGGCCGCACACCGTCGCCGCCTTCATCGCCGAGCCGGTGATGGGCGCGGGCGGCGTGCTGGTGCCGCCGGCCGGCTACTTCGAGAAGGTGCAGGCCGTGCTGCGCAAGTACGGCGTGCTCATGATCGCCGACGAGGTCATCTGCGGCTTCGGCCGCACGGGCAACATGTTCGGCTCCACCACCTTCGGCATCCAGCCCGACATCCTGAGCTGTGCCAAGGCGCTGTCCTCGGGCTACGTGCCGATCTCGGCCGTGATGGTCAACGAGAAGGTGCACAGCGCCATCGCCGCCAACAGCGGCAAGCTCGGCAGCTTCGGCCACGGCTACACCTACTCGGGCCACCCTGTCGCCTGCGCCGTGGCGCTGGAGACGCTGAAGGTGTACGAGGACGAGCGCATCCTCGACCACGTGCGCGAGCTCGCCCCCGCGTTCCAGGCCGGGCTGCGCGCCTTCGCAGAACGCCCCTGGGTGGGCAACGTGCGCGGCGTGGGCCTGATCGGCGCCATCGAGCTCATGGCCGACAAGGCCGCGCGCACGCCTTTCGCCGCCGACCGCAAGGCCGGCTACCGCTTCGCGGCGCTGGCGCTGGAAGAAGGCCTGATCGTGCGCGCCATGGGCGACAGCATCGGCCTGTGCCCGCCGCTGATCATCACGCGAGCCGAGCTGGACGACCTGTTCGCGCGCCTGGCGCGCGCCATGGACCGCTTCGAGAAGGAGTACTGACATGCAAGCCTTCTTCAGCGACGACCAGTTGCTGCACGATCCGCAGCAGTACATGCGCGTGGGCCGCATCTGCAAGCCCGCCGACCTGCCCACGCGCGCCGAGGCCTTGATGGCAACGCTGGCCGCACGGGGCATCGCGGTCAGTGCGCCAGCGGACGCCGGGCGCGCCGCGCTGGAGCAGGTGCACAGCACGGACTACCTCGACTACCTGGAGACCGCGTTCGAGCGCTGGCGCAAGGTCGAAAGCTTCGGGCTGGAGCCGGGCATCGAGGTGCTGCCCAACATGTCGCCGCATGGACCGCGCGTGGGGCCCTGCCCTTCGCCCTCGGTGCTGGCGCAGACGGGCTGGTACGTCGGCGACCTGTCATGCCCCATCGGCCCGAACACCTGGCGCTCCGTCCTGCGCTCGGCGCATGCGGCGCTGGCGGCGGCCGAGGCGGTGCTCGACGGCGGCTCCATCGCCTATGCCCTGTGCCGCCCGTCGGGCCACCATGCGCAGCGTTCACGCGCGGCAGGCTTCTGCTACGTGAACAACAGCGCCATCGCGGCCGCCACGCTGCGCCAGCGCCATGCGCGCGTGGCCGTGCTCGACATAGACGCCCACCACGGCGACGGCACGCAGCAGATCTTCTACGAGCGCGGCGACGTGCTGACAATTTCCACGCACGCCGACCCGGCCGGCTACTACCCCTGGTACACGGGCTACTCGCATGAGCGTGGCAACGGCGAGGGCGAAGGCTTCAACCTCAACCTGCCGCTCGCGCACGGCAGCGGCAACGCAGAGTTCGCGCAGGCGCTGGACCAGGCCACCGCCGCCATCGAGCGCTTCCAGCCGCAGGCGCTGGTGCTGCCGCTGGGCTTCGACACCTACAAGGACGACCCGATCAGCGTGCTCAAGTTCGACATGGAGGCCTTCCGCCTCGCGGGCGAACGCGTGCGCGCGCTGGGCCTGCCAACGGTGGTGGTGCAGGAAGGCGGCTACATGGTCGGGGCCATCGGCGCCGCGCTCGATGCGTTTCTGGAGGGGCTGCGCGCGTGAGTGTTTCGACGCCGGGCGGCGACCTGCTTGCGTGGGCGATGCTGTCGCAGCGGGCGGCATGAGCACAGCCCCCACCTCCGTTTCACTCGCGCGTGCCGACCAGGGCAGCAACAGCGCGGGCGCGGGCATCGCGCTCTTCCTCTGCGCGCTGGTGCTGTTCGCGGCGTACGACGCCTTCGCCAAGCAGATGGTGGCCACGCATGCGCCGGCCGTCGTCAACCTGGGCCGCTACAGCGCCATCGGCGCCATCGCGCTGGTGCTGCTGCTGCGCCACGGCGACCTGCGCCTGTGGCGCCAGCCGCACCAGAAGCTGCTGGCCGCGCGCAGCGTGGCACTGGCCATCGTGGCCACCTGCTTCATGACGGCGCTCGTCACCATGCCGCTGGCGGAGGCCACGGCCATCTACTTCACCGCCCCGCTGATCATGGTCGCGCTGTCGCCATGGCTGCTCGGGGAGCGCGTGGGCCGCGCGCAATGGACTGCCGTGCTGCTGGGCTTCGTCGGCATGCTGTGCATCGTGCGGCCGGGCGGCAGCCTGCCGCTGGCGGGCACGCTGCTGATGGCGGTGTCGGCCGTCTGCTATGCGCTCTTCCAGGTGCTCACGCGGCGGCTATCGGGGCTGGTGCCGGCGCCCGTGCAGTTCGCACACATGGCGCTGGCCTGCCTGGTCGTCACGAACCTGCCGGTGCTGTTCATGCCGCACGTCACGCTGCCGCCCTGGCCGCAGATGGCGCTGCTGGTGGCCGGCGGGGCCGTCAGCGGCAGCGCCCAGCTGTTGCTGCTGGCCGCGTTCCGCCGCGTGGGCGCAGCCACGCTGGCACCGCTGAACTACGTGCAGTTGCTGCTGGCTGTGCTGATCAGCACGCTGTGGTTCCAGCGCCCGCCCGACGCGCCGGCGCTGGCGGGCATGGCGCTGATCGCCGTGGCAGGCGTGTACCTGGCGCGCGCGGGCGGCGGCAGCCCAAGGCGGCCGGCATGATACGCACAAGAGATTGAGACAAGGAACTCAGATGACCACCAGCCGGGCCGAAGCCGCCACCCCTCCCGCCTTCTCGTCGATCCAGGTGCCCGACCTGGTCGGCGTGGTGGAGGCGCAACTGCAGCAAGCCATCCTGTCGGGCCGCATCGCGCCCGGCGAGCGCATCGTCGAGGCCGAGCTGGCCCGGCAGATGGGCGTGAGCCGCGCGCCCGTGCGCGAGGCCGCGCGCCGCCTCGAAAGCCTGGGGCTGCTGATCTCGCGTCCGCGCCATGGCTTCGCGGTGCGCACGGTTTCGCCCAAGCAGGTCAACGACCTGTACGAGGTGCGCATCCAGCTCGAACTGCTGGGCGCCTCCCTGGCCTGCACGCACGCCACCGATGCCGAGCTGGCCCAGCTCGACGCGCGCGTGGACGACATGGTGGAGCGCGCCGAGATCCTGTCGTCACCCGAGCGGGTGGCGCTCGACCTGGACTTCCACTTCGCGATCAGCGCGCTGTCGGGCAACCACTACCTGCACCGGCTGTTCGACAACATGCAGACCGAGGTGCGCATGTTCCTCGCGCTCAGCGAGGACAGCTACGGCGACCTGAAGGCGCTGGCCGAGACGCACAGGCCGATCGCCAAGGCGATGATGGCGCGCGACGTCGGCGCCGTCGAGCACGCGCTGCGCTACCACCTCGAGACCGCCAAGGACCACGTGCGCGGCCTCTTCACCAAACCCTGAGATGAGCGCGCTGCCCCGCGTCGCCATGGTCAGCGGAGGCAACCGCGGCATCGGCCTTGCCATCGTGCGCGAACTGCTCGCGCACGGCTGGCGCGTGAGCGTGGGTACGCGCAGCGCCACCGATGCCTTCCACGGCCACGACCCGGCGCAGGTGCGCGCCTATCGCTTCGACGCCGAGGACGCGCGCAGCGAGACCGACTGGGTGGCCGCGACCGTGCGCGATTTCGGGGGCATCGACGCGCTGGTGCACAACGCCGGCATCCTCAGCACGCGCTCGGTCATCGATGCGGACGACGCGGAGGTCGACCGGCTGCTGGAAGTCAACGTCAAGTCGCCACTGCGGCTCACGCGCAAGGCCTGGCCGCATCTGCTGGCGGCCGACGAAGGCAAGGTGCTGGTGATGGCCTCGCTCGCGGCCAAGCGCGTGCGCACCGCCGATGCCTCGCTCTACGCGCTGAGCAAGGCGGCGGTGCTGTCGCTGGCGCACGGCATCCGGCATTGCGGCGCCGAATCGCGCGTGCGCTGCACCGCGTTGTGCCCGGGCTTCGTCGCCACCGACATGGCGGCCGGCCTGCCGCCCGAGCAGCAACGGCAGGCCACGCGGCCCGAGGACGTGGCCCGCATCGCACGGACGGTGCTCGAACTGCCGGCCTCGGCCAGCGTCGCCGAGATTCCCATCAGCTGGACCGTCGAACCCCAATACTGAAAGCCCGACATGAAAGTCATCTACAGCGACCAGCACACCGGCCACGATCCGCAGCAGTTCATCGTGCGCGGGCGCATGAAGCGCAGCAACGAGCAGCCCGAGCGCGGCACGCTGCTGCTGAACGCCGCGCGTGCGCAGGGCCACGACATCGTCGCGCCCGAGGACCACGGGCCCGGCCCGCGCGCGGCGATCCACACGCCGCAGTACCTGCGCTTCCTGGAGACCGCCTGGGAGCGCTGGCAGCAGCTCGAGGGCGCCTCCGAGGAGGTCATGCCCAACGTCCACCCGTTTCCGGGCCAGCCCTTCACCTACCCCGACAGCCTGGTCGGCCAGGCCGGCTACCACATGGGCGACATGGCCTGCTCCATCGGCCGCCACACCTGGCATGCCGCGACCTGGTCGGCGCACGTGGCCACGCATGCCGCGCAGCTCGTGCTGGACGGTGAGCGCGCGGCCTACGCGCTGTGCCGGCCGCCCGGCCACCACGCCTACGCCGACCGCGCCAACGGCTTCACCTACCTCAACAACGCGGCCATCGCGGCGCAGCACCTGCGCAGCAGGCACGACCGCGTGGCCATCCTCGACATCGACGTGCACCACGGCAACGGCACGCAGGGCATCTTCTGGCGCCGCAAGGACGTGCTGACCGTCTCTCTGCACGGCGACCCGCATTTCTGCACGCCCTTCTTCACCGGTCATGCGCACGAGACCGGCGAAGGCGAAGGCCTGGGCTACAACCTGAACCTGCCGCTGGCGCGCGGTACCGGCGACGAGGGCTTCCTGGCCGCGCTCATGACGGCGCACGCGACCATCCGCGCCTTTGCCCCCGGCGCGCTGGTCGTGGCCATGGGCCTGGACGCACACGAGAACGATCCCTACCAGGCGCTGGCCGTGAGCACCGCGGGCTTCGGCCGCATCCTCGGCGAGATCGCGCGCCTGGGGCTGCCCACGGTGCTGGTGCAGGAAGGCGGCTACCTGTCGGAGGACCTGGGCCTCAACCTCGCCAGCGCGCTAGGCGGCTTCGAGAAGGCGGCCTGATGACGCACGACCTCGACGCCGCCATCCGCACTGCCCTGCCCGAAGCGGTGGTGCTGACTGCGCCGCCCGCACCCGTTGAGACGGACTGGGCGGCGGACCTGCTGCAGCGCCTCTACGGAATGCAGGGCAGCCTCAAGCCGCTCACGGGCGAGCGCGATGCCAACTTCCTGCTGGAGCCGGAAGGCGGCGGCGCGCGCTGCATGCTCAAGCTCTCGCACCCCGACGAAGATCCGCTGGTCGCCGACTTCCAGACGCAGGCGCTGTTGCACCTCGCGCGCACGGACCCCGGCCTGCCGGTGCAGCGCCTGCTGCCCGACCGTTCCGGCGCAGCCTCGGTGCAGATCGAAGACGCCGAGGGCCGCACGCGCGTGGCGCGCCTCTTCAGCTACCTCGAAGGCCTGCCCATGCCGCAGGCGCCACGCTCGGCGGCGCAGCGCAGCAGCGTGGCCCGCATGCTGGCGCGGCTGGACCTGGCGCTGGCCAGCTTCGAGCACCCTGCCGGCGCGCGCGAACTGCCCTGGGACATCCAGCGCGCCGACCGCGTGCGCGCACTGCTGGTGCACGTGGGCGACCCCGCCCGCCGCGCGCTGGCCGAGACTGCGCTCGACGGCTTCGTGCAGCGCACCAAGCCCACGTTGCCCGCGCTTCGCCGCCAGCCCATCCACAACGACTTCAACCTCTACAACCTGCTGGTCGATACGGACGAGCCGGCGCGCGTGGCGGGCATCCTCGATTTCGGCGACATGGTGCATGCGCCGCTCGTGGACGACCTGGCCGTCGCCACCTCGTACCACATCGACGAACAGGGCGACGCGCTCGCGACCATCGCGCGCTTCGCGGCCGACTACCACGCCGTCTCGCCGCTGACCGACGCCGAGACCCACGCCCTGCTCGACCTCGTGCGCGCGCGGCTGGCCATGGTGGTCGCCATCAGCGGCTGGCGCGCGGCGCGCCAGCCCGACAACGCCGCCTACCTCATGCGCAACAACGCCGTCTCGTGGGCAAGGCTGCAGGCCTGCGCCGCGCTGACGCCCGAACAGGTGCAGGCCGCCATCCAGGCCGCCTGCCGCACCACGGAAGCCATCCATGACTGAGAAGAAAACGACCGACGACCTGCTCGCGCGCCGCGCCCGCCTGCTCGGGCCGGCCTACAGGCTCTTCTACGACGAGCCCTTCCACCCCGTGCGCGGCGAAGGCGTGTGGCTCTACGACGCCGCCGGCACGCCCTGGCTGGACGCCTACAACAACGTGGTGCCACTGGGCCATGCGCGGCCGGAGGTGGTCGAGGCCATCGCGCGACAGGCGGCCGTGCTCAACACCCACACGCGCTACCTGCACGAAGGCATCCTCGACTATGCGGAGCGCCTGTTGGCCACCATGCCGCCCGAGCTCGGCCACGCCACCTTCACCTGTACCGGCAGCGAGGCCAACGACCTCGCCATGCGCATCGCCACGGCGCACACCGGCAACACCGGCCTGATCGTCACCCGCTTCGCGTACCACGGCGTGACCTCGGCCCTCGCCTGCGCCTCGCCCTCGCTGGGCCAGTACGTGCGCGTGGGCGAGCACGTGCGGCTGGTGGATGCGCCCGAGGGCGGAGATGCCACGACGGGCCAGCGCTTCGCCGACGGCGTGCGCGCGGCCGTGGCCGACCTCAAGGCGCACGGCATCGCGCCCGCCGCGCTGCTCGTGGACACGGTCTTCTCCAGCGACGGTGTGTTCACCGCCCCGACCGGCTTCCTGCGCGAAGCGGTGGAGGCGATCCACGCCGCGGGCGGCGTGTTCATCGCCGATGAGGTACAGCCCGGCTTCGGCCGCACCGGCGAGGCCTTCTGGGGCTTCATGCGCCACGGCGTGGTACCCGACATCGTGACCATGGGCAAGCCCATGGGCAACGGCCACCCCGTCGCGGGCCTGGCGGTGCGCCCCGAAGTCATGAAGGAATTCGGCCAGGCCAGCCGCTACTTCAACACCTTCGGCGGCAACCCCGTCTCGATGGCCGCGGCCTCGGCCGTGCTCGACGTGATCCAGCAGAACGATCTGCAGCGCAACGCACTGCAGGTCGGCAACTACCTGCGCGAGCGCCTGGCCGCGCTCGGCCAGCGCCATGCACTCGTCGGCGAAGCGCGCGGCACCGGGCTCTTCATCGGGCTGGAACTCGTGACCGACCGCGCCACGCGCGCGCCGGCCACCGCGCAGGCGGCCAAGGTGGTCAACGGGCTGCGGCAGCGGCAGGTGCTGCTGAGCGCGACGGGGCCGCAGGGCAACGTGCTGAAGATCAGGCCTCCCCTGGTGTTCACGCGAGAGCACGCCGACCTGCTGGTCGAGCGGCTGGACGAGGTGCTGGGCACGCTCGGTTAGCGCCCCCGAGGGCGGCTATTTTTCCGTGGGCACGGCCACGGGCTCCGTCCCGGCCGGCAAAGACTCCACCCGCACCACCCGCTGCGGATACGGAATGTCGATCCCCGCGCCGCGCAGCCCGTCGAGGATCGCGATGTTGATCGCCGAGCGCAGGTTGTCCTTGCCCTTGTCGGGGTCGGCCACCCAGAAGTTGAGCGTGAACTCCAGCCCGTCGGGCGCGAAGTTCATGAGAAAGGCCACCGGTGCCGGGTCGGTCATCACGCGCGGCTGGGCCTTGGCGGCCTCGCAGAGGATGGATTGCACCTGCGCCACGTCGCTGTCGTAGCCGACCACGATGGTGGTCGTGATGTTGAACTTGCGGTCCGCCAGCGAGAGGTTCTCGACCCGGCTGGTGATCAGCGACTCGTTCGGCACGATGGCCTCGCGCCCGTTGCCCGCGCGGATCAGCGTGTAGCGGGTCTTGATGTCGGTGATGCGGCCCTCGAAGGTGTCGACCTTCACGTTGTCGCCGATGCGGATCGAACGCTCCAGCAGGATCACGAAGCCGCTCACGTAGTTGGCCGCCAGCTTCTGCAGGCCGAAGCCCAGGCCCACGCCGAGCGCGCCGCCCAGCACCGAAAGCGCCGTGAGATCCACCCCGACCGCCGAGAGCGCGAACAGCAGGCCCACCAGCAGCAGGAAGGCGCGCACCGCGTTCGAGGCCACCTTGCGCATCGAAAGGTCGGAAACCGCCTCGCGCAGGATGCGCTTCTCGATGGTGCTGGAGATCCACAGCGAGATCATCAGCACCACGCCCGCCGACAGCACGCCCTGGAAGATGGTCTGCAGGCTCACGCGCGTCTTGCCGAAGGCCAGCGTGATGTCGTCGAGTTCGGCCAGCACCGGCGGCAGCAGCCCCACGATCCAGAGCACCGCCGCGATCCAGGCCAGCCACGAGATCGTGCGCTCGATCAGCCTCACGAGATTGGAGGCCGGGAACACCGCCCGCAGCACCCGCGCGAAGAGGCGGATGACCGCCAGCGACAGGAACACCGGCACCGCGATGCGCAGCACCAGCACGGTCTGGAAGTCGAGCGCCACGCGCCGGGCCAGGTCGGTGAACACCAGCGCCAGCAGCGGGAACAGCAGCCCGTCGAAGGTGCTCTCGCCGAACCAGATCGAGTCTTTCGGCTGGTCGCGGCCGAACCACTTGCAGATGGCCCAGGCCAGCGCCACGCAGGCCACCAGCGCGACCAGTTCGATGCCCAGGCCGCGCGCGTCGACCTGGTTCAGCCGTTGGAGGAAGTCGTTGAAATTCATCTATTGAGAGAAGAAACGGGCGCCGACAGCGCCCGCTGCGTCACAGCGCCGCCAGCACGCGGATGTGGGCTTCCACGCTGCGCGCCAGCGCGTCGAGGTTGTAGCCGCCTTCGAGCATCGAGACGATACGGCCCTTGGAATGGCGCCTGGCAACATCGTGTATGCGGCCCGTGATCCAGGCGAAGTCGTTCTCGTTGAGGCCCAGCTGGCCCAGGTCGTCCTCGCGGTGCGCGTCGAAGCCGGCGCTGACGAAGATCATCTGCGGCTTGAATTCTTCCAGCCGCGGCATCCAGGTCGCCTCGATCATCTCGCGCACGTCCATGCCCCGGGTGTACGCCGGGATCGGCAGGTTGAGCATGTTCGGCGCCGGGTGGCTGGTGCCGCTGTACGGGTAGAACGGATGCTGGAAGAAGCCGACCATCAGCACGCGCGGGTCGTTGGAAAGAATGTCCTCGGTGCCGTTGCCGTGGTGCACGTCGAAATCGACGATGGCCACGCGCTCGATGCCGTGCGCCTCGATGGCGTGCCGCGCGGCGATGGCGACGTTGTTGAAGAAGCAGAAGCCCATCGCCTGCTCCCGGCAGGCATGGTGGCCGGGCGGGCGCACCGAGCAGAAAGCGTTTTCCAGGTCGCCCGCGATCACGGCGTCGGTCGCGGCGATCGCGGCGCCGGCCGCACGGCGCGCGGCCAGCAGGGTGAAGCGGGTGAGCGTGGTGTCGGGGTCGACCTGCGCGTGGTCGGGGCCGCCGGCGGGCTCGTCGGCCACCAGGCGCTGGTGCAGGGCCTCCAGGAACTCGACGTGCTCCGCGCTGTGCGCCCGGGTGAGCTGCTCCAGCGTGGCCAGCGGCACCTCGCGGTGCTCCAGCGCGTCGCCCACGCCGGTGAGCAGGAGGCGGTCCTCGATGGCATCGAGCCGGCCGGGGCACTCGGGATGCCCTGCGCCCATGTCGTGCTTCCAGAAGTCCCGGTGTGTGAAGTAGCCTGTCTTGCCCATGTGTCTCTATCGCCACGTCTAGACCTCACGCAGCATGGGGCCGGCGGGTCTTACGGTATCGTTTGCATATGGATACAAATATGGACGTTGCCGCAAAGCTAGCCACTTTGTTAACTCAGCTTAACACGGTGATCGTGGGCAAAGAGGCCCAGGTTCGCGACTGCGTGGCCTGCCTGCTGGCGGGCGGCCACCTGCTGATCGAGGACGTGCCGGGCGTGGGCAAGACCACCCTCGCCCACGCGCTCTCGCACACCTTCGGGCTGCAGTTCTCCCGTGTGCAGTTCACCGCCGACCTGATGCCGGGCGACCTTTCGGGCGTGGCGATCTACGACCGGGGCCAGCAGGCCTTCACCTTCCACCCCGGGCCGATCTTCGCGCAGGTGCTGCTGGCCGACGAAATCAACCGCGCCAGCCCCAAGACCCAGAGCGCGCTGCTGGAAGCCATGGAAGAGAAACAGGTCACCGTCGAGGGCGAAACCCGCCCCCTGCCCTCGCCCTTCTTCGTGATCGCCACCCAGAACCCGCAGGACCAGCTCGGCACCTTCGCCCTGCCCGAGTCGCAGCTCGACCGCTTCCTGATGCGCATCTCGCTCGGCTACCCCGACCGCGCCGCCGAGCGTCAGTTGCTGGCGGGCATCGACCGCCGCGAGATGCTGGCCACCCTGCCCGCGATGCTGACCGCCGGCGAGCTCACCGCGCTGCAGCAGCGCGTCCAACAGGTGCACGCGGCCGACGCGCTGCTCAACTACGTGCAAGACCTGATCGCGGCGACCCGCTCCGGCCGCTGGTTCCTGCAGGGCCTGTCGCCGCGTGCCGGCATCGCGGTGCTGCGCGCGGCCAAGGCGCAGGCGCTGCTGGCCAACCGCAACTACGTCGCGCCCGACGACGTGCAGGCCGTGCTGCCGCAGACCATCGCCCACCGCCTTACGCCCGCGGGCGATGCCGGACGGGGCGCCGTCGAACAGGTGCGCGCCATGATCGCCGCCGTGCCCTTGCCGTGAACCCTGCAGGCGCCCTTCGCGCGCGCATCGACGGCTGGTTCCTGTCGCGCCGCGCGCCCTCCGACACGCTGGAACTCACCCAGCGCAACGTCTACATCCTGCCCACGCGGGCCGGCTGGACGCTGGGGGCGACGCTGCTGGTGCTGCTGATCGCGTCGATCAACTACCAGCTCAACCTGGGCTACCTGCTCACCTTTCTTCTGGCCGGCAGCGTGGCCGTGGGCATGCACGTGTGCCACGGCACCTTGCGCGGGCTGGCGATGCACATGGTGCAGCCCGAGGCGCACTACGCAGGCGCCGCCGCCGTCTTCCGGGTGGTGCTCCACAACACAAGGCGGCGCGTGCGCTACGGCATCGGCATGGCGGTGCGCGGCAGCGGGCAATGGGCCTGGACCGACGTGCCGGCCGAAGGCACGTCCACCGTCGAGATCGCCTTCCAGCCTGAGCGGCGCGGGCTGCACCCGGTGCCGCCGCTCACGGCCGAAACGCGCTTTCCGCTCGGCACCTTCCGTGTGTGGACGGTCTGGCGGCCGGCCGCGCAGATGCTGGTCTACCCCACGCCCGAGGCGCACCCGCCGCCGCTGCCTCCCGGCGAGCCCCTTTCCGGGCCGGCCGCGCTGACCGCCTCGATGCGCGCCCACAGCGCCGGCGAATACGACGGCGTGCGCGCCTACCGCCGCGGCGATCCGCTCAAGCTCGTGGTCTGGAAGAAGGCCGCGCGTGCGCAGGCGACCGGCTCCGAAGACCTGGTCAGCCGCGATACCCAGCAGGCCCAGCGCGAGGAGCTCTGGCTCGATGCGCAGGCCACCGGCCTCGCCGACACCGAAGGCCGACTCTCGCGCCTGTGCGCCTGGGTGCTGATGGCCGACCGCCTGGGCGTCGACTACGGCCTGCGGGTGGCCGGCCGGGTCGTGAAGCCCTCCCAGGGCGAGGCCCACCGCCGGGCCTGCCTCGAGGCCCTGGCCCTCTGCTGAACGGAAGCGCCGCATGAACAGAGTGATGCGCGAACTCGCCTCGCTGCCGCGCGACGCACGGGACACCCTTTTTCTTCTCTGCGTGATCGGCCTGATCCTGCTGCCGCAGATCGAGAACCTGCCGTGGTGGTGCTCGTCCCTCACCGCGATGGTGCTGCTGTGGCGCGCCTCGCTGGCCGTGCAGGCGCGTCCGCTTCCCGGCCGGTGGTGGCGCCTCGCCCTGCTGGCGCTGATATTGGGCGCCACCTACGCCACCCACCGCACGCTGCTGGGCCGCGACGCGGGCGTCACGCTGATCGTGAGCCTGCTCGCGCTCAAGACACTGGAGCTGCGCGCGCGGCGCGATGCCTTCGTCGTCTTCTTCCTGGGCTTCTTCGCGATGCTCACGAACTTCTTCTACTCGCAGTCGCTGCTGACGGCCTTCACCATGCTGCTGGCGCTGCTGGGCCTGCTGACCGCGCTGGTCAACGCGCACATGCCCGTGGGCCGGCCGCCGCTGATGCAGGCCGCGCGCACCGCCGGGTGGATGGCGCTGGCGGGCGCGCCGATCATGCTCGCGCTGTTCCTACTTTTCCCGCGCTTCGCGCCGCTGTGGGGCACGCCCAGCGACGCGATGATGGGGCGCAGCGGCCTGTCGAACACCATGCGCGTGGGCACCATCGCCGAACTGGCACTCGACGACCGCATCGCCGCGCGCATCAAGTTCGAGGACGGCCGCGCGCCGCCGCAGAGCCAGCTGTACTTCCGCGGACCGGTGCTGGCGCAGTTCGACGGCCGCGAGTGGACCGCGCTGCCCTCTTGGGCACGCGGCTCGCAGTGGTCGTCCAACCTGCGCGTGAGCGGCGCCCCGGTGCGCTACGAAGTGACGCTCGAAGCCAGCAACCGCCCCTGGCTGCTGACGCTCGACGTCGCGCAGCGAGCGCCCGAGGTGCCCGGCTTCGAGGTCAGCGGCACGCCCGACCTGCAGTGGTTCGCCAGCCGCCCCATCAACGACCTCGTGCGCTACAGCGCCGAGAGCTACACGCAGTTCCAGAGCGGCCCGCTCAAGCGCACCGGCGGCCAGCTGCAGGCCTACCTCTCGCTGCCGCCCGGCACCAATCCGCGCACCGCCGCGCTGGCGGCCGAGATGCGCGCCGACCCCGCGCTGGCCCAGGCCGACACGCAGGCCTTCGTGCAGGCCGCGCTGCGCCGCCTGCGCACCGGCGGCTACAGCTACACGCTGGAGCCGGGCGTCTACGGCAACGACACCGCCGACGAGTTCTGGTTCGACCGCAAGGAAGGCTTCTGCGAGCACATCGCCTCGGCCTTCGTGGTGCTGATGCGCAACCTGGGCATCCCCTCGCGCATCGTCACCGGCTACCAGGGCGGCGAGCTCAACAACGTCGACAACTACTGGATCGTGCGCCAGAGCGATGCCCACGCCTGGGCGGAGATATGGCAGGAAGGCACCGGCTGGATGCGCGTGGACCCCACCGGCTCCGTCGCGCCGGGACGCATCGGCCAGTTCCAGCGCCTGACCCCGCAACCCGGCCTGTTCGCGGGCGCCATCGGCTCGATGAGCCCTACGCTCGCGCAGAACCTGCGCGCCGCCTGGGAGGCCGTGAACAACGGCTGGAACCAGTGGGTGCTCAACTACACGCAGAGCCGCCAGCTCAACCTGCTGAAGAACATCGGCTTCGATGCACCGAGCCTCGAAGACCTGGCCTATGTGCTGCTCTACCTGCTGGTGGCCGCCAGCCTGGCCGGTGCCGGCTGGACGCTGTGGGAGCGCAGCCGGCACGACCCGTGGCTGCGCCTGCTGGGCCAGGCCCGCGCACGCCTGGCCAAGGCCGGACTGAAGCTGCCCGAGACCACGCCGCCGCGCCAGATGGCGCAGGAGGCCGACGCCCGCTTCGGCCCCGCCGCCCGATCCGTGCGCGATTGGCTGCTCAAGCTGGAGGCGCAGCGCTATGCGCCGGCCTCGCCGCAGTCGCTTTCTGCGCTGCGCACCGAGTTCCGCCGGCTCGCCTGGCCCAGCGCCAATCCGGCAAGGGGCTGAAACCACATGTGTCGCTGAAGAAGGCCCGTGCGGGCGGACGGCACAATGGGCCCATGCGATTCCTTCTTCCCAAGCCTTCGCGCACCGCCACGGCGGCCGCAGTCCTCCTGGCCGCCTGCGGCTTCGCATGGTCCACGGGGGCCCTGGCCCAGAAGTCCGTCAACGGCCGCGCCGGGGCCGCCAGCCCCGTGCGCGGCAGCACGCCCTACGCCACGCGCGACGACGCGATGCAGTTCGCCGACGACGTCGCCGAGCGCCGCGGCCTCGACCGCGAATGGGTGCGCGCCACCATCGGCAGCGCGCGCTTCCTGCCCAACGTGCCGCGGCTGATGCTGCCGGGTCCGGTGGGCACGGTGAAGAACTGGCAGACCTACCGCGGCCGCTTCATCGACCCGGTGCGCATCGCCGCCGGCGTGCGCTTCTGGCGCGCCAATGCCGACACGCTGGCACGCGCCGAGCAGGTGTACGGCGTGCCGCCGGAGATCGTCGTCGGCATCATCGGCGTGGAAACCATCTACGGCCGCAACATGGGCAACTTCCGCGTGATCGACGCGCTGGCCACGCTGTCCTTCGACTTTCCCGATGCCCATCCGCGCGCGGCCGACCGCCGGGCCTTCTTCCGCGGCGAGCTCGAAAGCTTCCTGAGCACCGAGAGCCGCACCGCCGAAGACCCGCTGGTGCCCGTGGGCAGCTACGCCGGCGCCATGGGCATGCCGCAGTTCATGCCCAGCAGCATCGCCAAGTACGCGGTCGACTTCGACGGCGACGGCCGCATCGACCTCGTCAACAACCCGGCCGACGTGATCGGCTCGGTCGCCAGCTACTTCAAGGCCTTCGGCTGGCAGCCGGGCGTGCCCGCCATCTACCCCGTGCACTTCGAAGAGGCACGGCTGCAGAAGGCGCTGCTGCTGGCGCCAGACATCCTGCCGACCTTCAGCGCCGACAGCTTCGTGGCCGCGGGCGCGGTGCCCGAGGGCGATGGCATCAACCACAAGGGCCTGTTCGCGCTGGTCGAGCTGCAGAACGGCCTGGACATGCCGCCGACCTACGTGGCCGGCACGCGCAACTTCTACGTGATCACGCGCTACAACTGGAGCAGCTACTACGCCATGTCCGTGCTCGACCTGGGACAGGAAGTCAAGGCGGCGATGGAGCAGCAACAGGCGGCCCGATGACGCCCGAGGCGCTGCTGGCGAACTGGAACGGCGCGTGGCAGGCGCTGTGCATCGCCTCGCCCGCCAACTCGCTGTACGACGAACTCCAGCGCCGCTACGCCGAGCCGCAGCGCCACTACCACACCATGCAGCACCTGGGCGAATGCCTCGCGTGGTTCGAGCGCGAGAAGGCGCTGGCCGAGCACCCCGGCGAAGTCGCGCTGGCGCTGTGGTTCCACGACGCGATCTACGACGTGCATGCACATGACAACGAGGCTCGCAGCGCGGACTGGGCGCGGCAGGCCCTGCTCGAAGCCGGCGCCGCGGCGGATGCGGCCGAACGCGTCCATGCGCTCGTGATGGCGACGCGCCACGACGCCGTGCCCCAGGGCCGCGACGCCGAACTGCTGATAGACATCGACCTGTCGATCCTCGGCGCCGAGCGCGCGCGATTCGACGAGTACGAGCGGCAGGTGCAGGCCGAATACGCCTTCGTTCCCGATGAAGTGCGGCTGCCGCGTCGCCGCGCGATCCTTCAGCGCTTCCTGGACCGCGAAGCCATCTACGCCACGCCGCGCATGCACGAACAGCTGGAAGCACGTGCACGCGCCAATCTGCAGCGCTCCATCGCAGGCTGAGGCTTCAGGCCGGCACCAGCCGCCACCACTCCGAGCGCGCCGGCTCTCCGTTGCGCTCCTCTTCCACGATGCCGAACAGCAGCCCGTCGCGCGAGGCGCCCAGCTTCGCAAGCTGCAGCACGCGCTCCGGTTCGCGGCACAGCGCAAAGCTGGCGTCGCCCTGCCAATCGAGGCAGCGGCCGACCTCCGCCAGCATCAACGCCGGCTGGCTCTGCATGAAGGTGAAAGGCATCGGCAACCCGGCATCGAGCTGCGTCAGCCCCGCGTGCGTCGCGCCCCATGCGCCGCGCTGGCTGGAGACGCGGATGCGCGCGCCGGCCGGCAACGCCGCCTCGCCAGCGGCGTCGAGACAGCAGCGCGCGCCGTACATCGCCAGCTCGGTCCACAGGCCGACGCGGCGCGGCTTGCGGCCGATGCGGCGTGCCAGATCCTCGCGCCAGTCGGCGGGCGGCGGATGCGCCACGAAGTGAGCAACGATGCGCCACGCAGTCATGGCGCCGTGTCCTTCAACACCAGCGAGGCATGTCCGCCACCGAAGCCGGCGAAATTCAGCAGGATGTTGCGCAGCCTCTGCGGCAGCTGAGTACTGAGTTCGATGTCGAGCGAGGTATCGATCGGATAGTCGACGATCGGCCACACCCCTTCTTCGATGCAGCCGACCAGCAAGGCCAGTTCCGCCGCCCCCGAGGCGCCCAGCGTATGCCCCAGCGCCGGCTTGAGCGACACCAGCGGCGGCAGCGGTCCGAACACCTGCTTCAGCGCCTCGGCCTCGATGGCGTCGTTGACAGGGCTGCCGGCGGCCTGCACCTTGATGAGATCGATGTCGCCGGGCTGCAATCCGCCCTGCTCCAGCGCGCCGCGGCACATCGCATGCACGGCACTGGCCTCGGTGCCCGAGGGATTGCGTCCGTCGACCACGTTGGCGCCTCCTGCAATCTGCCAGCGCGCCGGACGCGAGCCCAGCCGCAGCGCCGCCACCGCCTCGCCGAGCACCAGTCCGTCGCGCCCTTCGCCGAAGGGCCGGGCGCCAGCGGGCGACAGCAGCTGCATCGCGCCGAAGCCGGCCACCGTGAAGCGGTTGCCCATCTCTGCGCCGATCACCAGCGCTTCATCGGCTTCGCCGGCCCGGATCAGGTCGGCGGCAGCCAGCACCGCATTCAGCGCCGAGGTGCAGGCAGTGGACACGGTGAACACCGGCCCCTGCCAGCCGAGCGAATCGGCCACGACGTCGGCGAAGTCCTGCAGGTCGCCGCCGAGGCGCAGGTCCTGCTTCTCGTGTTCCATGAAGCCGATGTCGAGCGAGGACGACGCCACGAAGAGCGGCGCGGTGCGATCGCCCCAGTCGCCGGTCTGCGCGACCACCTCGCGCACCGTATCGCGCAGGCGCTGCGTCCAGTCGCCCTGCCTCGGAGCCAGCGCATGGACCGGCCAGCGGATGCCGTCGGCCACGGTCACTGGCCTGGTCGGCACTCCGCCGCGCTTGAGCGACGCAAGCGCCGAGCGCATGTCGTCGCCCAGCGCGCAGGCCAGCCCCATGCCGGCCAGATGGACACCGCTCATGCCTTGCCCGCTTGCGCGAGGTGCTCTGCGAGGTGGGCGATGGAGCTCAGGGCCCGGCGCGTTTCCTTGCTGTCGGGCATGCGCACGCCGAAGCGCTGCTGGATCGTCATCGACACCTGCAGGGCGTCGAGCGAATCGAGGTCGAGCCGGGCCTCGGGGCCGAAGAGCGGCTCGTCGTCGCCCAGGCCGCCGGGCGGCTCGCCCTTCTCGACGGCTTCGAGCACCATGGCCTTGAGGCTGGCGATGAATTCGGGGGTGACGGTGATGCTCACGATGCGCGCCTGCGGAAAAGAAAAACGGCCACGACGAACATCAGCGCCGCGAACGCGACCAGCCGGCCGATCTGCGGCAGGGCATCGGCCACGCCGCCGCCGCGCAGCAGCACGGTGAGCAAGGCCTCCAGCCCCCAGTTCATCGGAGAGATCTCGACCAGCCGCTGCATGAAGCCCGGCATGACGAACTTGGGCACCATGATGCCGCCCGCCGCCGCCATCAGCACGTTGACCATCGGCCCCAAGGTCGCGGCCTGCGCATGGCTGCGCACCAGGCAGGCCAGCGCGAGCGAAAGGCTCACGGCCGCCAGGCTCACCGCCGCCAGCGACAGCAGCAAGGCGCCCCAGTGGATGCCCGCGAGCGAGAGCGCGTCGCCGCCGATCAGCGGCATGAACCAGATGCCGGCCGCCAGCATCAGCACCGCCTGCAGCGCGTTCACGCCCAGGTATGGCAGCGCCTTCGACGCCAGCAGCATGCCGCGCGAAACGCCCAGGCTCTGCAGCCGGCCGAGCGCGCCCGAGCTGCGCTCCTGCACGAACAGGCTGGACAGCGATGCCACCACGAAGAACATGCCGAACACCAACCAGGCCGGCACGTTCTGCTGCACCGAGGTCGGCCGCGGCCCGGCGGTGGAGAAACGCTCGGCATGCACCATCGCCTGGATGGATGCATCCGGCGCCGGGCCGGCCGTGCCGGGCACCGCCAGCGCAAGGCGCGCCTTGAGCTCGCCCGATGCGCCGATGAGCTCGGCGCGCAATGCGTTGAACAGGTTGGCATCGATGCCCGGCTCGGTCAGCAGCCGGATGCGCGCCTCGGTCGAGAGCGCGGCCGACTCCAGCTCTTCGGAAAGGCCGGGCTCCATCACGATCACGTACTTCAGCGAGCCGTTGCGCAGCCGCTCCTGCCAGTCGGCGCCCAGCGGCTGTGGCGCGCCATGGCCGCGCTGCCAGAGCTGCTTGAGCCACTGCGCGGGCGTCGCGGTGTCGTGCATGTCGATCGCATAGCTCAGCTCGGCCAGCGGCGGGCGGTAGATGTCCTTCAGCGTGAGCGACATCAGCACGATGAAGACCATCGGCATCAGGAACAGCGCGGCCAGGCCGTGCATGTCGCGCGTGAGGGCGATCAATTCTTTCTTGATGAGCGCGAGCAGCATGGCCGGGGCCTGTTCAGTCGCGCAGCGAGCGGTGGGTGAGCGCCATGAAGAGCTGCTCCAGGTCATGGCGGCCGAACTCGGCGTGGCGCACCTCGATGCCCTCGACCTCCAGCGCGGCCAGCACCGGCGCCGGGCCGCTGCCGGGGTGCAGGTGGATGCGCCAGTGCACGCCCCCCTGCTCCACCGTGCCGAAGCGCGAGAGCATGCCGGCATCGAGCCCGTCGGCGGCCAACGTGAGCAGCATCGCGCTCTTCGACAGTAGCTCGTCGAGCGAGCCTTCGCGCAGTACGTGGCCGCGGTCGAGGATCGCCACGCGGTCGGCAATCGCTTCGATCTCCTCCATGTAGTGCGAAGCGTAGATCACCGCCGCACCCTGCTGCGCGAGGCTCTTGATGGCGTCGAGGATGAAGGCGCGCGACTGCGGATCGACACCCACCGTCGGCTCGTCGAACAGCATCAGCTCAGGCTCGGGCAGCAGCGCGATGGCCAGGTTGAGCCGGCGCTTGAGGCCGCCCGAGAGCCGCTCGGCACGCACGGAGGCGAACTGCTCCAGTTGCGCGAACTGCGTGCAGGCCTCGATGCGCTGCCGCTTGCGCGCCGCCGAAAGGCCGCCGGCCGCGGCGAACACGGCAAGGTTCTCGGCCACGGTCAGCATCGGATAGAAGGCGTGCTCCTGCGGCGCGACCGCGATGCGCGTGGGCGCCCTGACCCGCACCTCCTTCAGCGGCTGGCCGTCGATGCGGATCTCGCCCGACTGCACCGCCAGCGCGCCCGACAGGTGCGAGATCAGCGTGGTCTTGCCCGCGCCATTCGGCCCCAAAAGGCCCAGCACGCTGCCGCGCGGCACCGCCAGCGATACCCCGGCCAACGCGGGCGCGTCGACGTGCGGGTAGCGGTAGGCGAGCTCGCGCAGCTCCAGCATCAGGCGACGGCGGCCTTCAGGTCGCGGAAGAAGCTTTCCTCCTGCTCGGCCTGCTCGCGCAGCTTCGCGGCCAGCGCGACAGGATCGACAGCCTCGCGCCCCTTCACCATGCGCGCGGCCTTGAGCGCGAAGGCGCGCCAGCCGTCGCCGATGGCGATGAGCCGCTCCGACATCTGCTGCAGCTGCGGCTTGTCGAGCAGCTGCGCCGCCTCCTGCAAAAAGCCCGCGTAGATGAAGCGGAAGCCCGCCCCGCCGGTGCCGATTTCTTCCTGCATGCGCACCAGGTGGCCGATGAAGTCCACGCTTCGCGGATCGGCCGGCGACAGCTTCTGCATGCGCGCGGCCAGCGTGCGCATGCCGCGCACGCCGACGATGGGAATGGGCGCGAGCATGGTGCGCACCGTCTTGCGGATGGCCTTGACCACCGAGGCAGCGTCCACCGCCTTGCGCTCGATGGCCTGCGGGTAGTACATGAGGCCCTTGGGCGCCAGCACGCCCTTGGCGAAGCGGGCGCGCGCGAGATCGCCGCTCGGGCAGCGCACGGGCTCCTCGAACACCGGGTCGCTGATGAGGTAGTCGTCGCCGTCCTTGCCGTACACCAGCAGGTTGTGCGCGTTGAAGTGGAAGCGCATGTTCGGCGGAAAGTACGGCAGCCAGTACACCGAGGTCTGCAGGCCCACCAGCTTGCCGTCGGCCAGCAGCGCGTCGAGCCGGCGCTGGCCGGCCTCGGCGCTGCCGAAGGTCTCGAAGCGGAAGCGCGCGGCCATCGGCGCCAAGAGGCCCTTGATGATGGCCTTGGGCGGCATGCGGTACGAGATGAGCGGCAGGCCCGACAGCTTGATGAAGGGCAGGTACGCGAACGAGAGCGCGGACGAAAGCCCCAGCGCCATGCTCTCGCTCATCGGCGCGCCGTGGTGGCGCATGAGGCTGGAGATGACGCCGCTTTCGCAATGCGCCGCCTGTTGGTGCTGGAAGTTCACGGCAGCCCCTGCAAGGTGGAAACGGGCAGGCCCAGTGCCTCGCCATAGCGTGCGAGCTGCGCCGGCGAGAGGGCGGCGAAATGGCGCGGCTGCAAGTGGCGGCGCACGCGCCACTGCCAGAAGCCGCTGGTCTGAGAGAGCAGTGCCACGTCCATGCGGCGCTCGTACATCCAGTATTCGAGCGGCGAGGCCAGCCCGGCCTTCACGCGCTCCTTCGCGACGCGGGCCTGCTCGACCAGCACGTCGACCGCGTGGCTGGTGACGATCTCCTCCGCCTCCCAGCCGCGCGAGGTGGTGGTGACCACGCGGCCCTGTGCATCGCGCGCGTACATCAGCTTCGAGTGGCCGTCGAGGGTCGCGTTGCCCTCCTGCGGTACTGCATCCAGATCCATCTCACACTCCCGCGTCCGTCAACAGTGGTTTTGGTCCAGGAACACCGCGGAACCGGCTTTGCCGGGCCGCTGGTGTTGCCCCCGGCGAGGGGGTGGGCGGCCACACGAAGTGGGCAAGCCTGGGGGAGTACCTCATGCCACCGCCTCCATGTGGATGAAGCCGCTGGAGAAACGGCCGCTCTCGGGCACGAACATCAGCAGCTTCTGGCCGGGCTTGATGCGGCCCGAGCGGAACAGCTCGTCGAGCATGATGTAAGGCGAGGCCGAGCCCGTGTTGCCCTTGGTCGCGAGGTTGCTGAACCAGCGCTCGCGCGGGATCGGGAAGCCCAGCTCTTCGAGGGCCCGGCTCACCGGCTCCACGAAGTACTGCGACGAGAGGTGCGGCAGGAACCAGTCGACGTCCGCCGGCTTCAGTCCGCGCCGCTCGATGACTTCGGCCAGCGGCTCGGCCAGCGTGGCCCGCACGATGTTCTCGTTGAGCAGGCGCACGTCCTGCTTCACTGCAAAGGTGGATTCGCTGCGCCACTCGTCGGGCGACTTGCGCGCCCAGCCGTCGAGGCCGCCTTCGGCGTTCTTCTCGGCGCCTGCGTACATGCAGGCCGGCAGTTCGTGCGCGGCCGAGGAAAGGTCGATCCAGTCGATGCGCAGCGACAGCGGCCCGCGCGGCGCGTTCTCCAGCAGCACGGCGCCGGCGCCGTCGGAGAGCATCCAGCGCAGGAAGTCCTTCTCGAAGGCCAGTTCGGGCCGCGCCTCCAGCGCCTCGATCTTGTGCTCGAACTCGGCCTCGAAGCGCGAGCCGCGCATCACGGCCGAGGCCAGCTCGGAGCCGGTGGCCACCGCGCGCCGCGCATCGCCCGCGCGCACCGAGAGCCACGCATGCTTCAGCGCGGCGGCGCCGGCCAGGCAGATGCCCGCGCAGGCCACCACTTCGAGCCGCGGCCAGCCGAGCTCGCCGTGCACCATCACCGCGTGGTTGGGCATGAGCTGGTCGGGCAGCGATGTGCCGGTGACGAGACAATCGACGCGCCCCACGTCGCCCAGCGCTCGGATCGCGCTGGCGGTGAGCTGGGCGTTGGTCATCGCCAGCTCGCCGGTGGCGCGGTCGATGGCGTAGTGGCGCGACTGGATGCCGTTGCTGCGAAGGATCAGCCGCCGCGCGCGGGACGCCTTGCCGCCGATGCGACCGAGGACGTCTTCGATGTCTTCATTGCTGACCGGGGCAAAGGGCAGGAAAGCGGCAGTACGGGTCAGGAAGACATCAGTCGTCATAGAGAGGGGTGCGGTCCGTGGCTGAGCCCGACGGGCACTCGAATTTGGCCGTCATTCTAGTCAGCCACCCCCTGAACAGAGGTCGCAGAAGCGCCTGCAGGCTCAGGCTCACGGGCACCACCGTGATGATCAGTACCAGCAGGAACAGCACGTACAGCAGCAGCAGCGGCTTGCGCTGCCATGCGCCGGGCCCACCGGCGGCCATGATGAGCTTGCCCCAGAGGTAGAAGCTGCGCGTGCCGGCCTTCTCGCTGATGAGCAGCCTGGCGTTGGCCTGTACCGCGCCGAGGCCGGCCAGCAGAGGCTGCGTGCCGCGCTCCAGGTTCTTGTGCAGCGCGTCGCGCAGCGCCCGGCCGAAGCGGGCCGTACCTGCGATCTGCCCGCTGCTGAGGCCGGCGTCGGGCATGCCCCAGAAGCCGCGCTTGCGGCCCCAGATGAGCCAGGCCGGCGTGGTGAAGAAGGTGGCGAGCGTGGGGCCGGGGTCGGTGAGCACCACGTTGTCGATGAGCCGCGCGGCCACGTCGTCGAGCATGCCCTTGAGCTTTTCCTGCGCCAGCAGCCACATGTTGCGGCAGGCGATGACCGTGACCACCGGCTTGCCCTTGAGCAGCCGGGCCGCCACCGGATGCTTGAGGAAGGCCGCCACCGGCTGCGAGGGTGCCAGGAACCACACCTGGTACGGGAGCACGACGAGGTCGAAATCCTCGTCGCCCGTCAACGAGAGCGGCGCCAGCGGCTGCGGCTTCATGTGGGCCGACTCGGGGAAGGCGTCGAAGAAGCTCAGGAAGGGCCAGGGAAAGGGGTACGGCTGCCGGGGCCGCAGTACTTCCTCGTGCACCTGTATGGCCGGGTCCGCCTTCAGCGGCGCGACGATCCGGTCGGCGACCTCGTCGAGCTGGCCGGACTGCGAATAGCGCAGGACGAGGACGCGCTTGACGCTCGAAGACGTTTCGGAAGGGCTGGAAAGGCTGGAATTCACTGGCTCGGTCATTTCGGGGGCCGTCGAATGTAAGCGAAGCACCCTGCAAACGCATCTGCCATTGGTCATGGCGTCGCATCAATCAGACGCTCGAAGCGGTCAAATTGCGATCAAACGACGGTCGAGCGGCCGGCAATGCGGAAAAGGGCACAAAAAAAGGGCCGCGCCTCGCGGCACGGCCCTGTCTGCAGCAGAGTGCTGGGGTAGCCCGGCGCTCAGCGCACCTTGCCTTCCTTCCAGGCGGTCAGCAGCTTGTTGTAGTCGATGGTCTCGCCCTTCGGCTTCTCGTTGGCCAGCTTCTTCCACGGGGCGTGGTCGTCGCTCAGGTACTTGGCCGGGTCGCCCTTCGGGTTGAGCTTGGGCGCGCACTTGGCCATGCCTGCGCGTTCCAGGCGCGCCATCACGTTGTCCATCTCGTCGGCCAGGTTGTCCATGGCCTTCTGCGGGGTCTTCTCGCCCGTCACGGCCTCGGCCACGTTCTTCCACCACAGCTGGGCCAGCTTGGGGTAGTCGGGCACGTTGGTGCCGGTCGGGGTCCAGGCCACGCGCGCGGGGCTGCGGTAGAACTCGATCAGGCCGCCGTACTTGTTGGCGTTCTGGGTGAAGTAGTCCGAGCGGATGTCGCTGTCGCGGATGAAGGTCAGGCCGGTGATCGACTTCTTCAGCGAGGTGGTCTTGGCGGTGATGAACTGCGCGTAGAGCCATGCTGCGGCCGTCTTGTTGGCGTCATGGCCCTTGAAGAAGGTCCACGAGCCCACGTCCTGGTAGCCGTTCTGCATGCCCTGCTTCCAGTACGGGCCGTTCGGGCCGGGGGCCATGCGCCACTTGGGCGAGCCGTCCTCGTTCACCACGGGCAGGCCCTTCTTGGTCATGTCGGCGGTGAAGGCCGTGTACCAGAAGATCTGCTGGGCGATCTGGCCCTGCGCGGGCACCGGGCCGGCTTCGCCGAAAGTCATGCCCATGGCTTCCTTGGGCGCGTACTTCTTCATCCAGTCGATGTACTTGGTCAGCGCGTACACGGCGGCCGGCGAGTTGGTGGCGCCGCCACGGGCCACCGAGGCACCGGTGGGCGTGCACTTGTCGGCGGCCACGCGGATGCCCCACTCGTCGATCGGCATGCCGTTGGGAATGCCCTTGTCGGCGGAACCGGCCATCGACAGCCATGCGTCGGTGAAGCGCCAGCCCAGCGACGGGTCCTTCTTGCCGTAGTCCATGTGGCCGTAGATCGGCTTGCCGTCGATGGTCTTCACGTCGGTGCTGAAGAACTCGGCGATGTCCTCGTAGGCGCTCCAGTTCAGCGGCACGCCCAGGTCATAGCCGTACTTGGCCTTGAACTTGTCCTGCAGGTCCTTGCGCGCGAACAGGTCGGCGCGGAACCAGTACAGGTTGGCGAACTGCTGGTCGGGCAGCTGGTAGAGCTGGCCGTCGGGCGCGGTGGTGAAGCTGGTGCCGATGAAGTCCTTCAGGTCGAGGCCGGGGTTGGTGAACTCCTTGCCGGCGCCGCCCATGTACTCGGTCAGCGACATGATCTTGCCGTAGCGGTAGTGCGTGCCGATCAGGTCGGAGTCGGACACCCAGCCGTCGTAGATCGACTTGCCCGACTGCATCGAGGTCTGCAGCTTCTCGACGACGTCGCCTTCCTGGATCAGGTCGTGCTTGACCTTGATGCCGGTGATTTCCTCGAAGGCCTTGGCCAGCGTCTTCGATTCGTACTCGTGGGTGGTCAGGGTCTCGGAGACGACGGAAATCTCCTTCACGCCCTTGGCCTGCAGTTTCTTGGCTGCCTCGATGAACCACTTCATCTCGTCCATCTGCTTGTCCTTGGACAAGGTCGATGGCTGGAACTCGCTGTCGATCCACTTCTTGGCTTCGGCCTCGCCGGCCGTTGCCGCACCATGCGCGGCGAACATCGCCGCCGCAAGTGCCAATGCCGTGTAGCGCATCTTCATGGAACTGTCTCCTCGGTTGTTGCTTCCCCGGTGTTGTGTCCGATCACGGCTCCGGGGAGGCGGAGAGCCGGAACGCTTTTGGAATCAGGAAAGAAGCGGAACGGGGCCCCTCAGCCCTTGCGCATGATGAGCGCCAGCAGGCCCATCGACAGCACGAAGCTGATCCACACCGAGGGCTCGGCCTCGAGGCTGAACCATTCCTGGAACTTGCCCGCCAGGCCGACGAAGACCAGGTTGACGTAGGCCGCCGACAGCAGCCCGATGAAGAGCCTGTCGCCGCGCGTGGTGGCCATCGGCAGCCAGCCGCGCCGCAGCGTGGTGGGCGACTTCAATTCCCAGATCGTCATGCCGACCAGCATCAACGCGATGCAGACGAAGAACACGGCCACCGGAGTGGTCCAGACCATCCAATCGAACATTTCCGTGCCTCCTCAAACACGACCCATCGCGAAACCCTTCGCGATGTAGTGACGCACGAACCAGATCACGATGGCACCCGGCACGATGGTGAGCACGCCGGCCGCGGCCAGCGTCGCCCAGTCCATGCCCGACGCGCTCACGGTGCGCGTCATGGTCGCCACGATGGGCTTGGCGTTCACGCTGGTGAGCGTGCGCGCCAGCAGCAGCTCGACCCAGCTGAACATGAAGCAGAAGAACGCCGCCACGCCCACGCCGGCCTTGATGAGCGGCAGGAAGATCGTGAGGAAGAAGCGCGGGAAGGAGTAGCCGTCGATGTACGCCGTCTCGTCGATCTCGCGCGGAATGCCGCTCATGAAGCCTTCGAGAATCCACACCGCCAGCGGCACGTTGAACAGCAGGTGCGCGAGCGCCACGCCCAGGTGCGTGTCCATCAGCCCGACCGTGCTGTAGAGCTGGAAGAACGGCAGCAGGAACACCGCGGGCGGCGTCATGCGGTTGGTCAGCAGCCAGAAGAACACGTGCTTGTCGCCCAGGAACGAATAGCGCGAGAAGGCATAGGCCGCCGGCAGCGCCACGGTGAGCGAGATCACCGTGTTGATCGCCACGTAGATCAGGCTGTTGATGTAGCCCGAATACCACGACTCGTCGGTGAAGATGCGCGCGTAGTTCGACCAGGTGAGCTGCTGCGGGAAGAACGAGAAGCTCGAAAGAATCTCCTCGTTCGTCTTGAAGCTCATGTTGATCATCCAGTAGATGGGCAACAGCGCGAACAGGATGTATAGCACCAGGAAGATGCTGCGCTTGTGAAATCTCTTGTCGTTCATTTCTCCACCTCCGCTTCCTGCGTGCCGACCCGCTGCATCCAGTTGTAGAGCACGAAGCAGAACAGCAGGATGATCAGGAAATAGATCAGCGAGAACGCCGCCGCCGGCCCCAGGTCGAACTGGCCCACGGCCTTCTGCGTGAGGTACTGGCTCAGGAAGGTGGTGGCGTTGCCCGGCCCGCCGCCCGTCAGCACGAAGGGCTCGGTGTAGATCATGAAGCTGTCCATGAAGCGCAGCAGCACCGCGATCATGAGCACGCCGCGCATCTTGGGCAGCTGGATGTAGCGGAACACCGCGAACTTGCTCGCGCCGTCGATGCGCGCGGCCTGGTAGTAGGCGTCGGGAATGGAGCGCAGGCCCGCATAGCAAAGCAGCGCCACCAGCGGCGTCCAGTGCCACACGTCCATCACCAGCACGGTGAGCCACGCGTCGGCGGCGCTGCCGGTGTAGTTGTAGTCGATGCCCAGCTTCTGCAGCGCATGGCCCAGCAGGCCGATGTCGGCACGCCCGTAGATCTGCCAGATGGTGCCAACCACGTTCCACGGGATCAGCAGCGACAGCGCCACCACCACCAGCACCGCGGACGACTTCCAGCCCTTGGCCGGCATCGACAGCGCCAGGCCGATGCCCAGCGGGATCTCCACCAGCAGCACCGACAGCGAGAAGCCCAGCTGGCGCCACAGCGCCTGGTGCAGCTCGTCGTCGCGCATCACCGCGGCGAACCATTCGGTGCCCACGAACACGCGGCGCTCGGGCGAGATGATGTCCTGCACCGAGTAGTTGACCACCGTCATGAGCGGCACGATGGCCGAGAAGGCCACGCAGACCAGCACCGGCAGCACCAGCCACCAGGCCTTCTGATTGATCGGCTTGTTGGTGGCGTTCACAGCAATACCTCCGTGCTTCGCACTCCGGTGCGAGCTTGTTTGGGGCGGCCCGGCACTGCGCTCATGCGACCAGCTCCTCATCCTTGTAATAGCAGGTGTGGGTATCGAGCACCCTCACCCACACCGTGTCCCCCACCGCCGGCGAGCGGTCGTCCGAATGCAGGCGCACCTTCAGCAGGCTGCCTCCGGCCTCCACCGTCAGCATCACGTGCGTGCCCACGTCCTGCACCTGCTTCACAACCGCCGGCACGGCGCCGGCAGCGCCCGCGTTCGACAGGCGCAGGTACTCGGGGCGGATGCCGATCTTCAGCGGCCCCTGCGGCAGTTCGCGTGTGGGCACCAGCGGCGTTCCGGCCACTTCGATGGTGCCGTTGCCGCTTTGCGCCGACAGGAAGTTCATGCCCGGCGAGCCGATGAAATGCCCGACGAAGGTGTGGGCCGGACGCTCGAAGAGCGCGTCGGCGCTGCCCACCTGCACGGCCTTGCCGCGGGTCATGACCACCACCTCTTCCGCGAAGGTGAGCGCCTCGACCTGGTCGTGCGTCACGTAGATCAGCGTGAGCTTCAGCTCGCGGTGGATCTGCTTGAGCTTGCGGCGCAGCTGCCACTTCAGGTGCGGGTCGATCACGGTGAGCGGCTCGTCGAAGAGCACCGCCGACACGTCGCTGCGCACCAGGCCGCGGCCGAGCGAGATCTTCTGCTTGGCGTCGGCCGCGAGGCCGGCGGCGCGCTGGTTGAGCTGGCCGCTCATGTCGAGCATCTCGGCGATCTCGCCGACGCGCTTCTTGATCTGCTCGGCCGGCATCTTGCGGTTGCGCAAGGGGAACGCGAGGTTCTCGGCCACGGTCATGGTGTCGTAGATCACCGGGAACTGGAACACCTGCGCGATGTTGCGCTCCTGCGGCGTCGCGCGCGTCACGTCGCGACCGTCGAAGGTCACGGTGCCCTGCGAAGGCACCAGCAGGCCCGAGATGATGTTGAGCATGGTCGTCTTGCCGCAGCCCGAGGGGCCGAGCAAGGCGTAGGCGCCGCCGTCGCGGAAGCTCATCTTCAGCGGGAGCAGCGCGTAGTCGCTGTCCTGCGTGGGGTTCGGGCGGTAGGCGTGGGCCAGGTCGAGGTCGATGCGTGCCATGGCTAGTCTCCCTTGCGCCACGCGGGCGCCAGCGCCAGCTTTTCACTGGCATCGAACACATAGGCTTGCGACGCGCTGAAGTACAGCGTGAGCGAGGCCCCCAGCTCGAAGCGGTGCACGCCGGTGAGCTGCGCCACCAGCTCGCCGACGGCCGTCTCCACGTGCACGAAGGTGTCGGAGCCCGAGATCTCGGCCAGCTCCACCTTGCCGGGCAGGGCGATGTCGCCCTCCCCCGCATCGACGTTCAGCGCGCTCGCGCGCAGGCCGACGGTGACGGAGCCCGAAACGCTTTCAGGCAAGGGCAGCGCCAGTGCAGGGCCGCCGGCCAGCTGAACGCGGCCGGCCGCGGCCGTGGCGGACAGCAGGTTCATCGGCGGGTCGCTGAAGGCGCGCGCCACGCGCAGCGACTGCGGCGCATGGAACACCTCGGCCGTGGGGCCGTACTGCAGCAGCTCGCCGGCATCCATCACGGCGGTGTAGCCACCCAGCAGCAGGGCTTCGCCGGGCTCGGTGGTCGCGTAGATCACGGTCGAGTCGCCGGTGGCGAAGAGCTGCGTGAGCTCCTCGCGCAGGCCTTCGCGCAGCTTGTAGTCGAGGTTGACCAGCGGCTCGTCGAGCAGCATCAGCGGCGCGTTCTTGGCGAGCGCGCGCGCCAGCGCCACGCGCTGCTGCTGGCCGCCCGAGAGTTCCTGTGGATAGCGGTCGAGGAACATGCCGATGTGCAGCTTGTCGGCCAGCGCCTTCACCCGCGCGTCGATGTTCGATTCGCCGCGCAGCTTGAGCGGCGAGGCGATGTTGTCCGCCACCTTGAGCGACGGGTAGTTGATGAACTGCTGGTAGACCATCGCGACGTTGCGCTCGCGCACCGGCATGCCGGTCACGTCCTTGCCGTCGACCAGCACCTTGCCGGTGGTGGGCGTGTCCAGCCCCGCCATCAGCCTCATCAGGCTGGTCTTGCCGGCCTGCGTGGCGCCCAGGAGCACGGTGACCGCGCCGCTCTTGGGCGCGATGCTCTGCTCGTAGAGCCATGTCTGCGCTCCCACCTTCTTGGTGACGCGCTCGAGTGTCAATTGCATTGGCGCTCTTCCTCTTCTCTTCCCTTGTGTCCGGCCTAGTTGCTGCCGGCGCGGGCTTGTTGCGGCTGTTGCCGCAGCCAGCGCGCGACCTGTTCGCGCTGCTCGGGCGTGTAGTGCAGCCCCAGCTTGGAGCGGCGCCAGAGCACGTCTTCGGCACTCACGGCCCATTCGTTGTCCTGCAGGAAGCGCAGCTCGCGCTCGTGCAGGCCGGGTGCGACTTCGCAGCCCAGGTCGGCCATGGCCTTGGCATCGCCCAGCAGATCGGCGATGCGCGCGCCGTAGGCACGCGCGAGGCGGCGGGCCAGGTGGCTGCCGAGCCACGGATGACGGGCCTGCACGGCTTCGACGAAGCGCTCGAAGTCGTCATCGGGCCGCCTGGCGGCGCCGATCCAGGACGACAGGTCGCCGCCCGCGAGGAAGGCGCCGTCGGTCCAGGCCGGGCGCTGCTGGGCGGACTGGCCCAGCATCCGGCCGACCTCGTCGGCGGCGTCCTCGGCCAGCTTGCGGAAGGTGGTGATCTTGCCGCCCCACACCGACAGCAGCGGCGCGGCCGTGGTGTTCGACTCCAGCATGTAGTCGCGCGTGACGGCCGATGGGTCGCCCGAGTCGTCGTCCAGCAGCGGGCGCACGCCCGAGTAGGTCCACACCACGTCCGAAGGCGCGATGGGCTTCTCGAAGTAGCGGCTGGCCTGGGTGCAGAGGTATTCGACCTCCTCCTGCGCGATGCGCGCGGCGCCGGGGTCGTCGCCGGTGAGCTCGATGTCGGTGGTGCCGATCAGCGTGAACTCGTCCTGGTAGGGAATGGCGAAGATGATCCGCTTGTCGGGGTTCTGGAAGATGTAGGCGTGGTCGTGCTCGAAGAGGCGCGGCACCACGATGTGGCTGCCCTTCACGAGGCGCAGGCTCTTTGTGGCGAGCGCCTCGCCCTTGGCCGACTGGGCCACGCCGCGCAGGAAGGATTCGGCCCACGGCCCCGCGGCGTTGACCACCGCCCGGGCACGCAGCGTGCGCTTGGCTCCGTCGGTGCCCAGCAGGGTGGCGGTCCAGCCGCCGGCGTCGCGCTGGGCATTCACGCAGCGGGTGCGGGTCAGGATCTCGGCGCCACGCGCCTTGGCGTCGAGGGCGTTGAGCACCACCAGGCGCGCATCGTCGACCCAGCCGTCGGAATAGATGAAGCCGCGCTTGTACTGCGCCTTCAGCGGCTTGCCGGCCGCGTGCGCGCGGAGGTCGACGCTGCGCGAACCCGGCAGCACCTCGCGGCGGGCGAGGTGGTCGTACATGAACAGGCCGATGCGGATCATCCACGCCGGTCGCATCGACGGGTCGTGCGGCATCACGAAGCGCAGCGGCCACATGATGTGCGGCGCGCTCTTGAGCAGCACCTCGCGCTCCTGCAGCGCCTTGCGCACCAGCGAGAACTCGTAGTACTCGAGGTAGCGCAGGCCGCCGTGGATCAGCTTGGTGGAGGAAGACGAGGTGTGCGAGGCGAGATCGTCCTTTTCGCACAGCACCACGCGCCAGCCGCGGCCCGCGAGGTCGCGCGCGATGCCGCAGCCGTTGATGCCGCCGCCGACGATCAGCACGTCGCAGTCGGTGGCCGGCGCGGGCGAAGCGGAAGGAATAGCGCTCACAGAAGGTGGGTCCGTTGAAGCGTGACTTTCGTCACTGACGGCGGCCATTGTATTTTCGAGTTTTTTCATTTGGATTCCTTTTGGCGCGATTTTCCTCCGAGTTTTCCCTTAGTTGGATTCGTTTTTGTTCGCTTTAAAGTGACGCGCCGGGTACTCTTGGCCTCAGTCTTCCCGCATTCCACGACGCCTCCGTGAACTCCAATCCCCGTCAGATCAACCTCCTGGACACCGTGCGCGCGCGCGGTTCCGTCACCGTCGAGCAACTGGCCGACATGCTCGGCGTGACCCTGCAGACCGTGCGGCGCGACGTGCAGCGGCTGGCCGACGAGGGGCTTCTCACCCGCTTCCACGGCGGCGTGCGCGTGCCCAGTTCGACCACGGAGAACATCGGCTACCAGCAGCGCGAGACGCTGCACGCCGAAGGCAAGGCGCGCATCGCCCGCCGCGTGGCGCAGCTGGTGCCCAACGACTGCTCGCTGATCCTGAACATCGGCACCACCACCGAGGCCATCGCCAAGGCGCTGCTGCGCCACACGGGCCTGCGCGTGATCACCAACAACCTGAACGTGGCCACCATCCTCAGCGGCAACACCTCGTGCGAGGTGATCGTGGCGGGCGGCTCGGTGCGCCCGCGCGACCGCGCCATCGTGGGCGAGGCCACCATCGATTTCATCCGCCAGTTCAAGGTCGACATCGCGCTCATCGGCGTGTCGAGCATCGAGGCCGACGGCTCGCTGCGCGACTTCGACCTGCGCGAGGTGAAAGTGGCGCAGACCATCATCGCGCAGGCGCGCGAGGTGTGGCTGGCCGCCGACGCGAGCAAGTTCAACCGACCCGCGATGATCCAGCTGGGCACGCTCTCGCAGATCGACCGCCTCTTCACCGACGCCGAGCCGCCCGCGCCCTTCAGCGACCTGCTGAACGCCGCCCAGGTGCGCCTGGAGATCGCGCGCGAGAGCTGAAGACGAACAGAAGGAACAAGAACGAATGACGACCACCTACCTGCTCGCCCTGGACCAGGGCACTTCCAGCTCGCGCAGCATCGTTTTCGACCGCGAGGGCCACATCGTCGCCATCGCCCAGAAGGAGCTGACGCAGATCTACCCGCAGCCGGGCTGGGTCGAGCACGACCCGATGGAAATCTGGCGCAGCCAGCTCGCCACCGCGCGCGAAGTTCTCGTCAAGGCCAAGCTCAAGCCCACCGACATCCACGCCATCGGCATCACCAACCAGCGCGAGACCACCGTGCTGTGGAACCGCGCCACGGGCCAACCGGTGCACCACGCCATCGTCTGGCAGGACCGGCGCGCCGAACCGCTGTGCGCGCAGCTGCGCGACGAAGGCATGACCGACACCATCCGCGAGAAGACAGGCCTGGTGATCGACGCGTATTTCTCCGGTACCAAGCTGCGCTGGCTGCTCGACAACGTGCCCGGCGTTCGCGAGCAGGCCGAGCGCGGCGAGCTCGCCTTCGGCACCGTCGACAGCTGGCTCATGTGGCAGCTCACCGGCGGCAAGGTGCATGTGACCGACGTGAGCAACGCCTCGCGCACCATGCTCTTCAACGTGCACTCCAACGAATGGGACGCCGACCTGCTGAAGGCGCTCGACATTCCCGTCTCGCTGATGCCCAAGGTGCAGCCCTCCAGCTCGCATTTCGCGGACACCGACGCCGCGCTGCTGGGCCACACGCTGCCCATCGGCGGCGTGGCTGGCGACCAGCAGAGCGCCCTCTTCGGCCAGGCCTGCTTCGAGGCCGGCATGGCCAAGAACACCTATGGCACCGGCTGCTTCCTGCTGATGCACACGGGCGGCGAGTTCCAGCCTTCGCACAACGGGCTGCTGGTGACCAGCGCCGCGCAGACCGATGCGAAGCCGCAGTACGCCATGGAAGGCAGCGTGTTCGTCGGCGGCGCCGTTGTGCAGTGGCTGCGCGACGGCCTCAAGGCCATCAAGGGCAGCGCCGAGGTGCAGTCGCTCGCCGAGAGCGTGCCCGACGCGGGCGGCGTGATGATGGTGCCGGCCTTCACCGGCCTGGGCGCCCCCTACTGGGACGCCGACGCGCGCGGCACGATCACCGGCCTCACGCGCGGGACCACCGTGGCGCACATCGCGCGCGCCGCGCTGGAAAGCATCGCCTACCAGAGCGCAGCGCTGCTGCAGGCCATGAGCCGCGACGCGGTGGCCGCCGGCGGCAAGCCCGTTGCCGAGCTGCGCGTGGATGGCGGCGCCAGCGTGAACGACCTGCTGATGCAGTTCCAGGCCGACCTGCTGGGCATTCCGGTGGTGCGGCCCGAAGTCATCGAGACCACCGCGCTGGGCGCCGCCTACCTGGCGGGGCTTTCGACCGGCGTCTACACCGACGCGCGGCAGCTGTCGAAGCTGTGGAAGATCGAGCGGCGCTTCATGCCGACCATGGGCCGCGCCCAGGCCGAGGAATCGATGGCGCGCTGGGAGCGCGCCGTGCGGCAGGCCACGGCGACCTGATCCGCTGCCTGCGGCCTACCAGCCCCAGACGAGGCGCCGCTGCACCCAGCCGGTGGCGCCGCCTTCGTGCCGCACCTTGAGCCAGTCGCCGCGCCGCTCGATGGTGCGCAGCACGTCGCCATAGCCCGCCCTCTTCACCACCGGGCTGCGCACGCCGGGCGCGCGGCGGAGGTTGGCCGATTGGGCCTTCACCACATGGTGCGGCGTCTTGTTGGTCATCGGGCGGAAGACCCAGGCCTTGTCACCCTCGAAGTCGCTCACCCTGAGCCAGTCGCCCTTCCTGCCGATCACGCGGAACGGATAGCCCCTGGTCACCGTCCAGTGCGACTCGTAGCGCTGGCCGGGGCCGGTGCGCATGTTTAGCGTCTTGACGGCAGCGCTGACCATCTGGGTCTGCGCGGCGGTCGCGGAAGGCAGTGCCACCCACGAAAGAGCGAAAGCAAGCAGGAGCGCGGAGAGCCGGCTGAATCTGAGCATGGAGCGGAGGTTCCTTTCTGTATGCAGAACAGTGAAAAGCCCGTCTGGGCACCAGAGGCCCGATAAGTTCCGCGGGGATATCCCTGAGTGCACCTTCCGGCCAAAGGGCCTCGCCGGCATCGGGGCACTGGAGGCTGCCGCGCAAGCCCAAGGGCAGAATGCGCCCGCCCTTCCCGACTCGCCTCGCCGCCTGCTTGACCACCCTGCCCCAACAAGCTTCTCCGTCGCGCAACGCGCTGCTCGCCTGCTGCGTGGTCGGCGCGACATTGCTGGCCCTCATCGCACTCGGCCATGACGGCCGCCGCATCGCGCAGCTCGCTGTGCTCGCATTGCCGATGGTGCTGTGGCTCGCGTGGCCGCTGCGCAGTGCACGCATACGGCGCGTTCGCACGCTGCTGGTATGGCTCTGGGCGATGGGCTTCGCGCTCGACGGCGCAGTGCGCGCCTATCTGCTCGACACCTACCAGGCCGCGCCAGACGGCGCGATGGTGCTGGGCGCCGCGGCCAACACCAATGCACGCGAAGGCGCCGAGTACCTGTGGATGCATTGGCGCTCGGCCGCCGTGTGGGGTGCTGTGCTGGTCGTGGCAGGCGTGCTCGTGGGCATGTTCGCTCGGCGCGGCGCCGTCGCGAGCACGACTGTCTCAGCCCGGCCTTCGCGATGGATGGTGGCGCTGATCGCGCTGCTGCTTCTGCTCTCGTGCGTGGCCTACGCCAGCAAGCCCTGGCGCAGGCTGCATCCGGCGATCTTCTGGACGCAGTGGATCGACTCCCTCCACGCGCTGCGCTCCGCCTGGGCCGACCAGCAGAAACAGCGCGACCGCCTGATGGCGCAGGCCAAGGCCATCGCGCCCGTCATCACGCAGTCCGGACCTTCCACCGTGGTGCTGGTCATCACCGACAGCATCAACCGCGACAACATGGCCCTCTACGGCTACGGCCGCCCCACCACGCCGCGCCTGCTCGCGCACAAGGCGCAGACCGGCGACCAGATGGCGGTGCTGAAGAACGCATGGTCGGTGGACGCCAGCACCCTGCCCGCGCTGCGCAACATGTTCCACTTCGGCCTGCCCGAAGCCGAGAACCCGCCCCACGTGCTGGCACTCGCTCGCGCCGCCGGCTACAAGGTCTGGTGGATCAGCAACCACGACGACCTCGCCATCGAACAGCAGCACGCTCGCCTTGCCGACGTCGTCGATATGGTCAACCGCACCCCGGGCCGCGCGAGCGCCTCGCTCGACGGCGAGATCCTCGACTGCGTGCAGGAAGCACTGGCCGACACCAGCACCGACCGTAAGCTCATCGTCGTCCACCTGATGGGCGCGCACCCGCACTACAGCTTGCGCTTTCCCGAGAACGCCAATCCCTTTGACGACAACGTCGATGCGGTGGAGAACGGTTTGGTCAAGGATGGGCGCTCGGCCTGGGTGCGGCGCTTTCGGCAAGAGTACGACGCAGCGCTGCTGTATCACGACTTCGTGGTGTCGGAGCTGCTGCAGCAGACGCGCGCCCCGGGCAAGCAGGGCGAATACCGCGCGTGGATGTATCTGTCGGACCATGGGCAGGAGGTCGGCCATGTGAGCGACCGCGCGGGACACAGTCCATCGACTGCTTCGGGCTACCGAATTCCGGCCGTCGTGTGGCGCAATCGGGAGCCGCTACCGCAGGATGCAGCGCTGCAGCCGTTTCGCGCGGACTGGGCAGGGTGGACCTTGATGGAGCTGCTGGGCATCCGATGGAACGGGCAACAGTCCGAGCGGGATGTGCTGGCGGACTCCTATCGGTGGGAGCCGCCGGGAATTCCGGTGAAGGTGGAGTCGTTCGAGCGGTAGTCTTTCGAAGCGATACGTGCGGGCTTCGGCCGGGTCGATGGAGTCCGCTCCAAAGAGCCTGCTTCGAAGGGCCCAAAAAGCACTGTTAACTTCTGGCGCTTTTAAAGAGCCGCTCCAAGCGGCTGCCCAGGCCAACGAGCAACAACGGCGCGACGACGAGAAGCGCCGACCCGACTATCAGCTGCTCCGTCGTACTCGAGGGGGGCCTCAGTTGGAGCATCTGGAGGATCTGTGGCGCGGCCCTCCAATAGGCAGCTACCCACGCTATCCACAACGTCATGAAGGAAATCTTGCCCCACCCCCTCCAGGCTGGCGCTCGCCAAGACCCGAAGATCGCGAATACTGCTCTTCCATAAAAAGTGTCGACCAGAAGGAAGAGCCCCACCACCCATACCGAGAACAGAATTCGCCACTCCTGGTATTGCACGGGCAATGCAACGAGCGCGACCGCAGCGGCCCCAATGATCAGCGAGGCTGAATGCTTCGATGCGAGCTGCATGAAGAGGTAGGGGAAGCCAACGGTGAAGCGCAGTACACGCGTCAGTTCCGTGCCTATAGCCAACCAGCCAACGCCGTTGCCGAGAAGACGGCGCCGTTGCGCGGTCTCCTGCATGACTTGCCAATATCTTTCGATGTTCTGCCCATAGGCAACATATGCCGCGCGGGCCGCGAAAAACCAAGTTGCGCCTGCACTCGCGGCCGTCCACGGCAGACCAGCAAAAACAGGCAGCGAAAAGGTGCCTGCGATACACAGGATCAATATCGCAGGCATTGCTCCAGTAGCACCTGTGCTGGGGCGCCTGGTCCTCCGCTTGCGGTAAAGATAGGAGACGAGTGGCCGAAGGCAGATCAAGAGGAGGAGGCTGAACGCCAGAACCAGCATCTGCATCGTTCCGTCGCTTGGTATCGTCGGCAGCCTCGTCGTCTCCAGCAGCAAGCAGATGCACGTTGTGCATAGCATGCCAATCGGCAGAAGCCAGTCCCATATGTTCGCCGGAGAAGATGGGTAGTCGACGATCGAGCTGGCTTTCAACTTAACCACCGCGCAAACCAGCGCGGAAGCGCCCATGCCAATAAACCCAACGGCCAGAAGCTCACGCATCCAGGACGACACGACGTATCCGCCCATCTGCTCGCCAATCAAGCACAACAAGAACACAAGTCCACCGCGCGCCCAACCTGCGGCGTGAAGCGCGATGCGGCATCGACTGTCCTGAATACCGGGAACTCCAAGCGCACGGCGCTGGCTCGATGTCAATTCGGACCACAGACGACTCAGCCCGCTCTGCGCAAAGAGCGCGAAAGCCCAAAGCTGGACAGTGCTCAGTTGCTGAGCCAACTGTCCAAGTTCCACCACCTGTGCGTAGCGCTGTTGGATCACATTCCGTCGCGCGAAATAGAGTTCCGAGCGACTCAGCCGCTCTTCCAGGGCGATGGCCCCTTGTCGCCCCAGCAACTGCGAAGCGCGGAAATCGTTGCCCCATTCGAAATAGCGATCCATCGCCTCCATCAGGAGGATTGGCATTTCCTCCGTGCTGATGACCAGTTGCGCGAACAACCGATTTGCCTCAGGGCGTTGCGATAGCGGCAATGCATCGAGTTCTCGCTGTAGTGCTGGCCAAGCGTCGATGCATGCCTGGTCGCCGTTGTCGCGGATCTGCCGCGCGACTCGCTGCACCAGATCGTGCGGATCTACCGGCAAATCGGCTTGGTCTTGAGCGGGCCGGGATTCAGCATGCTCTGGATCGCTTTCTTTGGAACTTGCCTCCTCCTCGCTGGCAGATTCACTCCGAGCTTTTTGCGCGCTCCAGCCCTCGTCGAGGCTTTCCGTGGTTACCGGCTCCTGCTGTCGTACGTGATCGGCGACGGGACGGTGTTGGCTGAATGCGGTCTCGTCTTGCCTGTCGATGGCATCCGGCATCGATCCGCTCCGGCTAGCGCCCGAGTCGTTCTCAAGAGCGTCGGACTCAGCTTCGTGCTTCTTGAACTCAGCCCATTTCACGACCTGGATCTGAATGCCGCCTGCATAGCCCTGCTCACTATGCGCCGGGTACGTAACGGGCGTCGTCGCTGCTGTCTTCGTCGTATGCAGGCCCGACTTGGCATAGCTCTGCGCCCCCTCGTAGGCGCTGCGCAGGGCCTGATAGGCTGCAGCATCATCGTCAGGTCGAGTGACCTTGAGCCGCGTGGCATAGGCCTTCTTGATAGAGATGAGATCATCGGTCGCCTCAATGCCCAGCGTTCGCCAGATGCTCACAGCACGAAACCCTTGTCGATGCTGTCAAGGTAGGTCCTGAATTCGCCGCGTACCTGCTTGATGACATGTTCGTCCTGGGAGTCGAGCACGGCTTCAAATTGGCCGAGTACTCGTGCGATGTCCTGACGAGCATTCCCAAGGCGGTCCTCGTACAAGCGCTTGGCGCGCTCGACCAGGTATGCGTTCTCCTGCTTGTCGCGCGGATGGACCTTGAGCACCCGGAGCTTTTCGAGTGCGACCTTGATCTGGTCGCTTGTCATCACATCGGTATTGCGCTGGATCACACTCTGGACCGTAACGCCCGTGGCAGGCACATGCGCTTCGACTTCCAGCAGTCCGTTGACGTCGTAGGTGAAACGCACGTTCACGGTGACTTCGCCGCGCGGCCGGGGCGGAACGGCGACATCGAGCGTCCCCAACTGCAAGTTGTCCAAGCCGCGGGGTGACTCGCCCTGACGAACATCGAGCCTGATGGTGGTCTGCCGGTCCTGCACTGTCGAGAACGGGTGGACTCGGGACAGGGGCACAGGACTGTTTCGTTCGATGATGGGATGAAAGCGGTCGTTGTAGCGACGGCCATCGACTTCCTCGGTCGTGACGATACCTAGCGAATAGGGCATCACATCGGTCAGGACCACCTCATCGAGTGCCGCGTCGCGGGTCTTGAGCGCGGCCTGGATTGCCGCGCCGCGGGCAATGGTTTCGTCCGGGTTGATGGTGCGCAACGGCAGTCGCGAGAACAACCGGGTGACGAGTTGCCGAATCATCGGCATGCGGCTGGCACCGCCGACGAGCACCACCTCACTGAGCGCACCGGGGTCGAGTTTGGCATCCATCAGGGCACGCTCCAGCGGGCGGCGCAATCGCTGAAGAAGACCAGCGCAACGGCTCTCGTACTCCGTACGAGTGACCTCCAACACATGTCGACGGTCATCGCGTTGCAGGACCAGGTTGGCGGTCTCGTTGTCGCTCATATCTCGCTTGGCTTGCTCGGCAGCGTGCCAGAGCGCGCGATCGACCTCGATGGCATCCCTGTCCGCGCGAGTCAGGCCCGGCGTCTTCTCCAGGAACCAGTCGGCGAGCACCTGCACGAAGTCTTCGCCTCCCAACCGGGTATCGCCTGCGCTGGCGCGCACTTCCACAACGCCCTCGAAATACTCCAGCACCGAGACGTCGAAGGTGCCGCCGCCCAAGTCAAAGACGAGAAATGTCGAATGGTCGGCACGCTCCTGCAGGCCGTAGGCAAGTCCTGCGGCGGTGGGTTCATTCAGCAGCCGTTCCACCTTGAGGCCGGCAATCTGGCCGGCGGCCTGCGTGGCCTTGCGCTGCACATCGTTGAAGTAGGCCGGGACCGTGATGACGGCTTCAGTGACTGGCTGGCCGAGCCAGGCCTCGGCATCTGACTTGAGCGCGCCGAGGACCAGGGCACTCAGTTCTTCGGCACGCAGACTGCGATGCCCAAGTTGAACCCGGTGATCCGTGCCCATCCAGCGTTTGAACATCGTGGCCGTGTGTTGTGGCGCCGTGGCCATCCGCTCGCGCGCGGGAAGACCCACCAACATGCTGCCGTCGTCCAGCAGGCTCACCGCGGACGGCGTCAGGAAATGGCCCAGCGAATTCGGGATGAGTTCGGTCTGTCCGTTGCGAAACACGCTGACGAGGCTGTTGGTCGTGCCCAAGTCAATTCCAACAATCACTTTCTTCCTCACTTCTCTTGCGTTGTTGCGAACCCGTCACCGCCCCCTGCATTCCGCCACAGCATGAATTCGCTCGATCCAGTCAGTCATTTGCCGTCTCGGAAGCGAGAAGAGTCTCATGGGTTGGTGCGGAGGACGCCCGAATCAGGTCTTGGCTGCAGGGCGCAGCGCGTCTGCGGTTGTTGGTGCCCGCTTGATGCGCGGCTCTAGCCGGGAAAGGACATCGTCGGTAGCGAACGTCTTCTCGTCCATATCCTTGAGATCGGATCTCAACTCGACGAGTATCGAGCGCACCGGCTGCGCAGGCCCAGGGCCACTGGACGGGATGTAGATAAACAAGGGTGCCTGGCTCTTCACCATCGTCGGCGGCGCCCGGAACACAGGCACGGCGCCTGCGGTTCGCTGCACGTGGGGGTCTTGAGCCGCAACGATCTGGTCGCCTTCGCGCTGCGGATGCAGCGCTACCTGACTGACTTCCACATCAGCCAACGGGCTCATCTGCCCAAAGACATCGTCGCCTGCAAGAACCGTGGTGTCGACCGAGCCTTCGACGATCTTGAACGCCGGCGCGCCAGCCTCTTTCGCGATCTGCGCGGTGCGATAGAGCACGAACGCATCGGCCCATCGCAACGGCGTGCGTGACGAACCCGTGAAGCGCACCCGATACAGCTGGTCGGACAACTTGCTGCTTGCATAGCCAAAGTTGTTTCCGCCTGCCCCGGCCTCCCGGTATTGCGTCGGAGCGACACAGGCAGCCAATGCAACTGCTGCAACCAGCGTTGCAGCCATCTTCGTGAACATGAGTTTTCTCCCCGAATACTGAGCAGTCGATCTGTTGCGGCGTGGTTCAGAAGCTTGCATTGAGATTGAAGCCCATCGTGACCTTCGCGGTGCGATAGCCCTCCGGCTTGCTGATCGGCGCACCGACGAAGAAGTCGTAGCTCAGCTTGCTCCACTGGCCGCGAACACCGATGACGGCGCCGGCAAGGCTGCGGCCGAGCAGATCGACCGTCGAGCGGCCACCGACGTGACCGTAGTCGGCACCGACGTACAGCTCCGCCCCGCTTTGACCCACCGCCCATCCAATGTCGTTGCGGATGAGCCAGCCGCGCTCGCCCATCAGGCTCGTCTCTCCATCGAAGCCGCGCACCGTGTAGCGCCCGCCGATGGCGAAGCGGTCCTGCGGCGTGAGCGGCGTGCGATTCCACTGGGCGCGGATCAGGCCGGAGTAGCGCAGCTTCTGCTCGCCCAGCTTGAACGGCGCATTGAGGCTGATGTCGGCGGTATAGAGCTTCAGGCGCGAAGTGCCCTCGCCGAACTCCTCTTCCGGCGCGACGCGCGAGCCCAAGCCACCGGTGCCGCGCTTGTAGGCCAGCGTGCCTTCGAGCGTCGCCTCGCCGATGTATTCCTTGTGATTGAGGCTGAGCTCCCAGCCGCCGACCACGCGGTGCTGCACCTCGACCTCGGTGTCGTCCACGAAGTTGCGCGACTCGCGGCGCCAGCCCTTGATCGCCACGCTCGTCTTGCGGCTCTGGTCGCGGTAGACGAGACGCGAGAGCTTGACCTCGGCGTTGTTGGTCTTGCCGGCGTAGACGTAGTCCTGGTTCAGGCCGGCCACGCTCTGGTGGTACTGGCTGTTCGAGGCCGTGAGGCCCAACAGCCAGTAGCCGTACGGCAGCGAGTAATGAACGGTCTGGCCTTCGGTGCCCTTGGCCGGATCGCCGAAGACGTGGTTGTTGATGTTGTGGTTGGCGCTGACGTAGAACAGGTCGTTCAGGCCGAAAGGGTTGTCCAGGGACAGCGTGGCGCCGGCCTGGTAGCGGCCGGTGGCTTCGGTGCCGCTGTCGTCCAGGCTCAGGGTGACGCGCCACTTCTTGGACTGGACGTACTTGACGACGAGGTCGCTGTCGCCGGGCTTGGCGTTGGGGGCGGTTGAAGGTTCGATCTGGATGTCGGCTTCGGCGGTAGGCGCGCGCTTGAGGTTCTCCAGGCCCTGCTCGATGTCGCGCAGGTTCAGAAGGTCGCCGGCACGCGCGGGAATGGCCGTAGCCAGCAAGGCGGAGCTGCCGAACAGGATGGAAGACGAGTCAGGCGTCAACCGGATGGCTGCGATGCGGCCAGGCAGCAGCGAGAGAGTCAGCGTGCCGGTGGATAGATCCTGCGGAGCAGCGAGGACCCGGGTGGTGACGAAGCCTCGGGCGATGACGGCTTGCTGGGCGCGGGCGAGGACAACGTTGACGCCGGTTGTGCCGAGGCAGCGGCCGATGGGGGAATCGTTGCCTTCGGGACCGGGCAGATCGGCCACAGCCCATTGGAAAGACTCGGACTGTTCGCCAACCAGCAACACGCGGTCGATGCGAAAGCACGGCGACTCGGATTCAGGAACGTGCTGGGCCGGCGCCGGCGGCGCAGCCTGTGGACGCTGGTCGACAGTGCGTTCGTTCTGCTCGCGCAGGGCGCGTTCACGCTCTTGCTGGCGCTGTTGCTCGACGAAAGGTTGAGGCGTGCTGGGAACTTGGGCGGACGCGATTGCCGGCAGCGTGGCGGCTACTGCCACCATTGCATAGCTCTTCATTGCGATGACGTTCAGCGCGTAGGCGCTGGGCAGCCGGGAATGTTCTGCGCCTCAACCGGCTGAGGTGCGTCGGGATCGGTCGCGTCCATGACCGCGAGACGGCAGGTCATGTCCTTTGCCCAAACGAACTCGACGGTATAGGCGCGGTTCTCCACCGGCGTGAAGCGCGCGGTCACCGGACCGCAACTGCCGGAGCGGAAGGCCATGCCCGCACCGCTCGTGCTCCAGATACCGATGCCGCGGATCTGTATCGGTTGTCCTGGCTTTGCTTCGTGAGCCAGATAAGGCTCGGCCCGCGTGCCGACACGCGTGGCGCGCGCAATCCAGGGGTAGACGACGCCGTTGCCCGTGTAGGTTGCCGCGCCCAGGTGCTGAAAACCCTGGCAAGACGCCTCGGCGGTGCTGACGGCGAACTGGGCGTTGGACGCCGTACCGGCAGCGCCAAAAGTGCGCATGACCAGTTTGGCAGTGCCGGGCTCGATGTCCTTCAATTCGTTGTAGCCGGTGTTGGCGCGGACATCCGCGAGTGCGGCTTCGGGGTTGATTTGCGAGTAGGTGCACCCGCCGACCGCAATCACGGCCAAGCATAGCGGCAACGTGGCGAGCCGAGCACGCCTTTTTGATTTTTTCATTCTGCTCCCTGTAAAAACGAAATCCCCATTTTTGGTTCACGCGAGGGTTGAAACGGTTCTCTCAAAAAATCCCCTACCAGATTCCTCTGATATAGCTCGCACCTCAGCCCAAGAAATTGGAAAAACCTAAAACCCATTCCCTAGTTTATTCATTCAACCCTCTCTAGCAGGTTGCCAAAATTCTGATTTCTACGCAAGAATACGCCCCAAACAGGGCTGTCCTGCTTTTTACGTGTTTCAAAAAATCACCTGAATTTGCTTCCATGAGGTTAATGATCTCCGTTGCAGGCAACCAAACCAGCGTTTCATTGGAAAACGATTTCAGGAATTCACCTTCGATAATTGCAAGTCGATGGAAAAATCGTTCCGCTCATCATCCCCCAATTCAGACAGCATTTTTTCCAAATCATTATTTCTTAGAATATCTGAAATTTCATGACGAAGCTTCGCTTCAAAGTTACCATCTCCTCGCCCCCCCAACATGACCAACAAAAAAACGCGAAACATGAGCGCCTCAATGGCTGGGCAGTTTTCTACAAACTCCCACTGGGATTCATGAAATGCGTGCTGATACTCGTCAGCGTATTTCCAATTAGCCCCATAGTGCCCTTTGAGAGCACGTCGACAAATAGTGTGGCAATAATCCCAAGTCCACCACTGCATCAACCTGTATGGAATACGTTCGGAATCGGGCCAAATATCATTTTCAAAATCATATTTCACAATAAACCCCCAAATCGCACCAGGCGGCTCAAAAACAACTCAAGTAATATCACTTGAACAAGCTTTCAAAATAAGGTGTTGTCGTACCTCCTTTTCTTGGAGTCAACAAAAGTCCAGAGTTGTTGAAAACCTTGACTTCAATGTTCGGATATTTTTCCAAAAACTGCTTAACAACACTTAAACAACTATCACACGCGGGCCTTTCAGTTACAATTGTCACGGAGCCTTTTATTCTAGTATTTTCACCCAGTCTATCGGCAATAAAATCGAGTATTTTATATTCAGAATCTTGCGCTCGATTAACACCGCCTATGGTAGTTGCTTGAAAATTTCCACTCCCCTCTCCGATTAATCCATTCCTAGGAAAATCAATTCTTGACGAGGATACCAATCTTGAAGGAAGGCCATCAATTTCAATTGCTGCCGCTGCAACATTTCCTTCGCGCCTGGCGGCTCCCGTCAATCCAATTCGTGCTTCTTTAATAGCTTGAGTTAATACAGTTCTCTCTAGAAGCTCCGCGGTGGGCGCACCCATGGGAAATCTCGGATTTCCCAGCAAAATCGCAATTACCGCCTTATCCTTCTGTGCAGTTGACTGGGCAAGCCCTCTAAACACTTCATCCTTGCTGATTCCTGCTTTCAGCAAATCGATTTGCCGATCTATTAAATCCAAGCTACCCGGATCATCTTGATATAAATTTCTCGCCTGCAGCAATCCACTAATTGCCCCATCGATGGCTTCGAATTTTGATCCGCAATTTCTTCCACAGGGGACATCGATGTAGTCGTATGCCTTACTGATGAGCTTACTGGCAGCCTCGGCCGGCGTTTTCATCCCCCAGCGTGCTTGCTGTTCTGGCGTATATGATCCATCAGAATTTCCCCCTAAAAATGGATTATTCCTCTCTGCAGCAGTGGCATTAAAAATGTTGGCAGGCGAATTTTCCGAGATAAATTGCTTCGCAAATGGATCACTTTGTCCAGTGTTTTGGGCATGAGTGTCAGTGATCGCATAACCGGCTGAAAGAAGCCGTTGATACGCGTCCTCAGTCGAAATATTTGTGCCCGTCTTGTCAGCAAGCCAGTCGCGATAGGCGGCAGCATTTTTCTTTGCCCAAGCCCGTTCGCTGGGATGCAGCTGCCGATTATTGATATCGACGCTATAGGCGCTCGCAGCTCCCGAGGGGCCACCCGCAATGCCGCCAATAGCGGCGGCAGTGATTGCCCCCATCGCTTGGGCCACAGGTGTCGGCAAGCCCATCGAGTCAATGGCCTCACCGATCCGGGGCATCAACTGCGCACTGATGCCCGCCCCCAGCGCCCCTCCAACGCTACCACCCAAGGCACCTGCCGCGGTATGCAACGCAACCCGGTACTCTCCGCCTTCTGCCCACTTGGCGGCCTCGGCAGCATCGGAATTTTTCAGTTCGTTGTATTTCTTATCCGCGTAGGTTCCAATTTCTCTCGCTGCACTCTGAGAGAACTGCTGCGTGAGCTGCGCTTGCGCCTGTACGTTCTTGACGATGTTCTGGGTGTTCCAGTCCTTGACCAAAGTGCCTGCGCTGCTGTTGTCGCCAGTGCGCACGCTTTGGTCCCCCGCGACGCCAGAGATACCGGATTTCGTGACACTGGTCTGGCTGCTGCTGTAGCTCCCGGCACCCGCGCTCCCAGTAGGTGTGGTGTTACTGGCCGCAGCGACCTGACTCTCGCTCATGTTGCGGTCCATGCGCATGGCCGCTTGTTGATCGATCGCGCCACCGGCCATGAACCCTACGCTGCCGCTCACGCTGTAGCTGCTGCCGCTGGACTGGCTCACATTCTGCAAGTCGCTCATCGTGAGCGAGCCGCCCGTGCTGAAGCTGTTCTTCTTGTTGTCGATGGCCGCCTGCGTGCTCTCGATGACCGCGCCCTTCAGGTCCGTATTGCCCTTGACCTTCACATCGAAGCCCTCGTCACCAGCCTTGATGCCCGATTGCACCTTGGGACTCACGAAGACGCCATCGGCCTTGGCCCCAGCCGCGCTGCCTCCCACGGTGGAGATACCCCCACAGATCGGCGGAATGCACAGGCTCACATTCAAGCCGGAACTGCTCTGACGAGACTGGCCCACGCTCACGTCCTGCAACGTCTCGATGTTCAGGTTGCCGCCTACATCGGCCACGACGCGATTGGCCTCGATGACGCCGCCGCGCATGTTCAGATCGCCCCCGCTGATGACGTTCACGGTCTTGCCGCCGCTGACCTTGGCGGCGTTGTAGCTGACGTCGTTCTGGTTGTTCCTGCCCTTGCCGCTGTTCACGCCCAACTGAATGCTGAATCCGTTTTGCGCACCAGCCCCGAAGGTCACGCCGACGTTGGCGCCACGGCTGGAGTTCTGACCCGCTGTCATGGTCTCGTTCTTGCTGGCCTCCAATGTCACATCGTTGTCGGCCGCCAGATTGGCCGTGTTGCCCGCAGCGATGGTGGAGCCTGTGACACGGATGTTGGAAACCTTGCCCGCACCGGTCGATACGATGTTGACGTTGTTCGCCCCCACGATGCCTGAACCCACGGCCTCGCTGCTGTTCGTGAAACTCGCGCTTTGGCTGCTGTTGCGGCTAACGTTCACGCTCACGCCATAACTCAATTGCCCGCCACTGGCCAACGCGCTGACGTTGTCATAGGCCTGCTTGCCGCTCATAGCCAGGTTGATGACACCCAGAGTCTGCATGCGCCCATCGCCGCCGACATCACCCATGGCCTTGATCGTGCTGGAGCCGCCCTTGAAGGTGTCGGTGCCCACCCCCATGAAGTTCGCGCTACCACCCACGATGGTGCTGGAACTCTTGTCCAGCGTAACGGACTGCGTGGTGTTGTACGCCTCGTTGATGACGACGTTCTTGGCGAGAATGTTGACGTCGCCACCCGCCAGCGGCCCGGCCTGTCCTGCCGCCAATACGCTGCTGGCAGTCTGACGGTACTCATTGCCCGCCACCAGCGTCACATTCCCTTGCAGGCTGGCCACCTGGCTGGCCTGTTGTGTCGTGCTGGTGGTCGCATTCGCCTGCGAGCCCTTGACGTTGCCGATGGCCGGGTTGTACCACTGGCCGATCATCCCGGACTTGCTGCTGGCGTCGTAACTGCTCTCGACACGGGTGTTCTGCGCGCTCTCGATGGTCAGATTGCGCCCAGCCATCAGGGTGATGTTGTTGTCCGCAACGACCGTGGCGCCTTGCAGGGTGGTGTCTCGTCCGCTCACGGCCTGCAGGCTGCCGGCCGAAATGCTGGTGCCGACGGCCCGGTTCTCAATGCTGGCGCTGGCGCTGTTGCTGGACTTCTTGTTGCCCGCAATGGCAACGGCTGTGACGTCGCCAGCGAAGGTCGCGCCGGCGAGCGCCTGCCCCAGGACAGTGCCGCTGCTGCGGCTCTGCGCCGCATGCAGCTCCTGGGTGGTCCGGTTGGCGGTCGTGAGGTTGATGTCACGCCCCGCCGACAGGCTCATCGCCTCGTCGGAGCGAAGCTGCGCAGCCTGGAGGTTGACGTCGTTACCCGCTACCAGCGCCACGCTCTTGCCGCTCAGACTGCTGGAAAGAACATCTGTCGTGGTGGTGCTGTCGAAGGTGCTGGAGCTGCTTTTCTTGAGCAGGCTCTTGGAAGACCTCTGGGTCGCTGCCGAAACGTTGGTCGTGGCCTGGCCTGCAGTGACATTGATGTCGTTCTTGGCAGTGGCCACCAAGGCGCCATCCACGCTGGCGACCGCCCCCGCGCGGATGTTCAGATTATTGCCGGCCGCAAGCCGCACGTTGTCCTGCCCCTGGATGACCGAGCCTACTTCTCGGCGTTCGGACGAGATGCCTGCACCGTTCTTGCTTGCGAACGAGATGGTGTATCCCTCGGTCACGGTGCCTAGGTTGATGTTGCGACCGGCGCCTACCGACGCGCTGCCGGCACTGACCAGAGCAGCCGCAACGAGGTTCGCATCACGGCCGGCAGAGGCAATCAGTGTGCCGCCCGGGTTGGTCACGTAGACACCGGCCACGCGGTCGATGAGGGTATTGCTGCTGCCGTTGCCAATGCCACTGCCGGTGCTTGCGCTTTGCGTCGTCGACTGAATGTTGATGTCGCGACCGGCTGTCAGGACCGCAGTATCGCGGGCAGTAATGCTGCCGCCGATGTTGTTCAGGTCATTGTGGGCGTTGATGCCGATGGCGCCCCCGGCAATGCGACCGCCCAGGTTGTTGACGTTTTCGGCATCGATCTTGACCAAAGTGCGTCCCGCGATGGTGCCGGTATTGACGACATCACCCGAACTCTTGATCTTGACGGCATCCGCACTCAGCAGCGCACCCGAGCCGTCGATGTCACCAGGACGAACGCGCACGTACACCTGCGGCACCAGCACGCGCTGCGAGCTGCCGTCGGGCAAAGTCACCTTCTGCTCGACCAGCCAGACGATGTCGCTCGTCAGTTGGGCCATCTGCGCCGACGTGAGGGCAATGCCGGGACGCAGGCCATACTGCTTGGCGACGGTCGCGCCAGCGCTCATCAACGCGGTGTACTGGTCGTCGTCGTTGTTGAACCCCTCCAAGTAGCGATAGCCCGTGAGCTTGGCCACCTGCTCGCGGATGAGCTTCTGCTCGTAGAAGCCATCCCCCAGGCGCTTGAGGGTATTGCTTGGGTCGAGCCCGAGGCTGTTCAGCAGATAGTCACTGCTGAGCCAGTTGCGGTAGTTGGCGAAGCGTGGATCCGTCTCGATCAGGTAGCTGCCACCCGTGCGAACGTTGAAGAGGCTTGCATTGGGAATGCGCGTGTTTGGAGTGCTGGTGCGCACGACCACGGGAACGGTCTGGCTCGCGTCCGTACTTCCGGGCCCGTTGGCACCTCCAGTTGCACCGGCCGTGTTGCCCGAGGTATTGACGACCGCCCCGACATTGGCCGGCACTTGCACGATGACATCAGGACGGTTGCCGCCGTTTACGCCTCCTGCACTGCCTGCACTTCCCGTCGTGCCACCGACCGGCGCCGCGCCCGCGTCGTAGCCATTGGTGGCGTTGATGTGCTCCTGGTACTTGAACGCGCCGAGATTGATCGACTTGGGCGCTATGACGAGCGGGATGTTCGGTGGTCCCTGCGCCTGTCCTTTGTTGTCGACCACATTGGCAAAGCCGATGACCGAGACTTGGCCGGTCATCTGCTCGGGCACGTAGTCCGACGGCGTGATGGTCCCACCGGCGAGCACCTGACTGTCCTGGTTGTGCAGACGGCCGTTGATGTTCATGTCGCCGCCTGCGACGAGACGGGCAGGGTCGACGTTGATGGCCGTGTCTTCGGTGGTGGTGATCTGGTTGGTCCAATAGGCGAAGCCGCCCATCCCCACGAGTTCGCCTGTCTTTGCGAGAAAGACAAGGCCGTTGACGTAGTCGAGCGTGACTTCTTCCGGCAGGTACATGGTGGTCCTGCCAACGCCGCTGCCCATGGGGGTTATCGGCGCAATGCCGAACGCAGTGGTGGGCGTCACCGTGGGGGCACCCTTCTGGATGTGCACATCCCGGTTGTTGACCTGCGCCATGGAGATTGACAGACCGCCCAGCGACTCGATGTCGGCGCTTAGGTTGTCTAGTGCGCCGCCTTGACCGGTGGCCTTGCGATTGGCATCAAGTGCCCCACCGATGCTCATGGCATTCGCCTCCGTACCGCCACTGAAGATCAGCGCGTGCTCGCGGTTGGTGATGGTGGTGGCACCGATGTTCAGGGTATTGCGGGCTGCAATGGTCCCGGCCTTGGCCTGGGTCGCACCGGCGGCCGTCTCGGAATCGTTCTCCAGCGTGACGGCGGCGATTGAGACATCGTTGCCATAGATGCGGCCAGTACCGATGTTCTTCAGGGTGTCCGCATTGATCTGCGTCTGGCCCTTGCTGTCGATCAGACCGCGGTTGGTCAAGGTGCCACTGGCGTTAACGGTGGTGTTCCTCCCCGACATTTCTGCATTGGCGGTGTTCTCGACGTTGTTGCCGCCCACCGTGAGCGTCTGGCCCGCCAGCAGCTTGCCGTTGTTCGTGAAGTTGCCGGTGGTGGTGTAGCTCAGATTGCCGTTTGCAGCGACCTCGCCGTTGTTGACGATGTCCTGGGTGAGCGCGATGCTCAGGTCCTTGCCCGAGACAGCCTTGCCATCGCCGTTGAACCTGGCGGCATCGAGCTTGAGGCTTTTGTCGGCCACCAGGGTGCCGCTGGTGTTGACGACATTGAGTGTCTTGGCGCCGGGATTGGCACGGTTCGGATCACGGATGCTGAGTTCGTTGCCGGCTGAGATCAGGCCCTTGACGTTGGTCAGGGTGCCGCTGGCGGTGATGGTCGCATCGACATCAGCGCGGATGGCTCCCGAGGTGTTGTTCAAGTCACCGGTGCCGATGGAAACGGACTTTCCTTCGATGCCTTGATCAGTACCGGACGTATCGCTGTTGGCGATGCTGCTGGCATTGATCGTGGTCGTGGCAGCCGAGCGGATCAGGCCGCTCGCATTGGTCAGGGCTGCTGCACTGATGCTCAGGTCGCTCACGGCCACGGTCTGGCCGCTGCTGTTGTCATAGCCTTGGCCGTGGGTGTCGACGCTCAGCGTCTTCCGTGCACCGATATAACCGGCCGTGTTGTCGACTTCCCCGGTCTTCAGCACGAGTGTGTCCGCGCTGGCGATGCCGCCTTGCTTGGTGGTGTAGTCCGCCGCGTGGGTATTGGTGAGCTTTTTGCCATCGGTGTCGATGGTCATGGCGCCATCGGACTGGATCAGTCCGCTGTCGTTATTCAGGGCCCCCGACTTGATGTCGACGGTGGTGGTGGCTGAGAGCGAGCCCTTCTTGCTGTTGTCCAAGGGGTTGCCTTGCGTATCGACGGACAGGCTATTGCCGAAGACCTTGCCTCCCTGGTTGCTCAGGCCGCCATTGCTCAGCGTGGTCTTGCCGCCCGCTTGCAGGGCACCGGCATCGTTGGTGGTCTTGCCCGTGGTCTTGACACTCAGATCGCCCTTGACGGCCCCGATGGTCCCGCTGCTGTTGTCCAACGTGTCAGCTGTCACCGAGGTGCTGCCGTTGGCGGCCAGCGTGCCCCCCATGTTCGTTGCGGCCTTGTCGATTGTGGCCTTCAGATCGCCAACGGCCGTCACGCTGCCGGTATCGTTGTTCAGGCTGTCGGCGGCGAGGTTGACGTTGCTGCCCGCGCCGATTGTGCCCTTCTTGCTGTTGTCCAGGGCTGCGTTGACTTTGAGGTCGAGATTGGCGCTACCGGCTGCTTGGATCGAGCCGCCCTGGTTTGTGAGGCTGCCGGCCGCAATGTTCATGTCGCCATTGCTGGCAAGGATTCCGGCGCTGTTGTCGATGGCGCCGATCACGGTGATGCGGGTGGCCTCAGTACCGGTCTGGATGATCTTGCCGCCGCGATTGCTCAGGGAGCCCGCATTGATGACGATGGACTTGGCGCTGGTCTGAGCCTTGTCGCCATCCTGATTGAAGGCGTCCGACAGTGCGATCACCAGCGCGTTGTTCGTGGTGACCTGGCCGTTGGCACCGTTGTAGCTGCCGCCCGATATCTTCAAGGTGCCTGTGCCGGCATGCTCGATCTTGCCATTTGCGTTGCTGATGCTCGCGCCGCTCAGGCTCAGGTCCTGTCCGTTGCTGGCGATGCGAGCGCCATCATTGTTCAGCGAGCCGGCCACGGCGATGGTGGTAGCGCCCGTGCCGGTCTGCACGATCTCGCCGCCGTCCGTGTTGGCGAGATTCGAGACCTTGATCTGCAACTGACCGGCATTGAGTTGCCCGGCATCGTTGACGAGGGTTTGCGCGGCATTGCTGTTGGCGGTGATCGCCAGCGTACCGGGGGTGGCTAGCGTCGCCTTGCTGCCGGTGGCGACATTGCCCTGTGTGGCCGTGATCGCGATGTTTGCGGCGCTGGTCTGGCTCGTCGAGAGGTCAACGCTCTTACCTTGCAGCGTTGCGTTGCCGGCCGCGAGATTGGTGCCGTTGGCGATCAGCGCGCCCGAGGAGGTCACGCTCAGATCGCCCGCGCTCCCGAGCTTGCCGTCGCTCTGGATGCCTGCGCCCAGCACCCCCGAACTGCCGCTCTGCACACTGCCGGCCGAGATCGTGGTGTTGCGCCCCGCCGTGATGCTGCCGTCGTTGGTCAGCGCACCGCCGACTGCAATGGTGGCATCGTTGCCACCACGCAGACTGCCGCCACTGGCGAGCGAGCCGACCTGGACGCCCAGATCGGTGGCCGCGTTGATGCTGCCGCCGCTCCCATTGGTCAGCACATTGGTCACGCCGAGTTGCACACTGGCCTGTGCGGACTGGACGCTGCCTTGGGTATTTTGGAGCGAGTCGGTCTTCAGGGTCAGCGCCTGGTTGGAAGCCAGGGTGCCGCTGTTGTTGATGGTGGCTCCAGCCACGTTTGCGGTCAGAGCACCCGTGGCCGAGATAGCACCGCGTGTGTTGTCGGCATTGCCGCCAACCGTCAGGTTGACATCAGAAGCGCTCGTGAGCGTGCCGTCAGCGTTGAGCAGATCGCCGGCAGTGGTAATGCTCACACTGCCCGCATTGAGCTTGCCGCCCGTGTTGTCGAACATACCGACGTTCGCTCCGAAGCTCTGGCTGACATTGAGCGTACCGCCCGCATTGCTGAAACTCGGCCCCGCGACAGCCATCGTCGCGACATTGAGCGAACCACCCGCATTGTTGACCTGCAGCGTATTGAGCGTGATAGGACCGCCCGCGTAGATCTTGCCGCCATCGTTGGAGATGGTGCCACCGGCAGCGATGAGGCCTGGTGCGGGAGGCGTGTAGGTCGCCGGTGTGGAGCCACCGCCGGCGCTGGCGCCGCCTGCGTCCGTTGTCGATGGTGTGGCCGAGCCTCCACCAGTGCTCGGCATCGAGGTCCCTGGAGTTGCTGTTCCCCCACCGCTTGCACCGCCACTCACAGGCTCGGCACCAATCACCCCGCCATTGGTATTGCTCAGGACCGGCGAGGCAATCGTCAGGCCCGCCGAACTGCTCTGGCGGATCGTGCCGCCCCGGTTGGAGATATCGCCAGGCGTAGTCAGCGCAACGCGCTGGCCTTCCAGCGTGCCGATGTTCTCCAGGCGTCCCGCTGCCGTGACGACAAGCCCTCCGGCACCGGCTCCGATGTTGCCCGCGTTGCGCACGCCCAGGCCGGCTTCGCTTCCGATCAGGACGATCTTGTTTGCGTACATGCCGCCCAAGGCAGCGACGTCGAGCGCAAAGGTCGGCGCAGTGCCAGTACCTGTCGTGGGCGTGATCTGGCTATGGTCGGCGCTTATCTGATTCGCACCGGTCACCACCTTGAGTTCGCTGGCCCAGATGCTCGCGTTGGCCTGCACAGCACGCGCAAGGATGGCCGCGTAGTCGGTCTTGCTGGCATCGAGGCCCGCGCCGTCGATGGTGATGGTTCCGCCGCGAACCAGGAAACTGTCGAGACCGCCGACGGCGTTGAACTGCGGCGTGCCGGTGGTGAGCGTGGCGCGGCTGGCGTTGATGAAGCCACCACCGTCGACGCTGATGCCCGCCGGGTTCGCAATGATCACCTCCGCGCGCTGGCCGCCCACTTCGATGTAGCCGCGAAGCTGGCTGGGCGTTCCGCCGTTGACCTCGTTGAGGATGATGCGCGCCGGGCCCGTGGCCAGATTGGGATTGCCCTGAACGAACCCACCCAGTTGGGTCTGCACGTTCACCCGGCTGTTGTTCAGGATGGCGCCGTTCGAACCGACGCTGAACTGGTTGTAGACGTTGCGCGAGACGCCCGCGGCGGAAGGCGTCTGGATGTTGACCAGCGGCACGCCATTGGGTGCCATCAGTACGGTTGGGCGAAGGTTGCCGGGCACGTTGGGGGCACCGACGATCTGGCCGTGTGCTGCCCCTGCGATCAGTGCACCCGCGAGGGCTGCAGCACCTGCGGCGGTCGTCGCCCTGCTGGCGCCCTTTCCAGTGCTGGCGGCCGTTTCCTGGACGACCATGCGCATCCCTCTGGCCGCGTTGAAGACCACGCGGTGCAAGTGCCGATTCATTGTTCTGACGCTCCCTGATAGTTGTCACGTCGCATTCAAATCTGTGACGAAATGAAAGCTACAGGGGCGCGATTATGAAAGAGCGACGCTTACGTTCAAGGAATTAATACATGCTTTTCAACGACTTAGGTGGACCTTACCGGAAGTATTAATTCCTATGCATTAAATATTGTTGATATCTCACAACGTCAACAATTGTCAAAAATTGATGCGAAACGGGCAAAGCATCGCCTGTGCCAGAAGGGCGATGCTTACTCATCTCGCTAGAAGATCAATGCGCCGGAACCAGAAAATCCTGGCTGATCCGCACCCCCAGCTCATTCACCCGATCGAGGAATTGCGTGAGATATGCATGCAGCCCCGTCGCCAGAATTTCGTCGACGCGCGCATATTGCAGATCGGCCAGGAGCTTCCCGGCACGGCGCTGCGTTTCGGCGCTCTGCTCGTTCTGAACCTTCGCCAGGTTGTTGACCACCTCGACCAGGCTCGCATGCAGCGAGCGCGGCATGTCGGCCCGGAGAATGAGCAGTTCGGCCACGCGCTCGGGCTTGATCACGTCGCGGTAAACCTTGCGGTAGACCTCGAAGGCCGAGACGCTGCGCAGGATGGCGCTCCAGTGATAGAAGTCGTATTCCTGGTCTTCCTCGGTGGCGGCGCCGAAGAACTCGCTGTTGAGCGCGTGGAACTTCACGTCGACCAGGCGCGCGGTGTTGTCGGCTCGTTCCAGGAAGGTGCCCAGGCGCGAGAAGTAGAAGGCCTCGTCCTGCAGCATGGTGCCCAGGGTGACGCCGCGCGACAGGTGCGAGCGGAACTTGACCCACTCGAAGAACTGGCCGGGGTCGCGCTCGAAGTCGCCCGAGCGCAGCATGCGGTTGACTTCGAGCCAGGTGGTGTTCTGCGTTTCCCAGGCTTCGGTGGTGAGGGCGCCGCGAACGGCGCGTGCGTTCTCGCGGGCGGCCTTGAGGCAGGAGACGATGGACGAGGCGTTGCTCTCGTCCTTGACCATGAACTCCATCACCTCCTTGGGCGCGATCTGGTCGTACTTCTGGTTGTACCAAGGCAAGAGCTCGCTGATGGAGAGCACGCCCTGCCAGCCGTACTTGGCGACTTCGGCGGACTGCGGCAGGAGCGAGGTCTGGTAGTTGACGTCCAGCATGCGCGCCGTGTTCTCGGCGCGCTCGGTGTAGCGGGACATCCAATAGAGGTGGTCTGCGGTGCGGGACAGCATCGTTCGTGCTCCTACTGCGATTGGCTTTGCGACTGTGCGGGAGCCTTGGACTTGGGCACACGGTCGGCTTCGAGAATCCAGGTGTCCTTGGTGCCGCCGCCCTGCGACGAATTCACCACCAGCGAGCCTTCCTTGAGCGCCACGCGCGTGAGGCCGCCGGGCACCATCTGCACTTCGCTGCCCGAGAGCACGAAGGGGCGCAGGTCGATGTGGCGCGGCGCGATGCCGGCGTCGACGAAGGTGGGCGAAGTCGACAGGCTCAGCGTGGGCTGGGCGATGTAGCCGTCGGGCTTGGCGATCACGGCCTTCTTGAAGTCCTCGATCTCGGCCTGCGTGGCAGCCGGGCCGATCAGCATGCCGTAGCCGCCGGCGCCGTGCACTTCCTTGACGACAAGGTCCTTCATGTTGTCGAGCGTGTACTGCAGCTCGTCCTTGTTGCGGCACATGTAGGTGGGCACGTTCTTCAGGATCGGCTTCTCGCCGAGGTAGAACTCCACCATCTTCGGCACGTAGGGGTAGATCGACTTGTCGTCGGCCACGCCGGTGCCCACCGCATTGCAGATGACGACGTTGCCTTCGCGGTAGGCGCGCATCAGGCCCGAGCAGCCCAGCGTCGAGGTCGGACGGAACACCTCGGGGTCGAGGAAGTCGTCGTCCACGCGGCGGTAGATGACGTCCACGCGCCTCGGCCCGCGCGTGGTGCGCATGTAGACGAAGTTGTCCTTCACGAACAGGTCCTGCCCCTCGACCAGCTCCACGCCCATCTGCTGCGCGAGGAAGGCGTGCTCGAAGTAGGCGCTGTTGTACATGCCGGGCGTGAGCACCACCACCGTGGGCTCGGCCGTGGCCGGCGGCGCGCTGGCGCGAAGCGTTTCCAGCAGCAGGTCGGGGTAGTGCGCGACCGGCGCGATGCGGTTCTGGTTGAAGAGCTCTGGAAAGAGCCGCATCATCATCTTGCGGTTCTCGAGCATGTAGCTCACGCCGCTGGGCACGCGCAGGTTGTCTTCGAGCACGTAGTACTCGCCGTTGCCCTGTGCGTCGGGGGCCCGCACGATGTCGATGCCCGAGATGTTCGAGTAGACGTTGTGCGGCACGTTCACGCCCATCATCTCGGGGCGGAACTGGGCGTTGTTCAGGATCTGCTCGGCCGGGATGATGCCGGCCTTGATGATTTCCTGGTCGTGATAGACGTCATGCAGGAATCGGTTGAGCGCCGTCACGCGCTGCACCAGCCCTTTTTCCATGCTGTCCCACTCGTGGGCGGGAATGATGCGAGGCAGCAGGTCGAACGGTATGAGCCGCTCGGTGCCGGAGCCGTCCTCGTCCTTTGCGCCATACACCGCGAAGGTGATGCCGACCCGGCGGAAGATCATTTCCGCCTCTTCGCGTCGCGAACGCATCACCTCACCGGGTTGCTTCGCGAGCCATTGGTCGTAGCGCTTGTAATGCTGTCGGATCGCAGCTCCAGCATAGGGAAGCTGCTCGTACATCTCGTCAAATTTGTGCATGGAACGACCAATCTCCTTGAGTTAGTAGCTTAGCAAGTTCAGGGCCAGTAGAACCCCTGATGCCAAGGCCGGAGACGGGTCGGATGATCTTTCCGCGCTCAGGTCGGGGGGCCCTCCCCGGTCGTTTCCGGCTTCTTGCGGGGCGAGAGAAATTCCTTGATGCGCTCCCCGCTCTCGTCGCTGTAGAGGCTGGCCAGAAAGGACTCGCGCTCGGCCTCCAGCTGCTCGCGGCGACTGCGTCCGCGCGCCGCATAAACCAGCTGCTTGATGCGCGCCTGCACTTCGAACGGTCCGCGCGCGAGTTGCTGCGCCCAGGCGAGCGCGGCGGCGCCGGCTTCGCCGTGCGGCACCACCTTGTTGACCACGCCCAGCTCATGCAGCCGCTTCGCGGTGCAGGGCGTGCCGTCGAGCAGCATTTCGAGTGCGGCTTGCGGCGGCAGCGAACGGGCCAGCGAATCGGTGCCGCCGCCGTCGGGCGAGAGGCCGACGTTGATGTACGACATCGCGAACTTCGCGTCTTCGGCGGCCACGATCAGGTCGCAGGCCAGGCAAAGCGAGAAGCCGCCGCCCATCGCGGCGCCCTCGACCGCGGCGATGACGGGCTGCGGTGCCTCCTCGATCGCCATGAGCCATTCGTGCAGCGCGTCGATGTGGCCTTGCTGCTCGGCGGGCGGCAGCTTGCGCTGCCGGGCGAGGCGCCGCAGGTCGCCGCCGCCGCTGAAGTGATCGCCCTCCCCGCGCAGCACGATGGCGCGCACCGTGCGAAATCCGGCGGTGGTGCGTATCGCCTTGGCGGCCGTCCGGTAGACCGAGGGATTGATCGCGTTGCGCGCCTCGGGATTGCTCAGCGTGAGGACGAGCACCGGACCCTCGCGATGCATCTTGAGACGCGCGCCGGAGCCGCCGGCGAGGCTCGCGCTGGTGATGGCCGGAACGCCGGTCGTCATGAGGCGCGCCCGGAAGACGGGCCCCAACGAGAGATCCGACGGTTGTGCTTGTCCATGTTGCCCCCTTGTTCTGAGTTGTAGCGAAACGATACAACGCATGGAACGCGATCGGGGACCCCTTTACAAGAGGTCTTTCAGGCTACTTTTGACAATTAGTTCACGATTTCAGGGCTCCGGACGGCCAACCTCCTCCGGCTCCCGGTGCTGCCAGTAACGCGCCCGACGCTCGCGCTCGCAGCCCGCCTCGGCAGGCCTCGCGCTGCTCCAATGCGCGGCGCCGCAGCGGGTGTTCTCGATCAGCCGCACATCTCGTTCGCGGTACCGCGCCACCACCTCCCGCGCCGGATGGCCGAAGCGGTTGCGATACCCCGCCTGGACGAACGCGATGCGCGGCTGCACTGCATCGAGGAACGCCGCGCCCGACGAAGTCTTGCTCCCGTGATGCGGCGCCAGCAGCACGTCCGCACGCAACAGCTGCGGCGTGCGAATGAGCAGCGCCGTTTCCTGCAGCCGCTCGATGTCGCCCGCCAGCAAGGCCGACGCGCGTCCGTTGTCGATGCGCAGCACGCACGAAACCGCATTGGGCTTGCCGAAGCTGCGGTAGTCGCTCTCGAAGGGATGCAGCACCTCGAAGCGCACGCCGTCCCAGCTCCACGACTGCCCCGCCTCGCAGCGCTTCGCCATGCGCATCGCCTGCAGCGGGTGCGTGGCCTCGATGGAACTCAGCAGCGCGGCCCCGGGCTGCATCGCGAGCACCGCGGGCGCGCCGCCGATGTGGTCGGCATCGCGATGGCTCACCACCAGCGTGTCGAGCCGCTCTCCGTACGCGCGCAGCAGCGGCACCAGCACGCGATGGCCCGCGTCGCTTTCGAGGCTGTAGCGCGGGCCGGCGTCGTAGAGCAGGCTGTGCGTGGCGGTGCGCACGAGCACCGCGTTGCCCTGGCCGATGTCGGCGGCGAGCAGTTCGAACTCGCCCACCGCGGGCCGCGGTGCCTGCCACAGCAGCACCGGCAGGAGCAGGGGAACGCCGAGGCTGCGCAGCGACCATGGCAGCCGCATTGCCAGCAGCACGCCGCCGCCCACGCCGCAGGCGGCCATCCACAGCGGAGGGGCCGCCATCGACAGCGTGGCATGCGGCAGGCCGGCCAGCCATTGCAGCAGGAGCGCCAGCGCATGCACGGCCCAGGCGGCCACGTCCCACAAGGGCGGCAGCGCCACGCCGAGCATCGCCAGCGGCGTGATCACGAGCGTGACCCACGGAATCGCCACCGCGTTGGCGAGCAGCCCGATCAGCGACACCTGCTGGAACAGGAGCAAGCTCAGCGGCGTGATCGCCAGCGTGATGGTCCACTGCTCGCGGAAGAAGCGCAGCAGGCGAGCAGCCGCGCTGGCCTGCTGCTCGCCCGGCATTCCGGCGTCCGTCGCGAAGAGCACGCCCACCGCGACGAAGCTCAGCCAGAAGCCCGCCTGCATCAGCGCCCAAGGATCGAGCGCGACCACGACGGCCGCGGCCAGCAGCCACACGTTCGGCCAGGGCCAGCGCCGCCCGGTCAGGCGCAGCAGCGCGACCGTCGCGAGCATCCAGACGGTGCGCTGCGACGGCACGCCCCAGCCGCTGAAGAGCGCATAGAGCGCGGCCAGCAGCACGCCCCCGACCAGCGCCGCCTGCTGGGCGGGCAGGCGCAGCATCAGCCGGGCGCTGCGGCGCCAGAGCAGGCCGACCACGTGCGCGGCGAGCCAGGCGAACATCGTGACGTGCAGGCCCGAGATCGACATCAGGTGCGCCACGCCCGTGGCACGGAACACATCCCAGCCCGCGCGGTCGATGGCGTTCTGGTCGCCGGTGACCAGGGCCGCGATCACGCCTGCGCGGGCGCGGTCGGGCACGCGCTCGAAGATGGCGTCGCGCACCGCTTCACGGGCACGCTCGATGGGATGCAGCCAGGTGGGCCCGAGCAGCACGGGCGCCGCGTCGCGCGCGCCGGCTCGTACATGGCCGCTGGCGTGCAGGCCCTGCTCCCACATCCGGAGTTCGCTGTCGAAGCCGTGCGGGTTGCGGTTGCCATGCGGCGCTTTCAGGCGCACCGTCAGGCTCCAGCGTTCGCCGGCATGCGGGGAAGCGGCAACGGTGCTGGCTGGCGAGGTACGCCCCCAGGGGCTGGAGCCGTCCGCATACCAGCCGAGAGCGATGCGATCGGGTACGGCCGGCCGGCCCCGCGTGTCGGCGTCTGTCCATTGCGCGGATTCGACATCCACCACGAAGCGCGTGCCGGCCTCGTTGCGCTGGGGCATCTCCGACACGACGCCCGTGACGCGCAGGTCGCGGCCTTCGAGCGACGGGTCGAGTGCGCCCTTCGCATAGGCCACCGCACGCCATCCGGCGAGCCCCGCGCCGGCCATCGCTCCACATGCCAGGGCGACCAACAGCAGCGCGCTCCCCGGCACTCGGCGACACCACATTCCGGCCGTGCCTATACATAGCAAACCGGCATAGACCCATGCCGGCCACAGCATCGGCTGCTGCAGCTGCAAGGCCGCTCCCAGCAGCGAACCACCCAGCGCCGCGAACCCGCCAACGCCGCCCACAGCCTGGCCTGACGCGCGAAACCGCGTCATCGGACAACTCCCGAATCCATGATGCAAACCCTCCCCGAATCACGCTCAGTGGCGCGTTAATTGCTTTGGCATCTCGGCTAGTATGCGTCTCACCAGAGACATCTTCTCCCGATGCAATCTGCCAGCACTGCACACAAAAACGCATGTCCATTCACGCCGCTCTCCACCACGTCACCCACTACAAGTACGACCGGCTGGTGCAGCTGGGCCCCCAGGTCGTGCGCTTGCGGCCCGCGCCGCATTGCCGCAGCAACGTCATCTCGTATTCGCTGCGGGTCGAGCCGGCCGAGCACTTCGTCAACTGGATGCAGGACCCGTTCGCCAACTACCAGGCGCGGCTCGTGTTTCCCGAGAAGACGCGCGAATTCAAGGTCACCGTCGACCTCGTGGTCGAGATGGCGGTCTACAACCCCTTCGACTTCTTCCTGGAGCCGCAGGCCGAGAACTTCCCCTTCAAGTACAAGCCCTCGCAGGCCGAGGAACTCGCCCCCTATCTCGTGGCCGAGCCGGTCACGCCGCTGCTGCAGGCCTACCTCGACAAGATCGACCGCAAGGAACAGCGCACCATCGACTTCCTGGTCGGCCTGAACCAGCAGGTCCAGAAGGACGTCAACTACCTCATCCGCATGGAGCCCGGCGTGCAGACGCCGGAAGAAACGCTCGCCAACGGCAGCGGCTCCTGCCGCGACTCGGGCTGGCTGCTGGTGCAACTGCTGCGCCACTGCGGCCTGGCCGCGCGCTTCGTCTCGGGCTACCTCATCCAGCTCACGCCCGACGTGAAGGCGCTCGACGGCCCCAGCGGCACCACGGTCGACTTCACCGACCTGCACGCCTGGTGCGAGGTGTTCCTGCCCGGCGCGGGCTGGATCGGCCTCGACGCCACCTCGGGCCTGCTGGCGGGCGAAGGCCACATTCCGCTGGCCTGCACGCCCACGCCTTCGAGCGCCGCGCCGATCGAGGGCGGCGTGGACGAATCGGAGGTCGAGTTCGGCCACGACATGAAGGTCACGCGCATCTACGAATCGCCGCGCGTCACCAAGCCCTACACCGAAGACCAGTGGGCCGACGTGCTGGCCCTGGGCGATGCCGTCGACGCGCGCCTGAAGGCCGGTGACGTGCGCCTGACCATGGGCGGCGAGCCCACCTACGTGGCCACCACCGACCGCGACGCGCCCGAATGGAACACCGACGCGCTCGGCCCGACCAAGCGCGGCTACGCCACCGAGCTCGTGCACAAGCTGCGCGCCGAATACGGCAAGGGCGGCTTCCTGCACTTCGGCCAGGGCAAGTGGTATCCGGGCGAACAGCTGCCGCGCTGGGCGCTGTCGATCTTCTGGCGCGCCGACGGCCAGCCGCTGTGGCACGACCCCGACCTGTTCGCCGACGAGCGCTTTCCCACGCACTACACCAGCGAGGACGCGCGCCGCTTCACCAACCTGCTCGCGCAGAAGCTGGGCCTGACCGAGCGCTACATCCAGCCGGGCTACGAGGACATCTACTACTACCTCTGGCGCGAACGCCGCCTGCCGGTGAACGTCGACCCCTTCGACTCCAGGCTCGACGACGAGCTTGAGCGCATGCGCCTGCGCCGCGTGTTCACCCAGAAGCTCGATGCGGTGATCGGCTACATGCTGCCGCTGGAGCCCGGCAACGCGAACCGCGACGCCCCTTCGCTCGAAGGCCCCGCCTGGAAGACCGGCCCCTGGTTCCTGCGCGACGACCGGCTCTACCTCATTCCGGGCGACTCGCCCATGGGCTACCGCCTGCCGCTCGACTCGCAGCCCTGGGCCAGCAAGGGCGACTACCCGTACATGATCGAGCGCGACCCGAACGCGCCGCGCGGCGCGCTACCGAGCGGGGCCGACTACCGGGCACGCTACGCCGTGGGCACCGGTGACACCGGCGGACCGGGAGCCGACCTCGGCGCCGTGCCCTACGCCTTCGGCACGCCGCCCGTCGTGCCCTCTGCGCTGCGCATGCAGACGCCGGGCGCCGCGAGCGACGGCGACGGGCATGGCGAGGACGACAACGACGCCGCCAGCTCCGCAGATCCCAGCGTGACCCGCCAGCCCCTGCGCGGCGAATCCGCCCACTGGATCACCCGCACCGCGCTGTGCGTCGAAGTGCGCGACCCGCGCCGCGCCAACGGCCCCGCCGCCGAGAAGAAGGGCAGCGCCTCGGGCGTGCTCTACGTCTTCATGCCGCCGCTGGCCCGCCTGGAGGACTATCTCGACCTCGTGGCCGCGGTGGAGGCCACCGCGCGCGACCTGGGCGTGCGCATCGTGATGGAAGGCTATCCGCCGCCGCGCGATCCGCGCCTGAAGCTGCTGCAGGTCACGCCCGACCCGGGCGTGATCGAGGTCAACATCCATCCGGCCCACAACTGGAAGGAACTGGTCGACCACACCGAGTTCCTCTACAACGCCGCCTTCGAAACCCGCCTGTCGGCCGAGAAGTTCATGACCGACGGCCGCCACACCGGCACCGGCGGCGGCAACCACTTCGTGATGGGCGGCGCCACGCCGGCCGACAGCCCCTTCCTGCGCCGGCCCGAGCTGCTCGCAAGCCTGCTGCTGTACTGGCACAACCACCCGTCGCTGAGCTACCTGTTCTCGGGCATGTTCATCGGCCCGACGAGCCAGGCGCCGCGCGTGGACGAGGCGCGCAACGACCAGGTCTACGAGCTCGAGATCGCGCTGAAGGAAATCGCCAAGAACCGCGAGATCTACGGCCAGAACATGCCGGCTTGGCTGGTCGACCGCACGCTGCGCAACATCCTGATCGACGTCACGGGCAACACGCACCGCAGCGAGTTCTGCATCGACAAGCTCTACTCGCCCGACTCCAGCACCGGCCGCCTCGGCCTCTTGGAACTGCGCGCCTTCGAGATGCCGCCGCACGCACGCATGAGCATCGCGCAGCAGCTGCTGATCCGCGCGCTGGTGGCCCGCTTCTGGGATGAACCCTACAAGGCGCCCGTCACCCGCTGGGGCACCGAACTGCACGACCGCTTCCTGCTGCCGACTTTCGTGAAGATGGACTTCGACGACGTCATCAGCGAGATGCGCCAGGCCGGCTTCGCCTTCGACCCCGACTGGTTCGCGCCGCACTTCGAGTTCCGCTTCCCGCTGGTGGGCCAGATGCAGGCGATGGGCGTGGAGCTCTCGCTGCGCAATGCGCTCGAGCCCTGGCACGTGATGGGCGAGGAAGGCGCGATCGGCGGCACGGTGCGCTATGTGGATTCGTCGCTGGAGCGCATCGAGGTGCGCGTGACCGGCCTGAACGAAAGCCGCCACGTCGTCACCGTCAACGGCAAGGTGCTGCCGCTGCAGCCCACCGGCGTGGCCGGCGAGTTCGTGGCGGGCGTGCGCTACAAGGCCTGGAACCCGCCTTCGTCGCTGCACCCCAGCATCAAGGCCCACGCGCCGCTGACCTTCGACCTCGTCGACACCTGGATGAAGCGCTCGCTGGGCGGCTGCCAGTACTTCGTGGCCCACCCGGGCGGACGCAACTACGAGACCTTCCCGGTCAATGCCTACGAGGCCGAAAGCCGCCGCCATTCGCGCTTCACCCGCACCGGCCACACCCCCGGCCTGCTGCGCACGCCGCCGGCCACCATCGAGCTGCCGGGCAGCCGCGAATTCCCGTTCACGCTCGATCTGCGGCGTTGACCGGGATATTCCGCACACTGCCCGAACGGCTCCCCCGTGACGGCGGTGTGACAATCCACCCCCTGTGGAACCTTTGAACGAATCCCTGTTCGACGCCCAGGCACTGGAGTTTCCGGCCGCCCTGGCGTCGGCGCTCGCCCCGCCCGCCCTGCCCGGCCATTTCGACGAAATGCGCGGGCTGACCACGCCGGCAGCCCCTTCCCGACCGGCCGCGGCGCCCGCCCCTGCGCCGCAGCTGCACGACGCGGCGACGCAGCCACCGGCCGCGCCGCAGGCCACGCCCCCTGAGTCCCCGGAGCAGCCCCCGCTCACCCCCGCCTGGAACGCCTTCTTCGAACAGCTCGGCCCGGGCGGCTTCAACGACCTGCCCCGGCGCGCGGCCAGCCTGGAGCGGCAGATCCGCGACAACGGCGTTACCTACAACGTGTACGCCGACGCCAACGGCCCGCAGCGGCCGTGGTCGCTCGACCTGTTCCCGCTGATCGTCTCGCCCGAGAGCTGGAGCCAGATCGAGGCCGGCGTGCTGCAGCGCGTGCGCGTGCTCGACCGTGTGATGGCCGACGCCTACGGCCCGCAGCAGCTGCTGGCCGAGGGCCTCATTCCCCCGGCGCTGGTGCGCGGCCACCCCGGCTACCTGCGCGCGCTGCACGGCGTGAAGCCGCCGGGCGACACCTGGCTGCACATCGCCGCCTTCGACCTGGCGCGCGGCCCCGACGGCAACTGGTGGGTGGTCTCGCAGCGTACGCAGGCGCCCTCGGGCCTGGGCTACCTGCTCGAGAACCGCCTCGCCATCACGCGGCAGTTTCCGCAGGCCTTCGAGGCGCTGCACGTGCAGCGCCTGGCCGCCACCTACAGCGCCATGATGGAAGGCCTGCAGCGCATGTGCCCGGCCGGCGTGCCGCCGCACATCGCGCTGCTCACGCCGGGGCCGTACAACGAGACCTACTTCGAGCACGCCTACCTCGCGCGCTACCTCGGCGTCACGCTGGTCGAGGGCAGCGACCTCACGGTGCGCGACCAGCGGCTCTACCTGAAGACGCTGCAGGGCCTGCGCCCGGTGCACGGCCTCATCAAGCGGCTGGACGACCAGTTTCTCGACCCGCTGGAGCTGCGCCCCGACTCCACGCTCGGCGTGCCCGGCCTGCTGCAGGCGATCCGCGCCGGCAACGTGCTGGTGGCGAACATGCCGGGCTCGGCATTCCTCGAATCGCCCGCGCTGCTGGGCTTTCTGCCGGGGCTGGCACGCCGGCTGATCGACGAGAAGCTCATGCTGCCCGCCCTGCCCACCTGGTGGTGCGGCGAGCGCGCGGCGCTCGAATCGGTGCTGCCGCAGCTGGGCGACAGCGCCATCAAGCCCACATACCCCGGCTTCGACGGCCGCGCGAGCTTCGACGCGGTGCTCGGCAGCCAGCTCGGCCGGCGCGAGCTCGACGAGTGGGCCGGCCGCATCGTGCGCGAGGGCGACGTCCACACCGTGCAGGGCTACATGCCGCTGTCGCAGATGCCCACCTGGGCCAACGACATGGGCCCGGGCCATATCGCGCCGCGCGCCGTGATGCTGCGCGTGTTCGCGGTAAGCGACGGCGCGCAATCGTGGCGCGTGCTGCCCGGCGGGCTGGCACGGCTCACCGAGCCCGATGCGCAGTTCGCGTCGATGCAGCGCGGCGGCAGCAGTGCCGACGTGTGGGTTCAGACGCACGGCGAGGTCGACCGCACCACGCTGCTGCAGCCGCACAGCACGCCGGCATCGCTCGCGCGGCACCGCGCGCCGGTCACCAGCCGCGCGGCCGAGAACATGTTCTGGCTGGGCCGCTACACCGAGCGCGCCGAGAACGCCGTGCGCCTCGCCCGTCTCACGCTGAGCCTGCTGGGCAGCGAAGACCAGTCCTCGCGTCCGCTGCTCGACTGGCTGCACCGCATGGCGCTGCGCAATGCGCTGGTGCCGGCCGAAGTGCCGAGCGCGCCGCAGTCGCGCCGCGTGTTCGAGCGTGCGCTCATCGCCGAGCTGGGCGACGTGGCCCGCGGCGGCAGCGTGGGCTTCAGCCTGCGCTGCATCCGGCAGGCAGCGGCCGCGGTGCGCGAGCGCCTCTCGCAGGACACCTGGAACCAGATCGTGCGCACCGAGGCCGACTTCCTGCGCCGCGCCGCCGAGCAGGCTGACGAAGGCAGCTTCGCCGCCAGCGCCGCGCTGCGCGCCCTCGAATCCGCCAGCAACGCGCTCGCGGCGATGACCGGCGCGCAGACCGACCGCATGACGCGCGACGACGCGTGGCGCCTCTTGTCCATCGGCCGCCACATCGAGCGGCTGGGCTTCCTGGCGAATGCGCTGGAGGCCGGCTTCGACAACGGCGCGGTGCACGAGGTGAGCGGCTTCGAAGCCATGGTGGCGCTCTTCGACAGCACCATCACCTTCCACGCCCGTTACCAGCAGCGCCGCGACGTCGCCACCATGGTCGACCTGCTGGTGCTCGACGCCGAGAACCCGCGCTCCCTGGCCTGGGTCACGCAGACCCTGCGCGGGCGCATCGCGCGGCTCGCGGGCAGCGCGCCGGGCAAGCTGACGGCGCTGTCGTACGAGCTGCCCGATCCGGCCAGTTGGACGCTGGAGCACCTTTGCGCTACAGGGCCTGACGCCGACCATCCCGAGCTCGTAAAGCTGCTCGCCAGCTGCGAGACGGCGGCCTACCATGTGTCCGACGCCATCGGCACGCGCTACTTCACGCTGACCTCCGAGTCGCTGCGCTCGGTAGGCGCCTGATCTCCCATACAACAAGACAAGCAGTTCAAGACAGTTCCAAGGAGGCACCCCATGTCAGGCATCACCATCAATCGCCGCTTCGCACTCACCGCCGCAGGCCTCCTCGCGGCCCTCGCCATTGCCGGCTGCGGCAAGCAGGAGCCGGCATCAGCCCCGGCCGCCGGCACACCGGCGGCACCAGCCCCCGCGCGCGTGCTCGTGGTCGGCACCGATGCCGCCTACACGCCCTTCGAGTCGCAGAACGACAGGGGCGAGATCGTTGGCTTCGACATCGACGTGGTGAAGGCGGTCGCGCAGAAGGCCGGCTTCGAGGTGAAGTTCGTCAACACGCCATGGGAAGGCATCTTCAATTCGCTGGCCCAGGGCGACCGCGACCTGCTGGTGTCGGCCATCACCATCACCGACGAGCGCCGCCAGACGATGGACTTCTCGCAGTCGTACTTCGACGCGCGCCAGCTCATCGCCGTGCGCAACGACGCGCCCATCGCCAGGTTCGAGGACATCAAGACGCTGAAGGTCGGCGTGCAGAACGGCACCACCGGCGACGAGGTCGTGGGCAAGCTGCTGGGCAAGTCGAACACCGCCATCAAGCGCTTCGAATCGACGCCGCTGGCGCTCAAGGAACTCGAAGCCGGCGGAGTGCAGGCCGTGGTGGCCGACAACGGCGTGGTGGTGCACTACCTCGCCAACAACACCGCCGGCGGCTTCAAGACGGTGAGCGACACCAGCTTCCCGGTCGAGAAGTACGGCATTGCCGTGAAGAAGGGCAACGCCGAGCTGCTCGCCAGGATCAACCAGGGCCTCGAAGGCATCCGCGCCGACGGCACCTACGCGAAGATCTACGCCTCGTACTTCGGCTCCGAGTCGAAGTAAGCGGGCGGTCCACGCAATCGGCGCCGGCCACCATGCTGCTCCACGTCACCCACGAAACGCGCTACGAGTACTCGCCGCCGGTCGAGACCGCGCAGCATCTCGCGCACCTGAAGCCGCTGGCCACCGGCTCGCAGAAGCTCGTGAGCCACAAGCTCTCCATCGAGCCAGCGCCGGCCCAGCGCAGCGAGCAGGCCGACCTGTACGGCAACACGCGCGCCTTCTTCGCTCTGGAGGCCACTCACGACCGGCTGGTGGTCACGGCCGAGAGCGTGGTCGAGACTTCGCAGCCCGTGCTCTCGCCCGCCGTGGCGCGCGAGTTGCCGTGGGAATCGGTGCGCGAGCGCTTCCGCTTCCGCAAGGACGCCACCTTCGACGCGGCTTCGGAGTTCGTCTTTCCCTCGCCCTACGTGCCGCGCCACGACGACTTCGTGGCCTATGCGCGCGCCAGCTTCGTGCCTGGCCGACCCGCCTTCGACGTGGCGATGGACCTCACCGAGCGCATGTACGCCGACTTCGCCTACGACGCCGACAGCACAGAGATCAACACCCCTGCCGTCGAGGCCCTCGCGCAGCGCAAGGGCGTGTGCCAGGACTTCGCCCACATCATGATCGCGTGCTTCCGCACCATGGGCCTGCCAGCGCGCTACGTCAGCGGCTACCTGCTCACGCAGCCGCCCCCTGGCCAGCCCCGGCTGGTAGGCGCCGACGCCTCGCACGCATGGGTGTCGGTGTACCTGCCCGGCGAGGACGACGGCACCGGCGGCAGCCCCGGCGACTGGGTCGACTTCGACCCCACCAACGGCCGCCAGCCCGGCGAGGACTACGTCACGCTGGCCATCGGCCGCGACTACTCCGACGTCTCGCCGATGCGCGGCGTACTGCATGGCGGCGCAAGGCACACGCTGAGGGTCGGCGTGACCGTGCAGCCGGTGGGGGAAGTGGTCGATGGCCTGCCGCAAACACGGACACAATCGCCTTCCCAAGACAAGGAGTCTCCATGAGCGTTTACGACAAACTTTCCAGCCTCGGCATCACCCTTCCGCCCGTCGCCGCACCCGCTGCCGCGTACGTGCCCTTCGTGCAGACCGGCAATCTCGTGTTCCTGTCGGGCCACATCGCCAAGAAGGACGGCAAGGTCTGGACCGGCCAGCTCGGCGCCAGCATCGGCACCGAAGAAGGCAAGCAGGCCGCCCGCGCCATCGCCATCGACCTGCTGGGCACGCTGCACGCGGCCGTGGGCGACCTGAACAAGGTCAAGCGCATCGTCAAGGTGATGAGCCTGGTCAACTCGGTCGGCACCTTCACCGAGCAGCACCTGGTGACCAACGGCGCGAGCGAGTTCTTCGCCGAAGTCTTCGGCCCCGAGAAGGGCGCGCATGCGCGCAGCGCCTTCGGCGTGGCGCAGATTCCGCTGGGCGCGTGCGTGGAGATCGAGCTGATCGCGGAAGTGGGCTGACCGGCCTTCGGCCTTACCCTTTCGATGAAGCCCGGCGGTTCAGTCTGCCGGGCTTTTCTGCTTCGAGGCCACCGAGGAGGCTCAGGTGTCCTGCCGGGCGGCGACCAAGCGCGCTCCCGGCCGCCGGCGCTTCGAGGCGATCGCCGGCCGCGTTCGCCGCATGCCCGACGGTCCAGGGCGATTGCCACGCCGCGCTGTCCTCACGGCTCCCCCAGGCTGCGCCAGCCGCCGATGCGCCTCGAACCGCGCCTCCTTCTGCTTCAGGTAATGCATGAGCACATGCGACACCATGTTCAGCCCGAAGGTGCCGAAGGCGGCCGGAAAGATGTAGAGCGCGACCGAAAGCTCCGACGAGAAGACGAGGTCGTCGGCCAGCGACGGCGTGAGCCGGGCCTGATGCGACAGCGCGCGCAGCACGAAGATGTCCACGCCCGCCAGCACGATCAGCAGCAGCCCGAAGGCGAGCACGGTCTTCTTCGAGAACTCCCGCCGCACGAAGAGCGTGACGAAGATCGCCGCCGGGCAGACCAGCGAGCACAGCACCAGCAACCAGAAGCGCACTTGCGTGAAGACGGTGACGTCCGACGGGATATGCATGGGAGCGATTGAGCCATGAAGCCTGCCCCGCAATTTGTCCGGCAGGTGAAGCGCCGGTAAAAGCGGCTGTCAAAAGGTGGTGGCGGCAATGCCTGGGGGTGACGGCGAAAGGGTCGGCTTGGCCGTATGCGAGCCGCTGCATGGCCCCCGGGGTGCGCGCGCCCAACCGTGATCGGCCTTTCGAGAATGGCAGGAGAAATCCGCGCACGGCCCGATGGAGGGTTATAAAGCCGCACGTCCGGCAAAGACCGGTACCCGAGACAACACAGAGGACGGCACATCATGGAGTTCGACTACGTGATCGTGGGTGGCGGCTCCGGCGGCGCCACGCTAGCCGGACGGCTCAGCGAAGACCCCGCCGTACAGGTCTGCCTGGTCGAGGCAGGCGGCGACGGCCGCGGCATCCTGGTGCGGGCGCCGGCCGGCGCGGCGGCCATGATCTCGGGGCGCCCTCGCATCAACAACTACGCCTACCGGACCGTGCCGCAACCCGGCTTGAACGGCCGGCGCGGCTACCAGCCGCGCGGACGCTGCCTGGGCGGCTCCAGCGCCATCAACGCCATGCTCTACGTGCGCGGCCATCCCGACGACTACGACGACTGGGAGCGCGCGGGCTGCATCGGCTGGTCCTTCGACGACGTGCTGCCCTTCTTCAAGCGCTCGGAGGGCAACCAGCGCGGCGAGAGCGCCATGCACGGCGCGAGCGGTCCGCTGCAGGTTGCCGACCAGCAGTCGCCGCGCGAGATCAGCAACGCCTTCGTGCGCGCCGCCATGGAGTGCGGCATTCCGCGCAACGACGACTTCAACGACGGCGTGCGGCAGGAAGGTGCCGGCCTCTACCAGGTCACGCAGTTCCACGGCGGCGCGAAGAACGGCGAACGCTGCTCGGCGGCGGCCGCCTACCTGCATCCGGTGATGAGCGCGCGCTCCAACCTCACGGTGATGACCGGCGTGCAGGCACAGCGCGTGCTGCTCGACGAGCGCCGCGCCACCGGCGTCGAGATACGCCGCGACGGCGAGACCGACACCCTGTTCGCGCGCCGCGAGGTGGTGCTGTGCGGCGGGGCCTTCAACTCGCCGCAGCTGCTGATGCTCTCGGGCATCGGCGATCCGGAAGAGCTGGTGCGGCACGGCATCGCGGTGCGCCATGCGCTGCCGGGCGTGGGACGCAACCTGCAGGACCACGTCGACTTCATCCTCTCCTATCGCACGCAGGAGAAGAACCTGCCCGGCCTCGGCCCGATGGGACTGCTGAACTTCGCGAAGGCAATTCCGGAATGGAGGCGCAGCGGCAAGGGCCTGATCGCCACGCCCTACGCCGAGGCCGGCGCCTTCGTCAGGACATCGCCCGAACTCGACAAGCCCGACCTGCAGCTGCACTTCGTGATCGCGCTGGTCGACGACCACGCGCGCAAACTGCACGGCGGCTTCGGCTTCTCATGCCATGCCTGCGTGCTGCGCCCCAAGGCCCGTGGCGACGTGCGGCTGAACGATGCCGATCCGGCGACGGCGCCGCGCATCGATCCGAAATTCCTCTCGCACGAGGACGACGTCGCGCGGCTGCTCGCGGGCGTGAAGAAGATGCGCGAGATCCTGCATGCACCGGCATTGCAGAAGTACCGGCAGGCCGAGCTCTACACGGCCGGCGCGAACACCGACGAAGAGCTGCTCTCGCACATCCGCTCGCGCGCCGACACCATCTACCACCCCGTGGGCACCTGCAAGATGGGCACCGACGCGATGGCGGTGGTCGATGCGAAGCTGCGCGTGCATGGCATCGCCAACCTGCGCGTGGTCGATGCATCGGTGATGCCGACGCTGATCGGCGGCAACACCAATGCCCCGACGATCATGATCGCGGAGCGTGCCGCCGAGTGGATGCGCGGCCCGCTCACCTTCGACCGCGCCGAACTCGATGCTAGACGGCCCGCGACGAGCCTCGAACGACCAGTTCTCCAGGCAGCAGCAACTGGCGCGCAGGCGCATCCAGCCCACGCAACCGTTCGATCAGGCATGTAGCGGCCGCACGGCCGATGGCATCGGTGGGCTGCGCCACGGTGCTCAGGCCCGGGCCGATGAGCGAGGCCCATTCGGGATCGTCGAAGCCCACGAAGCCGAGGTCGGCACCGAACTGCCAGCCCAGCCGCGCCATCGCCTGTGCGATGCGCAGCGTGACCACCGCATTGCCCGCGACCACCGCCGCGCGGCGGCCACGCTTCGCACGCTGGCGCAGGGCGCGCAGTGCCTCGTCGAGCGCATCGGTCTCGCCTTCCACGCTCTCGAACACCTCGCCCGCCACGCGCGGCTCGTGCGCGGCCACGCAGGCGCCGAAGGCGGCCGTGCGTTCGCGCCGCGAGCTCACGCCCTTCTGCGGCTCGGTGACGTAGAGCAGTTCGCGATAGCCGCCTTCGACCAGGTGGCCGCAGGTGGCGGCCATCGCGGAATCGTTGTCGAGCGAAACGAAGTCGGTGTGCATGCCCGCATGCCGGCGGTCCACCAGCACCGCCGGCTTGCCGTGCAGCGTGACCGCGTCGACCACGTTGCTGCCGCGCCCCAGCGTGTTGAGGATGAAGCCGTCGACCTGGTAGCCCGCCAGCGCGTCGATGGCCTCGCGCTCGCGTTCGCTCTCGTTGCCGAGGTTGAACAGCATCACGAGGTAGCCGGCGTCCTGGCAGGCCTTCTCGGCGCCGCGCAGCACCGCGACGGAATACGGGTTGGTGATGTCGGCCACGATCAGGCCGACCAGCCGTGAGCGGCCATGGCTCAGCGCCTGCGCCATCGGGCTGGGCGAGTAGCCGAGCTTGGCGATGGCGACCTCGACGCGCGCTGCGATGTCGGGGCTCAGCAGGCGCTCGCGATGGTTGAGGAAGCGCGAGACGGTGGCCTTGGAGACGCCGGCGGCCTCGGCGACGTCGGCGATGGTGGCGCGGCCGGTGGGTTTCATCGGCGCCTCTCGATCCCTCTCCCCTTGGAGAGAGGGTCGGGGTGAGGGTCGACGGCGGTGGCGGAGGCAGCGCTCGCGCGAGGGCCCCTGCCCTCACCCCAGCCCTCTCCCCAAGGGGAGAGGGAGCAAGACAGGGAGGTCATGCGCTGGCCGTGTCGTACGGCGCCGTCGGCTTCTCGCCGGCCAGCACCTGCAGCAGGTTCGTCGTCGCCAGCTCCGCCATGGCATGCCGCGTCTCGTGCGTGGCCGAGCCGATGTGCGGCAGCGGCGTCACGCGCGGGTGGGTGCGCAGCGGCGAATCGGCGGGCAGCGGTTCCTTCGCGAACACGTCCAGGCCGGCGGCGCGCAGCGTGCCGTGGTCGAGCGCATGCAGCAGCGCCTCTTCGTTCACGGTGGCGCCACGGCCGCCGTTGATGAAGGCGGCGCCGGGCTTCATGCGCGCGAAGAAGGCGGCGTCGATCATGCCGCGCGTGGCCTCGGTCAGCGGCAGCATCGCGAGCACGATGTCGGAACGCGCGAGCAGGTCGTCCAGCGGCGTGTGCGTGGCGCGGCCCTGCAGCTCGGGCGCCTGCGCAGCCAGGTCGACCGGACGGCGCGAGTGGTACAGCACCGGCATGCCGAAGCCCAGCGCCGCACGGCGTGCCACGGCCTGGCCGATGCGGCCGAAGCCGAGGATGCCCAACGTCTTGCCGTGCACGTCGGTGCCGAAGAGTTCCTCGCCGATGTTCTTGGTCCAGCGGCCTTCGCGCACCATGGTCGAGAGCTCGACCACGCGGCGCTGCGTGGCCATGAGGATCGCGAATACCGTGTCGGCCACCGTCTCGGTGAGCACGTCGGGCGTGTGGCACAGCACGATGCCGCGCTTGTGCAGCTCGGCCAGCGGGTAGTTGTCGACGCCGACGGACACGCTGGAAATCACTTCGAGCTGCGGCGCCGCGTCGAGCAGCGCGGCATCGACCGGATGGCTGGAGCCGATCAGCCCATGCGCGTTGCGCAGCGCGGCGGAGAAAGCCTCGGGCTCCTTGCGCGGATCGGCCACGGTGACGTTGTGCGCGGCCTGCAGGCGCGCGAGCTGGTCTTCGGGCAAGGGCCGGAAGACAAGCACGTTCTTCTTCGTCATGGTCATCAAAGCCCCGCTTCCTCGAGTTGCGCCCGCGTCGGCAGGCCTTCGGTGTCGCCCAGCACCTGCACGGCGCGCGCGCCGATCCATGCACCGCGGCGCACGGCGTCGGGCACGCTGCGGCCTTCGAGCAATGCGCTCACCACGCCTGCCGCGAAGCCGTCGCCGGCGCCCACGGTGTCGATCACTTCCTTCACCGGAAAGCCGTCTACGCGGCCGGTGCCGGCCACGTCGCTGTCGTAGTAGGCGCCCTCGGCACCGAGCTTCACCACCACCAGCTTGGCGCCGCGCTCGCGGTAGAACTTCGCCACGTCTTCCGGCTTGCTGTGGCCGGTGAGCAGCAGGCCTTCTTCGATGCCTGGCAGCACCCAGTCGGCGCGCGAGGCGAGTTCGTTGATCCAGTGGCGCATGGTCTCGGTGGACGACCACAGCGTGGGGCGCAGGTTGGTGTCGAAGGAGATGGTGCGGCCGGCGGCGCGCATCACGTCCATGCTCTTGAGCGCGGCCTGCAGGCTGGTGTCGGAGATGGCGGCAAACACGCCGGTGGCGTGGAGGTGGCGCGCCGAGCGCAGCCATGCCTCGTCGACGTCGGCCGGGCCCATGTGGCTTGCGGCCGAGCCCTTGCGGTGGTACTCGATCGGCGGGTCGCTGCCGTCGGTGACGCGGCCCTTGAACTGGAAGCCGGTGCGCTGCGTCGGATCGGTGATCACGTGCGAGCAGTCGATGCCCTCGGCGCGCATCGCGGCCAGCAGCGCGCGGCCCATGGAGTCGGTGCCGAGCCGGCTGGCCCAGCCCACCTTCAGGCCCAGGCGCGAGAGGCCGATGGCCACGTTGGTCTCGGCGCCGGCGGTGCGCTTGTGGAAGGACTGCGCGTCCTCCAGCGGACCGGGCCGGTCGGCCACCAGCAGCAGCATGGCCTCGCCGAAGAGCGCGACGTCGAATGCGGCGGGTTCTGTCATGTGTGTTTCGTCTCTATGCGCGCGCGGCGCGGATGAAGTCGACCTGGGAGCGGGTGACGGCCAGCAGGTCGTCGCCCACCAGAGGGTATTCGATGGCGTGCGGCACGTCGGCCGGCAGCGCGCGCAGCACCGAGCGCCACGGCGCGACCGAATCGCCCAGCGGCACCGCCACCCACTTGTGCGGCAGGCGCTGCGCACCCTTGCAATGCACGTAGCGCACGCGATGGCCCAGCGCCTGCGCGGCCTGCAGCGGGCATTCGCCGAGCCAGTGCCAGTTGCCCATGTCGAAGGTCATGCCCAGCGTGAGGCCGGCGCGGTCGGCCGCGTCGAAGAAGGCCTGCAGCGCGGGCAGCGTGCCGGCGCGCACGGTCTGGTCGTTCTCGATCAGCAGTTCGACGCGGGTTTCGGCAAGCTCCACCTTCAGGCCCCACAGCGAGCCGTGAGACGAGGGCTGGAAGTCGCCGATGGACATCTTGAGCCGCTTCGCGCCCACGCGCGTGGCGGCGGCGATGCCGCGCTTGAGCGCGGCGCTGTCGAGCCAGCCGCCTTCGGCCCAAAGCCCCTCGGGGCTGGAGTAGACCGAAGCAAGGCCATTCAACGCGGGCAGTTCCGCATCGGCGTCGCGCAGCATCTCGCCGCGCACTTCCACCGAGTCGGCGCCGGCCGCGCGAGAGAGCTGCGAGCACCAGAGCTGGCCGTGCCGCCCCACCTCGGCCGCGCCGAAGGACGACAGGGAAACGAGAACCTCGAAGGACATCAGTAGGCAGGTCAGTGGTTTTGGTGCGAGCTGAGGATCTGGCCGAGGAACTGGCGCGTGCGCTCGTCCCTGGGGTTGCCAAAGAACTCCTGCGGCGGCGCCTGCTCGACGATCTTTCCTTCGGCCATGAAGATCACGCGGTCGGCCACGCTGCGGGCGAAGCCCATCTCGTGCGTCACGCACAGCATGGTCATGCCGTCTTCGGCCAGCGCGATCATGGTGTCGAGCACTTCCTTGACCATCTCGGGGTCGAGCGCGGAGGTGGGCTCGTCGAACAGCATGATCTTGGGCGCCATGCACAGCGCCCGCGCGATCGCCACGCGCTGCTGCTGGCCGCCCGAGAGCTGGCTGGGGTACTTGTTGGCCTGCTCCGGAATGCGCACGCGCTTGAGGTACTTCATGGCCACCTCTTCAGCTTGTGCCTTCGTCATGCCGCGCGAACGCATCGGCGCGAGCGTGCAGTTCTCGAGGATGGTGAGGTGCGGGAACAGGTTGAACTGCTGGAACACCATGCCGACTTCGGCACGCACGGCATCGACGTTCTTGCCGCCTGCCGTGAGGTCGATGCCGTCGACCACGATGCGGCCCTTCTGCACCGTCTCGAGCCGGTTGATGCAGCGGATCAGCGTGGACTTGCCCGAGCCCGAGGGCCCGCAGATCACGATGCGCTCGCCCTGGCGCACGCTCAGGTCGATGCCGGTCAGCACCTGGAATTCGCCGTACCACTTGTTGACGGCTTCCATGCGGATGATGGGATCGCTCATGGGGTGTTCACTCTGTTGGATTCAAGAAATCGGACTTGGCCGAACGCAGAAATCGCGAAGGTTTCGCCGAGGTCGCAAAAGAGAAAACAAGAAATTTGTCTTGGTCTTTTCTGCGACCTTTGCGTAGCTTTTGTATTTCTTCTGCGTTCTGCCCCCGCTTCCGTGTTACTGCATCTTCGGCAGATCAGCCTGCAGCCACTTCTGGTACAGCTTGTTCAGTTCGCCGTTGGCGGTGTTCTTCTGCACGAACTCGTTCACCGCCTTGTGCAGCTCTTCCTGGCCGGGGCGCATCGCGATGCCCATCGATTGCTGCACCAGCGTGAACTTGTTTTCGAAGGTGTTGGCGGGCACGCGCTTGGCGATCTGGGCTGCGACGGTCACCGAGCAGCCGATGGCGTCGACCTGGCCGGAGATCAGCGCCTGCATGGCCGAAGCGTCGTCGTCGAAGCGGCGGATCTCGGTGCCTTCGGGGGCGGCCTTGGTCACGGCCACGTCCTGCGTGGAGGCGCGGGCCACGCCCACGCGCAGGCCCTTCAGGTCGCCTGCGGCCTTGATGGGAGTCTTGGTCGCGCCGTACAGCACGATGGTGGCGGCCGCGTAGGGCTGCGAGAACTGCACCTGCTTGGCGCGCTCGGGCGTGATGGCCAGCGAGGCCACCAGCAGGTCGACCTTGTTGGTCAGCAGGAAGGGAATGCGGTTGGGGCCGGTCACGGGAACGATGTTGGCCTTCACGCCCCAGTCCTTGGCCAGCAGCTTGGCCACGTCGGCGTCGTAGCCGTCGGGCTGGTTCTTCGCGTCGGTGGTGCCGTAGGGCGGAAAGTCGACCAGCATGCCGATGGTGATCTCGCCCTTCTTCTTGATGTCGGCCACGCTCTGCGCCGAGGCGAAGGGAGCGAACACGGTGAGGGCGGCGCCGAGGCCGAGGGCTGCGAGCGCGACGCGGCGCGAAGTGATACGGGTCATGGGATGTCTCCTGAGGAAGAAAGAGAAACGAAGAACGAAAAACGGAAAACCAAGAAAGCGAAAGGGGTTCAGCGGGCCAGGGCCCGGGCGCGCTTGCGCTCCATGCTCGCGGCCAGCAGCGACAGCGGCCAGCAGATCACGAAGTAGATCGCCGCCACCACCGAGAACACGATGAGCGGCTGGAAGGTGGCGTTGTTGACGATCTGCCCCGCACGCGTAACCTCGACGAAGCCGATGATGGCCGCCAGCGAGGTGCCCTTGATGATCTGCACCAGGTAGCCCACCGTGGGCGCGAGCGCGATCTTCAAGGCCTGCGGCAGCACCACGTCGCGCATGCGGTCGAAGTACCTGAGGTTCAGGGCCTGCGCCGCTTCCCACTGGCCGCGCGGAATGGCCTGGATGCAGCCGCGCCAGATCTCGCCGAGGAAGGCGCCGCTGTTGAGGATGAGCGCCACGCCTGCGGCGATCCACGGGTTGATGTCCAGCCCCAGCACCGGCGCGCCGAAGAACACCAGGAACAGCTGCAGCAGCAGCGGCGTGCCCTGGAAGATCTGGATGAAAGTGGTCGAGATGCCGCGCGCCCACGCCGATTCCGACGTGCGCATCAGGGCCAGCGCCAGGCCCAGGATCGCGCCGCCCACGAAGGCGATGGCCGACAGCGCGAGCGTCCACTTGGCCGCTTCGAGGATGAACAGGAATTCGGGAAAGCCGAAGGTGCGCATGGTGTTGTGCTCCGTCCGTCGTCTAGGGGTTTACCGGCGGTCCGGGTAGTTGAGCGTGCGCTTGTAGATCAGCTTGAACATGGCCGAGAAGGCCAGCGCCAGCGCGAGGTAGATGGCGGCCACGACGATGTAGATCTCGAAGCTGCGGAAGGTCTGCGACTGCAGGTTGGCGGCCACCGAGGTCAGGTCGTCGGCCGAGATGACCGACACCACCGCCGAGCTCAGCATCAGCAGGATGAACTGGCTCGTGAGCGCCGGGTAGATGGCCTTGAGCGCCGGCTTGATGATGACGAAGCGGAAGATCTCCCAGGGCTTGAGGTTGAGCGCCCTGCCCGCCTCGATCTGCCCCTTGGGAATCGACTCGATGCCCGCGCGGATGATTTCCGTCGCGTAGGCGCCCAGGTTCACCACCATGGCCACCAGTGCGGCCGTCTGCGGCGACCAGCGCAGGCCGATGGCCGGCAGCGCGAAGAAGAAAAAGAACAGCTGCACGAGGAAAGGCGTGTTGCGGATCACCTCGATGTAGGCATTGATGATGAAGCGCAGCCAGCCCGGCCCCGAGGTCTTGCCCCAGGCGCAGAAGATGGCCACCACCAGCCCGAGCACCGTGGCGACCAGCGAGAGCTGGATCGTGATCCACGTGCCCTTGAGCAGCAGCGGCCAGGCGGCGAAGACGGCGTCGAATTGAAACTGGTAGTTCATGGTGGGCGGACCCTGAAGCTGCGCGGCGCGGACGCGCGCGGACCCTGAAAGCAATGCTTGCAGCTTATATGAAACCGGTTTCAGGATTTCATAGGGATTCCCCTAGGTGGTCGTTTTGTCCCACCTTCTGCCTACTTCAATTCCATGCTGAACCCACCCACGGCCGACATGCCCGCAGAGGCGAACGAGCTCTCCCCCGGTACGGCTGCGCCCACCGTGCGGCACTTCAGGCAGGCGCTGCTGTGGCCCCTGCGGCTGATGCCGGCACCGCACGCCGGGCACCATCACGCGCCCTGGCATGTGCTGCGCGAAATGGGCGACGCATCGCCCTGGCGCGAGGAAGTCGACGAATACACGGGCGACAGCAGCCGCTTCCATGAGCGGCACTACAACGAGTTCGTGAGCTTCCTGCCGTACGTGCAGCGCTTCCTGTACGGCGAAGGCCGCTCGCGCGGCGGCGGTACGACCGGCGACGGCGACTCGCCGATGCGCATCTTCCGCCGCCACGACGTGGCTGCCGTGCGCCTGGTGTCGAAGCCGGGCGATGCGCCGGTCACGCTCGACGTGATCCATTGCGACCTCTACTTCTTCTTCGATGTCGACGTGGTGATGCTCAACCTGGAAGTCGGCGCGAGCGACCTGAGCCTCGCGCAGGCGCAGGACATCCTCTACCGCTTCGGCCGCGCCTACCCCTCGGGCTGGGAGGCCGACGGCTCGGCGCTGCACTGCATGGCCAGAGTCGAGTGGCTGGGCGCCGACGGCCGCGTGCTCGCGAGCTCCGACGCGCAGCAGCGCGAGGCCTTCCTCTCGCACGTCGCCCAGCACCGCGCGCCGCGCATCGCGGCGCACTGGGCCTACCTGATGCAGCCGCTGGTGAGCGACCATTCCGAAGACGCGGGCGTGCTGCGCTACCGGCAGATCGAGTACTACCGCATGCCGGTGATGGCCTACCTGTCGCTCGACGACCCGCGCCGCCTCACGCGCGACGACTTCGTGCGGCTCGCGCTCGTCACGGGTGCGGGCTCCTCCGACGCCCACCTGCCCTACGCGGAGCACCATCTCGCCGACTTCGAGCACAAGTACTGCTACGACCGCTTCTGGGTGAACGCGGGCGCCGCGCCCAACACGCGCTACCTGTGCAACGGCCACGCGCTCATCGTGGTCGGCGACGCGCGCTCCGAGTTCTTCTGCTGCCGCGACCGCGGCGTGCTCGCGCAGTTCAGGCACCAGCACTTCCTGCTGTTCCTCATCGCGCACTTCCAGAAGGCCTCGCTGCTGATGTTCTCCGACCAGCTGGTGGAGGCGCTCAAGCGGCTGGACATCCGCAGCACGCCCAGCGTGAAGCAGTTCAAGCGCGCCATCCGCGCGAGCTTCGAGCGCTTCTTGCGCTTCACGCACCGCTACTGGTTCCACGAGATATCGGAGCAGGCGCAGGTGCGCGCCCTCTCCCACATGTGCGCCACGCACCTCGGGCTCGATCCGCTCTACGACGAGGTCAAGGCGCGCATCGCCGATATGAACACGTACCTCGACGCCGACAGCCTGCGCCGCCAGGCCGCGACCGTGGTGCGGCTCACCGTGGTCACCCTCTTCGGCCTCATCGGCACCATCACCACCGGCTTCCTCGGCATGAACCTACTGGCCGAGGCCGAGGCACCGCTGTGGCGCAAGGCCGTGTGGTTCGGCGTGGTGTTCGTGGCGACGACCTGGCTCACCATCTACACGATGGTGAAGTCGCAGCGGCTCTCGGACTTCATCGATGCGCTGTCGAACGACAGGCTGGGGTTCAGGGGCAAGCTGGCGGCGCTGGCGAAGGTGTGGCGGCCCGGGGCGGATTGACTGATTTCCCCAGGGCATCGCGCAGAGCACTGATCGTGCTGTTCGCAGCGTCGATTCGCCGTTGCAACTCCTCATTGACCAGGCGGAACAGCGCGCCGAATTCGGATCGCGTCGGGTAGATCTCCTCGCGCTCGTTCACCTCCATCGGAACGACTAGCTTTTCGAGGCACACATAGGCGCTGTGCACCTGGCGAATGCCCTCGACGTCGTCGCCGGCCTGCAGGGCAGCCGACTCGGCATTTGCATTTGAATAGGGAGGAACCGACTTCGGCGTTGGGCCAGTATCGGTTTTCGGCGCGTGCTTGAGCACGCGAGCAGACTTGGTCACGGGCGACCTCCTGAAATTGCAATTTGCAGAAACCGCCGCGGTCGCCCTTTGGGAAACTGCGGCTCACGTCGCAGAGATTGCTTCAGGCTGCTAAACCCGATCACGCCTTGTTCGGCGTGACGGGCGCAGTATAGCCATGCAACTGGCTCAGGGCCGTGTGGCTCCGCATGGTGTTCGTGGAGACGAACTCGCTCGCGATTCCGCCAGAATCGGCGCATGCGCATCGCCATCGTCTCGGACATCCACGGAAACCTTCCCGCACTCGAAGCCGTCGTCGAGGACATCGGCCGCCGCAGCGTCGATACCGTCGTCAACCTCGGCGACAGCCTCTCCGGCCCGCTGATGCCGCTGGAAACCGCACGTTTCCTGATGGCGCAGGACTGGATTCATCTCGCGGGCAACCACGAGCGCCAGGTGCTCACCCTTCCTGCCGGCAAACGCGGCGCGTCCGACGAGTTCGCGCACGCGCGACTAGGCTCTCAGGAGTTCGCTTGGATGGCTTCGCTCGAACACAGCCTGCGACTGAACCCCGACGTGCTGCTGTGCCACGGCACGCCGGACAGCGACCTGCACTACTTCCTGGAGACGGTCGAGCCAACGCTGCTTCGACCTGCCACGATGCCCGAGATCGATGCGAGGCTCGGCACGGTCGATGCGCAAGTGCGGCTCGTCGCCTGCGGGCACACGCATGTGCCGCGCGTGGTTCGCGCTTCTGGCGGGCAGTTGATCGTCAATCCGGGCAGCGTCGGGCTGCAGGCTTATGACGACATCCACCCGCATCCGCACGTCGTCGAGACGGGCTCGCCCGATGCGCGCTATGCCATCGTCGAGCGGCTGGCGAACGAAAGCTGGGCTGCGACGCTGATCTCGGTGCCCTACGACCACGCGAGCATGGCGGCGCTCGCGATGACCAATGGCAGGCCGGACTGGGCCGGCGCACTCGCCACTGGCCGGATGCCCTGAGGCCGTTGACGCTAAGCGCGGAATACATGCCGACTCGGCGGGCAAAGAAAAACCCGCCGAAGCGGGTCGATTGCGTCGCAGAGGTTGCTTCGGGCTGCCAGACCCGATCACGCCTCATTCGGCGCGACGGGCGCAGTACAGCCACGCAGTTCGCTCACGGGCCGAGTGCTACCAGCCGCGAAGCCTTTCATTGGCAGCTGAAATTCTCGGCCTTCTCGATGTCGCCCGTGCCCTTGTAGCGCGCAACCTTCGGGTAGGCGCAGAGGGGCCGTGTGCGGGTTGGCGACCAGGCCGCAGGCACATCCCCGTTCACGCCACCCACGTTGCCTGCACCGCGCGCCGAAGCGACGACGGAATCGGCGGCCTCGCCCTTCTCCACCCAGTTGACGAGCGGCGCGAGCATGTCGAACTGGTCGGTGGTCGGGCCGCCGGCGCAGTGGTTCATTCCGGGCACCCGATAGAAGCGTGCGAAGTTGGACGCATCGCCGCCGTTGGCCGCGGCCAGCTGGTCATACCAGTGCTGCGTGTCGTCGCTCGAGAAGATGGGGTCGCTCGTCCCGTGGTAGGCCATGACCTTGGCGCCGCGCTTCTTCAGGCGGCTCAGATCGGTGGGGTTCGGCGGCGTCATGAACGAAAGAGAGTTCTCGGTGTAGAGCCCGTCGGTCGCGGTGATCTTGGAGAGGATCGAATCGATGTTGGCCGTGAGCGTGAAGTTGGGGCCGTTGAAGCCGGACGGGTTCTCGGGCGGCACCTGCCAGACGAAGGCGACCGCGCCCGAGTCGAGGTTCAATGAATTCGAGAACTTCCACGATGACCAGCCGGTGGTGTTCAGGCCTGCATCGAAGGGAAAGCTCGCATAGATCTTCTTTCCGCCGCCGTCGAGCGCACCCGCGAAGAGCTGCCCGATGCGAAGCTTCTGGTCTGCAGAGAGGCATGTGCCATCGCGGGAGCCGCTGCAGGTGGGAACGTCGCGGTCGATGGAGAAGGCCGCCTGGCATGCGCCGGTGTCCTGCACGAGGCCGTCGGTCGTGCCGTCGAGGGCATCGCACTTGGCCAGGACTGCATTGGAGACCAGGGTGCGTTCGGCGAGCGTGAAGCCCGTGCCCGGATCGCCCGGGGTGGTTGCCAGGGCGTTGTAGTTCTGGGCGCCGACGATGTTGGCTGAGGCGGCAAGGGGGAGCCGGAAGCCGGGGTCGCCCACCAGGAAGCCGTCGTAGTCGTCCGCATAGCGCGACATGGCGACCATGGTGTGGCGCCCGCCGTTGGAGCAGCCGCCGATGTAGGAGCGGTCCGGACCCTTTCCGTAGGCCGATGCGATCAACGCCTTCGCCATCGGCGTGAGCTTGCCGACCGCCTGGTAGCCGTAGTCGAGGCGGGCCTGCGGATCGATGCCGAAGAACGGCGTGGGCGCCGCGTGCCCCGCGTCGGAGCTGATCACGGCGAAGCCCTTGTTCAGCGCGTTGTCCAGTACGCCGCCTCCGCCGACCGGCCCCGTGGCGGTGCCGATGCTGCCGTCGAGCCCTCCGTTGGCTTGATAGAAATACCGCCCGTTCCAGTTCACCGGCAAACGCATCTCGAAGCCGATCGCATAGCTCTGGCCATCGACCGGGCTCGTGCGCTGATACATCGATCCGCGCACCTGGCAATGCGCCCCCACCGGCTTGCCCGCGACGCTCAAGGTGCCGGCTGCGATCGAATTGGCTGCGGAGATGGTCGTGTTGGCAAAGGTGAAGCCGGCGAGCGAGGCGCAATCGCCGAGCGTCGCGCCGGTGGCCGCGCCGAGCACCGGCAGCGTCTCGACGGGCGGCGCCGGATTGTCGGGAGGAGGCGTCACGGGATTGCCATTGCCGGCAGGCGGGGTGACTGTCGAAGTGCCGGTCGTCGGGAACGCGCCGACGAAGCCGCCACCACCACTTCCGCCGCCGCAGGCGGTCAGCAATGAAGCGACAAAGATCAGGGATGCGGGGGTCTTCAAGAATGTCTCCTTCGACGCCTGGACGCGACGCCTATAGTTAATCTACTTAACTATCAAAGATAACCAGTTATGGTTTTCCATTAAGCAGTTTTCACTCCCAAGACGCCACCCCGATCCAGTTAGATCAGGCAGTGAATCACCTGAGGGAGAACGACAATGCCCGGAATGCCCAAGAACAGAAGCAATCCGGTAGATGCCACACCCGCCGGCCGGCTGGTCGAGGCGTCTTTGCATCACGTGCTCGGCTATCAGCTCGCACAGGCGACGATCGTCACCGGCGCTGTGTTCGCCGAGCGAGTGGGAACGCCTTTCGACCTGCGCCCGGTCGAGTTCACGGTGCTGTGCCTGATCCACGAAAACCCCGACGTGTCGGCCGCCCGCCTGGCGAAGGCACTCGCGGTCACGGCGCCCAACATCGCGGCATGGCTCGAACGGCTGGAGAGGCGAGAGTTGATCCGCCGCACGCCGCACGCCACGGACCGCAGGGCCCAGCACCTTCGCACCACCCCGACCGGCGCCACCCTTGCGAGCAGCGCGACGCGGTCGGTCATCGAAGGCGAGCAGCTGGCGCTCGGCAACCTCTCCAAGGGCGAGCAAATGATCCTGATCGAGCTGCTGCACAAGGTTGCCGTGTCACGCAGCGCGTGAGCGTTCAGGCAACGCGCACGTGCCCCGTGCGCTTCGTGCAGGCTGTGTTCTTCAGTCGCCGAACGCGACTTCCGCGCTGGCGATTGCGCGGATCGGCACGCCGAAGCTCGTGATGTCCGACAGCGTGGCGTTGTGATGCTCGCGGATCTTCGCGCCCGTGGCGTGCGGCTTGTCGTGCGAAGTGTGCGCATCAGCCGCGAGCACCACGTGGTAGCCCAGCGCGGCGGCGCGGCGCACCGTGGTGTCGACGCAGAACTCCGACGAGTAGCCGCAGACCACCACGCGTTTCACGCCGTGCCCGGAGAGCCAGGCTTCCAGCGGCGTGCGCAGGAAGGAGTCGGGCGTGGTCTTGCGGATGCGCGCGTCGCGCGAGTCGGTGTTCAACGCGCTCGCGAGCTGCCAGCGCTCCGAGTCGAATTCGAGGTCGATCGCGTTCTCGTGCTGGATGAAGGCCACCGGCACGCCGGCAGCGCGGGCGCGTTCGGTGAGCGCGTTGATGCGCTGCATCACCTCGTGGGCCTCATGGGGGCGCGGCGGGTCGTCGCAAAGGCCACGCTGGACATCGATGACGAGAACGGCAGTTTTCATGGGCTGCGGAATCGGCGGGTTCTTGACCGCGCGATTGTGCCCGGCCCCGCCTGACCGGCGCCCTGCTGCCGAACGCGTTATTCCCAGGCGCTCACTTCCAGCCGCACCTTGCCGCTAATGCCGGGCGCGGCAGGCGCCGCTCCAAGGCTCGACAGCGGCACCACGAACTGCAGCTTGCCGCTCGCGAGCTGCTTGGGGCTCATGGGCAGCGAGGCGCGACCGGCGGTGTCGGTCTGCCAGCCGTACTTGACGTTCCAGTTCTGCGCCGCGTCGTCGGGCTGGGGCGGCGCGATCTCGATGATCAGCGTGTCGCGAAAGAGCGAGCTGCCTTCGTAGTGGCCGTCGAGCCAGAACTTGTTGTTGACCTGGTAGTCGGGTACGCGCACGCCCAGCGTCATCGCGTAGGCCAGCGTGGGCCTGTCCTGCTTCACGCGGGCCCGGTTGGCGAGGAACACGGTCGAGAGGTAGATGGAGCGGCGGTCGGCCTTGGCTGGGTCGGTGAGCTCCTTGTGCGTGCGGCAGGCGGGCGAGTCTTCCTCGGCAATGCGGCGGCTCAGGTACCAGCGCTTGCCTCGAGGCGCGGCCAGCAGTTCGACCTGGTAGAGCGCATCGACGTCGGCGTCCTTTGGCAGGTCGGGCGGCAGCGTGACGCCGTCGACGTCGAACCACAGGTCGACGCGCACATCGCCGAACAGGAAGCGCGTGAGGTTCTGGTAGGCCTCCTCGGAATTGACGATGCCGAAGTAGCCCGAGTGCGAGCGGTAGGTGTAGGCAGTGGCCACCGGCTGCGTCTTGCCGGCGTCGTCGACGGCCCAGAGCGATGCGTTCTCGATGCGCACGAGCCCGTCGCTGCCGTGGCCCGCGAACATGCGCGAGAGGCCCTTGGCGGTCTCGTAGTCGCCGCGGTTCGTGCCGACCATGCAGAAGAAGCGCTCGGGCGGAAAGGCCGCCGCAGGCAGGTAGTCCATGCGGCCGTTGACCGGCGCAGTAGCCAGGAACTCGGACATCTTCTCGCGGTTGAAGGTGTTCATCTCGTTCAGCGTGAGCCAGGCCGGCACGTTGATGCCGCCCATGTCGATGCCGTTGTGCGGCGTGGCGTAGGTGAACACCTTGTCGACGCATGCGCGCGCGGCCGCGTCGCCGAGCGCGGGGTTCTGCAGGAAGGCGCGAACCACCAGCCCGCCCATGGAATGCGCGACGAGGTAGCAGCGGAAGTCGTCGGGCGCGAAGCCCGAGGGGCCCTCGCGCTGCACCACTAGGTCACGCACGCGCAAGATGAGCTGGCTCAGGCCCTGCGCGTAGATCTTGACGTCCTTCGCCTTGCCGTCGCCCAGCAGTTCGGAGCCCGAGTCGTAGTAGCGGTAGATGATGACCGAGGCCGAGGGAATGCCGTCAACGTCGTTGCCGTTCGCGTCGGGCGAAGGCTTCCAGTCGGGGTCGAGGATGTCCAGGCCGTTCTGGTAGACGCTCTGGTACTGGAAGTCGGCCAGCAGCCGCACCATCGGCGATTCGAATACGAACTTTTGCGCCGGCGCTTCCTTCTTCACGGTGGCGCGATACACGGTAGAGCCGATGTTGAAGCCGCAGAACGGATCGGCCGCGGTCTCGTCGCGCTCCGACTCGGTCATGGCGTAGCCGCGCACGTAGATGATGGGATAGCGGTTGGTGCTCATGGATCTTCAGCCTCCTCAACTCCGGTGAAACCGATGAAGTCCGGCAGTGTGCCGGGCTCGCGCCGCGCCCGCCATACGGCGCATGGCATAGAGCCCCGAATGCCCCTTCTGCCCGAATGTTTCTATCGCTGAAACCATTGAAACACGCGCCTTCGATAGTCTCCATCCATCCCACAAACACAATCCAGAAGGCTCTCCCATGGCTGAAGACCCCGGCTCGCAAGGCTCCTACCTGCCCCAACTCCTGCGCCGCGGCACCGCGCTCGCCGCAGCCGGCTGCGCCTTCGTGGCGGGCTGCAGCGCCGCTGGCGGCGGCGAGACGCGCTACGAGAATTCGCCGCAATTCAAGGACGGCGGCTTCCACAACATGGCCAACCCCGACCTGCCCGCGCAGGCCAGCGCATGGCGCATCTGGTCGCGCTTCATCGTGGGCAGCAAGGTCGACACGGTGCCGGTCGATCCCATCCCCGTGAAGCCGCTGGACAAGACCACCCTCGACGCGCTCGACACGAAGACCAACCACGTGGTGCGCCTAGGCCATTCGTCGCACCTGCTGAAGCTGCGCGACAAGTACTGGCTGATCGACCCGGTGTTCAGCGACCGCGCCTCGCCCGTGCAATGGGCCGGGCCGAAGCGCTTCCACAAGACGCCGATTGCGCTGGAGGACCTGCCGCCCATCGAAGGCGTGATCCTCTCGCACGACCACTATGACCACCTCGACGTGGCGACCATCGAATACCTCGCCAAGGACGTGAAGCGCTACTTCGTGCCGCTGGGCGTGCGCTCCCGGCTGCTGGCAATGGGCGTGCCGGCCGATCGCGTGACCGAGCTCGACTGGTGGCAGTCGGCCGAACACGACGGCGTGAAGCTCACCGCCACGCCCGCCCAGCACTTCTCGGGCCGCACGCTCGGCGACCGCGACCGCACGCTGTGGGCCTCGTGGGTGGTGCAAAGCGGCGACCAGCGCATCTTCTACAGCGGCGACTCGGGCTACTTCCCGGGCTTCAAGCAGATCGGCGAGCGCTTCGGCGGCTTCGACATCGCGCTGATGGAAAACGGCGCCTACGACAGCATGTGGCCCGCCGTGCACATGACGCCCGAGCAGAGCGTGAAGGCCTTCGAGGACCTGCGCGGCAAGGTGTTCTTCTCGGTGCACAACAGCACCTTCGACCTCGCCTTCCACAACTGGCACGACCCGCTGGACCGCATCGCAGCCCTTACGGAGGCCAGGAAGATCGAGCTGGCCACGCCGGTGATCGGCGAAGTGGTGACGGTGGGAGCGGCGCGGATCAACACGCGGTGGTGGGTCGGCCTGCGATAGCAGCGATTCACCGCGAATGCGGCCGTCGCGGCTACCTCCACAGAGGTTCTGCCGCAAGAGCAAACCGAGAGTGCGATGCTCTATAGTTCGGCCGCCATGCCCGCCCCCCTCTCACCGATCAAGCCAGCGAAGACCCGTGATCGCGACGTGCGGTCGCTCGTGCTGAGAACCGTGCTGGCCGATCATGCCAACGATGCGAATGCCCGAATCGTTCAGGAACTCGGCCTGGAACATGGCGCATGCCGTGTCGACATTGCGGTCGTGAATGGTTACTTGCACGGGTTCGAACTGAAGAGCGACGCAGACAACCTTTCAAGATTACCCAGACAGGTCGAAGCCTATTCCCGCGCGCTCGACAGAGCCACCCTTGTCGTGGGCACTGCACATTTGTCGGAAGCTCAGGCCTTGATCCCGTCATGGTGGGGAATCAAGGTCGTTCATATGGGCAGCAAAGGTGTCTTGAAGCTTGAGACGCATCGGAGATTGCGCAACAACCCCGACCCTTCGCTCTTTCACATGGCACATCTGATGTGGAGACACGAAGTGGTCGAGGTACTGAAGGCAAATGGCGCCACCTCAAAGGAAATGAGCCTGAATCGCGCCGGTCTGTATCGCTTGCTGATTGATTCCTTTCAACCAGGCGACGTCCGGCGAAAAATCAGGGAGGCGCTGAAGTCCCGTGAAAACTGGCGACGTCCCGAACAGCCTTCGTAACGTGATGGTTTGTGGCAACCGAGGGCCAGGTCGAAGGGCCACCCGTTCCCTCCGAACCTAGCGCGCAGCCATGAATGTAGGCATCTCCCCATGAATAGCCAGGCCCCGTGAAATACGGGGGATTTGCATTGATGATGCCTTGGCACATGGCTTGATATTGCCCTCTTCCGAAGCGCTTGACCTGCTTCCCCACGTGCACGATCCATTCATCGCTCAATGTGTATTTGATCTTGGCATTCGGATCTACCATGCGCGGATCGAGTTCTCCCGTATTCGGACTCGATGTGGCGTAGTCTCCAAAAGTGGGCTTTCTCGCGGAAGCTGCGAGTTGCCGAACAAGCTCCTTGTATGCGAGCCATTCGCTTCTGGGAGTCCGTCCATGCGGGCGATATTGATCGGCACCGAGTGCTCCAGGAAATGACGTACCGACCAAGGTGAGAGTGCGCCAGGGCGTCACTGAAACCTGCGAAAGACAGGTCGACCACGTCGATACCTGAATTGGCAGGACCTCAGAAATTGAGGCCTCAAGGTCGACGACAAGGTCAACGTAGCGGACCGGGATGGCGAGAGCCTGAATCAGTGACTGAAGAGTTGATTGAAGCCCTGGTCCGAAATCATCCCGTTCCAGTCGGACGCAGACTCCGTTTTGCGTCGAGCCAACGATGAATTGGACAGCCCCCAGATAAGCGGGATGCCTTTGCAGGCCAATCACGGGAATCGCCGAACAGCCAGCCTGCTTTGCCTGCAGGAAGATGTGCTGCATATGATGCACCCCCGTCGAAAGTACGCTTGCACCATCCAGATAGGGACTGTCGATAAAACAGGTCCGGGTGCCCCATTTGGAGAACAGCTTTTCCCCAAAGCCCGCCAAATGATCGTCGAGCGAGCGCAGAGGGGCTTCCGTTTCGAAATTCCATCCTTCGGTTGGTATTTCGAAAAGAGGCGTAACCCAGTCCTTGACGAGCTCTCCCAGCCGCATGAGAGCCTGGTATTCACCCATGCGCCACTTAAGCACAGGCACGTAGTGATTGTGATCGAACATTTTCTTCTCCCTTGCCGAAATTGGCGGACCAATCTTAGAGAGAAAAATATTCAAAAAGGGAAGTATGGCGTTCAGTCTCGCAAATAGCACTTCGTGGAAAGATTGCGATGCGATTCTCTATTCACCGATCACTCTGAACAGCGAGCTTCAGCCACCGCGCTCCTTGCGCTCGCGGGCGCGCCGCACTTGGCGCGTCTCGTTGGCCTGCGAGGCGATGCGGTCCTTCTCGCGCTTCTTCAGCATGCGCTTCTCGCGCATGCGCCGGCCCAGCACGTAGCTGCCGATGCCGGTGACCACGGCGATGAAGACGCCGATGACGCTGATGTCGATGCCGCCCATGGCTATTGCACCCGCACGATGCTGGTCGGCTTGAAGCCCAGGTCGGCCGCCTTGCCCTTGCGTGCGCGGCTGCCGCGTGCGTTGTTGAGCGTGCGGATCTCCAGCGTTTCCTCGCGCTCCTTCCCGCCGCGGCCGATGCCTTCGATCTTCACGCTGCGCGTGTAGGCGGCCGCACCTGCCAGGGTGTCCTTGGGCTCGAGGTCGATCAGCGTGAGGCCGCGGCCGCCCTTGGGCAGGCTCTTGAGTTCGGCGATATCGAAGGTCAGGATGCGCCCGCCCGTCGAGGCACAGGCCACGTGCGTGGCGGCCGGCATCGGCTCGGCGCCGCTCGCGCCGCCCACCAGCGAGGGGCGGCACAGCTGCTCGCCCTCGCCCACGTCGACGAAGGCCTTGCCGCCGCGCTGGCGCGACATCATGTTCTCGACCGTGGCGATGAAGCCGTAGCCGCCGGTGTTGGCCAGCAGCAGGCTCGCGCCGACCGGGCCCGCGAAGAAGTGCGTGACGTGCGTGCCGGCATCCAGGTCGATGAGCGTGGTGACGGGCTGGCCGTCGCCGCGACCGCCCGGCAGCGAGGCCACGGACACGGTGTAGACGCGCACGCTCTTGTCCTTGGCGCTGCCGAAGACCAGCAGCGTGTCGACGCTGCGGCATTCGAAGGCGCCGTAGAGCGAGTCGCCCGACTTGAAGCTGTACTCGGGCACCGAGCCGTTGGCAGCGCCGGCCGCCTTCTCGCTGGCCCAGCCCTTCTGCGCACGGACCCAGCCCTTCTGCGACACGATCACGGTGACGGGCTCGTCGACGACCTTCACCTCGGCCACGGCGCGCTTCTCGGCCTGGATCAGCGTGCGCCGCGGGTCTTCGAAGGTCTTGGCGTCGGCTTCGATTTCCTTCACCAGCAGGCGGCGCAGCGCGGCGGGGCTGGCGAGGATGTCTTCGAGCTTCTTCTGCTCGTCGCGCAGGCCGGCCAGCTCCTGTTCGATCTTGATGGCCTCGAGCCGCGCGAGCTGGCGCAGCCGGATTTCGAGGATGTCCTCGGCCTGGCGTTCGCTGAGATTGAAGCGAGCGATCAGCGCCGCCTTCGGGTCTTCCGCCGCGCGGATGATCGCGATCACCTCGTCGATGTTCAGCAGCACCAGCTGCCGGCCTTCGAGGATGTGGATGCGGTCCTGCACCTTGCCCAGGCGGAAGCGCGAGCGCTTCTCGACGGTGATCTCGCGGAAGGCGATCCACTCGTTGAGCATCTGGCGCAGCGACTTCTGCGTGGGCTTGCCGTCGATGCCGACCATCGTGAGGTTGATCGGCGAGGAGGTTTCCAGCGAGGTCTGCGCGAGCAGCGTGGTGATGAACTCTTCCTGGCTGATGCGCGAGGTCTTGGGCTCGAACACCAGGCGCACGGGGGCGTCCTTGCTCGATTCGTCGCGCACCACGTCGAGCACCGACAGCATCGAGGCCTTTAGCTGCGTCTGCTCCGCACTCAGCGCCTTCTTGCCGGCCTTGACCTTGGGGTTGGTGATTTCCTCGATTTCCTCGAGCACACGCTGCGAGCTCACGCCCGGCGGCAGCTCGTTGACCACCAGCTGCCACTGGCCGCGCGCCAGCTCCTCGATCTTCCAGCGCGCGCGCACCTTGAGCGAGCCGCGGCCGGTACGGTAGGCGTCGGCGATGTCGGCCGGGCTGCTGATGATCTGGGCGCCGCCCGGATAGTCGGGGCCGGGCACGATGGCGAAGAGTTCTTCCTCGCTGAGCTTGCCGTTCGACTTGATCAGCGCCACGCAGGCGTCGGCGATCTCGCGCAGGTTGTGGCTCGGGATCTCGGTGGCCAGGCCGACCGCGATGCCGCTCGCGCCATTGAGCAGCGTGAACGGCAGCCGCGCGGGCAGCAGTCGCGGTTCTTCGGTGCTGCCGTCGTAGTTGGGAATGAAGTCGACCGTGCCTTCGTCGATCTCGTCGAGCAGCAGGCTGGTGATGCGCGCCAGGCGCGCTTCGGTGTAGCGCATGGCGGCGGCGCCGTCGCCGTCGCGGCTGCCGAAGTTGCCCTGGCCGTCGACCAGCGGGTAGCGCTGCGAGAAGTCTTGTGCCATGCGCACCAGCGCGTCGTACGCAGCCTGGTCGCTGTGCGGGTGGAAGCGGCCGAGCACGTCGCCGACCACGCGCGCGCTCTTCACGGGCTTGGCGCCCACAGTGCCGTTGGTGCCGCCGAAGCCCAGGCCCATGCGCGACATCGAATACAGGATGCGGCGCTGCACCGGCTTCTGGCCGTCGGACACATCGGGCAGCGCGCGGCCCTTGACCACGCTCAGCGCGTATTCGAGGTAGGCGGTCTGGGCGTAGTCGGCGAGGGTCAGGGTCGTGTCGCCGTCGGTGGGACCCTGGAGATCGAGCGGAGGTTGGGAATCCATGAAAGAGCTGGTGAGAAAAACTTTTGTTGTTGCTGGCTGCGCGTTCAGCCGAGCGTAAAGGCCTCGTGGACCGCGGACTGTACGGCGCCGCCGAGCACCGCGCCGCCGCCGGCCACGTAGATCCAGTCGCCGATGACGGCCGCACCCACGGCGTGGCGCGGCGTGGTCATCGGGGCGTGTCGCTGCCAGGTGTCGTCGACGGGGTTGTAGCTTTCCATCTGGCCGAACACCTTCGCCTGGCGCGGTACGCCGTCGACGAGGATGCCGCCCTCCCCGCCCATGGCGAAGAAGCGGCCGCGGTACACCACGAGCCCGTGGCCCGAGCGCGCGGTGGGCAGCGGCGAGCGCAGCTCCCAGGTGTCGCGCGCGGGCAGGTAGACGTGGTGCAGGTCGGTGTTGTATTCGAAGGTGTTGAAGCGCCCGCCGATCACGTGGATCCGGCCGCCGTGCGACACGCAGCCCACGTGGTCGCGCGCGCCGGGCAGCGGTTTACGAGTCGACCAGCGGTCGGCCTTCGGGTCGTAGACCTCGTGCCAACCCACGCTCGCGCGCTCCGCGGCGGGCTCGGACGCGCCGCCGATCAGGTGCAGCGCGCCGTCGAGCATCACGGCGGCTGCGGCGCCACGCGGACGCGGCAGCGGCGCAATGGCGCTCCAGCGGTTGGCGGCGATGTCGTAGACGTAGGCGTTGGTGTCGGAGCGCCGGTTCTGCTCGACGAAACCGCCCAGCGCGTAGACGCGGCCGCCGTCAGCCGTCACCGCAACGTGGTTGGCACCGCGCGGCAGCGGCGCGCCGTCGAGCCAGCGGTCGGCCTTGGGGTCGTAGATGTGGTGGTAGTCGCGGTTGACCTTGCCTTCGCCGTAGCCGCCGACCACGTGCATGCGCCCCATCGCCGCGGTGGCCCAGGCCATCTCGCTGCGCGGAATCGGCAGTGCGGCGCGCGGCTCCCAGCGGCCCTGCGGCCCGGGCGGCGCGGGGCTGTCGGTGAAGCGCTGGGCCTCCTGCTCGGGCGTCATGTGGTGCGGCACGCCGCCCTGCAGGCGCGCATAGGGCTCGGCCGAGGAAGGCACGGCCGGCAGCGTGTCGTGCGTGGCCGGATGCTGCGCGCGTGCGCTGCCCGCCACCATGCCCGCAGCAGTCGCGAGAACGAAGCTTCGACGATCCATGGCCTCCTCCCCTCCTCCGGTCGATCAGGACACCGGCGTGCCCGGTGGCGCATCGGCCGCGCCCGTGGGCACCGCCGACGGCTCGGGGATGTCGGGCATGGCCGGCATGTCGCGCGGCGAATCCGACGGCATGTTGCCGCGGCCGAGCGCGCCGCCCTGCGGCACGGTCAGCTCCATGCGGATGCGCCCCGGCGTCTTGCCACCGCGCACGGCGCCGCTCCCACCGCCCGAAGCCACCGAAGGCTTGAGGTACGCGTACAGCTGCAGCACAGTCTGCACGTAGTTCTGCGTTTCCTTGTAGTTCGGGATCTTGTTGCCCGCGCGCTGCACCGCGCCCTCGCCGGCGTTGTAGGCGGCCAGCGCGAGCTCGATCTGCCCCGGGAACATCGCGATCAGGTCCCGCAAGTAGCGCGAGCCGGCGGCGATGTTGATGCGCGGGTCGAACAGCTTCTTCTCGATGGTCGCGCGCTTGTCCGCCGACACGCCATAGCGCTGAGCCGTGGCCGGCATCAGCTGCATCAGGCCCATCGCGCCCTTGGGCGAAACGGCCTGCGCATCGAAGCCCGACTCAGTGGCGACCAGTGCCTGCAGCAGTTCGTAGTCGATCGCGTGCTTGCTCGCCGCGTCGCGCAGCGCCGACTTGGCGGTCTTGTAGCTGGGCGAGGCCTCGAACATCGCCAGCAGGCTCTGCGAGGCCGGCGGCACCTTGCCGTCGAGTTTGCCCACGCCGCGGCCCAGCGGGGCGATGCCGTTGGCGGTGTCGAAGCTCTGGCCGCCGCGGAAGAAGATCTGGTAGCGCTCGTCGAGCTTCTCGGAGGCGAAGTGCGCGTTGCCCTTGCTGTCGATGTAGCCGTAGATGTCGGTGGCGTGCGCCGGCGCCTGCTGCATGCAAAGCAGCAGGACGACCAATGGCAACGAGCGCTTGAAAACCGACATGCGTTGTAGTGGTGGAGAGGGGGAAATCAGACGTCGATATCGACGTCATCGGCGCGCAACTCCATGAGCTCGCGCCGCGCCGCCGCTTCGCCCTTGCCCATCAGCTTGGTGATTTCGCCCTGGGTGGACGTGAAATCGAAGCGACCCAATTGGACCTGCATCAGGCGCCGGGTGTCAGGATTGAGCGTGGTTTCCCACAATTGTTCCGCGCTCATTTCGCCCAGGCCCTTGAAGCGGCTGATGCTCCAGGCGCCTTCGCGCACGCCGTCCTTGCGGAGCTTGTCGAGCGTGGCGGTCAGTTCGCCTTCGTCCAGAGCATAGACCTTGGAGGCCGGCTTCTTGCCGCGCGCGGGGGCATCGACCCGGAACAATGGCGGCTTCGCGACATACACATGGCCGGCTTCGATGAGTTTCGGAAAGTGCCGGAAGAAAAGCGTGAGCAGCAGCACCTGGATGTGGGAGCCGTCCACGTCGGCGTCGCTCAGGATGCAGATCTTGCCGTAGCGCAGGCCGCTGAGGTCGGGCGAATCGCCGGGGCCGTGCGGGTCGACGCCGATGGCGACCGAGATGTCGTGGATTTCGGTGTTGGCGAAGAGCCGGTCGCGCTCCACCTCCCAGGTGTTGAGCACCTTGCCGCGCAGCGGCAGGATGGCCTGGCTTTCCTTGTCGCGGCCCATCTTGGCGCTGCCGCCGGCGGAATCGCCCTCCACCAGGAAGACTTCGTTGTGGCTGGTGTCCTTGCTCTCGCAATCGGTCAGCTTGCCGGGCAACACGGCCACACCGGAACCCTTGCGCTTCTCGACCTTCTGGCCGGCGCGCTGGCGGGTCTGGGCCGCCTTGATGGCCAGTTCGGCCAGCTTGCGGCCGTAGTCGACGTGCTGGTTGAGCCACAGTTCCAGCGCGGGGCGCACGAAGCTGGACACAAGGCGCACCGCGTCGCGCGAATTCAGGCGCTCCTTGATCTGGCCCTGGAACTGCGGGTCGAGCACCTTGGCGCTCAGCACGTACGAAGCGCGCGCGAACACGTCCTCGGGCAGCAGCTTCACGCCCTTGGGCAGCAGCGAGTGCAACTCGATGAAGCTCTTCACCGCATTGAACAGGCCGTCGCGCAGGCCGCTTTCGTGCGTGCCGCCGGCGCTGGTGGGAATCAGGTTGACGTAGCTCTCGCGCACCGGCTGGCCTTCCTCGGTGAAGGCGACGGCCCAGTCGGCACCCTCGCCTTCGGCAAAGTTGTCGGCGTTCTTGTCGGCATGGCCGCTGCCTTCGAACAGCGGAATGACCGGGTCGCTGCTGAGCGTCTGCATCAGGTAGTCGCTCAGGCCGCCCTTGTAGAGCCACTGCTGCGTTTCCTTGGTCTTCTCGTTGACGAGCGTGACGCTCACGCCCGGCATCAGCACGGCCTTGCTGCGCAGCAGGTGGGTGAGTTCGCCCATGGGCAGCGCGGCGGTCTCGAAGTACTTGGCGTCGGGCCAGGCGCGAACCGTGGTGCCCTGCTTGCGCTCGCCGGATTCGAGCTTTCGGACCTCCAGCGCCTCGATCACGTCGCCGCCGCTGAAGGCCAGCTTCGCGACCGAGCCCTCGCGGTGCGTGGCCACTTCGAGCCGCTTCGACAGCGCGTTGGTCACCGACACACCCACGCCATGCAGGCCGCCCGAGAAGCTGTAGGCGCCGCCCGAGCCCTTGTCGAACTTGCCGCCGGCATGCAGCCGGGTGTAGACCAGTTCGACCACGGGCGCCTTCTCTTCCGGATGCAGGCCGAAGGGGATGCCCCGGCCATCGTCTTCAACACTGACCGAGCCGTCGGTGTGCAGCGTGACCTTGATCTTCTTGCCGTGGCCCGCGAGCGCCTCGTCGGCGGCGTTGTCGAGCACTTCCTGGATGATGTGCAGCGGGTTGTCGGTGCGGGTGTACATGCCCGGGCGCTGCTTGACGGGCTCGAGGCCCTTGAGCACGCGGATGGAGCCTTCCGAATAGCCGGAGGA
>Ga0207426_1000177_pt1 | contig 159426 bp, 115 predicted proteins | sample AraplaMF_Cvi_mMS_FD_184265 | JGI IMG/M metagenome (GOLD analysis project Ga0207426, IMG submission 184265) | Arabidopsis root microbial communities from the University of North Carolina, USA - plate scrape MF_Cvi_mMS (SPAdes) (version 2) | ecosystem: Host-associated > Plants > Roots >...
AGATCTTATGGTGGTTTTGCCGAGGGTGTTCACCTCTTCCCATTCCGAACAGAGAAGTTAAGCCCCTCATGGCCGATGGTACTGCACTATCATGCGGGAGAGTAGGTAGCTGCCATATTTATTAAGAGAAGCCTTGGTGCACACGCACTAAGGCTTTTTCTTTTTCATAACTACCTGTTGTCGGCATACTGACAAATACGGTAGTGGTTAAAATAGTATGCTTAAATAGTTCATTGACGATTTACAAGTCCTTGCCGGACTTTCATCATACAAAAGATCTTATGGTGGTTTTGCCGAGGGTGTTCACCTCTTCCCATTCCGAACAGAGAAGTTAAGCCCCCCATGGCCGATGGTACTGCACTATCATGCGGGAGAGTAGGTAGCTGCCATACTTATTATAAAAAAGCCTTAGTGTACTATACACTAAGGCTTTTTTATTTTATATCATCAACAACATGTCTGTAATCATCTCACCAAGTAAGAAAAGAGATTACCTCCTTCTTACATGATCATACCAATGTGCAAGATCCACGGCAACGCCCATTGTAAACGTTACCTGCTGAAAATACTGATTGATATTATCATAGTTATAATCATTAAAACCATCGCTGTTCAGCGGAACAGAAAATTGCAGCTGTGACTGGAATTTCACATATTTATATCCCACACGCACTGTAAAAGCAGGCTCGTAAAACGCCACCGGCTTTTCATTGATCCGCATAAAATCAGTTTTGCCCGCATCATCATTTTCGAAAGCCTTTACGCCCAGCCGGCTGTCGTAGAAATTAACCATAGAGAAACGGCTGGTGAAAATAGTTTCGACAATATGATTTACAAATCCAATGCTGGGTTGTACAAATACTTTACTGAAACGATTCTTTATCATATAGTCGTTCGCGTTAGTACCGTCATTGGAATTGTAATTACGCGTTAATGTTTTAAACCCTCCTCCGCCATAACCTGCGTATACATCAAACACCATTTTTTTACTGGAGCCAAAAGGTTTAAAGAAGCCAACAGCGCCTTCTACCAATCCTCCCCGGGTACGACTGGATACCAGGAGATCATTATTATTAGAATTATTGTCGTTGGTAGGATCTAAATAATTGAAACCGTATAAATACTGTCCATTCGCCATGATACCAATATTATCAGTAATCGCAAAAGCAGTCTGCAGATTAGTAGGCGTAATGCTGCCCTTAAATTCGTATTGCTCTTTTAACATAGGCGCATTCACCTGGTTGGGCACATAAATATGCCTGTTACAGGAGGTCATGGTCACGCCTATGACCGCTGAACATAATAAAGCAGTATAGAAAGATAATTTCATAAAGTTGCAGGTTACGGTTAAACAATAATCGGTCGTATTATTATAAAGCGGTTGATTCCCTTTTTATCAATTCTACCGGGAAAACGTAATTTTTGGTCACTTTCACAGTTTCGTCGTGGTTAATTAGCTGAACAATTGTTTCTACAGCTTTCTGCCCCATATTATAGCCCGACTGCTCAATAGTGGTGAGCGAAGGGGAAATAATCCGGGAAGAGAGGTCGTTGGAATAGCCCACTACTTTTATTTGCTGTGGCACGGCAATATTCCTTTTCCTGGCTTCGCGTATGAAGGCTACCGCAGAACTGTCGTTGGCGGCGAACATCCCGTCGGGCATTTTTTGCGCGTCGAACAATTGTTGCGCAGCTACGGTTGCGGAGTCCATCGTCAGGTCATGAATATATACGAGTTGTTCGTCAAAAGGGATGTTGTATTGGGCCAACGCTTCTTTATAACCCGAAAGCCGTTGTTGATACAGGTTACAGGTAAGCAGCCCCGAGAAATGGGCAATGCGCTTACAACCCTGCTTTATCAGGTGTTCGGTTGCCAGAAAGCCACCTTTAAAATCGTCACCGGTAATCGTATAGCCCTGGAAGTCGGTAGGCACGCGATCATAAAATACCAGCGGGATATTGTTTTTAATAAACGGGTTAAAGTGGTCAAAGTTGGTGGTGAACATGGAGGCGACCGCCAGCAAGCCATCTACGCGGAGCGAGTAAAAGGTATGCACCAGTTCTTTTTCCATTGCCACCGTTTCATCCGACTGGCCAATTACGATACTGAACCCGTATTTATGGGCTTCATGCTGAATACCACTGATGGCCGTACTTTGAAAGTACATCGACGTGCGTGGAACAATCAGGCCAAGGATATTTGACCGTTTCTTACGCAAACTGGAAGCAATCCAGTTTGGGACATAGCCCATTTCTGTAGCTGTTTGCTGCACCTTTTCCCGTGTTTCCATGTTAATCAATGGATTGTTTTGCAACGCACGGGAAACAGTAGATGCTGACAGGTTCAGCTGCTGGGCAATATCGTAAATCGTTATTTTGTTAGTACGATCTTTCACTTTTTGAGGCTTCGTGAGTAAATAATGTAGCGATATTAAGCATTTTCCGGAAGAATTAATAAGCTTTGGGAGTGACACCAACGAAAGCGCCCTTTCCGATATCAACGGAAAGGGCACCCTGTTTTCGTGTATGCCTTATTGTTATTTAGGATCGAGTGCCTTGTTAATACGGGCAATCAGGTCCTGTACATGGTTACGGGTCATAGTATCGCCGCCTGTTGACGCACGGAGTTCTGTTCTCAGTGCAATCAGCTGGGCACGGCCAATTCCAGCCGCATCCGACTTAGACGGATTGGCAGGAGTATAACCATACATTGCCATTGGATTGGCAGGTGCGGCGGGTGCTACCAGTTCCGCGAGATTATCCACATAGGCACGTTGCAGGTTCCTGCGATAAACGTCTACTGCCTGATGTGCATATATTTCGGAGAAGATGGATTTCTTCAGGTCGTTCAGCATTTCGGTAGCAGGATAAGCCTGTGCACCGGCAGCAGCTTCACCACTGATCAGTTTATTGAGGGTGTTGGTGCCCATCAGTCGGTCGAGCACTGGTTCCTGACGGGAGCTGATCAGGGAAACACCGTCACCACCAAAGCGGCTCAACAGATCCTGGTTTATCAACCATTTAGGTGTAGTAAAGAGCTGTTTGTTCAGAAACTGGATAGCCTCTTTCTGGGTAGCTTTTGGTACATATTCATATACCGGGCCTGCCTGTTCTACCGTTTTAGGGGTTTCGTAAACACCACCCACATTTTTGGCCACATGTCCCATATAACGACCGAATTGTCCGGCTACTTCCTTGTATAATTCAGACAAATTGCCATATCCTTCGTTATTCACTTTGGTCCAGCTAAGGAGGTTAGGCATAATATACTGGAGGTTTTTAATACCATAGGCGCTTGCAATCATGGCATTATCACCCAGGTCCTCATTCTGAGATCTTGGATCATCCGGGTTGGATTCCGTACCAAACCAGAATTTCTTATCCTTCAGCTTTTCAACGGTCCATTTGTTCAGGATAGGTGTTTCAGCTTCAGGTGATTGGGCTTGTGGCAATAACTTGTATCCCCATTCAATAGCCCATTTATCGTAATAGTTGATCCGTGGATAGAGGTCAGCGCCGGTAATACCATCGCCAGGCTGAGCTACATAGTTAAAACGTGCGTAGTCCATGATGGATGCCGCATGTCCATTTTTCTTCACCCATTCTTTATCGCGCAGTTTTTCAACAGGATAAGCAGAGCTGGAACCGAAGTTATGGCGCAGACCGAGGGTATGACCTACTTCGTGAGAAGAAACGAAACGGATCAGTTCACCCATCAGCTCATCACTGAATTGCATATTGCGGGCGCGTGGATCATTAGGAGAAGCCTGTACGAAGTACCAGTTACGCAGCAACCGCATTACGTTGTGGTACCAGTTGATATGGCTTTCGATGATTTCACCGGAGCGGGGATCATGTACGTGAGGGCCGCTGGCATTGGGCACATCGGAAGGTTTATACACGATGGCAGAGAAACGGGCGTCTTCAATTGACCAGGTAGAATCTTCTTGCGGGGTTGGCGCCATTTTGGCGATGATAGCGTTTTTGAAACCGGCTTCTTCAAATGCTTTCTGCCAGTCGTTCACACCCATGATCAGGTATTTGCGCCATTTTTCCGGGGTGGCAGGATCGATGTAAAATACGATAGGCTTTACCGGTTCTACCAGTTCTCCCCGTTTGTATTTTTCCATGTCTTCCGGTTTGGGCTCCAGGCGCCAGCGGGTGATCATCTGGAGTCTTTTTACACCTTGCGGGTCTGCATCGAAGTCGGTAACGCTGGTGGTGAAATACCCTACACGCGGATCGAAGTAACGTGGCTGCATAGGCACAGCAGGCAGTAATACCATAGAGCTGTTTAGTTCCACGGTAGCATTACCACCGGCAGAGGGGGGCATACCCGGGCCGGCGGGGCCGCCGCTTTTGCTATATGTTTTAACGGTTTTGATTTCGGTGTTTAACGGATAAGATTTTACATCGGAGATATAAGATTTATCTGGTTGAACACCACCGAGTTTCAGCGCGTTTTTTATTTGTCCGTCGAAAAACAGGATATCATTGTCACCGCTGATAAATTCGGTCATATCGATGACGCTGCCTTTATCGTTTTTCGACAATGCTTTTACATCGAAGGCAGCAACGATTGGTTGCAGGTTAGAATTCCTCACAGATGTGAACATCGGCTGTGTTGAATCTTTTGAAACTTCTGAATAGGAGATATTTTTCAGGAAGATGCGATTGTTGGGGCCTTTCTCAAAGCGGATCACATTTTCGTTGATAATATCGCCGCTGAATCCCATCATCATAGCGCGTAAACCGGTGGCCGATTTGGATATTCTGTTTACCACAAGTACGTCTCTGCCGAGCAGGGTATCGGGGATTTCGAAGAAAAAGCGGTCATCCAGTTTGTAGATGTTGAACAAACCCGAATCAGATTTTGCTTTATCAGTAATGACTTCGGCAAAAGGTTTAGGGCCTTGTTTAGGGCCTGGTTTGATCATGGGAGGCTTCCCGGTTGAATCTTTGGCGGGGGCAGGAGTAGTTGGCGTTGCATTGCGGGAATGTTTTTTCCGCTGTGCTTCCGCAGGGTGAAAAACTGCAGTACCCAGACAGAGTGCGCCTGCCATGGCTATTATCAGTTTGTGTTGAGATGGTTTGCTCATTACGGTTTAAATAATTGGTTCTTGATTACTGTTATGTTTTTTTAAAAACCTTTGCAAGTAAGTATATTAAGTATTAACTTATCAGGAAAATCCATAAGCGCAGCAATGGCTGTAGGAATGGAAAAAAAGGAGTAAAATTGTCGGGTAGACGTTAAAACACTAGTTGCGGAAACAACTTTTTATGTAAGTATTTATTATTATAGCAAATAATAATTTCATATGGCGAAGACGGAAGAGCAGAACTTGATGTCCGCATTGCCGTTGAATTTCGAGATATGCAGGGTGGAAATAATCGATGAAGTATTGCTAAATGCTATTAGCTTAGGCTGAAAGTGTTGACTGGCGCGGAAAGAAATAAGTCGGCAGAATTGTAAGATTTCTGTTGGAACATTTGAATTTTTTCTTAAATTGTGCGTCCAACTTTGAAAAAAATCAAACTATTTCAAGAATTGGGACAGTAACAATCGGTTGTGAAAACTGCAATATTGGTTTAATCGCTTATGTAAGTGTTTGCTCTAAAAAAAATGAGTGGTCTAAAAGCCCTGTGATGGGGCTTTTACGTGTGAAAGTTAATTTTTGTGGGTTTTTTTGGGCTGCACTTGTTTTTTTGGACCAACCTTATAACTTTGCGAATCACTGATTAAAACAGTAAATTGAGTGCTGAAGGGCATTCCATAGTAAATCGTAATTAGTAACTTCTAACAAACAATAGTTTAATTTTTAACACTAAAATTTCAATCAACATGGCTGAGACTAAAACAACTGTGACTGCAGCTACAGCTAAGGCTTCTTCTCATCAACCTAAAAAGTCATCCAACCTGTTCGCAACGTTGGCTGTGCCTATCTGCTTAGTGATAGGTTTTCTGTTTTACTTTTTTGTATTAGGTAACCCAGCCAACTTTGCGGGTAATAACCCAGAGAGTCATCCAGTTGATTCTGGTATTGGTAAATGGTTTGGTACTGTGTACAAGGGTGGTTTGATCGTACCAATCCTGATCTCCGTATTACTGGTTTGTCTGACCTTCGTAATCGAGCGTTTCCTTTACCTGTCTAAAGCGAAAGGTAAATTCAGCGGTTCTGAGCTGGTACGTAAAGTACAGTATCACCTGGCTAACCGCAATATAGATGCAGCACTGGCTGAGTGTGACAAACAAAAAGGTTCTGTGGGTAACGTACTGAAAGCTGGTCTGAAAAAGTACAAAGAAATGGTTACCAACACTGAGTTGGATACAGAGCAGAAGATTCTGACCATCAAAAATGAAATTGAAGAAACAACTGCACTGGAACTGCCAATGATGGAAAAGAACCTGGTGTTCCTGTCTACCATTGCTTCCGTAGCTACCCTGTTAGGTCTGTTCGGTACAGTATTGGGTATGATCCGTGCGTTCGCAGCGATGTCAACTGGTGGTGCACCGGATTCTGCACAGCTGGCAGGTGGTATCTCTGAGGCGTTGATCAATACCGCTCTGGGTATCGGTACTTCTGCTGTTGCGATCATCATGTATAACTACTTTACTACCAATATCGATAGCATCACTTACGCTATTGACGAATCTGGCTTTACTTTAACACAGAGCTTCGCCGCTAACCACAAATAATCTGAGGTTATTTGTATGGAATTTGGGAGGTTTTGAATCTATATTAAAGTAAACCATAAAAAAGAGTAAAGATGCCTAAAGTTAAAATGCCAAGGAAAAGCACCAACATCGACATGACGGCGATGTGTGATGTGGCATTCCTGCTATTAACTTTCTTTATGCTGGCAACTAAGTTCAAGCCGGATGAGCCAGTAACAGTAGTTACTCCATCCTCTATAAACACTACCCTTTTACCTGATTCTGATGTGTTGTTATTCACAGTAGATAAGGATGGTAGAGTGTTTTTCAGCATGGATGGCCAGCCAAAAAGAAGAAAGCTGATAGAAGATCTGAATACGCAGTACAAACTGGGTCTCGACGAAAAAGAAATGAAAAACTTTGTAGTTGGAGCCAGTGTGGGAGCACAAATCAAAGACCTGAAGCAATACCTGTCTCTCAGCGAGGAACAGCGTAAAACGGCCGGTCTGGATAAAGGAATTCCTACAGATTCTGCCAACGGTGAATTAGGAGCGTGGATTGATTATGGTAATGCAGCTCAGGGTACAAACCTCAATAAAGTGAAGTATTGTATCAAGGCGGATAACCAGACACCTTATCCTAAGATCAAGGAAATCCTGGATACTTTTAAAAAGAAAAAGATCCAGAAACTGAACCTGGTTACTAACCTGGAAGAAGCGCCGAAAGGTACTGCTGCCTGGGAAGAACAACAGGCCGGTGGCAAAAAGAAGTAAACGACAGCAAATGCTTCCTGACCAGGAAGGCTGTTGATTTAAGAACTAAAAAAAATTGGCTACTATGGCAGAAATGGATACCAGTAGTAGTGGTGGGAAAGGGAAGAAACACGGTGGGACGAAATCCAAGAAACAGTCGACCCGTGTAGATATGACGCCCATGGTGGATTTAGGTTTTCTCTTGATTACCTTCTTCATGCTTACCACTACCATGTCCAAGCCCAAAACAATGGACTTGATCATGCCAAAGGATACCGAAAATGAAAAGGACCAGAACAAAGTAAAAGAAAGTACGGCCCTGACCATTTTACTCGGAAAAGATAATCGTGTTTATTATTACGAAGGTTTGGCACAAGACCCTAATGCGTCTGCTAATCCTGACTTCTTCAAGGCAACATCTTTTGCTAACACCGGAGGAATCAGAGATGAGATCATTAAGAAAAGGGACGAAGTTGCCAAGCTGAGAAATGCAAAAGGTGAACCAGAAGACGTTGTGGTAATTATAAAAGCCGATGATCAGGCTAATTATAAGAATTTCGTTGATATCCTTGACGAAATGGCGATCAATAGAATTCAGCGTTACGCAACCGTAGACATCAGTGACCAGGATAAAAAATGGATACAGTCTACAGAGGCAGCTAACGGTGTTTCTACTACTCCAACGCCACCTGCTAAATAGTTTTGTGGAATTAATTATTTTTTTGCATCCATCATAAAACAACAACAATGGATTCTGCTAAAGTCTTAAAGTCCGATTTTCTTGATATCCTGTTTGACGGCAGGAATAAGGATTATGGGGCGTACGATTTGCGGAGACAGTATAATAAGCGTGTGCGGAATGCCATTTTGGGAACCGCGTCATTGTTTGTAATATTCTTTGCAACGTACATGATATCACAGTGGGTTAGAGCTTCTGAGGGGGATAACCTCAAGAAGCCGGTGATCCAGGAAATTAAGATGGAGGATGTGAAGTTACCGGATGATCCGAAGACGCCACCTCCGCCACCTCCACCGCCTGCACCACCGCCACCGGTAAAACCGTCAGTTCAGTTTACTCCTCCGGTTATTAAGAAAGATAATGAAGTACCACCGGATGAGGAACCTCCTAAGCATGAGGATATTAAGGACAAAGCCATCAGTACTAAAACTGTGGAAGGTGATCCAAACGGTATTGATCCGGGATTGCTGGAAGATAGTAAAGGTACCGGTGTAGTAACCGCTCCTGCTGCTCCTGCGAAAGAGGAAATCTTCACCTTCGTAGAACAACCTCCAACCTTCCCGGGTGGTGAGGAAGCACTGGCGAAGTACCTGAGTAAGAATATCCGTTACCCACGCGTTGCGCAGGAAAACGGTATCTCCGGTACAGTATTCGTTCAGTTCGTAGTAGACTCTGAAGGAAACATTAAAGACGTTAAAACAGTAGGTGCCGCAAAAGGTGGTGGCCTGGAAGAAGAAGCTGTTCGTGTGGTGAAAACCATGCCTAAATGGAAAGCTGGTAAGCAAAATGGCCGCCAGGTTTCTGTACAGTTCAACCTCCCTATCCGCTTTACTTTGCAGGAGTAGTACTGTATCAACATAATTTCAAAGGTCCCGTTTCAACATCGTTGGAACGGGACCTTTGATTTTTCCGATAATTGGTGATCGCAACGATTGTGTGTAAATTTGTGCCCTTTGGGAATATTCTTAAACTAAACAGGTATGCTGGGTAAATTAACAGGATTTGATGACACCATTGTAGCAGTAGCCACCGCACCAGGCCTTGGCGCCATCGCAGTAATAAGATTGAGCGGACCTGATGCCTACCCGATCTGTAACAGCCTGTTTCCCGCCAAAGACCTTACCCAACAAGCCAGCCATACCCTGCATTTCGGCAGTATCGTATCAGAAGACCGTATTATCGACGAAGTAGTAGTGAGCCTGTATAAAGGCCCCCGCTCTTATACCGGGGAAGATGTGATAGAAATTTCCTGTCACGGATCTCCCTATATCCAGCAACAAATCATTGATGCCACCGTCAGATCCGGCGCCCGCCTGGCTAAACCGGGCGAGTTTACCCAAAGAGCCTTCCTCAACGGTAAACTGGACCTTACCCAGGCAGAATCCGTTGCCGACCTGATTGCCAGCAACTCCGCCGCCTCTCACCAAACCGCTATGCAGCAAATGCGCGGTGGGTTCTCAAAGGAATTACATGCCCTCCGTGAGCAATTAATCACCTTTTCTGCCCTTATTGAGCTCGAGCTGGACTTCAGCCAGGAAGATGTGGAATTCGCCGATCGTACGGGCTTATATGCCCTTGTTTCAAATGCTACCGGCATACTCCAACACCTGATCGACTCTTTCCGCATGGGAAACGTCATTAAAAATGGCGTAAATACCGCCATTGTAGGTAAACCGAACGCTGGCAAATCTACCCTGCTCAATACCCTCCTGAATGAAAACCGGGCGATCGTAAGTGATATCGCCGGCACCACCCGCGACACCATTGAAGAAGTCCTCAACATAGAAGGCATCCTCTTCCGCCTGATCGATACGGCTGGTATACGTGAAAGCCTAGATACCATCGAAAGCATCGGCGTACAAAAGACCATGGAAAAAATCAAAGAGGCAGGCGTTGTCGTTTACCTGTTTGATGTGAACGAACTATCGGCTACGGATATACGTAAACAGATCAGCGCATTTGAAACAGATAACATCAACTATCTTTTGGTAGGTAATAAAACGGATATTACCGGTGAAACCGCCATTCATTCTAAATTTGCAGAAATACCCGATATACTTTTTATCTCCGCAAAAAATCATGCCCATATACAGGATCTCAAAGATGCCCTCGTACATAAAGTAATCGCCGGAGATGTAAACACAGAAGATACCATTATTACCAATGCAAGGCATTACGCTGCCCTTCAGGAAGTGCTGAAATCACTGACCGATGTGAAACAGGGAATGGATAACGGATTGCCGGGGGATTTGCTGGCACTCGATATCCGGCTTTGTTTGCATTATTTGGGAGAGATTACAGGAGAGGTGACGAATGAAGATAGGCTGGATTATATTTTTAGTAAGTTTTGTATCGGGAAATAGGCGCTTTCTTATACTTTTCTCTATTTTCATATTCTTTCCAAACTCAATGTAGTAAACGATTTTAGACGAACCAATTTTTTATATTTCCACTGATTTTTTTGGTTTTAGACCCCCAAAAGTGTACCTTTCGAATAGTATAGAAAGAGGTACAGGATTTTCTATTTTGGAGAAATAATGGCAGTAATTGACAGTAATAGACAGTTTTGAATAATAGACGACCCGGATAATCATACCTCTTATAACCCGTATTTCTGTTTTTTAATAATTCCACATGAGCAGTAATATCAGAATAAGGAAGATCTGCGAACATTGTAATGAGATATTCGTTGCCCAAAAGACGGTTACCAAGTTTTGCTCACTTGAATGCGCAAGACGCAATTATAAACTCCGTCAAAAGAATAAGAAGGTAGAAGACTCCAATGTTGAAACAAAAGACAAAATGCTTCAATCAGCATTAGGCTCCCAGGTTGTTTATGTTCCTGTACAATTACCACCACAGGAACCCAGTGAGCTGGTAGACATTAAAGCCTTATCCGCAATCACCCGGATAAGTCAGCGTACCTTATTCCGGCTTATAAAAAACGATAACGAGTTTCCACGGCTCCGCATTGGCCGCAGTCTTTTTTTTCACCGGCAAACAGTAATGAATTATATCATCACCAAATTCGGGAACAAATGAGAGGGAAGTTGCGCAAGAAGAAATTGAAAGGCGGGAAGGTAAGCTTATACATCGATTATTATCCGCCGGTTTGGAATCCGCATAACAAGCGTTTCACCAGGCGGGAGTTCCTGAACCTGTATGTGCACGCTAATCCTGCTACTCCGCTGGAAGTCCAGGAGAATAAATTATATAGTGAAATAGCGGAGAAGATCTACATCAAGCGAATGAAAGCCTTGATGTTGGAAGAGAATGGCTTATTTAACAAGGATTCGCTAGATGCGGACTTCTTTCTATATGCAAAGAGTTTTATCCGAGGAAAACAGCAAGATAATGTTGACACCACTCATTATGAAACAGCTGTTAAATATTTACATAAATGGTTGGGTGACCATTGTAAATTCAGGCATATAGATGAGATCTTTCTCCAAAAATTCAAACAATTTCTTTTAAATACTCATTCCATTAAGTCCAAACATTCAAAGCTGGCGCAGAATACAGCCGCTTCTTACTATGATAAACTTACAATCATTGTGAAAGAAGCTTACCTGGATAGGTTTCTCCCGGAAGACTATACCATTCGGGTAAAACGAATAGGTAATATAGATACACACCGCCAGATTTTGGATGATGAGGAACTGAAATTATTAATTAAAAATCCGATAGATGATGATACTGTTTTCAGGTCTTCCATCTTTGCCCTGCTTACAGGCTTCCGTTTCAGTGCTATAAAAATATTGAAATGGAGTGACCTGCATTATTCCACACCGCTGGATTCATGGTATGCCTATATTGTTGATCCCAAGCCGGGGCGGTCTTTTAAGCATTACATCAGCAAACAAGCGTTTGCTATTCTCGGAACGAAACCGGAGGAAGATGGCCTGGTATTTCCTGATCTTAACTATTCCCGTACACGCACAAAGCTACAGGAATGGTTCACCAGCGTAGGGTTGAAAGACAAAGCCAAGTTCCATAACTGGCGGCGCAAATACGCAACAGACCTTATTGAGAAAGGAGAAGATATATATGTAGTCAGCAAAATGCTGAACCACAAACATGTGAAAACAACCCAAATCTATGCGCAGGTACCTGATGTAACAAGGGCCAAAGCGGCGAACAAGGCGATTTATGATCACTTAAACTGATGAATATGGCTTCAATAGAACAACGATTAATGTGTATGGAATCTGATATCCGGGAGATCAAATCGTTAATGATTGAATTGCTGGAAACTGTTTCAAAAAAGTCCCGGGCAGCCGGTGGAGGTGAAATCATGTCTGTAAAGGAACTAGCGGATTTTCTCCGGCTCGATGCGAATACTATTTATAACAAGTGTGCGAAGGGGGAGATGCCGCATTTTAGAATGGGGAAGCTGTTGAAGTTTAAGAAGTCGGAGATATTGGATTGGGTGAAGGGGCTGGAGAAGGGGTCGGATTGTTCAGTGGATGAATATGTTACCAGGTATATGCAGCAGAAGGTTTTTAAGAGTTAGTTTGAACTGTTCGGAATTTCCGCATGGTTAACTATTTCCAAAATGGAAACAGTTTGAATGTCTGGTTGATGGGAGGAAGCTGGAAGACCTATCAAATAAAGAAATTCGGAATTTCCGAATATCTATGCATGTTTACGTTTTTCTGGTGTTTACGATTCGTAAACACCAGAAAAATGTAAACACTTAACCAATATGCCTTAGATAGTCTTGACCAAGCTTTTCAGGTGTTCGATTTTACTGTAAAACGAATTTGGTCTACTGTAAAACAGATTATTTTGATAAAATATACTGTAAAACGATTGGATTGCATCCAGATCGCATTTAAAAAGAGAAATTACATCAGATATACTGCTCAGGTGCTTGTCGTCATCTTAAATGCAAGGGCAATATAACGGAGAACGTTATTAATTGTAAATTGAGTTGTTGCTAAAAATGCAACAACTTGCTAATTCTATTACTCATAAAGCAATAGTATGCCCCAAACAAATATTGCCCAAAGGAAATATAGTGAAATACGAAAACGGGCCTTTGAGAGTTTTGTTAATATTCGCTTATTTCATTTTTTCATAGAGAGTCCGGCTATTCCAGAACCCAACATTGATGAACTGATTAAGCTTTCTGTTCGGAAGGAGTTATACGATTTATACGCACGTTGTCACCAGATAGTTTCCTCTTTTCCTGTACCGAATTATCCCCATATTAAAATTGGGGAGCTGGATAAATTGTATAAGAATTGGTATGACAAAAATACTCAGCACACGTCTGCATTAGAGAAGGTATTTCAGGAACAGCATTTCTTTTCAAAAGAGGAATTCATTAAATTCTATGGTGCTGATGAAATTGATCGGTCTTGCACCTATTGTAAGGTCCTTGAATCCGAAATTAAAGAACTGGCGGAACATGGCTGGATCAAGACTAAGCGCCATCTTACAAGGGGGAGGACAATGGAATTAGATAGGAAAGATCCCTTTTTGCCGTATACAAAGGATAATGTGGCTCTTTGTTGCTATTGGTGCAATAATGCAAAAACTGATGAGTTTTCGATTGATGAATTTGCAGGCATTGGAAATGCCATGACTAGAATTTGGATTGATAGACTCCGAAAAATTGATAAAGAGAAGAAAATGATCTAATAATTATGAGTATGATAGAGATGTCTTATGAACTAGAAAAGAGTATTTGGACAGAGGCGGATTTTGAAGTTATGGGCTGGCATGATTCGCAGATCTATAAAATGGCCCTAAAGGAAGACCTTGAATTTGATATTGATTATATATTCAAATGGAATCAGCCGGACCTTGAGGGGTTACCTTTTACATTCTGGGTTGCACCTGCAACATTGGTTTTTAAGAAAGCGAAAATCCTTTCTTTCGACTTTGAAAATAGTAATGGAAGATGTTTTTGAGATTGACCATATAGAAAAACAAGTTGAAGAGGATAATACTATATGGCTAATTGTTACTCAACGGGGTGAAATTGAATTTACCTGTGAGGGTTTTGATCAGTACATTCGTCAGAAGCCATTATTTCAATTTGATCAAACAGTCCCCTACAGAGAAAGGAGGGGAATCTCTTTGGAAAGGGTACAGCTTCAGGATAATAGCTATTTATCAAGTAAAAAGTATCTTGAGGACCAGGAGAAAGCCTTTGAGCATTATGAGAACGCCAAGAAACGGCACATAAAGAGACAGGAGATGAAGGCGTTAACTTTACGCAGGGAAAATCATCAAATAACAACTAAAGAATATCTTCTTAAGAAGAAGGAGATAAATGAAATGATAGATTTTTATGATTATTGGTTAAAGGGAACAGACTTTGAAAAATGGTAGCAGATGCCAATCTGTCCGAATTTCAGTTATCGGTTATAGGGCCTTTTGAATAGTTTTGGAAATTCCGCAAGAATTTTGAAATAATTCCTTAGCATTATTCCCAATCCCACGGATCATTGATAGACTCTCTCCAGGCGCTTTTCCCCAAAGGCAGGTGGTAGAGCTCGTTTACACTGGAGTCGATTTTAGTTATTTCTTTCAGGCAAACTAGTTTTGAATCTTTAAGATCTGGCTCCTGTTCGCTATGAAACTGCCATGCACCATCGTCATTATGGTAAACATACAAAATGGGTTTGCCCTCTAAAACGTGATGGGTAGTAAATACAGCTACGTTTTTCTCTTCGTAGAATTTAAAATCTATGTTTCTGTCTAGGAGTGGTTGTTTAAATTTCCAATTAGCATTGAAGCTCTCTTCCCAGGGGAAAAGACTTTGCTTATCCGGCCACACTAGTTGTAATGCAGAGTAATCATGATTTTTGTAGAAGTCATTGGCTATCCCCAAGTAATTAGGATAAAATGATTTATTAACCGATAGAAATTGTATTGGAAAGTCCTCTATGAACTCGTTATAATAAATCCCAGCTTGTAATGACGCGCCATTCTTTATTAAATCACAAGCATCATTTAAAAGACAGCCCAAAAGGTCCAGTGATAGCCCAAAGCAAATAATTTCCGGATGATTGAATTTCTGTTTCAGTCCAATTGTATAGGCGAAGGCGGGAATAGAGTCATCTGCTTCGATAAGAATGATATAGCATCCATATTGGTTAATCGTATCTTGTATTTCTTCATGAGATATCGGATCGTGATTGCAATGTTCCTGAGTCACAGCTGATGATTTTGGTATTCAGTTTAAAATTATGGAGACGATGCTAAGGTACTCGCAATAGTTATTTCTTCCAAGGATTCTGACAGTCTACTAATTCAAATATCTATTTAATAAGTTGCGCTATATGGGGTTAGAAGTGTGAGGACGACGATGCCGGAAACCCAATCTCGATAATTGAGCGAGTACTACATTTTTAGCCTTCTGGAAAATAAATATTTTTGATTCGATCTATAAAACTAAAATCACATGGCGATATTAAATGTCTCAAAAAGCAAAAAAAAATAGTTTGGTTCCCTAAATAAAAAATTTGGATAACCAAATTATTAAATGTAATCTTGTTCAAGAATGATTTTGAGAATAATTTTAATCCCATAACTATGAATAATTTTGTTAACTAAACCTTATGGTAAAATGTAACCTTTAGCTGTTCCAAGTTGGCCCTTGTGTTTCCCTGTCTAGTAAGCCTAAGTGTTGCACGTAATCACCACTTAAATTTCAATTGTCTTTTATTTCAGTACCCCAAAGACTAAATAATATGTTTTGTCTGTATCAAACCTGTGCCTGTCGGTGGCTGGTCAGAATCTTCTTGTGCCTTATTTTTTGCCCATTTGGTACTACCCTGTTTAGTCAAACGGCTTGGGCGGCTTATCCGCGTGAGGATTCGAGTCATTTACCAACCACATATATATCCAAAGTGTCGGCAAGAGCTGATCAGCTACAAGTCAAGTTGACACAACGATCGCAGCGATTATTAGAACGTTTTCAACTAGCGGAAATGCGATTAGCACAAAAGCTAAAGAAGACTGATTCTGTGCAAGCAATGCGAAAGTTAAATGATTCCAAAGCCAGGTATGAAGAATTAATGACCTCGTTACAGAGGGGCGATATTAATGGCTTTTATGATGCAGGACTAGATACACTTACAAGCAGCTTAAACTTTTTGAAGACAGGAACAAAATTACCTGGCAGTCAATGGTCACAGGAGCAATTAAACAATACTGTTGGTAAACTGGAACTCCTAAAATCGAAATTCGGTGAGGCGGAAGTTGTGAAACAATTTGTACAGCAACGCAAACAGTATTTAACGCAACAACTATCCGAACTTGGATTGTTATCCGAACTGAAACGACTTAATAAGCAGGTATACTATTATAACCAGCAACTTAGTGAGTATAAAAGCCTGCTGCGCGACCGCGATAAAGCCATCCGAAAAGCATTGACATTGCTGAGAGAAGCAAAGCCATTCCGTGATTTCATGCAGCGAAATAGTCAATTGGCAGCGTTATTTGGACAACCTGGGGAAGCCGGTTCTCTATCGGAAGCTGGTCAGGCGGGTTTGCAAACCCGTGAGATGATAGACAATCTTATCAATAGCAGAGTCAGTGCTGGCGGTCCCAACGCCGCTGCCGCAATACAAACGCAGCTGAGAGAAGCGCAGGGGGAAATGTCAGCTTTAAAAGAACGTCTTACCAAATTAGGCGGAACAGGTAACAGCGAGGCTGACTTACCAGATAACTTTAGACCTAATGGACAGAAAACAAAATCACTTCTTAACAGATTGGAATATGGCGCCAACCTTCAGCATCAGCGGGGAAATAGTTTTTTGCCTGTAACCAGCGATATCGGGTTGTCAGTGGGATATAAGCTCAATGACCGAAGTATTATAGGGATAGGGGCCAGCTATAAACTGGGCTGGGGACAAAACCTGCGCAATCTGGCGTTGTCCAGTCAGGGAACAGCTCTGCGAAGTTTTATTGACTGGAAAATAAAGGGCTCCTTCTGGGTAAGCGGAGGCTATGAATTGAATTATCGCAGTGTCTCCATCCCTGAACTTGCAGCACCATGGCGTCCCAGCGGATTGATTGGATTGAGTAAAGTAGTATCCCTGAAATCGGCTGTGTTAAAGAAAACAAGAATGATGGTACTATGGGATTTTCTCAGCTACCAACGAGCGCCGCGAACGCCGCCTGTAGTGATCCGGTTTGGCTATGGTTTGAATTAAAAAAATGCCACTATACATAATTTGTTTCCCTATTACAAAATATAAAAACCCCGTCTTATGGCGATATCAATAAAAAAGCGATTTTCCTGTTTGTTAAAAATCAGCGGCACCCTGGCAGCGATTCTGGTTACGCTCCCCGGTCTTGGACAACTACCTGTTTTACCAACCGTTCCCAGCCCGAATGCAGCCAGCCTGGGGCAATATGGTCAGATTCCAGTATCAAATTATACGGGCACTGCATCCGTTGAAATTCCTATTTATACCATTGAGGACACGAAGCTAACCATACCAGTTACTTTGAGCTATCATACCGGCGGTAACAGGCTGGAATCACATCCCGGCTGGGTGGGATTAGGATGGAATATGAATACCGGTGGCGCAATCACCAGGATCATGAACAGACTGCCTGATGAATTGGACGCGCCAACGCTTCCTAAAAGTGGATTTTATTATACACACGGCGATATAGATCAAACTGACTGGAGTAGTGATGCTAACATGAAGCTGCCCCCTCCTCTGAGAGATATTGAGCCCGATATCTTTACTTTCAATTTTCTGGGAATGTCCGGTAAATTTTTCCTGGATGAAAAAGGAAATTGGCAGGTCCAGAGTGATCAGCCACTGAAAGTGATTTTTTCGCCAGGCGACTTTTTGACGCCATTTATCTCAAAGTATGGGTATGCTTTTTCCGCCTATCTGACGCCTACTTTCCGGAAGTTTACGATTATAGATCAGCAGGGCAACCAGTACATTTTCGGGGATACGGAAAACGCAATAGAATACAGTGACGATATCGCTCCTAAAACCGGCACCGCAGGCGCTGCATTCTTTGCAACCAGTTGGTTTTTAACAAAGATTATTCCCGCTGGCGGAGGAAGCCCCGTGGTATATACCTATGAACGGGGGCCCTATGTGAGCAGTCTGTATGTCTCTACTTCATTGACATCCATAAATGGATATTGGAAGGAAGTGCTGGCACCCGGTTGTTCTTCCTGGACACAGAGTATTTCAACTTCTGGAAAAGTTATTTCCCCTGTATACCTGAAAAGCATCTCAAATCCCGACAGAAATATTAAAATTAATTTTTCATTTTCAGCCAGTCATGAACTGACTTACAAAGATGCTGATTATAACAAAATAGCGCTGGAACGTTATGGTGGGGTAACCAGGGACTACCTGAAAATACTTCAACGATTACCTGCAATTATTCCTTATTACAGGCAAAATGACGAAATGGCTTTATATCGTCGGTTTGTTTGGTTCAAGCTGGATAAAGTATCTGTTACCGATACTTTATCACGGCAGATCAGAGAAGTAAGATTTAACTATACTGATACCAGTATCAGCCGGTTGGAACTGAAAGCACTATCTTTCTTTAGTCCGGGAGGAAGTCAGCCTGTTCAAACCTACTCTTTTGAATATAATACGACCAAATTGCCGGATTACCTGGCATCACTCGGTGACCACTGGGGATATCATAACAATACGGCAGCACCATTCAATAACCAGATTCTTAACTATGAACAGCTCAAAGCGCCGAGTGAAGGTTATACTAAGGCCAGGATATTAGAGAAGATTACCTATCCAACTGGGGGGACAAGCAACTTTGAATACAACCTGCATAGCTATGGGAGTATTGTCAGTAACGACAGGCGTAGCTTAGTTGCGCAAACAGGTAATGCCAGTGGCCTTAGGGTCAGTAAAATCCGTAGTACCGACGCGGCAGGGCAGACGCTTACAAAGGAATATTTTTATGTCAAAAATTATACGCCATCAGCCAACCCCGCAACATTAGCTTCCAGCGGTATCCTGGACACAAAGCCCCAATATAATTTCTCTGTGTCTGGAATTGATGTTGGCGGAGCTGGTTTCAATTATTCGATGTTTTCTTCCAGTACGGTTATTCCACTGGCACAAAATACCTCAGGGATATCAGTTGGGTACAGCGAGGTAGTAGAGCGCCGGTCAGATGGCAGCTACACAATTTATCAATTCACCAATCATGATAACGGTTACAAGGATACGGCGGTAGTTAACTCATACAACAACACTTATACGCCGGCCATTCCATTTACTTCCTACGAGTTTGCCCGTGGAAAACCGCTTCGCACTACTTCCTATACTGCTACCGGAAGCCCCGTACAAATGCAGCAATATAGCTATGCCTTTGTTGGCTCTCCATGGCAGCAGCGGGGAAAAGCGGTTTTTGGAAGCGTGCTTGATATTTGCTCCGGTCAGGTATCTTCCCGACGGGCGGTATTCAAGGCGGCCTACTATAACCTGTATTGCAGCCTGCTGGCCGATACGGTGACAGAAACCAGTTACAGCACAGCCAGTGGAGGGACTTCCGTAGTCATACAAAATAGTTTCCGCTATCATCCCGTGTATAAACAACCGTTGTGGAAGGCAACCAGGAACAGTAATGGAGATACCGACAGTACTTTTTTCAAATATCCCTATGACTTTGGCCCCCAGCAGCCGTACCAGGATATGGTCGCAAAAAATATGCTTTCTCCCGTCATAGAGCAGGTGCAGAAAGTTGGTAATATTCAGACGGTATTTACCCGCACTGCGTTCGCCAACGCTGGAGGCTGGCCGCGACCGGCTTCCGTAGTCCTGCAAAACGGCAGTGCCCCTATAGATACCATCCAGTGGTTTAAAACTTATAACCTCGCGGGACTACCCACAGAAATTCAAACAACCGGCGGTAAAAAAACAGCTTATGCCTGGGCCTATAATCGCTTTCCCATTGTAGAACTGCAGAATTGTCCTGCAACAGGTGGTACTAACTATTGGTATTATCAGGGGTTTGAAGAAAATAATTATGACGCTTCCCGGCCATTTGCCGGTAAAAGGTATTTCACGGGAGATTATCAGCTTACTGGTTTAAACCTGCAGGCGGGTACCAGCTACGAGGTCAACTACCATTATTATGAAAATGGTGTCTGGAAAGGTAAAACGGTTCCTTATACACCCAATATGACGCTATCTGATGGTAGCGCAGTTGATGAGATTCGGGTGTACCCCACCGGGGCCTTAATGACTACGCGCACCTGCGACCCGTTACTCGGGATTACAGGCCAGGTAAATCCTGATGGCCGTGCATTAACTTACCGGTATGACGCATATGGGCGGTTAGCATTGGTCGTTGACCAGGATGGAAATATAGTGCGTAAGATTTGCTATAACTATAATGGCCAGCAGGAGGACTGTGGTCCACTGGTGTATAAAAATCAGGAACTTTCTGGCATCTTCGATAAAACGAACTGTCCTGCTGACAGCTCACCCGATTTTAGCGCTGCGTTTACTTATACTGTAAATGCCGGAAAGTATACCTCTTTTCTTTCACAGGAAGATGCCGATCAAAAAGCCTCAGATGACTTTTGGACTAATGGGCCGCTTTTGGGTAACCAATACGGTAAATGTATGGCTAAATTGGAAATTAGAATAAAGCTGAAAGCTTCCATCCCCGGACTTAATACTAAAATGGTGATGTATGCTACCGACGGCGTAACCAAAATCGTTGAGGCCGATTTTCCACAGAATAGCGATCCTTTTACAAGCGTAGTTTATTTGTTACTGCCGGCAAGTACCGCCCCTGGAAAGCTCAGTGGTATCATCAGGTTTATCTCTACCAAATATCCTCCAGACTATACATATAACTCCGCTGTCAATTACAAATATGATATTGACCCACTTGGAATTACCCTAACTACTCATGAAGGATCGGAAACAAATACTGAATTATATGTGGAAACAGGTCTTTTAATATTTACCAAAGACAATACCTACACGATTACAGTATCGATCCCTTAAACCAGTAATTTATGAGACTCTTTTCTTCAATACATATCCATTTAAGATTTTGCGCCCTGTTCGCAACCTTCTTCGGTCTTGGTACAGGAGCGGCTAACGGACAGCTTCCTGGATCACTGCCCTCTTATTCAGCTTCCACCCCTGTTAACTATATCCGAACATGGGAAGCAATTCAGCCCACCAGTGATCTTACCCTGTTTAGTAGCGGATCTACCCCTCTGGATAAGGCCCGGTTGAGTACACAGTATTTTGACGGCCTTGGCCGGCCATTGCAGTCGGTAGTTCGCAGGGGATCTTCTGTTACCGGCACAGGCACCCTGGCAGATACGACGAGCGCCCGCGACTGGGTAAGCCAGATATTGTACGATACCCTGGGAAGGCAGGCATATCAGCTATTGCCGTACGCCGTCGGCAGTGACGGGAAATTTAAAATCAGTCCGTTTACAGATCAACCCACTTTTCAGCAAACGGTCTATGGCTTACAAGGAGAAAGTAATTACTACTCACAGACAACTTTTGAGCGCTCACCACTTGACCGAGTACAGGAAAGTTTTGCGCCAGGCAAGAATTGGGCCGGCAGCGCCGGACAGACAACTGAGGCAGGCAGGCATAGCGAGAAAGTGAGGTACTGGAGTAATACCGCAACAGACGCCGTTCGTATATGGAAAATTGCTGATGCCGGAACTATAGGTCTTTGGGGAACCTATACCAGTCCTGGTATATACGCAGCAGGTGCTTTATCGAAAAAAGTAACTATCAACGAGCAAAATCAACAAACAGTTACTTTTACTGATAAGGATAACCATATCGTGTTAAAAAAGGTACAGCTCACAGCTACTGCAGACGGGGGCGCTGGTAGCGGGTATACCGGTTGGCTTTGTACCTATTATTTATATGACAATGTCGGGAACCTACGTTGTGTTGTACAGCCAAGAGGAGTAGAATTACTAGCTGTAGCAGGCTGGGTTTTCACTAATGACATTCTATATGAGCAGTGCTTTCGTTACGAGTATGATGGACGCCGTCGCTTGATTGTCAAAAAAATACCTGGGGCAGATGTTAACTACTTTGTTTATGATGCACGCAATAGACTGGTTATGTCGCAGGCTCCGAACCAGCGAACAGGAACTGTTCGCTGGTTGTATACCCAGTATGATGAATTGGATAGACCGGTTGCCACAGGGAGTTTTCCAAGTACGACAACGGCAGCTGATTATCGCACAGCCGCAGCAAACCGTACAGATTATCCCTGGACTGCGCTTCCAGCTGGCTACACGATCTTGACACAGAACTGGTATGATAATTATAATTTCTCTGCTGGAAATCCATTCATAGGTGCTACCTATGATAACAGCATGGATACCTACCTGATGACTGCTTCAGCTACATCGTGGCCATACCCACAAGGAAATGTAAAATCTAGCTATACCCGTGGCTTCGTTACAGGTTCGAAGACTAATCTATTAGGCTCCACTACATATCTGTATACCGTTTCCATTTATGACGACAAAGGACGGATTATTCAGGTCAAATCCACAAATATTTCCGGGGGCACTGATATTGTTACTACTCAATATAGCTGGGCCGGCTGGCCGCTGGTTACAATTCAAAAACACCAGAAAGCGGGTATTAACCCTCAGACAATTGTGCTCGTAACGAGAAATACATATGATGCACTTGGAAGGATTGTTAAGACAGAACGTAGTCAAAGCCATTCACTAATCAACAGTGGGGCCATGAGTGCACTTAAAACAGTAGTGACGCAGCAGTATGATGCTTTGGGACAGATGATTAAGAAAAAGCTTGGAAATAAGCCAGGGCTAGCGGCGCCGTTGGCCAACCTGGACTATGATTACAATGTCCGGGGCTGGATGCTGGCCATAAATAGAAGTTATTTGAATGCCGGTTCTAATACCGATCAGTATTTTGCTCAGGAACTATCTTACGACAAGTCTCCGGGAATGGGTGGAGCAAGCTCCCTTTACAATGGAAATATTTCCAGTGCACTCTGGAAAAGTGAGGGGGATCAACAAAAACGGAAATATGATTTCAGCTATGATGCCGCGGATAGGCTAAAAAATGCGGCATTCTCGCAGTATGTATCGGGGAGTGGCGCGGCGGCTGTATTCAATACCTCGGCGGGAATCGATTTTACGGAAAATAATATCAGCTATGATGCTAATGGGAACATTTTGACCTTAAATCGTCAGGGATTAAAATTAAACAGCTCATCGCCCATTGACCAGTTAGGCTATGGCTACGACCCGGCGGCAACCAGCAACAAGCTGCGGAAAGTAACTGATGCCATTACTGCCAGTGATAATGGCCGGTTGGGTGATTTTAAAGATGGAACAAATGGCGCGGCCGATGATTATCAATATGATGGTAATGGAAATCTAGTGAAAGATGCGAATAAGTCTATTAGTCAGATTACCTATAATGATCTGAATCTGCCGGTTACCATCACTATGGGAAAAGGCACCATCACTTATAGTTACGATGCAGCCGGAAGTAAATACAGTAAGCAGACAACAGAGAATAACGCCGTAGTCCGTTATAACGGTACCGACTATACTACAAATATTACCACTGTAACTTCCTATCTGGATAATTTTGTTTTCGAAAGCAAAACATATAGTCATGCAACGCTTCAACCTGTGCTGGGATATAATATCCGGCTAGTATTCATCGGAACAGGTCATGGCAGGCTCCGGGCACTGTATGGATCATCTGCTACCGGTACTACTCCCACTGCATTGGTGGATGATTATTTTTTAACTGACCATCTTGGCAACGTGCGGGCGGTAGTTACGGAAGAACAGCAAAAAGACCTGTACCCGGCAGCAACCATGGAGACGGCTGCGGCATCGGCTGAACAAACATATTATGCCAATTTGCCTGTTACCCGGGTAGCTACACCGGCTGGCTACAAGCCTGCCACCAGCGGAAATGCAATGGTGGCCCGCGTTAATGGCAGTGGAAGTAAGCTTGGCCCGGCATTGCTGCTAAAAGTAATGGCTGGTGATAAATTTAGTGTTAAAGCTGAAAGTTGGTATAAGACCAGTAGTACGAGCTTTCCGAGTCCGGTGAACCCGCTTACGGACCTGGTTACAGCATTGGCTGGTAGTTTAGGCCCCGCAGCTGCATTACATGGTGTTACAAGTGCAGATCTGCTTGCCAGCAGCGCCTTTTCAACTGAGGCGGCAGGATTCTTGAGTAGCCGGACATATACGCCCACCAAACCCAAAGCTTATCTCAACTGGGTAATGCTGGATGAGCAGTTTAAATATGTTAGTGCAGGTAGTGGTGCCGATCCGGTTGGCGTCAGCGATGAATCAAAAACGCACACATTTGTTGATAAAGCAATTCCAAAAAATGGATATCTTTATGTTTATGTGAGTAATGAGACACCCGGGATTGATGTGTTCTTTGATAACCTGCAAATCACGCATACAAGGGGGCAGTTGTTGGAGGAGACTCATTACTATCCGTTTGGGCTTACGATGACGGGGATTAGTACGAGTGCGTTGAAGGGGATGAATTATGTGGAGAATCGATTGAAGTATAACGGGAAAGAATTACAGAGTAAGGAATTCGGCGACGGTTCAGGGCTTGAGTGGTATGACTATGGAGCGAGGATGTATGATGCGCAGATCGGAAGATGGCATATGTTAGATCCCTTAAGCGATTTAATGCGGAGATTTTCTCCGTATAATTATGCCTTCGATAACCCAATTAGGTTTGTTGATCCAGATGGACGAGCGCCTGGTCCGGGAGACTTGTTCAAAAGCTCACGACTCGCAGCAGAAGATTGGGGAAGAACATATAATGGACCATCTATTATCGAAGGACAAGAGTATGGCTCTACTATTTATATTGTTATTAAGGATGGGAAGAAATATTATACCTACACTGTTCCTGCCAAAGGAGGAAATGATGTAGTAGACCCGAGTTTAGAACCGGCAGGGTCTAAACCAGTGGCTGACGTTCATTCACATGGCAAATATGAAAAAGGATATAACAATAATAATTTTTCAAAAGCGGATATGGCTGATAATATAAATTATAATCAGATTGGGTATCTGACAACACCCAATGGTTCCTTGAAAAAATATAATCCTTATAAGTTTAAAGTGACTACTGTTTCTAAGAAAATGCCTAGTGATCCGAATGATCCGGACCGAAAAAATAAAATTCCTCCCGTGCCGGGGCCTACACCTCTACCGGGGCCCACACCGATGCCGGGGTCTACACCTACGCCGGATTCCGAACCCAAGTCAGCCCCCCAGCCAGAACCGAAAATTAAGCCAAAGCCAGAGCCTCCCTCAGCAGGGTGAACTTTTGCATCTACAGTTTAAAAACCTTAAATTTAACTATTATGAAACAGGCATTGATATTTACTATATTGTTTTTTTCCTACAATCTGGTTTATAGTCAACAAGGAAAAAAAAAGGACCTCAATCTTATTAAAGAGGATTACGTACCAGATAGCACCACTGCGATTAAAATCGCAGAAGCCATTTGGTTACCTATTTATGGTGAAGGCATCTATACGAAGAAGCCATTCCTTGTTAAGTTGAAGGACGGCAAAGTTTGGATTGTTGAAGGTACGCTGGTAGAAAGAAAAGGAGGGGTACCGTATATTGAAATTCAAAAGAAGGATTGTAAGATTTTAAAAGTTTCTCATGGGAAGTAATATCGAACAATGAATAATCGGTGTGAAAAGTAGAGAGTTGTCTTGCACGATAAGATTTTCTGCGTTGTACATATTCACGAGTTTATGTTAAAAAAGCGGGACTATATTAACAATAGTCCCGCTTTTTTAACATATAGACCTCCAAATTTTACAAAAATCTTTGATTGTCGGTTATCTGCTAAAAGAATTGGGAACGAGAGAAGCCATTTTGGGGTCGTTTCCAAAGATGCCAAGTTAGATGCGTATAAGGTTCTGAAATAAAATACATTGGGAGCTGTACTAAATGGGATGATATCGTCCAAATTCTCATTATTTAGTATATTCAAGTATCTATTTAATAAGTTAACCTATAAGCGATGACGACCCTGGAACAAGTCAAGGATGTACCCTTTATGGTCAGAGTAGCTGAAACAAGCGTATTCATTCGGGAGATAGAATAATTTTGGCTTATAAAATTTAGTGCAGCCTGCATAACATTTAAACTAAAAAACCTTACCCGACGCCTCATTGTATGTAACATGAAATAGCCCATTTCTTCTGCCCGTATCCGGAAATAACTCTTATCCCTACCCTTGACCGCGAGAATCGTTCCCAATTTCATACCCTATTGACAAAGTCTTCAAAACAACCTAATTTGGTTACCACCAAAATCAGCAAGGCATGTTTCCTCTCACCCACCGGATCCTTTTATTCCTGTCGCTGCCGTTATTCACCATGGCACAGCATACAACGGCTATAAAAGAGTACAAAAAGAGCTACAGGACATACCCGTTTTCCGACCCTGATCCCGTGGCAGCGCAGCGGATATACCCGTACTTTCGGTACGACGGATTCACCGATAAGCCACAGCAGCAGGATTGGAAGATAGTGGAGCTGGAGAATGATTATATTAAATTGATGATTACACCGGAAATAGGCGGGAAGATATGGACGGCCATTGACAAACAAACAGGTAAGTCTTTCCTGTATGAAAATGATGTGGTGAAGTTTAGGGATATTGCCATGCGGGGCCCCTGGACGAGCGGTGGGATAGAATCCAACTACGGGATCATCGGTCATACACCCAATTGTGCCACGCCGGTGGATTACCTGGTGCGTAAAAACAGCGATGGCAGTGCCAGTTGTTTTGTCAGCACACTGGACTTGCTTACGCGTACTAAATGGACCGTTGAGATACGATTACCTGCTGATAAGGCCTATTTCACTACCCGCTCCACCTGGCATAATGCTACGCCTTTTGTTCAGCCCTATTATGCCTGGACGAATGTAGGTATCCCCGTGGGCAGTGACCTGCAATTCCTGTACCCGGGCAATCACTATATCGGGCATGATGGAAAGCCAGGGCCATGGCCGGTAGATAGCTCGAACGGGAGGCAGTTATCTTTATATGCACAGAATGATTTCGGAGCTGACAAGTCCTTCCATGTGCTGGGTGTGCATAGTAATTATTTCGGCGCTTACTGGAAACAGCAGGATGCAGGCATGATCCGTTATGCTAACCGGGAAGACAAGCTGGGTAAGAAAATTTTTCTATGGGCGTTGTCCGAACAGGGGAAGATATGGGAACAGTTGTTGACTGACAAGAGTGGCCAGTATTGCGAGATACAGAGCGGGCGCCTCTTCAATCAAAATGTGGTGGGGAGCAGTGCTACGCCGTTCCGCCAAACCGGATTTCAGCCATATGCTACTGATAGCTGGGAAGAATATTGGTATCCTTTCCGTGGTACCGGTGGTTTTACAGATGCAGGTTTGCAGGGCGTGATGCATGCCACGCAAAGTGGTAATGAATTATCGGTAGTATTTTCTCCCGTAGTATCTCTCACGGATACACTGAAAGTATATGACGTAGCCGATCACCTGTTGTACAGTCACCTGGTGGAGCTGCAGCCTTTGAAGGCCGCACGTTATGTGTGTCCCCTGCCAGCTGGCGCACGTGCAGCAAAGATTGTATTGAAAGATATGGCAGCTTCGCCGGACAACCAAGTTACACAGCCAGCGCTGCAACGCCCGTTGACCCGACCGGGAGGCTTCAATGAGAAGGGGGTATACGGTCTTTACCTGATGGGACGCGACCTCCTGCGTTTCAGAGATTATGCTGAAGGAGAAAGCAAGATCAGGCAGGCGCTTGCCATTGATCCATATTTCGTTCCTGCCTTAACAGAAATGTCGTTTGTTCATTACCGCAAGTTGCAGTATGATTCTGCTTTCTATTGTGCCAGGCAGGCGCTCTCCATCGATACTTACGATGCCGGGGCCAACTATAATTATGCCCTTGCCGCAGCAAAGCTGGGCCGGTTCAATGATGCGCTGGATGGACTGGAGGTAGCGGCGCTTACGCCATCTTTCCGCAGTGCTGCTTATACAGCGTTATCGAAATTGTACCTGCAAAAAAAGGAACTGGAAAAAGCCGTTTCCTATGCAGGGAAAAGTTGTGTAGATAATAGCCGAAATATCAGCGGACTGTTATTGCAGGCAGTTGCCAGCCGTTGCTCAGGCAAGCTGGACGAAGCCCGGGCAGTGTGCGACAGCCTGCTCATGATCGATCCTTTGCAGCATTTTGCGCATTTTGAAAAATATCTCCTGCATCCGGATGAAGCGAGCAAAGCAGTTTTTCAATCACAGCTCAAAAATGAGCTGCCATATGAAACTTATCTTGAAATGGCAGCCTGGTACAGTGAAATGGGCTTAAAGAAGGACGCTCGTCTGTTGCTGGACCTGGCGCCTCCACAGTCGGAAGTCCTTTATTGGAAGGCTTACCTGCACCGGGAGGATGCCGACGCATCACGTTACATAGCCGCTGCAGACAGCAGTAGCGCTATGATGGTATTTCCTTTCCGGGAAGAAAGTGTGCCGGTAATGCAATGGGCGATGGCGCATAGTGCCGATTGGAAGCCGTCTTATTACCTGGGGCTGATCTCCCTGTTCCGGAATGACAGTGCCGACGCCATGAAGCTATTACAGTCTGTTCCTGCATCTGTGAACTTTGCACCTTTATATGCTTTGCGGGCACGTTTGTACGCACCGGAAGATGCCGCACGCCGGCATGCAGATCTGGTGCGCGCGGTGCAGGCGGCGCCCGGGGAGTGGCGTTACGGAAAAATGCTCGCCGAACAACAGATAGCTGAAAAAGCATATGATAAAGCACTGGAACTGATCACTACTTATCGTCGCCAGGCGCCGGAAAATTATATCATTGGTATGCTGTATATACGCTGCCTTGTATTGAATAAGCAATATGCAGCAGCAGAGCGGGCTTTGGCAGATATTAGGGTACTACCATATGAAGGTGCTGTGGAAGGGCACCGTTTGTACCGCAAGGTGAAGTTATTACTTGCTGTAGATGCCATTGGCAAGCGACGCTATGCTATAGCCAGGCAGAAGATCTCGGAGGCGCGGCTATGGCCGTTGCACCTGGGGGCGGGGGCGCCTTATCCTGCTGAACGCCATGAGCAGCAGGAGGACGAACTGGCTGAAATAGCGAACGGAGGGCAACATACCATTCCTGCCGCGTTGAAGCAGGTTATCGAGACAATGTAAAATATCCCGTTTTCAGGGAAGGCACACAGGAGGCGGCCTATTGCGTCATTTGGCCGGATGCGATGTCTTATAAGGTGAAAAACACAGGGCCGTAAACCACTGGTTTGTATGTTTTACTAATTCTATTTTAATAAAAAATAATTCTATCTTCACTTTTTCTAAAAAAGTTGTTAAAAAATTACGCGACTTAAAAAACTTTACATAGGTTTGGGAATAGGAAAAAGAGCATTAGAGCAATAGAGGAGAGTCTTTTTTACGTTATTAGCTAAAACGTTTTACTTAATAATTAGCGTATTTCGTCTGGCATGTATATCAACCAACAATAATTATTGCTTAAACTATAAATTCAATCAGGAGCAACAACAATAGGAAGAATTAGATTGCCTTAGGCATTCAACCTGGATTTCACTAAATAACCAGATTTTCTTATCAATCATTTGTTATTCGTAAGTATATGCACGTTAAAATTTTTCTAATCACCAGGTAGGGTTAGTAAACAATAAGATGTCTTTTAAACATGACAGCTTTATCCCGTTTCTATAAATCAAGCCAACCAGACATTGGATTTTTGCGCGCTGCAATAGCGAAATAGCTACTGCTTTGCCAAAAAAAGTACAAACCAAAACAATGAGTACTAAACAACAAAATGGTTCTATATAAATCCAACCATTATCAGCAGGGATTGATACTGCGTGGAAGAGTGGGTAATAGCCTTACCCGGGAAAATTGGTTTAGCCTGAATGCATCAAAATATAATCTCTGGCAACTCTGCCTGCTGTCAATATTATTAGCAGGGCCGTCTGTTCAACATAATAAGTTTGGGCAATAAAAATCAGCAGTCCGGCAGATACAAGCAGCCTGCAACACAGAGGCTTTCCATCATAATATTATACCAAAATAAGTTCTATTCATTTTTAAAAAAAGAAAAACGATGCAGTCAATCAAAAGATGTCTCTTGCTTTTTATGCTCTTTTGCATAGGAAGCATGTTTGCCTATGGGCAAGGAAAACTGACGGTTTCCGGTACCATCAAAGATGCTACCGGTGCCGTTCTTGAAGGAGCTACCGTAGGTGAAAAAGGTACGTCCAACGGAGTGCTGACCGGCAAAGGTGGTAATTTTACCATCAATGTAAAACCAGATGCAAGACTGGTTATTTCTTATGTGGGTTTTGTAACCCAGGAATTGCCAGCTACCGCTTCTATGCAGATAACGTTGGTTACCAATGTCCGGACTACGGAAGAAGTAGTTGTTACAGCGCTGGGTATCAAAAAACAAGCAAAGGCATTAGGTTATGCCGTGTCTAAAATCGATGCTGACAGGATTATGGCCAGCGGTACTCCTACCAATGCTTTACAGGCACTCTACGGTTCTGCGCCTGGTGTACAGGTAGGAGCTACGGCAGCAGGTCCTTCCGCAGGTATGAAAATCAACATTCGTAACGCTGTATCGTTTGACCCAAATTCCTCTACACGTCCACTGATCGTGGTAGATGGTGTGCCCATTCACGACCAGAATACACAAATGGGTTTCGCTGCTACCGATCGTGATAACGGAACAGGTATTAACGATATCAACCCGGATGACATTGCGTCTATGGAAATTTTAAAAGGAGCGAAAGCATCTGTACTATACGGCAGTGAAGGTGCGAATGGTGTATTGCTGATTACCACCAAAAGCGGTACCAAAGGCCAGGGATTGGGTGTAGCAGCTTCTTTCACCACTTCATGGGATCGTGCAGCGTTCATGCCTAAATTGCAAAATGAGTACGGAACTGGCTCCAGCCCAAGTAATCCCAAAAATGATGCAGACGGATATTACCTGGTGAATGGAAAAAGAACATTGGCAACTACATTGGGAGATGGTACCGGCGCCCAGGCATTTGGACCAAAATTTGACCCAAGCGTAAAAGTGATGTGGTGGGATGGCGTAGAAAGACCATGGCAGGCACAGACCAAAAATATTTATAATGATCTTTACCAAACCGGGCATCAAAGCACTACCAATGTGGCTGTAAGTGGCGGAAACGAACAGGGACAGTTCCGTGCCTCTTACACTAATTTAAGTATGACGCCGATCAGACCCGGTTCAGACTATAGCAAAAATACTTTTAGCCTGAATGCATCTTACAAAATAAACCCTAGCATTACGCTGAAGTATACCGGCAACTTCTTCATCTCAAAGAACGTGAATGCTGCCAACCTGAGCACCATGAACGGGGAAGGCCAGCAGTCGGAGATTGGGGCATTTAGTGCTGATATCAATGTAGGCTTGTTAAGATCACATTTGCTGACACCTGATGGATATAATTTCTTTGCCAGTCCAAGCAATAGGAATTTGATCTCTAATGGTAGAAGAGGAGTGGTAGGTTATCTCTGGGATCAGCTTCAGAATAAATCTAATTTCACCAGATTGCACAATATCCAGTCTTTATCTGCTGATATAAAACTCACCAATATATTTAGTGCCACATTAATGGGGGGAATAGATTATAGCACGGAGCGGAATGAATATAAAGGTAAATTATTAGACCCGCAGTTACTCGGACCTAGTAGTGGTTTCATGTATAGTGATGTAACGAATATCTACAAAACTACCTACGGACAGGGAATGTTGAACTTCGATACTAAAATAAATAGTGATTTCAATTTATCCGGTTTTGTGGGTGGAGTAATCAGGAATAATTACACAGATGGAAAAGGTGCATCTGTGAATGGTTATGGACAACTCGTTATTCCTAACTACTTCTCATTTAACAATTTGCCATTAGGCGTGCAGCCTCAGTACCAGTTTACAAACGGTGAGGATATGTTGTACAGCTTAATCGGATCCGCACAATTAGCATGGAAAAACCAGGTGTATATTGAAGCTCAGGGCAGACAAGACTGGTCATCTATTTTGCCTCCAGGTCATAACAGTTATTTCTACCCAGGTATAAGTGCATCATGGATTTTAAGCGAAAGCCTGAAATTACCGGCAGTGTTTGACTATGCCAAATTAAGAGCATCATGGGCTAACGTAGGCCGTCCGGGTCCACGCTATTTCAGTAACGTGAACTATGCTACCTCTCAAACTGGTGGTGGTTATGTGTTGACTCCTCCGGGTGACCTTCCTCCAATGGATGCCAACGGAAACCCAAATTTAAAGCCTGAACGTAAACGTGAATTTGAATTAGGGTTTGAAACTTATCTGCTCCAAAACAGAAGAATTGGTGTAGACTTCTCTTTCTACAGATCTCACATCTACGACCAGATCATGGCGGTAGCCGCGCCTCCGGGAATGGGTGTTAAAAACGTGCGTATGAACGCCGGTGATGTGATGAGCACAGGATGGGAATTGGCTATTAAGACAAAACCAGTCCTCACGAAAAACTTCCAGTGGGACCTGACGCTGAACTTTGCACACGGTAAAACCATAGTAGAGAAACTGGACGGTAAACTGCAATCACTCACTTTATGGAATGCATTTGGTGCTGTGAACTCCGTAGCGAATGTTGGCCAGGAATATGGTCAGCTTTACCTGACTAAGTCAACTTACACTTATAGCGATCCTGCTAATCCAAACGCGGCAGGTACCGGACAAAAAGTGGTGAATGCTGCCGGATCAGCTTATGACTATAAGAGCACTGCCAAGTTGATTGGTAAAACCATTCCTGATATATCAGGCGGTATCTTCAACTCCTTTGCCTACAAGAATTTCCGCCTTATTGCAAATATCGACTACCAGTTTGGCGCTACTTTCCTGTCAGGTACAGAAACTTACATGATGGCTGCCGGTGCGTTGAACGAAACTTTGAAATATAGAGATGCTGCACATGGTGGAGCTGCTTATTATGTAGATGCAAATTCCAAGAAAGTGGCAGGTAACAACCCTAATGGCGGACCTACCTTCCACGACGGTGTGATATTGCCTGGTGTTGGTACAGATGGTAAAACAAATACCAAAGTGGTTTCTGCAGATAACTATTATTACGATTCTTATTTTTCAAATGGCTTCTTCCCTGAAGACAGGATCTTCAAAAGCGATTACGTAGCATTGCGTAACGTAGCCCTCGATTACACTTTGAGTAAGAGAATTGCTCAAAAGATCCGCATGAACAGCCTGACAGTTTCCGTTTTTGCAAACAATGTGGCTTACCTTTACAAGGCTGCACCAAATTCAATACCGGAATCAACTAACGGAACCGGCTGGGGTGTTGGTTCCTATGGAACAACGGCATTGCCTGCACAACGTTCAATAGGTATTTCTATCAAAACTAAATTCTAAAAACAACTAAGATGAAATACATACATCTAAAATCACTTTTCTTACTTACGTTGTTAATATCCGCCGTAGGATGTAAGAAGAAACTAGACGATTTATATCAGAATCCGGACGGATATTCGAAGGATATGGCCGATAAGTCGGGAGTAAGCGTTATCGCAGGCTTCTTCACTTCTCAGCTCACCCAGGGTTTCTTTTTGAGTGGTGATTATGGTTCTGTTTACCACCAGGTAAGAAGTGGAGGGCGGACTACGGGCAGTGCCATTCAAATTTATAATGTCATGACAGAAGGAAGTAGCTACACGCTGGCAGATGTTGAGCATGACTGGGGTACGGGCGGTTTTAACGAATCCATTTTCAACTTTGTGAATACCCAGTGGATGACGCCAATACTTTGGGCGCAACGCGAATATAATAACACGCCACAAGCGAAGCGCACCAATTTAGATAGCCTGTATATCACTTTATTGCATGCGCTGAAAGGTTATGCTTATCAAAGAGCTACTGATATGTATGATAAGGTTCCATACATAGAAACAGGTTCGGCGGGCGGCCTTGATGGTGTTAAAGCAAAATACATCGGCCAGGCAGAGATCTATCCTAAAATCATCAGTGATTTAAAGGTGGCCGATGAAGCATTGACAAATCTTACACTCACTTCTACCCAGCAGGCTTCCTTTAACCAACAGGATATCCTTTTTGGCGGAAGTATTTTGAAATGGCGTAAGTACATTAATTCATTAAGATTACGTTGTGCGATGACCGTAAGCGAGGCAACGCCTGAACTTACGAAGAAAGTGCTGACAGAGTTGCAGGGCAAACCGTTACTGACCGACTATACCGATGCGGCTGGTGTGGCCGACATCGCTGTTATCGCACTGAATCGTATTTGTAATGAATTAGGAATTACACGTGCTTTCAGGGAAAGAGGGGCTGATTTCCATGCAGGAAAAAAATTCCTGCAGGATGTGATGTATTGTCAACCGACCGTAGGCAGCAAGGTGATAAACGGAAAAACATTATTCTATTTTAGTGGTGATAATTCCGCAACAGGTTTGTTGGATGGTACTGTTGATCCACGTGTTGCTTATATCTTTGCTCCAGACTGCAATGGCAGATACCTGGGTCTTGAAACAAAATGGGATGGCAATAAGGATGAAAATAGTTATTTAAATAAACTTTTGCGTGGCTACTACATCAACGATCCTATCCTGACTGATATTTCAAAAACTACCTTTTATTATGGTGTAAATAATAGTCAGTCAATTGAATTGGATGCAGCATCAAAAGCAGATCTGAGCAAACGTGAGGCATTCCTGTTAAACGCACTTCGCAACAAACTCGCTAATTCTGATGACACTGGTGGGAACGTAGGTACTGAAAACAACCTGACTTCCGAATACAATGTACGCCCGGAATTTAACTTTGCACTGAAGTATCCAACCATTCATGCGGTTGAAACAGAGCTTTCATTGGCAGAAGCAGCAGTAAGAGGTTTTGGTCAGCTGAATGGCGGCGCGCGTGAACACTATAAGAATGCGATTATCCTGTCCTGCAAATATTGGTATGATCTGAATAACTCAAATCAATACTCCAAGACAACCATGCCAGCGATGCCAACTACGATGGATGATTCGAGAATCAATGCCAAACCTGCCATGGAATATAATGCAAATGCTTATGCAGAGAATGCTGCCGTGAAATTTGATGCCATGTCAAGCACGCAAAAAGTACAGGCAATATTTAATCAGCTGCAGCTGCATTACAATATGTTGAACTTTGAAGTGCCATACACTACTGCCCGCAGATTAATTAAGTACGTGGGTACAAACCCGGCTTCCATGTTTGAAATATACAAGTGGAAAGAAAGAATGACTTATCCAAGTAGTGTGCAGGCTTCCGATCCTGAAGGTTGGTCAATTATTAGTCCTACTAATAATCCGGATCTCCCTGTATGGTTTACAGGTCGTTCTGCCAAATGGAAGAATACATTGGAATAAAGATGAAGTAATCTTAATCAACTCAAGTATTAAATACTTCTGGCGGGTGAAGTTGATACCGCCGATGGTTTAATAGCAACGTGAAGACAACAAAAAAGCCGCCATTTGGCGGCTTTTTTGTTGTCTATAAACGACATGAAATAAATAGCAATTCATAGTGTAAGCACTATCTCTCTAAAAAAATCCTATTACAGGATCTTAATCGTCATCTTCTTCGGATTTGGGATCTGCTTTCAGACCAAGTGCTTTCAACCCTTTTTTATGCCCGCCGAAATAAGCTTTGGGAAAGGGTTTATCACCATGTATAGTAGACCATACATACTCACTGAACAACAAAGCATCCTTATCGATCAAATCCGGTTTGGAGAAATCCATTTTCTGCGTTAATGGCGCTAGCCTGGCAGTGGTTTTACTTTTGATCAGGTCCTTGCGGGGATTCAGCTCATTGATAGAAACAGTGGGAGCCAGACAGCTATAGGCTGTATAGTCAGGATTTTCCTTAAAGCAGTCCGTCATCAATGGCGCCGCTGCCACCAGTTGATTCATGGGCGGTACGCCAAATATCTGGCAGATGGTATGTAATACAGAGGACTGATTGTAAAAGTGACTGATGATAGTATCACGCTTTACATAAGGGCCAGCCACCATGCAGAAGGAACGATGTCCATCCACATGATCGGTGCCACTTTGAGGATCGTCTTCATTGATGAATATGGCCATATCTTTCCAGAAGGAGCTTTTCGACAATGCTTCCACCACTTTGCCGGTGGCCCAGTCATTGTCTGTTACATAGGCACGCGGGGTGGGGTTTTCCTCGCTATAACCACTGGTATGGTCATTGGGTAAATAGATGACAATAAATTCAGGCAGGTTACCTGTAGCCTCATATTCCTTCAGCGCGTTGATAAATGCATCGGCCCTGACCTGGTCTGTAATATTCATGTTCCAGCCGGGGAAACGCAGGTCGCTGTATTTTTCCAGGTTTTTCATCGCATAGGAGCATTGGTACCGGGCGGAGTCATTTTTATTTTTCCAGGCGTTATATACATCGGTCCAGGTTTTTCCTTTGGTTATTTCAGCAAGATCTGTTTCTCCAAAATTTCTGAAGGAGATGCCTTTGCGTAACAAATGATCCCAGATGAAACCACACCCTGCAAATGACAGCGGATCTGTTCCGAAATCATAGGCACAATGCCCGTTTGAAAAATCTTTTTCATGATAGGGAGTAGTAATCCCCTGGATAGCCCATTGGTGGCCGTCGCTCGAATTAACGCCATTGCAATAGTAATTGTCCAGGAGAACAAATTGTTTGGCCAGTTCGTGCGTATTAGGGGTTGTTTCTCTACCAAATTCAACGAGTTTGGGATCACAGTTACCTTTTCCAAAGTCACCCAATACCTGGTCAAATTTTTTATTCTCTTTAATAATATATACCACGTGTTTTATAGAAGATGGTTCTCCCGGGTTATTGGGAATGGGTTTGGGTTTAGCGCTTAAATTGGCTCCAGCCTGCGCTCTTAGCAAATCTATAAAATGAAATCCTTTTCTGGCTTCTGCTGTATAACTCGCTATCTCAGCTTTGCCGGACGGAAGTTCAACTTTTTGTACTTCACCTTTCAAGGCTGTCACGTTTCCAATAAATAAATTATTACCGGCAGTACAAATGGTTCCCGGAAAGCCACCCGCTGCAATAAAGCCATAAGGGGCTTTGTGCGGGTGTTGTGGATCGATGAGTGCAATTGAATTATTGCCGGCATTGGCCGCCAATAATGTTTTTCCGTCGGAACTGAATGCCAGCGCCGTTGTCAGGCTGCCATAGGGCAACGAGGGATCCGGTTTGGTACTAATGGTATGCAACACTTTAAAGTTTCTTACGTCTATCACGCTTATACCGTCGCCACTATCATCCGTTACATAAAGTAGTTTACCATCAGGAGATAAAACCATTGACTCGGGGTGAATGCGGGTAACAATGTCTGCGAGCTTTTTTCTTGACTGAACATCAATGACGGTAACAGAACCCCGCAATGCAACAGAGCGTTCATCCACGGCCACCTCTGTTCCGGCTGATTTTTCTGTTCTATCTCCTTTTTTAGCATGGGGGCCCCCGAAATTGCTCACGAACGCTAACTTTTTGTCCTTACTCAGGACAACCGCATAGGGACAAACACCAACGGGGATCGTAGTCAATAACTTACCTTTCTGAAGATCAACAACGGCAATTTCATTGGTGATGGCAAGGGCTACAAGAGCAATATTATTTTCACATAATCCAATACCTAAGGGGTTGGTACTTTTATTATTAACCGATAGATCGATTTTCTTTGTCAGCGTAAACACTCCGGAGCCACTGATACTTCCTATATATAAATTTTTTTGCAACCCGGTAAAATAAATAGTAGAATCATTGTCGCCCACTGCAAGGCCATTCATGGAGCCTGATTCCTTATCCGGATAATCGAAATGCCCCAGCGTTTTGAAATCGTTTGCGTCAATAAAAGATAGCCGTTTATTGGTTTTGGCTATGAGTAACCGTTGTTGACGTGCGGTTTCCAGGTTTAGTACCCTGGTTCCCTTTGTTAGATCGAGACTTTGCCCTGCCGGATTCAGTAACTGGCCATTTGCCAATAGTTTATCTCCCGCCAGAAAGTGGCTCCAGGAAGTATCTACGGGCTTTCTGATATCTTTTCGTGGTTCCGGAACTACCTGTGCCTGTATGCTTTGAGTGACCAATAACAAACTCATGAAAATAATTTTCGAAAAAAAAGGCTGTCCTGTATTCATATATTTTATTGGTTATGGCAACGGTAAAAGAAAATGTGGTTTCGAACCAGATCATGAATTTAAATGTAATAAATACTAAACATGAATTAATATATTGTAAAGATACGTTCGCCGGTTTAATCCTGTGCCGGAGGGAAAATTGTATCACACAGCCGGGAGGGGACAGGCTATAAAACATGTTTTTGGGTAGTATATAGCCGCCGAAAAGCAGTGATAATGTGAAATGGCCACCGGGTTCCCGGCGGCCATTTCACATTATCACCCAACTATTTTTATAAATCATCCGGCATCACCAACCGGGGAAATAACCAGCATCCCGTTTCCATTTGTAGCAGGAAGGCTTACCTGTAGCAGTCCTTTCTGCAACCGTTTCACCTCAACCGGCTTCCCATTAAACTGCACCTGGTAATCAAATGCGGGATTCATGACCGCCAGCATAGCACGTTTATGTGGCGGTGTTGCCTGGTCAAAAGAAATATTCGCTTTGTACGAAGTGTAATCATTGCTAAACGACTGCCCGTTGATCCAGATTTCAAATCCGGGCGTAATAGTTCCGGTTTTATAATACGCCGTAAACCAGGATAACATAGGGGTGGATAAACCAGAGAATTGGTGCCAGCCCGCGCCTCTGCCAGATGCCGCCAGGAAGTGTTCAAAGGTATAGTAGGAGGCATCCGTTTCTCTTTTATACACCTCCAGGCCTGTGGAGGCAATTTTATAGGCAAGGTCACTGCTATCTATATCCAGCATGGTTTTCCAGACAAACCACTGATGCGGCATCCATACGGCTCCGTTCCAGTAACCGTCAATACGATAATAAGGGGCCGACTGGTCCACTACAGTAATTCCGGCAGGGCTCCACATATGTTTCGGTGAAAAAATTTTATTCGTTAAAATTTCCTGTTGGCTGGTGGTGCATATCCCGGATATCAGCGGGTAGGCGCCATCCAGCCCCATATTAAAATTGTTGCCGGATACAGGGTCGTTGAAGAAACCGATGGCATGGCCGGCGCTGTCGTGCATCACATAAGAATAGTATCCGCTCTTTGCATCCCAGGCATTGTTTTGCAGCGCGGCAGTAAACCCGCTGATGTCCTGGTCATATGCTTTGAGGTCAGAAAGATTATGGAGCGCCCTGGCTGCCATTCTCAATATCTTCGCTACACGGATAATATGCGCGGTTGTTACGACCGGCGTTACCTGTTTTTCCAGATGCTGATTATGAACGCCTACCTGTGGCGGATAGTCGTCCCAGCCGCCGGAATTATAAAAGTAATCCCAGGTTTTCAGCAAACCAGACGACAATACGTTGGTAGAAGAACTTCCGTATCGCCCCGCCAGGAATTCATAGTATTGTTTAAGCCTGGGATAAAAATAGCTGAGCAATTCTTTGGATTGGGTTTTGTTCCATAGTTCAAGGAAGGCATATACCTGTACAGGTAAGGGTGTTCCATGATGGATGAAGGCCGACTGACTCCCGGGGGAAGTTACATAAGCATTGATACAATCTGCTGCTAGCCCGGGATTCACGGTAGAAAGACCCAACGCCACAAAGCCAAGATCCCAGGTATAGAGGCTGTTCCACCATTTGCCGGGAGTAAAATGTTTGATATACTGATTTTGGGTATAAACAGGATATACTACGTTTGAAAGTAAGGCACTTTTCAGCATCCTCTGACTGAACAGGTATGATTGCCCTTCCCGCAGTATGCCCTTTTCTTCCGGGATAGTATCTTTTAGTTGCGCGGCAAAATGTGTTTTGAGCGGTGTGTTTTTTTTCAGTGCAGCCAGTACTGCCTCACGTGTTCCGCAATTAAGCAGAGCGGTGCAGGTTTGGTCGGAGTGTGGTTCGAGCGATACTGGTCTGATAAACACGTTGGCATAGTCGCCTTTCATATTTCCGGTCAGCACTTTGGCTACGTGGTTATGCGTTTCATTCCGGAGAAAGATATCCAGTTCATCATTTTGGATACTACGGATTTTAAAAGGCTCCGTATCCCATGCGATCCCGTAATACAGCGGTACATCCTGGTATTTCAACAACAGGTTGCGTGCCGGGAGATTCTCTTCAGCTATCGGTGTTTTAAGCATCGGTTTGGGCTCGATAGTAAAAGGCTCAGGGGATTGGTCTGTAGTGATAACGAAACCATTCAACAGGATATCGCCACCGCCGAGCGAAGTAAGGGTGAGTACCTGGTTATGGCGCTGCGTTGCTTCAAACGGAACGTCAAGTACAGCAAGGGAATCACCCGGTTTGAAAATAACTTTCTGATTCACCAGCCCGGAAAGTTGCAAGGCAGATTCCTTTCCACCTTTCATCGTGTAAATAAAAAGTAGCCGGGCCTTTTTACCACCGGTCGGCATATTTACATCGTACGTGATTTTATCGCCCTGCTGCCGGCCAAATCCACCGCCAATGCCACGGCCATCTATCAGCCGGGAGCTTCGTACTTCGCCCCGCATCCATCCGTCGTACACAAGATCGGTATTCGGTTGCTTCACCGCATATGCAATGGAACGATAGTCCACTGCATTGTGCCATTGTGTGCCAGCGCCATATTTTAATGTTTGCATCCCATAGTTTTCAGGATATTCCATGGAAGCCACCAGGTTCAGTGAGAGAAGTTGTGGAAGGGCTGTATTGTTAACGCAATGCATGGATACCAATACAGCAGAGGTATCAATCAATGTATAGGTAACATCTGTATATACCTGGTCCTTCCATTCCAGTTCATACCGGTAGGTGATACTGCTCAAATCATTTTTCACATTCCAGGGAAAGTAGGAAGATTCAAACCGTACGTTGGGTACCAGCAGTTTATTGCGATAGTAACCTGGCAATACGGAAAAATCGAAACGCATTCCGGACGCCATATCCGGGATATGCGAAATGCCTGCATACCGCTTGGAATAAGGCCCCCAGGATGGTAACCGCAGATCATGGCTGCCATTGAGTTGTGTGGTATTGAAATTTTGAGCGTAGCTGTTGGCAGCTGATAGCAATGTCAGGCAGAAAATAAACCCTGCTATGATTTTCATGACGGTCGTTTTGAGTGAATGCCTGTCAACTCCGGTAATATCCGGAAATCAACAGGCATTCATTTCTTTAGTTAGAACCTTCGTTCTGGGTGATCTTTGTTTTATTGATGTCGATCTGGCTTTGTGGTATCGGGAATACCAGGTTCTTTGTGGTAACAGGATTTACCAGGTTGATCTGGGCAGCTTTTCCGTTCATTACGGTGATAGCGCGATCTGTTCTTACAAGGTCATACCAGCGTAGGTTTTCAAAGGCAAACTCCACTCTTCTTTCATGTTCCATCACCAGGCGGAATGCCGCCTGATTGGGAACTGTTGCGGCAGTGAGATCATTAAGCCCTGCGCGTTTGCGGATATTGTTAAGATAAGTAAAGGCATCACCACCGGCTACATATCCTGCTTCGTTCAAACACTCTGCGTACATCAGTAACACATCTGCGTAACGGATAACGGGTATATTATTACCATTATCATTATTGACGGTGGGAACGTCGAAATATTTTTTAACGAAATTGCCCGGAATGGTAGCGCCACTGGCATTTACATAAGACGTAGCTACGGTTGCCGCCTTACGCTGGTCGCCCGCTTCGTAGTCGTTTACCAGGTCGTCGCTGGGTGTATTATTACCACCGCCGCCAAACATGATAACGGCATTCCCCGAATTTTGCGGAGCAAATGAGTTGGGCCAGGAGTTTCCCTGTCCTACGCCACCTGACTTATATTGCACATCAAAAATGGCTTCTTTATTATTCTTGTTACTTACTTTGAAAAAGTCTGCATACACCGGTACCAGGTTGTACTGCTGCAGATCAATAACGGCTTTTAATTGCGCGGCTGCCGGCGCATATTTTTTCTGAGTAAGCAATACACGGCCAAGAATCGCCTTGGCAGCACCCTTCGTTGCCCTGCCAACATCAGCGCCGGTGTAGGAAACAGGTAACGCATCAGCTGCTTCAGTAAGATCCTTTTCTATTTGCGCATATACGTCTGCCTTAGGATTTCTGCCGTATTCATACCCTTCATCCGGGTTGGAGATCTCCTTTAATACCAATGGCACATCTCCAAAGGTGCAAACAAGATTAAAGTAAAAAAGGGCACGGAGAAATTTGGCTTCCCCGGTGTATTGATTTTTCACCGCATCCACCATGGTGATAGCGCCAATGCGCCCGAGAATGGCGTTGCATCGCGCAATGGCTGAATAGCCGTTGCTCCATCGGTTGTTGATAAACGGGTTGGTGGTGCGTATATAAAAGCGGTCAAACTCGTCCTGATCGGTTACGGAACCGGAAGCTACCGGTATGGAATTATCGGACCTTATCTCTCCAAAAATGTAACTGTCAGCGCCGTAGGTACCGCCTGATCTGAGTGCGTTGTAAGTCCCGTTAACAGCGTTTTTGAAATCTTCCGGTGTTTTGTAAAAATTACCGGTGGTGATCGAAGATACCGGCTGCAGGTCTACGAAACTTTTGCCGCAGGACGACAGCAGGAAAACAAGTAAAGCTGTCTTGTATGTAATGCTATGATTGAATTTCATGAGATGTTAGTTTTGTGATTTACCCCGAATATTAGAAGCCAACGTTGATACCAAAAGTCACTGTTTTTGACAGTGGATAGCTGCCGTAGTCAACGCCACCGGTAAGTGGTCCTTCATAGTTACTTACTTCCGGGTTGAAATTCAGGTACCTGGTCCAGGTATAAAGATTTTGTGCAGAAGCGTATATCCGTACCTGTTGTAACTTAAGACGGTTGATAACAGATTTTGGCAACCTGTAACCCAGGCTTATATTCTGGATGCGCAGGTAAGAACCGTCTTCTACCCAGCGGGAAGAAACAGCGTTGTTATTACCTGTGGTACGCGCATTAGCCCTTGGCACCTTGCCGTTACCGGGATTTTCCGGCGAACGCCAACGGTCCAATGCAACCGTCAGGTTGTTACCTCCCCCTTCCAGGTTATCAAAAAAGCGGCGGCTCAGGTTAAGGATCTGTCCTCCCTGGGTACCCTGTATGGCAATAGCCAGATCAATATTTTTATAAGAGAAAGTGTTGCTGATACCATAAATGAAATCGGGCTGGTTATTGCCAATGATTGTCCTGTCTTTCGCATCAATGATACCATCAGCGTTTACATCTTCATATTTCAGATCTCCTGGTCTTGTTGTATTATCATGTGGATTGGTATGCAGGTCGGCAGCATCCTTGAATATGCCCAGTTGTTTGTACCCATAAAAGCTGCCGATAGGCTCACCTATCATCGTAATGTTGGTTTCTCCAACACCACTGCCGCTCAGGATGGGATCGCCGGTGGGGCCAAGTGCCAGCACTTTGTTCCGGTTAAAGGAAAGATTGGCGCTGGTATTCCAGGTAAATGCCCCGGTAAGATTATAGCTGTTCACACCAAACTCGAAGCCTTTGTTGCTCATTCTGCCAATATTTTTAACGGCGGAACCAAACCCGGTGAGCGTGGGTACATTTACAGACAGCAGCAGGTCTTTGGTGATACGGTCGTAGTAATCAACGGTAAGGGAGATCCTGTTTTGTATCAGGCCTATATCCACGCCGAGATCCAATTGCTGGTTGCGCTCCCAGCTCAGACCCGGATTGCCGAGTGTGTTGATAGCAAGACCCGTAACAATATTGTTGTAGAAGGCATAGTTGGAAGTACCTACACTTCCTACGTAAGGATAGTAGTTATTGAATGAATTGTTACCGGAAAGACCATAGCTAACACGCAGCTTCAATTCAGACAGCAGCGGCAGATTTTTCATAAACGGTTCTTCCGAAACACGCCATCCTGCCGATGCTGCGGGGAAGGTGCCAAATCGGTTATCCGGTCCGAAGATAGAAGAACCATCGCGCCGAACCGATACTTTCAACAGGTATTTGGTTTTATAGTTATAATCCACCCGCGCAAAGTAAGACACGGTGGCGTTTTCTGTAATCTGTGAACTCACGGATGCCGGTTGTCCGGCAGCATTCAGTGTTTGCACAATATCATTGGCAAAGGTGTTGCCCGCTGCGTCGGATGACTGGTATTGCAGTTTACTGGATTCTGTACCGGCCAGCACTTCCAGGTTGTGTACATTATGGAAAGACACATTGTAGCTCAGTACCTGGTTTACCAGCCAGCTAAGGCCCTGTTCTGAAAACGCGGTTCCTACTGCAGCCGTAGGCGGTAATTGCTGGTTAAGCGGCATCTTTGAAGTAGTATAGGTGTTTCTCCTGTTCTGGTAAAGATTGGCATTACCGGAAACCCTGTATTTCAGGTTTGGGAGAAATTTGTATTCCGCATAGGCATTAGACAACAGGTTAGTTTCATGGAATGGGCTGTTGTATTCGGTAATATTTGCAACGGGATTGGTGATACCCGGGAGGTTGTAAGGAGCTGCCAGGGCTGCCATTGACGAATAGCTACCGTCGGGGCCGTAGATAGGTGCCATTGGCATGGTGTTGAGTGCGGCATTGATGATGCCGTTGCTGGCCCAATGCCCGTCGGATCTTACTTCCTGTGTTATTTTGTAAGATGGATTAATGTTAACACCAATGGTCAGCTTTGGTGTAGCTTGTATATCCACGTTTGCCCGCAGGGTATAACGATCCATCGTTGATTTCCTGATAATACCGTCCTGTTTCAGATAGCCTGCGCTAACTGTATATTGTACATTTTCGGAGCCGCCGGTGGCAGAGAACTGGTAATTGCTGATCGGTGCAGTACGGAAAATGAGGTCCTGGTAGTGGTAATCCGGGAGCGCAGCTACTTTGGCCGGGTCATCAAAGTTCAGCCAGTCAAATGATTCACCGCGGGGATAACGGTAACGAAGGTAATTGGAAGGCCGTGCGCTGTTAGGATCGGATACCTGTGCACCGGGTATATTGTCGAGATAGGCATTGTTAGCCGCATCTTTAGCAAATTCTGCATATTGCTGTGAATTCAGTACGTCCAGTTTTTTAGACACCTGCTGAAATCCCGTATAGGCGTTCAGGTTCATCCGTATTTTACCTGGCACGCCTCTTTTTGTTGTTACGAGTATCACACCGTTGGAACCGCGGGAGCCATAGATGGCGGCAGAGGAGGCGTCTTTCAGTACATCGATCTTATCAATTTCCTCTGCGTCCAGCAAGCCAAATACAGAGGCTGGAACGATGTTACCGTCTACAACGATCAATGGGCTTGTTCCTGCTGAAATAGAGCCAAAGCCTCTCACTTTGATAGCAGGTGTTTTGCCCGGGCTTCCTGAATTCTGTTGCACTACTACGCCGGCTATTTTACCCTGTAGTGCACTGGCCACGTTCGACACCGGCATATCGTGGATCTCTTTCATGGAAACAGATGCAATGGCGCCTGTTACATTTTGTTTCTTTTGCGTACCATATCCTACCACTACCACATCGTTCAGGTTGCTGGAAACAGCTACCAGCTTTATATTGAGCGTTGTTCTTCCTGCCAGCGCATGCTCCTGCGAAGCAAACCCGATATAGGTAAACACCAGGGTATCATTGGCGGTACGTACGTTCAGCGTAAAATGACCTTCCGGGTTAGTAGCCGTACCAAGGGTGGTGCCTTTTACATTGATGCTCACACCGGGTAGTGGCTGGTTATTATCGTCCGTTACCGTTCCGGTAACTGTAACCCGGGCCTGACTGGCTATAGCCCCATCGTTTCCCTGTGAAATCACGATCAGGTTATTCCCCATATCCCGGTAAAGCAGACCGGAATTTTCAAATAATTTATTGAGTGCATCGGAAATCGTAGCGTTCTTCATGGAGAAGTCTACTTTTTTCGTTAGCAGGTTGAGATCATAATTATATATAAACCTGACTTTGGCCTTTTTCTCGATCACATTCAGGATCGCGCGCAGTTCAACCTGTTCAAAGCTGGCTGTTATGGTTTGACTGAAAACTTTCTCGGCATAGACCTGGGAAGCGGTAAGGAAAATAATTAACAAGGAAAGCTTCATACACAGAAGGAATTTAAGCACACATGGCGTCATAACTCCCCTGGCGGGAGGTACGTTTTTTTTCATAACTTTAGATTTATGGTTTAAAAGGAAGAAACCCGTTGATTTTGCCGATCGGAGGTTTCTGAAACATTAGACTTTATCGGGGAATGTGTCCGCATTTCCCGATTTTTTTTGCTGTTACTTGTAGATGTTTACCTCATTATTGTCGATTTTAAATGTGAAAGGCAACGATAATTGTAGCACTGACAATACTTTCGTGATAGTTTCGTTTTCAAATTTTGCGTGAAACCTGTACCTGGCTACCGCCGGATCGTTGATAACTATTTTTACATTGTACCATCTTTCCATTTCGGCTGCAATCTCCTGGAAATCTTCTCCGTCAAAAACAAGTTTGTTGTATACCCAGGCTGTTTCTGTCATGGAGGTATCGGCGGCGGTTTCTTTAAGCTGTTGTATGATCATATCGTGTTGTGCAACGGAGCCGGAAGGATCGTTTGTATGGAAGGAAACGCTTTCCGTTGTGCTGTTCGCCACTAATTTTTCATGTGGGTGAAGCAGCAACGCCTGCCGGGAGTTATCGCCGGTTTTAGATACCTGTACTGAGCCCCTGATCAGTGTGGCCTCTGTTTTATGATCGTCCGGATAACATTTCACATTGAAAACGGTGCCCAATACCTTGATGGTAATGTCGCGGGTACGCACGATAAAAGGACGTTGGGTATTTTTCGCAACGTCGAAATAAGCTTCTCCTTCCAGTTCCACTTCCCGTATGGAATCCATAAAATTGGCAGCATAGCTGATCTTGCTGCCTGAATTAAGCCATACCACGCTGCCATCCGGTAATAGCAATCTCGATTTGGCGCCTGGTTTGGCAATGGTTTCTACGCGGGATAGCGCTGGAGCACCGGTTGGAGTCCGGAAATACAACCAGGAAAAAAAGATCAGCCCCGCAAAAACCGCGGCTACAGCAAGGATATTGCGTACATAATGCGGACGGATATTGCGTCCCGGGAGCGGTATTGATGCAGCTTCCGGCGTTTCGTTGGCTGCCGAGTTCAGTATATGGCGTAAATGCGCCTCGGGGTCCGCATCTTCATCCGCAGCGGGGGAGATGGAAGCGGTCCAGTAATCCGCCAGGATGGAAAGAAAATAGGCATCGTCCGGATGCTTTTCTAAAAGCATATCCAGTTCGTGTATTTCTTCAGGAGATGCTTCTCCGGATAATTTTCTGGCAATTAATTGTGCGATCCTTTCTTTATGCATTGACCCTTGGTTAATGATAAAGACAGGGAAATGGAGAGATGACCTTAAGCGGAAATAAATTATTTTTTTACAGTCCTTTTGGGGAAGGCCGTAAAATGCGCCTGTACCTTTTCGGAAATGCGTTTAACGGCTATCACCATCTGCGCATCTACTGTATTTACAGTGAGATTGAGGATTTCGGCTACATCCTTGTAACGGAGACCATCTTCACGTACCAGCTTAAATATCATCTTGCACCTGGGAGGTAGGTACTCGATGGCAGCCGTAATCTTTTCCTGTAGCTCGGCGCTGATCATCCGCTGGTCCGGCGCCTGATCAGGACTTAACGCAATGTCAAAATGATTGAAGGGCTCCGTTATCTGGCGATGGGCTTTGGAAGAAAGATAATTGAGGGCGCTGTTTTTTACCGCTACATACAGGTATACGCGGATATTGGAAATGGAAGCCGCCTTTTCCCGCTGTTTCCATAATTTGATAAATACATCGTCTACTATTTCAGATGCTGCTTCCCTTATTTTAACGATGGAATAGGCAAATTGATTGAGCCGGGGACTAAAATAATGAAACAACCGGCGGAATGCCTGTTCATCACCATCCACGATTTGCTGAAGTTCCACAACCGGCTCCTCATTTATATGATGTGAACTGTTTCGCAATCGATTGTAATAATTTTAGTTGATAAACGTAAAATCGCTACATTCCCGGGAAAAACAGGAATGCAATGGTAACCTGACGGATAAATTTTATTCAAATCTTAAAGTACACTTTTTTTATAAAATGCCGCTGGTAGGGCAGCATATTATTTACAATTTGCAGGCTTACCTTCCGGGTAAAAATTCCTGTCGGGCGTTGTCAGAGGCCATCCCTTATCGCTTTGAGGTATTGTTTATGATTTGATTTTTTAATAACAATCTCCCGGCATTGATTGAACCTGGCTAATGTTTTAATGGCATCTGTAATTTTAGCGATCACCGGTTTACTGAGTTCCTGTGGCTCAAAGTGAAGATTGTGTACGATTAATACCTTTTGTTTCCGATCGGCTTTTGAATCCATCCTGGCCACAAAAACATCGCCCACCAATACAGGCAATGAAAAATAGCCGTATTTCCGCTTGGGCTCCGGAACGAAGCACTCTATCTGGTAGTCGAAATCAAAGAAGTCTTTCAGGCGATGTCTGAACACATTTAGTATGTCAAACGGAGAAAGGATAAATGCGTCGCCGGATAGTTGGATCTTCTTGTTTTTATAGCCGGGCAACATATAAAGGGGGGCGGTTTTCATGCCTTCGATGGTAACCCTGCAAAGTTCTCCTTCCTCTGCGAGCGCTTCCAGCTCTTTTTTTACCAGGTTATTTTTTATGTAACGGGCACGCCATGCTATTTCCTTTGCATAGCCGATGCCAAGTGCTTTTAAATCGCGACAGATCACATGCCTGGCAAATTCCGCGGGCGTGGGCAGGGTGGTATCAATATCATTCGGAATTAAATTAACAGGCAAATCATACACCTTCCTGAAATCCTTTGTACGTGTGACCATCAGTCTCCCATCTAGGTATAGCCTTTCCAACGCCACTTTTGACGGTCGCCAATCCCACCAGCCGGAACCGGGCTCCCGGCGGTCGTTATCAAAATCCGATATCATCAGCGGTCCTTCGCGTGCTACCCTGTCTAATACCTTGTTCATCAGATTTATCTCTGGTTGTGTGAGTGGTCCTCTGCGGGATACAAAGCCTTGCTTTACGGGCAGGGAATAGCGATAGTTATACATGGGCATATAGCCTGCATCGGAAGTGAAGCATTCAAAGATCCTTCCGTCTGCCTGCAACTCATCGAGCCATTCCGGTTTATAGTCGGGCACCCGTGCTGCAATGGCATGGTGGTGCGCGCGCTCCACCACGTAATTGGTATCGAGTTGAATAAAGCCAAGATGATCGATGAACTTATAGACCGCCTCACAACCTTTCCCAAACTGGGCCGGCCGCGATAGTCCCGCTGCATGGAGGATGATTTTCCTGGCTTGTGCTATGGTGAGGGTAACTGGGTTCATATATACAGTAAATTAAGAAAATATTCAAAGTGGTGTGGGGGAAAATTGTTGTTCCGGAAGCTATTTCCCTCCAATGGATCCGGCGCCCACGGATATTAACCCGAAATCGCCGAATATCTACCCGCATTCCTACATTAAATTTCTATTGATATATTTAAGGCGTATTTCAACCTGTTTTCGGCTTCCCGGAGGCGAACTATTATATTTTTATGTTTATTTGCCCGGTTAATTTTTTATACCAATGAACGCAAGAACGGCATTGGCTGTATTGGGAATAATCCTCCTTTTTTTTACCGCCTGTAAAGAGAAAGGAACATCTCAAAAAACACAGCAGAAGATTATTGATACGGCTCAGAAAAAGGACTATCTGTCGCTGATTATTTCTTTCGATACTTTGTCATTGTCTGAATACAGGAAGGTGATTGACCGGGAGTACGATGCGCTAAGCCGCAATGCGGACAGCGCCACGATGCCGTTTTATCATTTTTTCAGCGCAAAGAAGTATCTGCGGGAAAAGCATCGGGATAGCGCTATGGCTGAACTCCGGAAAATGAAGGGAGGGCGGGCCGATGACGAAATTGAACTGCTGAAAAGCTATTCTATACTGGATCAGGAAATTGGCGGTGGAGTGATGGTAGAAGGCGAGTTGATGAACCGGATACTGTCGGCGATGAAAACTGCGGAACGTGTTCACAGCAAGTTTACCTATCGTTTTTATGATTTAATGGCCAAAGCATATTATCAGAATGATAATGAGAATGAATCGCTGGACTATGCGGAGCGTTACTATAAACATCACCCATATAAATCACATCCGGTAATTACACAACGGCATTACGACATTTCATTTTTGCTGGCTTCCCGAATGAACGATTTTGATAAGATGATGTTGTATAACGTTCAGGCCCGGAAGCTCGCCGAGCATATCCATGACAGCCTTGCCATAGCACGTACATATGACAACGAAGCCCAGATATTTTCACGAAGGGGAGAAAACGACAAGGCGGTTGCCAGCAGCAGGCTTTATTTTAATTACCTGGCCCGGACCAATAACCTGAATGATATTGCCTATAATAACCTGGCGACCAGTTTTGTCCGTAACCATCAGCTGGATTCTGCGATCCAGTATTACAGGGAAGCTATTGCTTTTGGCCAAAAGAACGCTCCCGGAAAACCAAGCCCGGTTTATTACAAAGGATTGATAGAAGCATATAAAAAGAAGGGCGACTACGCTAACGCATTACATGTAGCCGATTCCGCTTTCGGAATCGAAGTGAGTAATTTGAAAAAGATAGAGGCGGTTAAATTTGCAGAAATACATGCAAAGTATGAAACGGAGAAAAAAGACAGGAATATAGCAGAGCTGAGTAGCAGGAACCTGTTAAATGAAAAAATCATCCGGCAGCAGAGATGGACGCTTATATTAGGATCGCTGGTGTTCCTGGGTATACTTGCTGTTTTTTATTTCATACACCGGCAATACCGGCTGAAAGAACGAAACAGGCTGCTGCAGTCGGAGAACAGGCGTTTAAATATGGAGCAAAAGCTGTTGCAGGCCCAGCTGAATCCGCATTTTATTTTTAACTCCATTGCCAACCTGCAAGGCCTCGTTGCATCGGGAGATACAAAGGAATCAGTGCGTTACCTGTCGGCCTTTTCAGGACTGTTACGAAATGTGTTGGAACAGAGCCGGAAAGATTTTATTGGTTTGGATGAGGAAATTGTTTCCCTGGAGAATTACCTGCAGCTGCACCAGATGCGTTTCGCCGGACTTTTCGACTACCGGATTGATGTAGATAAGCATCTCTACCCGGAAAACATGCTGATACCGCCTATGTTGGTACAGCCTTTTGTAGAAAATTCGATAGAACACGGTTTTAGAAATATTGATTATAAAGGTATCTTAACCATATCTTTCAGAGCGGAGAATGAGCAGATGTTCATTACTGTAGAAGACAATGGCAGGGGGATGACCGCCAAAGAGCCGAATGACCAGAAGAAACAATCGCTGGCCGGCACCATCCTTAAAGAGCGACTGGAAGTACTGTTCAAGTCGCAGGGGCAGGAAGCGAATTTTGATGTAACCGATAAAAAGAATGGTGGTGGGAAAGGGGTAGTGGTAAACATTGTTATCCCGGAAATCAAAGATTAAAAAGAAAACAGCCAAAACATGAAGCTTTACATTCTTGAAGATGAAGTACGTATCCTGCAGCACCTGTTGCAGGTAATCCAGGATATTTCCTACGTACAGGTAGTAGGGCATGCAGCGGAAATAGCTAAGGCCGCCAGGGAGATCCCGGCGCTGAAACCGGATATTATTCTGGCAGATATCAGGTTGAAGGATGGTGATAGCTTCCGGCTGTTCCAGGAAATAGGCAATGAAAACTTCCAGGTTGTTTTTCTCACCGCCTATGACCAATATGCTATACAGGCGCTTAATATGGGAGCTTTCGGGTATCTGCTGAAGCCGATAGATGAAGTTGCTTTGGCGGCTATACTGAACAAATGTTATCACCACCGGCAGCAGGAGCAATTTGATCAGCAACAACTGGAAATAGCACGTCAGCACTATGCTGCGCAGGGAGTGGCCACCAGTAAGCGTATTGCGCTGAAGCATGTGGAGTATATGGAGATCGTATCTATAGAAGATATCATGTTTTGCAAAAGCGACAAGGGTTATACTACCTTTTACCTGAAAGATAAACGTGAAATCCTGGTATCAAAAGGGTTGATAGATTATGAAACTTCGCTCGTTCCTTTTGGCTTTGTACGCTGTCATCAGTCCTATCTCGTTAATTTCCACTACGTGAAAAAATACTATAGAGAAGGCTTTTTGCAGATGCAGAATAATGAGCAAATACCTGTTTCTGTGCGTAAGAAGGAAGAGGTGATGAAATACCTGGAGAGTATTTCCTGATAATAACTGTTTTTATTTTTGCAGAGGCCCCTCGTTACGACGCCAACTGTATTAACCAGGATGGGTATACGAAAATTTCCGTACACCCATCCCAATAGTTGAATGTATACTAAACCGCCAGCATGCCCGCTGTTCTGAGTTTTGAAAGCAATAAATTAAAATCTCCCACCAGCGCCGCTATACTCGCTGCGCCAGAGTCGGCCATTGCAGCCGATTGTTTAACCATCCCCGCAACAGCAGTAGTGGCAATACCCGGTGCATAATAAACCACCCATCCGGTATTGTCTGTTCCACTTTCCTTAACATATAGAACATTCCTGCTGCTACCATCCAATCTGCGGTAGATGCTGCCTGTAGGCGCAGTTATGACTCCTTCCGGAGCACCATTGCCGGATATTAAGGGAGCCGACTGTGTTGCCAGGTAGTTTAAGCTCTTTGTACTTTTCATGTACCGCGTTGAATTGGGTACAGCTAATATATAGCCGGTTTCAACATTATTTTCGTAGATAACATCATCGAATTTCTGGACATAAAATCCGTTGGAAGTGGTGGCCACAATGGAGGTATACAGATAATTATTTCTGACAACGGCGCCTGGCCCATCAATTTGGACAGATTTGAAGCCACCTCCCAGCTGCTCAATATCCACCAGCATATTATCTTCAAATATATCGCCACCCATGACGGAAGCGCTGATGATTACTGAGCCGCAGGGCACACCCGCAGCTTTTTTCATACCCTCTATATAGTTCCCGGTAATGACACGCCTGGCCGCATTTGTGGTTAAACCGGTGGCATTAATGGACTGTTTGGTAGAGGAGAAGATTTTATTATTGATTAAGCGACTATTATAGTCATTCATTTTTATATCAATAGCCTCTGCACCACTAATGCAATTGTTGATCAGCAGGCAGTTTTCAACAGTACTGCCTCCGCCGGAGGTATTAGAGAAATTAATACCAGGTCCTTCATTGTTTTGAATGGTTGAACCGGAGAATTTTATATATTTTGATGCCTTATGAAAGGAAACGCCTCCACCAACATTCCCCTCCAGCAAGGTATTAGTAACAGATACATTGACTAACGTATCTGTTACCGCATTGCCTTCGAAGTCAATTCCAAAGGAGGGCGCCGTTGTTTTATTTTCCGACTTCCCGGTGAATGAATAAGAGCCCCCTGTAATCACCAGGCCATTAACGCTGCCACAGGAAAGCCCCTGTCTGTAATTATACGTGGAAATAACATTTTGAAGCACAATATTCGTTGGTACTTTAAACGGGGGATAATAGTCATTCCTTGACCCGATATCAACACCATCCATCATGCACCTGGTAGCAGTAACATCTATCAGTTTTATATTATCGTTTGAGTTCACGATATAAAACCCATGCTGCATATTCACCGCCGCATTGTCATTTCCCAGGGCTGTTCGCGTATCCAGCCGCCCATCGTATGTGAGTCCTTTAACAGTAATGTTTTTGCTGTTGGTGATCACAAAGCCGGCACAGTTAACTGTTGTCGGATTACCGCTATGGGCCTGTATCGTTGCACCATAACCGTCGATAGTAATGCCATTGGCGCCATTTATTACGAGCCTGATATCTTTATCTGTTCCATCGCCCTGGATATAGGTCAACGGGGGGAAATACAGATCCGATCCTGTTTTAACAGCATACTCAACGCTTTTTACCAATGCTGCGCTGTCGTCATTGCCATTCCCAATGGCGCCAAACCATTTTACATTTACGGCGCTGTCGTAAAGCCGCCTCCACCTGCCAGTCGCCGTACCTGATACAACGAAGATGGTTCCGCTGTTATCCGGGTTTGTTGAAACAGCATCCCAGTAAAATTCACCACCTCCGCCGTCCCCGGGAGTATAATAGCCTAACACAGTTGCATGGTTGTCTGAAGCATTGCCCGGCTGTAGCTTAAGCGCCGTGATTGTTTGTAGTAACATAAAAAGGGGTTTAAAATAAAGAATAATGGTTATTATAAGTTTGATATGGTTTACTGTATGGAAAATCGCCATCCCATCGAAAATAATGTACTGGTACGCAGTGGATGTGCGTGCAGAGGTGTATTACATCGGGAAGAAATGGGTAAACAGGAAGTTTCCTGCTGCTTCCCCGGGAAAAGTGAAAATTACAACAAAGATTGTGACAATGGCAGCAGCAAAACTGGATGTCATCCGTTATCTTCGTAACGAGCCGCAACAGAAGTTCCGGTTGTCACATAATTAGCCAAAATCGCAATAACACCAGTTATATATCGTTGTGAGAAAGATCTCCTGCAATGCATCGCAGCGGGGGATGAGGTGGCATTTGCCCATCTTTTTCATACCTATCATCAACAGCTGGGCGATTATATCTGCCGGATCACCGGCTCGATAACGGCCGCAGAAGAAATTGTGCAGGATGCCTTCGTGAAAATATGGACCAGGCGGCATTTGCTCAGCGAGGTAGATAACATCAGATCTTACCTGTACAGACTTTGCCGGAATCAAACATTGAATGCCCTGCGGCAGCTGGCAAAGGAAAAAGCCAATCAGAACGAATGGCGCCGGCATACTGCGGGAGTTACCGACGAGGGAATAGACAAGGAGAGCTACCTGCGCCTGATCGATGAAGCTGTGGCTAAACTTCCGCCTCAACAACAGAAGGCCTATCTTTTAAGTCGTAAACACGACCTCACGCATGAGGAAATTGCCCACCAGATGAGTATTTCGAGGGGTACCGTAAAAAAACATATACAGCTGGCGGTAAAATTCATTACAGACTACGTACGCCAACATGCCGGTATGCCTGTTATTGCCCTCGGTATTTTCTGCGATTTATTATAATGCTCCCCCAGGTTTCCATCTCCTGAAAAAAAATAAAAAAAGCATTACCCCTTTTTCCTGTTCCCCGTGTCTTACTCCCGGAAGTACGCCAAAGGGACTTTCCATTTAACCTATTTGCTGTATGATGGTAACAGAAAGACTGCAGTATCTTTTCCGGCAATACTTTGAAGAATCGATCACTCCGGAGGAAACCGCTGAGCTGATGGCATGGCTGTCTGAAAATGCGTCTGACAGCGATATCCTATCGCTGATGGATGGAGCCTGGGAAGACTTTACTTCGAACCGGCAGGTATTTGACACAGAAAAGAGCAACCGGATGTTACAACAGGCGCTTGCAGCAACGCCGGCAGAAGAACCTGTTCTTTATCCTGTTACCGGCAGGAAACGCTGGCGCACACTGGTTGCAGCTGCTGCCATACTGCTTCTTATTTCCGGCAGTTACCTGTTACTGAAAAAAGAGGCCACTCATTCTCCTGTACCGCAAAATATCCCTGTGGCAAAATCCCGAAACGATATTGCCCCGGCCCAAGGGAAGGTGATGCTGACAATTGCCAACGGCGCTCCTATTGCGCTGGATGATATTCCCAATGGTCAAATTCCCGGTCAGGGAACGGGTACGGCTGTTAAACAAAATGGACAACTGTTATATGCGCACACCACAGGGAAAAGTGAGGCGCCTGCAGTGTATAATACTATTTCCACCGCCAGGGGAAAACAGTATATGGTAGTACTTTCCGACGGTACCAGGGTATGGCTCAACACCGGTTCTTCCCTTCGCTTTCCGGCGGTATTTAACGATACCGTCAGGAAGGTAGAGCTAAGCGGAGAAGCATATTTTGAAGTAGCTCCCGCCCATTTTGCAGCTGCCCGTAATAAGAGAATACCTTTTATCGTGACCACTGTTCCGCCTGCCGGTGGCCGTGGCGCTGAGATAGCCGTGCTGGGCACCCACTTCAACATAAAAGCCTATAACGACGAGGCGCTTATCAAAACAACATTGCTGGAAGGCAGCGTGCGTATTTCGGCAGCCCAAAGTAGCACAACGAAAGAAAGGATTTCGGCTTTGCTGACACCTGGCCAGCAGGCCCGCCTGTCTAATTTATCGTCTTCAAATGATCGTGATATTCAGCTGGTAAAAGATGTCAACATCCGGCAAACGATGGCCTGGAAAAACGAGTTGTTTGATTTTGAAAATGAATCTATCCAGGATATCATGCGGCAACTGTCCCGCTGGTACGATATAGAAGTGGAGTTTAAAGGAACGATCCCGGAAAAGCACTACTATGGCGCTATCCGCCGGCAGGTAAATATCTCAGAAGTATTTAAAATGCTGGAAATAGCCGGCAATGTAACATTCACCATCCAGGGCAAAAAAGTATATATACAGCAGAAAAAATAATATCAACCTACAGCAACCGTAGCAACCAACATTCCCTAAAACGAACATTAATAATTCACACGTATGAAAATTAGCGCTGTTTCTCCCCCGCGCGGCGGGGTGAAATTGGTCAGGTTTACCAAACTGATCTTCCTTTTTCTGACTTTCTCAGTAATGCAAACGTTTGCCAAAGCGTATTCACAAAAAATCAACCTTCATCTGAAAAGCGTATACCTGGATAATGTTTTCAGGGAAATACAACGCCAAACAGACTATCTTTTCCTGTACACTGCGGAAGAAGTTAAAAAAGCAGGTAAGGTAAACGTCGACATAAAAAACAGTACTATAGAAGAAGCGATGCGGCAATGCCTGTCGTCTACCGGCTTAGGCTTTCATATTGTTGATAAAACCATTGTACTGGATCCCAATCCTGTTGCGGCAAACAAGCCCGCCGCCAGGCAAAAGATAACGGGTACCATTATACACCAGGAAACAAAGGAGCCGCTGATAGGTGTAAGCATCCTGCTCAAAGGCACGAAAACGGCTACCGTATCGGACAATAAAGGACATTTTGAAATAGATGCGCAGCCGGGACAAACACTGGTATTTACCTACATAGGTTTCGCGGTGAAAGAAATAGTGATTGGTAATCAAACGTCAATAAATATACCGCTGCAGGAACAGCCCAAGTCCGTATCTGAAGTGGTAGTGGTGGGCTACGGTACTACCAAAAGAACAGATCTTACGGGTGCGGTAGGTGCCGTGAATGCCAGCGATCTTGGCAAGGTAACGGCTACCAACCTGGGACAGGCCATCCAGGGGCGTATGAGCGGGGTACAGGTTACGCAAACTTCCGGTCAACCAGGCGCCGGCGCCGACATAAAAGTACGTGGTGTGGGCTCGGTAAAATCCGGGAATAGTCCACTCGTGCTGGTAGATGGTTTTGTAGGTAGCATGAACGATGTTGATGCGGATGACGTAGAATCCATCACTGTACTAAAAGACGCATCTGCCGCGGCTATTTACGGGTCCCGTGCGGCCAATGGCATATTGCTCGTTACCACCAAAAAAGGGAAAGCGGGCAAAGCAGCCGTAGAATTTAAATCAGAAAATGGTTGGCAATCGCTTACCAAAAAACCGAATTATCTCAACGGTCCGGACTGGGCCCGGCATCAGAATGAGGCGAGGAAATACAACGGTAAATCTCCATTCTGGGTGGATGCAACCGCGCCTGAAACCATTACCCAGTGGACAGATTGGTCTGATTATGTGTTTCGTACTGCTCCCATACAGGATTATCACCTGGGCGTTAACGGCGGTACTGACAAAACGAAATATGCAGTTGGGATAGGTTATATCAATCAACGCGGTATTATCATCGGCACAAACTTCGACCGGCTCAATGCCCGCATCAACTTCCAGCAGGAAATCACAGATCGTATCAGAACAGGCATTAATCTCAGTTATATCCGCTCGGCTTATACAACTACTATCACCGCCTTTTCGTCTTCCCAGCCAGCCGCATTAAATGGGATTACCGCTGCGCCGCCTACCATTCCCGCTTACAACCCGGATGGGCTGCCGGGCGCACCCCGCCCCGGTTATCCCGGTGAAGCCTATATCGCCAACACCACCTGGAAAACACCTTCTATCGCTAACGATATACTGGATAATCTTTCCCGCAGTAACAAAACCTTCGGAAACCTTTTTGCGGAAGTGGATGTAGTGAAGGGGCTAAAATACAGGCTGGTAGTAAATGGTTCCGTTACCAATAATTTTAATGAAGAATGGACTGGCAAATGGGCTATTTATTCGCCTGCAGACCTTGGCCATACCACTCCGCTGGCACAGGGCGCCACGGCGAGTTTGCGCAATGTTGCCAAAGAAAGTTATGTATGGGAAGTACAAAATCTGCTAACCTATGTGCGCACTTTTGGTAAGCACAACATCAACGCATTGCTGGGCGTATCGTACGAGAAAAGCGACGGCTACCAGTTTGATGCATCAAAAACAGATTTTCCCAACAACGATTTACGCGTGCTGGGCGCAGGTAACACCCTCGGCGCCATCAACGGCGGATATGTTGATCCTTATTCCCTCACTTCACAATTTGGCAGGATCAATTATTCCTATAATGACCGCTACCTGTTGCAGGCCAATATACGTCGCGATGGCTCTTCTGTATTTGCGCCCGGCAAACAGCAGGGTGTTTTCCCCTCCTTCTCTGCCGGATGGCGCGTTTCGCAAGAATCGTTTATGCAACAACTTAAAGCGGTCAGCAACCTGAAAATCAGGGCCAGCTGGGGGCAGCTCGGCAATGCCAATATACCTGCATATGCATGGATCAGCACTATTGATGTAACCAATGGCGCCGTATTTGGCAACCCGCAAACCAGGCAGCCAGCCTATTTTCCAACACAGATGGCGAACGAAAATATAAAATGGGAAACCACTACCACCACCGACCTCGGGCTGGAACTGGGTTTGTTCAACGAACGCCTCACTTTTGAAGGAGATATATACAATAAGAAAACAACCGACATGCTGCTGGATGCTACCATCCCGTTCACTGCAGGTTATACAGCCGGTCCCGTAGTCAATATCGGAGAAGTGCAAAACAAAGGATGGGAGATCCTGTTGCGCTACCAGGATAATATCGGGGACTTTAACTACAGTGGCTCTTTCAATCTTTCTCACAACAAAAATAAACTGGTGAACCTCGGCGGTGTGAAATCCTTATTAACAGGACCACTGAAATCAGATGTAGGCCTGCCCCTATATTCCTACTGGGGGTTTCAGACAGATGGTATCTGGCGGAACGCAGATGAAATCAATGCCAACCCGCATCGCAGCGGCGACCGGCCAGGCATGGTTCGTTTCGCTGATCTGAATAATGATAAGCAGATCACTGATGCTGATAAAACCGTTATCGGCAGTTATATGCCAAAGTATGTATATGGATTTAATGCCGCATTCAGCTGGCGCGGCATTGACGTTTCCATTTTGTTCCAGGGTGAAAAAGACAAGGACATGCTGGTCGAATCTGTATTTGGTGGAAATGGGGAAGGGGAGGACAATAACATCGACAGGTACTACTGGGATAACAGGGCTATACTTGATAAAGACGGCAATGTAATCAGCGGCACAACACCGGCTGCCGGGGCTGTAAAGGGCGATGCCATCTGGAGCAGTTACCTGGTGCAGGATGCATCCTACCTGCGTATTAAAAATCTGCAGATAGGGTATACACTCCCCAAAAGTTGGATGGCGCCATTAAAGATACAGTCACTCCGCGTTTATGCTAATGCCACGAACCTGGTTACCTGGACCAAATTCATTGGCTACGACCCCGAAATGAAACCGTCAGAACCCAATGGTATCAATGTGTATTCGAGGGGAGGCGTTGACGCATATCCCGTAGCAAAATCCATCACACTGGGCGCCCGTCTTATTTTCTAAATTTTTAACTACCTGTTATGAAAAAAATATTAAGTCGTTCCACATTGCTGCTGTGCTGTTTGATAGGGCTGATACCAACCGGTTGTAAGCGGGATTTTTTATCATCTTACCCAAAAAATAATCTTTCTGCGACCAATTATTATAAAACAGAAGATGATTTCACCAGCGCAGTAAACGGTATCTATGATGCGTTGCAGGCCGACAGGGAACTTAGTTTTTTCCCAATGGCAGATATTGCCACCCCCTTCGCCGGTTTTGGCGACAATCGTTTCGGACAATATGACAACGGTATCTTTGGCGTTACCGATGGCTGGGTAATGGCGCAAACATTCTGGGTGGCCTGGTACCGGGTGGTATTCCGTGCCAACCTGGTATTAGACCATATCGATAATAAGGAGGCGACACTTTCTGCCGCCGCACACGATCGCTTGAAAGGAGAAGCGTTATTCCTGCGCTCACTGGCCTATTTTTACCTTACCAATCTCTATGGTGATGTGCCGCTCATTACACGGGTATTAAAATATGAAGAACTGCTGACGCCCCGCAACAAAAAGGCCGATGTAGTGGCCGCTATCATCGCTGATCTCAAAACAGCAGAAACATTATTACCTTCTGTAACACAATACCGCAGTAAAAAAGCGCTGCTGGGAAGAGCCAGCAAAGGCGCCGCCAAATCCTTACTGGGAAAAGTATATGTATATGAAAAAAGATGGCCCGAAGCCGAAGCTAAATTAAATGAAGTGATCAATGTAGATAAAGACTACAGCCTGGAACCACAGTTCCTGGATCTTTTCTGGCCTTCTACCGAAAATGGCAAAGAATCTATCTTTGAAATTCAGTATGCCGGCGGCGTAAAAGAAGGTAATTCATATGTACGCTTTGCAGCACCCAATACCGCCTCGCTTATTTCCACCGCAGGCTTTGGCTATGTAACGCCTACAGAAGACTATACCAATCTTTTTGAAACCACCAATGGCTACCCGGTAGCCAGCACTTTTGTGAGCAGGGTGGCTGCGGGTAGTGCTTACCGTTATACATTTGCCTATCAGTCAGCAGATCCGGCCTTTGATCCATCCAAACCGTACAGCAACCGGGATCCGCGTCTGGCCTGGACTGTATGGTATGAAAACACCCCTTATATCAATGAGTTCCAGGCCCGCACCGGTCAGAGCGGTGTTAATTATCTGCAACAGTATGCCAATGAAAACGGGCATAACACGGTGAAATATATTATTGGCAAACTGGACCTCACCGCCGGTGATAGCCCCGGCAATATGATTCTCATCCGGTATGCCGATGTATTACTACTGTATGCAGAAACATTAATAGAGCTGAACAGAAACGCCGAAGCCGCTACTTATATCAATAGCGTACGCCAACGGCCAAGCGTTGCGATGCCCACTATACAAACACTGGAAACTGTACAAAACAGAACCATCATCACTGATCAGCAGGCCATGCGCAAATTTCTCCGGGAAGAGCGCTACCGCGAACTGGCATTTGAATGGGGACACCTGTACATGGATCAGGTCAGATGGGATGTATTTGCCGATGAAATTGTGAAATACTGGACCGCCAAAAAGTATGGCGGAAATAACCCGGCTCTCAACAGCTTTGATAAACGCCATTACCTGTGGCCTATTCCTGCTGAAGAAAGAAATAAGAACCCACAACTCACGCAAAACCCGGGATATTGAGCATATCGGTATCCGGTTAAAGCAAGGCCTGTTGAAATATTCAACAGGCCTTGCTGTTAATTATTATACCAGTCCTGCGGCCGCATGCACCGGATCTTTCAATTGCTGGTTAAACCAGTTCGGATACATGGGGGCCGGATGAGTGATACTATCCAGTAAATCTATTTCAGAAGCAGACAGTTCAATATCCGCTGCTTTGAGATTATCTTCCAGCTGATGCTGTTTGGAGGCGCCGAGAATTACGCTGGAAATAACCGGTTTGGTGAGCAACCATGCCAGCGAAATCTGTGCTACGGAGGCATTGTGTGCTGCGGCAATGTCCTTCATGTTGTCGATCAGGGTAAATCCTTTTTCTTTTTCAAAAGGAATAATATCAAAACCGGCGAGGCGATTACCGTCTTCCCTGAGGTTGTCGCGCGTGTATTTGCCACTCAGGAATCCGCCGGCCAGCGGGCCCCAAACGGTCATGCCAATGTTGGCATGTTGCATAAACGGTACGATGTCGTGTTCTACATCGCGGCTAACAAGGGTATAGTTCATTTGCCCGTTGCAGAAAGTCGCCCACCCGTTATTGCGCTGTAGCTGCCACGCCAGTGCAGATTTCCATACGGACCAGTTCGAGAAACCAACGTATCTCACCTTACCACTTTTAACCAGTGTATTCAGTGTTTCGAGGGTTTCTTCCAGTGGTGTTACGGGATCTTCCCGGTGAACAATATAGAGATCGATATAATCTGTGCCCAACCGTTTCAGGCTTTGATCGCAGGAATAGAGAATGTGACGGCGCGACAGGCCCGATTGTGTAATCGGGGCGCCATTGCGGAATCCTACTTTCGTGGCAATCACCACTTCATGGCGGCGGTCGGCCAGCAGTTTACCCAGCATTTCTTCCGATTGTCCGCCGGCATAGCCATCGGCGGTATCAAAGAAATTGATGCCGGCAGCCAGTGAAGTATCAACCATTTTTCGTGCATCATCCAGCGATACTTTGTATACGGAAGGAATGGAAGGATCGCTGCCAAAGGTCATGGCGCCAAACGACATTTTGGACACCACAAGCCCAGTATGTCCAAGGGTAGTGTATTTCATAATAATAACAAATTGAGTAGTGAATTTAAATATTACACTGCACAATTTTGCCTTCCGGTAGAAAAAAATCAGGTTAAGTTATTTTTCCGCGACAAACCCTTTCCTATGCCGATGAATATAAGCGAAACTACCACGAATAATACCGCAACGCCCACTGAGTTAATCAATGTTTGCGTCATCCCAATTTCCGATACACTGATAAACGGGTAGGGATAGAACCCCGAAAAAGAGCCACGGATCAGGATGTACAGGATGTAGCACAGCGGGTACAACAGCCACGCATATAAATTTTTCCACTGTAGTGTGGCCTTCGGAACAAAAATGCTCCAGTATAAAACAAACAATAATGGAATTACCAGGTGTAAAAGATTGTCCAATAATTTTTGAAGGCCCTCCGGCTGCCATAGAGAACGGAGTACCCCGTTATAAATGAGTCCCACAATACTGATGTAAACAGCAATGGCAGTAGCCGTTTGCGCGCGGGCCAAAAACTGCCCCGCGCGGGAACCCGGCGCCAGCCACAACACGGTGCTGTATATAGCTACCATCAGGTTAGTGAGTATCGTAAAATAACTAAAGTAACGGGTAATGCTTTCCACCAGCGTCACGAGGTGAGCGGATATTTGCAGGTAGAATTGTGCCGCCAGCGCGAACCATCCTAAAAGACTTAACAGGATAAGCAGGGCTTTCATTGATGGGGATTGTTGTATTACCATATTGCTGATTATATGTAAGTATACGGAATATTTGCTATGAGTCTCCTGTTTTTCACCACCCGTCATAGAAACAGATCCCGATGCAGAAATATGTATTATATTTCATGCTGCCATCGTGGAATGTTGTACGCCTATTTAAGATGAGTATTTAATACTGAATTAAAATATTCCATCCTATTTTTGCCGGCGTGCAGCCTACCGCTGCACGCTGACGTTTTAATACGAATACATGGAAATAACGGATCAAAAAATAATTACTGCTATTGAAGTTTTGTGGCAGGAGGCTGAAATATTACTGGAGAAAAATGACCTGGCCCGGTATGCGCAAAAGCTGGAAGAAGCCTGGGATCTGCTGCCCGAGCCTAAACAGCAATATGACGATAGTTTCGATCTTGCTTTTACTATTGCCGAAACATACCTGGAACTGAAAGATTTCCCTGCAATGCTCAGATGGGCTAAAACGCTCCAGTTATGTGATCCGGAACGGGATGATGATGGCGACCGGGAGTTTCTGCTGGGTATGGCATTTTTCGAAAACGATGCCATGACTGAAGCGGAACAATACCTCACTATTGCTATCCACAAGTCTGGTGGAAGGGTGTTTGAAGGTACTGATGAAAAATACCTCCATGTGTTCAAAGGGCTGACTACTGTAACCGGAGAAGAACTTCCCGAAGAAATTTATCAGCAAATCGAGTCTTTATCTGAAGCCGGTAATGTACTGGCAGAGGAAGAAAATTATGATGCCGCGCTTACGAAATTCAACGAAGCCCTGCAATTGCTCCCCGATCCCAAACATGAATGGGAGGCCAGCACCTGGCTGCATGCCAGCATTGGCGATATGCAATTCTTTAAAGGCGATTATGATGCCGCAAAGCATAGTTTCTATGATGCGTTAAACGGCCCGGATGCCGCCGCTATCGGCTTTGTACAGCTCCGTCTCGGAGAGTGTTTGTTTGAGTTGCAGGAAGAAGAGCGTTCCCTGGAACACCTGTTGCGCGCCTATATGCTGGAAGGTGCAGCGATTTTTACCGCAGAAGACAGTCGTTATTTTGACTTCCTGAAATCCCGCGTGGAATTATAAAAATCCTACTTAAAGAAATATGAAACCGATTATCCCATTTTGTTGTTTGTTGGCTTTGTGGGCCTGTAATGACGGCATCCCAAAAAATACGGTGACAGACTCCGTTCCCCTGAAAACTGATACAGCAGTGGCGCCGGCGTTACACCAGGATACGGCCAAAGCGCTTTATATCAGCGATCTCCGTAAAGGCGATACCCTGATACCTAAAAAGGTATATGCAGATACCCTGACGTTTATTAAATATAACGATGATGGCGACGACGCATTATTTGTTTGTGTAAAAGGCAAAGACACCATGGCCCTTATATTTAATATTGCTGATGCCCCTGCATTGAATAACGGCGACCTCGTGGCGTTACAATGGAAAATGGATATGTACACCCCGGCAGGTGATCCTGAGTTTCCCTATCCCTCGGAATATGTGGTTGATTATCGCCTGCTGCAACCCGGAAAGGTAACACAGCTAAAGAAAAACTACGCCTTGCTTAAATGTTCTTATACTGATAAAGACCTGTCGGACTGGGGGAAAGCGGCGATAGAAGAAGCCGTATGGTATTACATTGCAAATACAACTGATACGGCTATACGTAAAACAATTGATGTAGAACGCGCGGGCTTGCTATACAGGATAGAGCAAAATAACAGTGAGGGTAATTCTTCTGTTAACAATATCATATTTGCTACCGCAAACCAGCCGGTACTTAAGCGGATGTTGTTTGATGTAGAAAAACCTTATTCACTTTCTGAGCAATAAATTTTTTTCGGGAGAAGATAAATGCAGGCTGCTAAGGTATTCAGGTATGTTCTCCCGAAGTTTCCGCCCGCTCGGCAAATTCATTGATCAGCCTTAAATGGTCGCCAAGACAATAAACGGCATCAATTAAAGGGGCATATTTCAGGTTGAAATTTCTGAGCAGTAATTTGGTGGCGGCTCCTTTTTCAATGGGATTAAACACGCTGCCGGCTTCATCGAAAAGGAACCAGTCGGCCTGTGCTGCATTACAAACGGTGCAGTGATTAAACCAGTACTGCTGCGTAGTATTAGGGACTAAACCCAATTTGAAATGGGGGTAATGGTCTTTCAGAAACGCAGCCAGGTTCCCGGAAATAGCGGATATCTGCTGAAACAGGGTGAAGAAATCCTGTTCCATCCACACGGATTCATCCCGCTCGTTGATGTCTTTCTCATAAAAATAATTCCCTGCAATTGCGATAATGCGGTTCTCATGCTGGCATTTCAAGCAGGGCCTGTTGGCATGTACGATGGTGATTTCGTTGGGTAGAATGATCGCCGGATTCCTTTCGGGAATCCATTGGTCCACGTCCATTAGCCGGTCATACTGATTTTCCGGCAAAAACCAGGTTTGGGCGATGTGATCCCATTGGGCGCCCCTGGAAATAGCATGCTCTTTTTCCGCTATGGGAACATTCAGTTGTAATGACATAAAAGAAGGGTATGACTAAAGGACTCTCTTCCCTGAATTTAAGAAAAAAAAAGGGGATTCCGTGATTAGAGGTAAAGTCTTTAGAATTTCATAACCGAGAGACCTATATCTACTATGCTGAAGCATTTTTGTTTCTAAGCTTACGCCACCCGGTAAATGCGGGGATCAATAATAAAAGCAGCCACCAATACCAATAATGCCCTGTTGGCCGGAGTACAATGGCCCCGGTATTGCCCTGGAAATTTAACGCTGCCCAGTAATAGGGGAGTTTATGCAGATCGGTTACACCAGGGTCATTCAGCCAGTTCAGCTTGGCCTGCTGCAATGCCGCGGCTGCATTGTGTTGTTTCGACAGCTGTTGATAAAACTGCTGCATCAGCAATGGCGCCGTGGCATCATTTACATTCCAGGAGGCGGCTACTACGGCGGGTGTTCCGCCGGCCATAAATGCGTGTGCCATACTTTGTATCCCTTCTCCTGTAACCATACGCCCATCGCCGGTTTTGCAGGCGCTCAGCACCACCATCGCCGGATGTTGTGGTAGTCCGCCCAGCTCAAATAAATAAAATGGCGCATCATAAAGCATAATATGCGGCGCATCTATACTGTCTTTTTTCAGGAATGCGTGGGTGCTGATATGTACTATTGCTGATTGCATTAGCGCCTGTTTAAATATGCTGCTGCCGGCCTGTTCATTCACATACCAGTGGCCATCGCTGATGGCCGGCATGATCCCTTCTTTTTCTTTTTCCACTCCCTGCAGGTTGCTGAGCCCGGGTTGTTGCTGCGAAATAAAGAAACCGCTGAAACCGCCGGTATTGGCAGTTGTACGCATTTGCAGCCACCAGGTACGTAGCGAATAGGCATATGATACAGTGGCCTGCTTCACTACAAAAGGCCACTGCCCTATGGCAGATGCGTATGCTGGAGTGGTTACCAACGCCTCTACGGGTAAGGTACTCAATACCCCATCCGGCATAAGCAAATAGCGATACCCCGTTTGTAGAGGATGACGGGCAAATATTTGTGTATATAACTGGTAAGCGGCGTTGTAATATGCTTTGGGGTTGTTGATCATTGCCTGTGGCCCTGCTTCAAAATACTGTTGCTTAAAATTGATCACGGCATTCCGGTCTATTGGCGTACTGTCTGCATACCGGATGCCGTTCCTGTCCATTTCTATGCTGTACAAAGTATGATTCCCGGTAAAAAAGCTACGGATCAGTTGCCGGGGCGGTAACAACTGCAGCATGCTGTCGGCGGATAGCTGGCCGGTATCTGCACCGGATGTTGCATTGATTTTTTTTCGCAGTGTGGCCAGGTCCCAGGCTACGCGTTGTTCCCGCAGCTGTAGTACGCTATCGGCTTTGCCTGATTGTAATGCTTCCCGGCGGTAATACAATTGGGCCTGTTCAAGTAGCCGTATCCGTTTGTGTAAGCTGTCATTGCCGGCGTAATGGGTTTGTTGCTGCATCTCCTCCCAGAGCAACTGCGACTTACTATTTTCCATCAGTTGCAGGATCGCCTGCTGATGAAACGGCTGGTGGGTAGTTTGCCAGCAACGCCATGCGAGCGCAATAGCTGTTTCATAACGGTCACGGCTATCTGATATAGCCGCTTCCTTGGCCGACGCAGAGATATACTGATGCCTCAGTTCTCTTTCCGCATCAAAGCATAAACGATATAAGGAGAGCGCGGTAACCGGTTCCTGCAGCGATTGATAGGCAGTGCCGGCGGTAAAGAGGAGATCGAGCAGTGTATATTCTCCATAAATATCACGGGAGGTTATTCGTCGTATAGTCTTGCCAGGTAGTAATACGCTTGCGCAGCTATCGAGCCATGCCAGCGCTTTCTGTGGGTGTTGCATGGATAGCTGCAGTTTACCCATGCGTAAAAACAGGCGAGCCTGTTCTCTTTTACGAAGTGCTCTTTTGTTTTGTGGCATAGCGGCTGCACGCTGGTAATATTGGGCGGCCGTTGCCGGAGTAGCCAGGTAAATATCACCTGCCTGCTGATAGGCCATAAACAGCCAATGTGCGGCTTCCTGGTTGCTGGCTGGCTGTTGCCGGAGTATATGGATACTCTGTTGTATGCTCTCTTTGGCGGCTGTATATTGCTGCAGCTGCTGACAGGCATCGGCTTGTTCGGATAGCAGTAATCCATAAGTGGCGCTATGCTTATCTGCCAGCAGCATACCTTCCCGGCAGTATTGGAGCGACTGCTGCAGCTGGCCCATATTGGCGGCGGTATTGGCCAGGTTGCTGTAAGTGGCTGCCATAGCTTCCCGGTCGCCCAGTTCACGGGCAAATTCCAGCGCTATACGATGAATAAATAGGGCTTGTTCATAATCGCCGAGTCTTGTATAATTATTGCCCAGGGGTTTAAGCAGGTATTCCAGCACAAGGCTGGCATCCGTGACGGAGGCATGTTGCCGGCCCCATTCAAAAGCCTGTTGATAGGCATCGGTAGAAGAAATAATATCGCCGCTTTGCAACAGGGCATATCCCTGGTTGATGAGGAGATCCAGCCAGGCCTGTATTTCTTCGGTGCTGGCCGGCGCGCGCCATGCGCTGGTAGTGGCTTGTTTGAGCTGGGCCGCTTTGGCGGCCGGCGCAAGGCCCGGGTATTGAATTTGTGCATAGATCCAGGCTGTCAGCTGGTTGCTGTCCCGGTACTTTTTCCATGTGGTAGTGTCGGGCGCCTGCCAGGCGATAAAAAGCCATGCTGCTGCCAGTAAGGGCAGCATGCGTTTTACCAGGCCATGATATGATCTTGCTCCAGCCATTTTCAATAATGGCTGAAGGTAGGATTATTTACAGTTTGTAGGTAACGCCGATAGAAAAAGGGGCCTCCTATAGTTTGTAAATCGCATATACAAAAAAGCGATCCGGTGTATCGCCGGACAGTTGCCGGAGATAACGTAACCCGATCGCCGGCCCGCTTTTTATTTTACCGATCTGAAGGTCGGTAAACGGTGCAGCGTTCAAATGGGCAAACCATTGCGGATCATCTTTAACGGATGTACTCACCGTATTTACCACCACATTGGGCTGCTGTATATTGGAGAGGTATACTTTTGATTCTTTGGTAGTAGTGGTAGCAATATTGATCTGGGCCAGGGCGCCCACACCTATGCCTATCCAGTTGTTGATATTATAACGGAAATGGATGGGCACCAGTTGTAGCGACTGACGGCTGGTGGTGATCCGCTCATTTCTGCCGGCAATTAAATACACCTGGCCGTTTATGGTAGTATCGCGCTTATCGCGCACCGGTTTGGTTTCTGAAACTTCCTTCTCCAGTATGCCGGCATAGGCTTCCACCTGGAAATATGGCCGGTCGGGCGCAAAGGGAGCCAGTACGGCGCCGAGTTGCAAAGGCCCTTTGAGCGTATAGTCGCCCCTGTTAGGCGAAAACGTATAACCGGTAACGATACCAGGAGAGAAACCTTTGATAAACCTGGCGGTGGCCCGGTTGGTGTAAATAGGCTCGTTTTTATCAAATATAATGGCAGCGCGGCTGCTGAAAGGTATCTTTTTGGGCTTCTTCTTAAACAAAATAGAATAACGTACAAAACCTTTGGTAGAATCGGGATCGGTAACGCCTTCCTGTTGCAGGCCGGGCAGGTAAATGTTATTGAATACAAAATAAATACTGTCTTTGGTGCGTACCGTATCAATGCAACTTTGCCGCTGGTAAGCGGAGTCGCAGGCGATACAAACAGGGCTTACTTCTTTGAGTTGAACGGTTGCTGTGTTCAACTGCCTTGGCACGGCAATCCCGATGGCCACCCTTTTTGCAGGTCCGTGACCGGTATTCTGGAACTGAATTTTATAGGTCAGCTCTTTTTTCCTGCCCATGAAACGATAGTTGATACGGTGCTTCCTCAACTGAAACCTGTTAGGGTCATGCGAGTTCACTATCGCCATTTCCAGTTCATATACTTCCGGTGGCAGCAAGGTATTGTCAGGTACCAGCATGGCGGTCATGGTAACGGTGGCATTGGTATCCTGCACCATTTCGGGCAGGGTATGCATGTTTAAAAAAAGAAATTGCTCTGTTGTTTTATTTGCATTGCTATAGTGTAATACGGTATGGCTGCTGTAGGTGCTTTGCATGGTTTGCAGCAGCGCTTTGGCGGCGGTATTGGTGGTAATGGCCGGTGTAACAAAAGGGCCGCGGGCAATGGCCAGCTCAGGGCCTTGTTCAGGCATCTCCAGTTTTGTCAGCAGGCTTTGAAGGGAGCTGCTGTCTTCTCCATGGTAACTTCTTTTTTCTGTGAGGTCAAATGCGCTGTGGCCAAATTGTTTTTCATTATAAAATAATAACAGGGTACCGCTGCCGGCGTCGCCGGCCACATTACGATAGCCTATCAGGGCCATAAAATCTTCTCCCGGCTTAGGGTTGCGGTTGATCTTCATTTCAACATTACCGTTACCATGAAAAAAGTGAGATGCCCATGTACTGTTTTTCACAGGCTTGATGATCTTTACCGGCCTGGGTTTGGTGGGTGGCGCTTTGCCATCATCATAATTGTTGGTGGCGTATAGCCGTACCTGGTAGGTGCCGGTATCTTTGTAATGCAGTTCTGGTGTTTGATTGAAACTGAAGGTGCCATCGCCCAGCTCCCAGAAGTAGGTATAGAAGGAAGTAGGTGCACCGGCTATTTGTCGCAGGGGGCGCAGTTTTGCGGCCAGTTGTATACTGTCGTCTGTTCCCTGTACAATGATTTCCGCTGGAATGGTATCCTGCAGATCGGGGGGAGGAACCGGCGTTTGTGCCATGCATATATTACTAAAGAAAAGGAATGCTGTCAGAACAGGGATGGCGTGTTGCATATAACATAAATGTAAATAAATATTATATAAAATGAGCAATAAGTCAACCGGGTTGATTGACTTATTGCTATTCAGTTTTGGAGTAATTGTAAACGGATAACAGGCCGTTATTTCGAGTTCATACTGGTAATTAATGCAAGTAATGCGGCGGCATCTACTGGTTGCAGGTTAAAGCTAACGGTGGTATAGTTATCGCCCGCTGCAGGAGTCCCGATAGTGGTAGTTTTTTGTTCTGCATAAAACTGTCCGCCTACCGCACTGATAGCGAGGAAAGTACCTTCCAGGCCAACGGGGATTGAAGTCTGGTAGCTGTGGAAGCCTTCTTTACCGGCAGGAGGCGTCAGGATCACGTTATAGAATTTCACCAGGGTGTTAAAGTTTTTAGGTTTAAAAAACAGCATGCTGGGTTGCTCTCCGCCGTAACTGGCACTGGTTTCAGTATTAAAGTGATTGGTGAAATAGGCCATTACAGTCGTTTTTGGATTAGGCATGGCGGCCAGTCCGTCGCAATTGACCCACCTGATCAGGCTATCCAAACGGAAGTCCATAGTACCGTTGGCGGAGTTGAACAGTGCATAGCTGCTCTGTACCTGGTTCCATAGTACACCTTTTGAAATGGTTTGCTGGGTGGTAATGGTTACCGGCTGATTGATATAATTAAAGCCGTGTTGTGTGAAAGTGAGGGTGGTATCACCACTCCACATAGGTATTTCCTTCACGCCATTGATCACGTTGTCGCCTGGTTTGGCGGGTACCTGTACCTTTATGCCACCGCGTCCCGGATCATTGTTCGGTCGCAGGGAAAGGTCCTGTTTGTTCTGCGTGGCTCTTACAAAAAACTCTCCGAAGGACACCAGCAGCTGCCCGTTCGCTGTCATCGTAGGCTTGTCCGACAAGATCATATCGCTCACTTCTCTCATCTCCTTGATACTGATATCCACAGGTCCCGTTACAGGCGCTCCGGCGGCAGTCATAAAAATATTTGCGGGAACAGTAAACTTTGTGCCTTTGGTGGTGGTGATTACACCACCGGCAGCGGCATCTATACTAAAGTGTTCAAATTTAGGCGCTTTGCTACCCAGGAGTTCAGCCAGCATCTTTCCATCCAGGCCTTTTTCGGGCGCTACTTCCTCGCTGTTGTTTTTCCTGCAGGAAGAAATAATCATGGTGGCAGCTACTAAACAGGTCATCGTTTTTAAAGAGAGCGTTTTCATAACAATATGTTTTTGTTGAGTAATTTTTTGCTTGTTTGATAGTAGATCACCGGTACTTTTATTTTGTTACCCCCTTTTCCGGATTTTTTTTTAGAAAGATGTATTTTTAAGCATGGCATGTTCCTATTACCCAATGCAAATCAATCCCAGATGAGTACTCACCCCGATCAGCGATACCTTGATGGCCTGTTAAGGAATGATACCCGGCTGGTACAGGAAATTTATGAGCGCTTTGCCGGGAAAATCAAACACCACATCCTGCAGCATCAGGGCACGGAAGATGATGCAGCAGATATTTTCCAGGAGGCTATTATAGATGTATACAACCAGGCAAAGTACAAGCAACTGCAGCTTACCTGCCCTTTTGAACCTTTCTTTTTGCTGATCTGTAAACGGAAATGGCTGAACGAAATAAAAAAAAGAGGCCGTCAGCCGGTAACAAAAAGACTGGATGATGTATATGAAGTAGGGGAAGATGTATTTGCCGCCGCTGAGCAGGTATTAAAAGAAGAAGCGCAGGCAGGTATGTTTCTCGCGCAGTTTGAAAGACTGGGAGAGAAGTGCCGGGAAATACTGCGGCTGTCGCTTACCGGCGAGGCCCAGGAAAAAATTGCGGTGGCATTGGGTGTTACTTATGGCTATCTCCGTAAAAAGAAATCGGAATGCATGGCTACGTTGTTATCATATATTCAGGCTCAGAAAATTTAATGTATGGCTGCTTATAATCATGAAGATATTATCCGTTACGAGGATGGAGATATGCTACCGGAAGAACGGCAGCTGTTTGAAGCCGCATTGCAAAACGATGCTGCACTGGCCGCCGCGCTGGCACAATATCGTGAGGTAACCGCCACACTGTCGGCTCGCTTATCTCCGGATCATCAGCAGGATGCATTAAAAGAAACGCTGCAACATCATCGGGCCATACATTTCGGCTCCAAAGGGAAAGTGGTGTCTTTCAAAAGATACTTCACCGCTATCGGGGCTGTAGCAGCGATACTGGCGGGAATATTGTTGTTCCGCTTTTATTCGCATGATACCGATTATATGGGAACATATGGCAATATTGAAATGCAGGTAGCCGCAGAGCGGGGAAATAATGCGGACACGTTGTTACAGTCTGCCGCCCTTTATTTTAACGAGAAGGCATACACGAAAGTGATTCCTTTGCTGGATACTTATCTCAAAACCGACAGCAGCAGCCAGATGGCACTTTACTACAGGGGCGTGGCCGCCACACATAGCGGCACCGTAGAGGCGGGGCTGGCAGACCTGAAGAAAGTATATGCAGGCGAATCTGTATTTAAGTATGATGCGGCATTTTATATTGCCTTGTATTATGCACAGCAGCGAAACAAAAAAGAAGCCTTGTCGTGGCTAAAGCTGATTCCTGCTGATGCCGCGGCAGCAGCCAAAGCCGCTGCCCTCGAAAAAGACCTCAGATAAGTTAATATTTATCGTCATTAATTTCCAGCCAGTAGCCGTCCGGATCACGGAGATAAACCTGTTGCACACCGTCCACTCTTTTAGTGACTGCCCCTGGTTTACCCGGCCAGTCTTCAAACGAAACATTATGTGTTCGCAGCACTTCGAGAAAGTCTTTCATGGAGGGAACACTAAAACACAGATGGGTGTTTTTATCGTGCGTAGTTGCCCGGGCGGCGCCGGAAATAACATGCACCTGGCTATGTGCTCCTACTCTGAACCAGCTGTGCCTGCCGTCTTTGAAAGGTTCATCCATAGGTTCCAATCCTATAATATCACGGTAAAAAGCGGTGCTGTGCTCAAGATCCACCACATACAACGCCATGTGGTTCAGTGATGGATACTTTTTCGTTTGTCCATTCATGTTGATAGAAATGCCGGTAAGCGCCAGGAGAAGAAGGCCGCCTGATAATAAAAAGTTTTTCATACAACAAGATAGTTAGCGGGATTGACAAGTGCAAGTTTTGTCTTACCTGGGATTAGACTGATTTTGTCTTACCCAGGATTAACAGTGATTATGATGATTTTCAGGATTTATTTCAGGATTTATTTATAATGATTTAAAAAGATTAGCGGGAATAAATGCGAATATTATACTCGCTTTTATTCCCGCTAATCTTTTTAAATCATTATAAATAAATCCTGAAAATCATCATAATCACTGTTAATCCTGGGCAAGACTAATTCGCAGCTTTGAACGCTACTGATTCAATAATCACATCCAGTTTCTTCAGCGCCGCCATATCGGAGCGGATAGTTTTATCGCCGGTTACCTGGTCGTATTGCTTGGGATCGCCGGTATTATTGGCTTTCAGTACGATGATCACATTTTTACCTTCGAGCGCGCCACCATTCCAACTGGATACCCTGCCGCCATCGGTCCATTCAAAGCCATTGATTTTGAAAGGGCGGCCGTTTACCTTGATGAGTTTGTCCAGTGGATCGCCGGCTTTGATGCCGTAGGGCGACTTCCATTTGGAAGGATAATGGGAAAATGTGAGAATATTTCCGTTTTCGCCGTCAAATTGTACTTCCAGTTCGTTGTCGGTATCGGGATATATCACATAAGCTTCTCCGTCTTTATCACCTGCCAGGTTCACCGCATCGTGTTGGGTAACATTGCTGGCGCCGTACATTTCCACAAGTTGTTCAGGAGTTCGTACCTGGAACAGGGGGCGAACTTCCCAGTTGCGGGTATCAGCTGCGGGGGCGGTATTGGCCGCCGCTGTGGTGGCTCCTTCCGTAGTGGCGGCGCTGTTGCTTTCGGATGTTGCGCTATTGGTGGCTGCCGGTGCGGTGGCAGCGGCCTGGTTAGCGGCGGCTACTTCTGCGATGGTAGCAGGCGGCTTTTTGCCGGTCACAGGACCCGTATAAGTGGTCAGGAAGTCTTTTTTATCGTCCAGGAGCGATTTGGTGTCTCCCTTAAATTTATTGGCGGTATAGGTAGCAATCGGGAATACGCTGTTGGTTTGCAGCTCCAGGCTACGCAGATTGGTGATAAAACGTTGCCGGTTACAATCGCTGTACTGGTACAGGTATTTTAAAGCAGCGTCCAGGGCTACCGGGTCTTTCTTCAGGTCAAAAACGGTAGAATCGATATCCAGACCGGCATTGCCGCTGCGGGTCAGTTGTTCTGCAATGTAGCCGGTAATGGAGTCATGGGGCAATTGGTAGTGCGCTGCTACCCGTGCGGAAAAATCGTCGATGATCGCCTGACTGAGCTTCGTTTGTGCGTTCAGGAGTACCGGAACGAAGAGAGCAACCAATATGAAAAGCCTTTTCATGTGAGCGGTATTGATAATCTTAAAAACTAACAACATTAACTGGTTTGAGATCACTAATTTATGTAATCTTTATCAACACGATGACTATTACTGCCAGTTGAGGCGGTAAATAGTAAAACGTACGGATACTGAAATATAGTATTTTTAAAGGCAGGCCGTGGCAAAGAAATGAATTTATGGTTGAGGTGGCAGCGTGTCGCGGGTTTTGATAAATGCCTCGTATTGGTTTTTTATCTCCAGGTAAAGATCATAGTCGGCAGCATTTTTTAGGAACAGGTAATCGGGGGTATAGTACCGCATGAAAAGTTGAAGACTGTCGCCCTCCAGCTTAGTTACCCTGTTTACCAGGGAAGGGGTGTAAACACTACTCACAAACATTTCCTGCTCTTTGTTGAGCAACATGTTCCTGAATGCTATTTTCTTTTTATTTTTTTTATACTGGGTAACCTTATACAGGTTGTTGATATTTACGGCCATCCCGGTATATACTTCATACCATTTGGGACGTCTGAAAGTAAGCTCCCTGGCGTATTCTTCCCGGAAGGCCAGGGAATCCCTGAAGAAATTATACTGGATTATATGAACAGTTTTCAGTTGCACCGGCGGTTTAACAGCCGTATCTGAAGCTTTATTTTGCGCAAAGCTGCGGGTAGCGGTAAGGCTTAACAGGAATAAGCATATCCTTGATGCGGGCTTCATAAAGGGCTTAAAATACTTTTTTCTGTTTAAATGAAAAGTTAAATAAACATATCTTAGGGGCAGAATGTATCCCAATGAAGTATCATCCATATTTTTTGAAAAGTGTTTTACTGGCATTGTTGTTAACAGTTGTTATTTCATGTGACCAGGAGAAAAAGAAAAAATTTACAGTAGCAGATGTTCCGGACCCCAAACAAACGGGGGGAGGATACGTCAGTAATCCCGACCACCTTATCTCCGATCAGGCCGTCAGTGAGCTGAATGAAAAACTGTCGGTGCTGGACAATGCAGGCAAGGTGCAGGTCGCCGTGGTGGTGATACGCAGTATCGGGGAAAATGAAACCCGTGATTTTGCCCATAAGCTGTTTAACTACTGGAAAATAGGAGATAAGGAGAAGAATAACGGGCTATTGATACTGATGGTAGAAGATGCCCGCAAGCTGGAATTTGAAACCGGCTATGGCATCGAGGCAGATATGCCTGATATTATCTGTTATCGTATCCAGCAGGAATATATGATTCCCCGTATAAAGGAACACAACTACGATGCTGCGTTTACAGACGGTGTATTGTCTGTGGCCTCCCTGTTTAATAATGGCAATTATGCATATGATATGTTGCCGGATGTACCTGCGCCGGATCATTCCCTGCTGTCTGATAACAATGCGGTTGACCCCGGGGCGGTGGAGCTGCCGCCGGTAACGGTGGCTGCCGACAGCGCTGTGGCGGAAGCGGATAACAGCGTAGCATACGCCCAACCGCAACAATTTGCTGATACGCCTACCAACAACAATTCATCCACTTACGTTGGCGACGTTTCGTTTTTCGGCATCATTTTCTGGCTGTTTGTTTCCGCGATAATGATGCGGATTTTCTTTGGTAAAAAAAATAAGGAGGACACAGGCGAAAATGCTTATCCCGTAAAGATTTCCGGGTATGCAAATGAATTTTTCCGGCCCGGTTGGGTAGGGTTGCTGTTATTACATGCGGGTGCTTTTGCCTGTATTTATTATATCGCGTTCCAGCGACATACGGACATAGGGCTTGTAAAAATGTTTGTGTTGTATTACCTGGTATGGGTGGTGTTTATTCACGTAGCGGTATTGATCATTATGGCGCGTTCGGCTGCATTGCTACGCGGAAAAGACCGGCACGAAAAATGGCTGCAGCTTGAAGTAGTGCGGCGCGATTTCAGCCGCGCCGGGTATGTGTTCCCGGCGCCTTACCTGTGGCTTTACCTGGGCTGGTTAAAGAACCGGCTCAATCATCTCCGGAACGACCCGTATGATTGTCATCATTGCCTCAAACCTATGCACAAGCTCAGTGAAAAGGCTGATGATAAATTCCTGGATGAAAAGCAGGTCATAGAGGAGGAGTTAGCATCGGTAGACTATGATGTATGGGGCTGTGATACATGTGACAGTAAAACGATTCTGAACTATACCAATATGCGCAGTTCGTTGGCGCAATGCCCCTCCTGTGCACATATGACTTACAAAAATAATGGCATGGTGACTAAAAAGCCGGCTACCTATGCTTCCGAAGGCTGGGGTGTTACTAAATATGTATGCGCGGCTTGCGGATTTAAACACGAGTACCGGTATACCATTGCTAAACTGGTGGCATCATCTTCCTCTTCGTCCTCTTCTTCAGGCAGTTCCTACTCAAGTTCCTCTTCGTCCTCATCTTCCAGCTGGGGTGGCGGTTCTTCGGGAGGAGGAGGGGCCAGCAGCAGTTGGTAATCATTTGAAAGATGGTAACAGACAGCATCGCAGCCATAAAAAAGAGCCGGTTATTTAACCGGCTCCCTGTTCATCTGAATAACTATTTTTCTTAATTATCGGCATTCATTTTACCTACTACTTTATACCCTGCAACTGAATTATCGCTGTTTAAAACAGTTTGATAATACATGCCGTCCGGTGATAAAAAGTATTGCTGACCGTTGATATTTACGGTGCGGCAATTATCCGGCAATTGTGAAATGATATTGTCGTTGCTGTTACCCGGGTCGTTATCGGGGACATTTGAATTTCCATTTCCCTGATCTTCCGTAACTGTCACTGTTTTGTCGCCTATTTTACCATTTTTTCCTACTACAACATAACGTCTGCCGTTATCTGTCATTGTTTCCTGGTAATAGGTGCCGTTCAATTCGTAGTAGGTGTTTCCATCCACCGTAATCTCCTGTGCGCCATCCGGTAAATCCGGCACCGCCGCTCCTACAGGTGCTTCTACTACTTTGTAGCCCCTGGTGTCGCCGGTAGATTCATAGTAGGCGCCGCCATAGTAGTACATCGGACCAAAGGCCGCTCCCAGTGAATAATAGCCGAAAGGCAGGGTGGAAACATATATACCCAAACGGGGATAGAATGGGTGGTAGTATGGTCTGTAGTAAGGCCTGTAATAAGGGCGATAATATACGCGGCCGCTTGGGCGGTAACCATAACCGTGATAGTAGCCCCTGTTCACCGGCGCTGTCATCCTTGGAGATGATATGCGTGGGGCCGAGTATACTCTTCCGCTTCCGCCGAAGTGACCTCCGCCACCACGACCACCGCCTGAATGAACCCGTTGTGCGTATGCACTGCTTACTGTAAATGTGCCCAGGAGGCCAATCAGCACAAACAGTATATGAAATCTGTTTTTCATTTCTTTAACATTAAGTGGTAATCGTCTCATCAATTCCGCTATTGCTCAATTACTTATTAGACGGTAAAGGGAGACGGAAGTTTAACTGAACAGCCGTTATATGCAAAAATACGGCCGTTTTAAAGGGGCGGTACCACCGGTATGCAGCATGCGCCACAACATATGTTTATGCCCATGTCCGACGTCTGTTAATCCGGCCATACATCATTTTTTTTGAATTCACATATTCATTTTTATTCAGTGTTTATTTAGTCCGTTCATTCTCATTCATTACGATTCCTACAGCAAAACATGTTTTTCCAACATAGCCGCTTCCTATCTTTGCATTATAACGATCAACAATCATTGATTTGTTACACCGAAATCTGTTTTTAGTCTGTCCGCAACCCTTCCTGATAACCTTTTCGTAACAGCCTGCCTGGTTACGATATGCAGAGGTTTACCAATCATTTTTTACATAGGGAAATAAATAAAAACCCGCTATTGATATTTTACTGATGACTCAAACTAACACAACGGGAGTTTTCCCAGTCATTAAAACGACTAACTGTTCGCTTGTAGTATTTATTGTTGACATTGAAATTTAACCCACATGCAATCCTTTTTATTCAACCGGAAGTTTCAGACCTGTACGTTCATGGGACATTATCATTATCAGCTTTTCCTTTTTGTACTGAATTAAGGGATATCATGTTCCCGTAATAGCTGCCCGCGCTTTATGCTGTTGTGAACCACACGTTGCTATCCGGCGAAATGCCTTCTGTAAAGGTATTTACCGGCAGCAGATCTGGTGTGCCAGCCATTAGTGAGCCCCGGCAAAGGGATCACCATGCCATCGGGAATAGGAAATTTGGAGTGCGTTCATTGTTTGTTACCTAATAAGCAGATAACCCTTAACGGCTATTCACTAATGGGGTGATAGTACACACAGATAAAATGGACTGTTTTTCCAGGCGGTCCGGTTCTTCTTGACAATTGAGATGAATTATTAGTTGAAGTCTTTGCGACACTGGCACAACGGGACCACTTATTCAGGTAGTCCCCCCTCTTTACGGTAACCAGCAGAAGGCGGGGACAAACAGGAAAACGATAAACCAGGAAAATATTACAACAGGAAATTGGAGTGCAACATACACGATGGAAGCTTTATGCCCTGGACCGTTTTTCTAAGCGGTCCCCACTATCGGCATCATCAATATGCAGGTGTAAAACAGGCATATTGTTCATATATAAAAAGTAGTAAACGCCATATGTTAACCTCTCAGTGTAAATAAAATCATATCATTTATACTGCGATTGATTCGGAATCCAGGGACTGCTTGTTCAGGCGGTCCCCTTACCAGGAAATCCGGCTGTAACAACAGCCTCTAAATAAATAAAACGGTTTTTCATAGGTGCATTTGATTTGGGAATGGAAGGGACCATCTTTCCAGGTGGTCCTTATCTAAACCAGACCAGCTGCCCGGCAAATGAAATATACGATGGATCGGACATACTAAAAACGGGGGGCTGTTTTTCCAGACGGCCCCATTACCTGACTAACCTGGTAATAGCACGGCTGCGCTGTTACTGCAACATAGCTCATTTTTGAGGTGGACGTAAATTGATATAGGGGGCTGTTTATCAAAACAGCCCGATATTTAAACCGGACGGATAGGAGAAATGAAAGATTGGCTATAACTTCGTTATGCCCGCTTTTGCGGAAAGCCATTGATCACATAACGATGCAAACCCGGATCTCATGCAATACCGTCTCCTTGGAAAATCAACACTCTCCGTCAGCGAAATAGGATTTGGCTGCATGTCGCTTGGTAATAACGATGCAGACAACGCCAGGCTTATTCATCATGCATTGGATGAAGGCATTAATTTTTTTGATACTGCTGATCTGTATGAACACGGACGGAATGAAATTACTGTTGGCAAAGCATTGAAGGAACGAAGGGCCGATGTGGTGATAGCCACTAAAGTAGGCAACCAGTGGAAAGCAGATGGAAGCGGCTGGGACTGGAATCCGGGTAAAGCCTACATTATCGCGGCTGTCGAAGAAAGCCTGAAGCGACTGCAAACAGATTATATAGATCTTTATCAACTTCATGGCGGCACCATAGAAGATAAGATAGATGATACCATCGCTGCTTTTGAAACCCTCCAGCAACAAGGGAAGATCAGGTACTACGGCATTTCCTCGATCCGGCCTAATGTGATAAGGGAATATGTGAAACGGTCGCATATCGTGAGCGTGATGATGCAATACAGTTTGCTGGACCGCCGCCCGGAGGAAACCTGCTTTCCCCTGCTGGCTCAAAACCAGGTAGGCGTGCTGGCCCGGGGAAGCGTGGCCAAAGGATTGTTGCTGGGAAAACCCGCCGTACCTTATTTAAACTACGCTGCCGGTGAAGTAGCCGCTGCAGCGGCTGCCATCAGTAAAATCAGCGGACGGGAACGCGATGTTGCGCAAACCGCGCTGCGCTTTGTATTGCAGCAACCGGCAGTTAGCAGCGCTATAGTGGGCATACGCACAGGCGCACAATTGGAAGATGCGCTCCGGGTTGCGCACACACCGGTATTGCAGGAAGATGAAATGACGCAACTAAAACAAGCCATTGTTATAAATAAATACGATCAGCATCGCTGAGCAGCAATAATTATCCGGGAAACGCAGACCGGCAATTTTCTCTGCTCCCTGTTTACAGCGTGCTGCATTATTATTGTACCGCGTTTAAAGCTCCATGTATGCAGAAATTAAAAGTGGGCATGTTACTCTTCCCGGAGTTAACCATCCTCGATTTTACGGGTCCCTACGATGTATTTATCAAGGCTCCCTGTTTTGAAGTAGTCTCTATTGGGGTGACGAGAGGGCCGGTGCGGGCGGAAGGCGGCCTCACCTTACAACCGGACATCACAATAGATGAATGCCCACAGCTGGATATTGTATTTGTACCGGGTGGCCGCGGCATCAATGCGCTGCTTACCAATGAGCCTTTGCTGCAGTTTTTACGGGAGCAGGGCGAAAAAGCGAAATACATTACATCGGTATGTACCGGTGCGCTGGTACTGGCTGCGGCAGGACTACTGAATGGTTACAAAGCCACCACCCACTGGCGTTCGCTGGAACTGCTCCGTATGTTTGGTGTGGAAACGCTGGAAGAAAGAGTGGTACGTGACAGGAACCGCCTTACCGGTGGCGGTGTTACCGCGGGAATCGATTTTGGATTGGTTTTAACTGCATTGATAGGAGGTGAAGAAATGGCCAAAGTGATCCAGCTGCAACTGGAATATAACCCGGCGCCTCCCTTTGCAGCAGGCTCTCCGCATACCGCCGGTTTGCCGGTATTACAAAAGGCAAAAGAAATTACACAGCCAACGCTGGAAACCAGGAAAAAAATTATCCGGCAACTACTGCAGGATCGGGCTTCCTCGTCGATAGGGCTGACCTGATAGCCCTTGCTTCGCGTAAACTGATCATCCTGTCTTGTTCCGGATCCCAGACTTTCAGCCGGAAACAGGCACGGACATCCCGGAAGCCAAGGGTGGTTATTTTGGCGTTTTGCAAGGCAGGAATGTTTTGCATTACTTCCGGTAAACGATAAAATGGGATACGTGCATTCAGGTGATGGATATGATGATAACCGATATTGCCGGTAAACCATTTCATAACAGGACTCATTACCATATAGCTGGATGATAATAATGCTGCTTTATCATAGCACCACTCCTGGTTTACATTGAAGGTAACACCCGGGAAATTATGTTGCGCGTAAAAGAGATAGGCGCCCAATCCGCAGGCGATAGTAAATGGAATGACGATAAACAGCAACCAGCTTTCCCATCCGAGGAAATAACCTACTGCAACGCTGCCACCCAGGTGTATGATCAGGGCTGCCAGAGAATCAATATGCTTACGCGGGCTGCTTACAAACGATTGTACACACATCCCGATCATAAACATCGACAAATAGCCTGCAGCAATCGTCACCGGATGGCGGCTGAAAAGGTAACTGCGTCTTTCCGCCGGCGTGATGGATTCAAATTTTTTGCGGGTAATGATGGGGTAGGAGCCTATACTGGCGCTGAAAAGCTTCGAATTATGTTTATGATGATAATCATGTGAACGTTTCCAGATACTGGACGGGGCCAATACATAAATGCCGAATAATACCATGATCGCTTCGGCCAGTTTCGATTTATGCAGGATGGCGTGATGCTGATGGTCGTGATATATTACAAACATTCTCACTATCAGCAACCCGGAAAGGATGCTGGCAAATATTTTTAATAGGAGGTAAGGTAATACCAGTGTGCCTGTCAGTGATAAAGCCAACAGTAATAGAGTCGATAATGTAACAAGCCAGCTCTTGGCTCTCTCTTCGCGCGCATATGGCTTGGTAGCCAGGATGAGTTCTTTTCCTTCCAGCATATCGTTGTAGGTAATCTTGTCCAGTATTGTTTGATGTATGTTAAACAACGGCGGGCCGTTTATGTTTCCACCGTTTATGTGACCATAGCCAGGTAGCCGGCTGAGACACGATATCTTCTTCCAGTTTACGGGTATGCGCTGCCGTGATGGCGCCATCCTTTTCCTGGGCAGGCGTCGCTGTCAGCAGTTCTGCCGTTACCGTATAATACCCTCTTCTTTCACGCTGCACAGTTACATATACGACCGGGTAGTTCATTTTCTGCGCTATTTTTTCAGTACCCTTGAATACAGGAGTATCCTGGTGCAGAAAATTAAGCCATTGGGCCGTTTTAGGCTGTGGAGCCTGATCCGCAATAAAAGCGGTGGCATTTATTTCATCGCGGTTTTGTACCATATCACGGAAAGTATCCTGCATGGCAATCAGCCTGGTGCCGAAACGGGTGCGCATGCGATACATCAGGCCGTTGAAATGTTTGTTGGCCAACGGATGATAAATAACATACAACTGTTGGCGGCATAAGATACTGAAGGTATTGCCGGCCCATTCCCAGTTGCCTTTGTGCCCCATCACCAATACAACACTCTTTTTTTCTGCTTCCAGCTTGTTAAACAGCTCCACCGTAGCAGGCGTAAAAGCGCAATGCTTTACCATGGCCGTTTTACTGATGGTCAGCGTTTTAAACGTTTCCAGGAAGAGGTCGCATAAGTAATGATAAAAATCCTTACAGATACGGTTGATTTCTGCCTCACTCTTCTCCGGAAAAGAATTACGTAAGTTCTGGAGCACTACTTTTTTACGGTAGCCCATCACATAATATAGCAGCACATACACTGCATCAGACACCAGGTAAAGTACACGGAATGGCAGTAGCGACAACGCGTAGATCAGTGGTAACAGTAAGTAGTAGGCGATTGCAGACAATGTGGCACAGGTTTTTGATACTTCGAAAAGTATTATTGAAAACGTAAATATATGGCTTAAAGAACACTTTTCATAGTATCCGTGAAAAAAACGAGTCTTCAGTTCATTTAGTATCTTTATCAAGTAGTCTTGTGTAAACTTTAACAGATACAAATGAAGACCATATCTTCTTTCATAAAGTACGGCTGCCTGCTGGCAGTGCTTTGCAGCGGCATGTATTGCGCGCGCAACCCTTACGCCGGTACTAACAAGTTGTACAGGCATCAGGCCAAATCCTATGCGAAAACACTGCGGCAGCAACCCGGGGAATTGCCCGGCGCCAATGGCGCCACCGCTCCTTCGTGGGTGGGTACGGTCAATTTCAATATGCGCAAACCCAGCCTGGTAATTATTCATCATACCGCTCAGAATTCATGTGAACAAACACTGAACACGTTTACCATGGAAAGAACCCAGGTAAGCGCGCATTATGTCATATGCCGTAACGGCGCCATCCATCATATGCTGAACGACTATCTCCGCGCCTGGCATGGAGGTATTGCCAAATGGGGCAACCTCACGGATATCAATTCCTCATCTATCGGTATAGAGCTGGACAATAACGGGAAAGAACCTTTCGATTCCTCCCAGATCAGCAGCCTGCTCGTATTGCTCGATACCCTGCAGCACCGCTACAATATCCCCGCTGCCAACTTTGTTGGCCATGGCGATATTGCTCCTGGCAGGAAAGTAGATCCCAGCGCTTTCTTCCCCTGGCACCAACTCGCCGAAAAAGGATTTGGTCTCTGGTACAAAGACACCAGCGCCACCGTTGTTCCCGAATCGTTTAATACTATCCTCGCACTTCGTATCATCGGATACGATGTAAAGGATTCTACAGCCGCTATTATGGCCTTTAAGCGCCACTTTATGCCGGCCGACAGCCTTCCCGGTCTTAGCGACGCCGGAAAGAAGATCCTCCTCAACCTGGAGCAGCAATATCAATGATCTGAAGGAAGACACCCCAGTCTTCATTTACCCCTACGTGTTCACAGAGTTTATTTTGTGAAATGAGATAAATATGTTATTTTAATAATGAGTTAGAACGATAAACCAAAATCAAGAGATCATCTTCCCGGACTTGTTATATACCTGTTTCTCCATGTTATCTTAATCTATACTTGTTATGAAGCTTACACACCAATTCCCGTTACTGCTGCTCGCAGCCGGCGCACTCCTGTTATGCCTGTCCCGGCAGCACGCTACCGCCCGGCAACCTGTCAGCCACCTCTTCCAGGATACCTCCTGCCTCGTAAAAACTGAGGTGAGCTACGACTTCGCGGAAAATATGCATAAGAAAGTAAATGATGTCATCGAAGATAAACTCGCGGGTGGCATTGAAGAAGGAGGCAAAATTACCTGGGAAAATTCTCCCGATGCACCGGAGTATTACCAGGTAATACTGCGTAAAACCAAAGTGTCTATTAAGTATAAAGGTACTGTTTGCCAGGACCGGCAGATATGGCAAAATATTGAAGACTGTAAAAAAGAACTGAAGAAACTGCTCAATATTCAGACTGCAGCAGCAAAATAACCCAGCCGCGCCCCTTCACAACATACTTACCGGGAGATGTGATGCTCCCGGTACTTGTCTCATCTGCCGCCTGATTATCTAATGCCCATTTAGTCTATAAATTTTGTAGATTAATATTTGTGTATTACTTTTGCCCCCGATATCACGATAATCATACGCCAGGAAACTATGTGCCAAAATCAGAACGGGTGTAACGGGATAACCATTCTCCGCAAAGATCTGAGCCTACTAACAAATTAAGTACTAAGCATGAATTATGTAAAAAGGCTGTTATGCCTGCTGCCAGGTTTATTGTGGCTGCAGCAGAGTATTGCCCAGGAAATCAGGATAAACGGGGTAATTACCTCCCGTTCAGATGCACAGCGCATACCCGGCGCCATTATACAGGTAAAGGGAACCGCACATGGTACCCAATCCGATGCAGACGGAAAATATTCGATCAGCGCACAGGTAAACGATACCTTGCGATTCTCTTCTCTCGGCTTCCAGACTGCCTTCGCGGTAGTAAGCAGCAACCGGGTAATCAATATCGCCCTTGAAAACAGTAACCAGAAACTGGAAGAAGTAGTGGTTACCGCACTTGGTATTTCCCGCGAAAAAAAATCACTGGGCTATGCGGTACAGGAACTGAAATCAAAAGACATTTCTGAAGCCAAAGAAACAAACCTGGTAAACGCATTATCCGGTAAAATAGCCGGTGTACAGGTCACCAACAGCCAGGGGAACCTCGGTTCCTCCCGTATTGTGATCCGTGGCGAAACCTCTATTGCCGGTAACAACCAGCCGTTGTTCGTACTGGATGGCGTACCGGTCGACAACAGCCAACTTGGTATCGGTACCGGCCGCGATTTTGCCAATGCCATCTCCGATATCAACCCGGACGATATCGCTTCCATTAGCGTACTGAAAGGCCCGAATGCAGCTGCATTGTATGGCTCACGCGCATCCAGCGGGGTTATTGTCATCAAAACAAAAACCGGCAAAGATACCAAAGGAGGTATGGGCATTACCGTTAACTCCGGCGCCACTTTCGATAAAGTACTGATCCTGCCTGATTTCCAGAACTCATATGGACAAGGTACCGGCGGTCAGTTCTCCTACAAAGACGGTAAAGGCGGTGGCATCAACGATGGTGTTGATGAAAGCTGGGGTCCGAAAATGGATGGCCGGCTAATCCCGCAATTCTTCTCTAATGGTGAAGCAGTGCCATTTGTTGCACATCCTGATAATGTGAAAGACTTTTACGTAACCGGCTATACGTTGAATAATGGCCTGTCTGTAGGCGGCACCAACGAAAAGCTGGATTACCGCTTTTCTTATAACAACACCAAACAACAAGGTATTTTACCGAATACCGGTATCACCAGGAATACATTTACTGCCAGCAATACATTCCGCATCACGCCTAAACTTACGCTCAGCACCTATGCCGATTATGTGCGCAGTGCAGCGGATAACCTGCCCGGAGTAGATGGCCGCCGCGGTAACAGTGTTACATTGCAGTTCATCTGGTTTGGCCGTCAGGTAGATGTAAACAGGTTGAAAAATTATAGGAATGCGGATGGTACAGACTTTAACTGGAACCATAGCTACTATAGTAATCCCTACTGGATTCAGAACGAAAATACGGTTGGCATGTTGCGTAACCGTTTCCTGGGTAACGCCCGCCTGTCGTACCAGGTGCTCGACTGGCTCACTGCAAACCTGCGCATCGGAACCGACTACTACCAGGACAGGCGCAAATATAAAATTGCTTACTACACCAACGGAACGCCATTCGGCTCTTATACAGAGGACGCTTATGCGGTAAATGAAACCAACAGCGAATTAACACTGAATGCGAAAAAGAAAATAGGCAGTGATTTTGATTTTGATGTATTGGCAGGCGCCAACCTTCGCAGCAACCAGTTTGAACAAAACTATCAGCAGGCGCCCAAGCTGGCAGTGAAAGATGTGTATACGCTGAACAACTCACGCGATCCGTTGATTTCTACCAGTCTTTTGACAAAACAAAAGGTATACAGTGGTTTCGCAGCAGCACAGGTAGGTTTCCGCAACTATGCGTTTGTAAACTTAACCGCGCGAAACGACTGGTCTTCCACATTGCCTTCAGGTAGCAACTCTTATTTCTACCCTTCTGCCAACGCCAGCGTGGTATTGTCTGAAGCGTTTCATATCCAGAGCAAAACGCTCACGCTGCTGAAAATACGCGGTGGCTGGGCCCAGGTAGGAAAGGATACCGACCCTTACCAGGAAATTAACACCTATCCGTTTAATCAGCCCTTTGGTTCCAATCCGCAGCTGACCGTATCCGATAAATTTTTGAATAAAGATTTGAAACCGGAAATTACCACCTCTACAGAAGTAGGCCTGGAAGCGGGTTTCCTGGATAACCGCGTAAGACTTGATCTGACTTATTACAATTCTCACAGTCGTAACCAGATCCTGCTGGCAGACGTAAGCTCCACCACCGGCTACCTGAAAAAATTACTGAATACCGGCGAAATATCCAATCATGGTGTGGAAGTAATGCTTGGACTAACGCCCATCACTACACGCTCCGGCTTCCGCTGGGATGTAAACGTGAACTATGCACGTAACGTCAGTAAAGTAATAGAGTTGGATGCGGATGGATACCTGACCAATTATGTGCTCGGTAGCTCCGGGAATATCCAGGTACTGGCCAGCAAAGGCCAGCAGTATGGCGCCCTGTACGGCACTGCCTATAAAAGGGATAGCGAAAACCGTATCCTGGTAAATACAGATGGTACGCCTGCTGTGGATCCCAGTAAAAAAATACTGGGTTACTACACACCAAAGTGGACCGGTAGTATCAACAATAACTTCAGCTTCAAAGGCTTTAATCTCAGCTTCCTGATAGATACCAAACAGGGAGGTTCCATCTGGTCGGGTACCAACTCCACCGGTATGGGAACCGGTGTACTGGCAGCAACCATGCCGGGCCGTGACCAGGACAATGGCGGATTACCTTACTATACAGCCGGCGGAAAAAATATTCAGTTGCCGGATCATAATGCCACCGCTCCGGGTGGTGCAGTAGTAAAACATGATGGAATCATCTTTGATGGCTACACCGCAGATGGCAAAAAGAATACTGCCATCCTTTCCGCACAAAATTATTACAAAGCAGTATACAGCAGCAACCTGAATGAAAGCGCGGTATACGATGCCTCCTTTGTAAAACTCCGTGAAATTAAGCTGGGATATACTTTGCCGGGATCGCTTGTAAGCAAATGGCATTTACAGGCGGTGAATGTGGCACTGGTAGCCAGGAACCTGGGATACCTGAACAAACATACACCGAATATTGATCCTGAAACCGCTTTTAATACAGGAAATGGCCAGGGACTGGAAACGCTGCAGATACCTACTACCCGCAGCTTTGGCTTTAACCTGAATGTTTCATTTTAATTATTGACCGATCATGAAAAAGTTGCTGATACCTTTCTATATTATCGTTGCCGTTACCGTGCTGGCAGGCTGCCAGAAGGAACTGGAACGTACCAACGTAAATCCGAACGAACCAACTGTTGTACAACCGGACTACCTGTTGACCAATGGCATCAAATCCAATGTGGATACATACTGGGGCAACGATGCCACCATGGAAACTTCCCTGTTGTACGTACAGTACTGGGCTAAAATTCAGTACCCTGATCCGGACCGTTATATTCCTGCTACCACTAACATACAAACGGTGTGGAATAACTTTTATGCGCAGGGCATACAGGATTTTACCACGCTGGCGCAACTGGGAGATAGCCTGCACAATCCCAACTACAAAGCGGTGGCCGCTATTATGCGTGCGTGGATATTCCAGCAGCTCACAGATGTATATGGCGATATTCCTTACTCACAGGCCGCTAACATTGAAAAATACCTGACACCGGTATACGATAGCCAACGCGTAGTATACAGGGGATTGCTGGCCGACTTAAAAGGCGCCGCTCAAATCATTTCTCCTTCAGATAATGCGATTATCGGTGATGTACTGTTATCCGGAAATATGAACAGCTGGAAGAAATTTGCCAATGGTCTTCGTTCCCGTATCGCGCTGCGTATTGCAGACCGTGATCCGGCGGCCGCCAAAGCCGTGTTTACAGAGCTGGCAGCTGAAGGCAATTTTTTCCTGACGGGCAACGACTCGGATGTAAAGCTTAACTACCTGGCATCACCCAACCAGAACCCGGTAGGCAGAAACAGGGAAACCCGTAATGATTACCGCATCAGTAAAACGGTAGTAGATAAATTGAAAGCATTGAACGACCCACGTTTAAGCATATACGCAGCATTACCAACCGAGCCGGGTTCTACTAACTATGTTGGTGTAACCAACGGTTTATCGGCCGATTCTGCCTCCAGGCTTGGGTTTACCAAAACTTCAGATGTAGGTGCGGCCTTTACCGCCACGCAGGCGCCTGCCTGGTTATTTACCTATGCAGAGCAGTTGTTTATCCTGGCGGAAGCTGCACAGCGTAACCTGATCAGCGGCAACGCGGCGGATCTGTACCAACAGGCCATCCGCGCATCTTTCAAACAGTATGGAATTACCGGTAAACCAGTTGATGATTACCTGGCGCAGGCATCCGTTAGCTACGACGCCACCAACTATAAAAAATCTATCGGTGAACAGAAATGGCTGGCGCTTTTCAGCGAAGGACTGGAAGCATTTGCAGAATGGAGAAGACTGGATTATCCCCAGCTTACACCGGCTTATACCGGTGCATTGCAGGGAAAAATGCCGCTGCGTTTAACATATCCTTCCAGCGAACAGGCATTGAATGGGAATAATTATAAAGCGGCTGTAGCAAGACAGGGAGCAGACCTGCTCACCACGAAAGTATGGTTCGATATTTTCTAGTGTTTTGTCTTGCCCAGGATTAGACTGATTTTGATGATTTGCAGGATTTTCCCTTTGATGATTTTAAAAAGATTAGCGGAGATGAAGGTGAATATTATCACTTCTATCTCCGCTAATCTTTTTAATCCTGTTAAATCAAAAATAAAAATCCTGCAAATCATCAAAATCAGTCTAATCCTGGGCAAGACAAAACCCGCTTATTTCTTGGCTCTATACCGCGCAATTTCAATACCCGCTTCTATCACTGGTCCTATTCCATGAAAGTCGTTTAGTTCTGTAGGACGATTGTAATAAAAAGAAAGGTCGGCTGAGGTATTTGTACCAATGCATACATCTTTCAGTTGTCCGTCTTCCTGAATTTTTTCTTTTACCAACCCATCCCAGCCACGTTCAGCGATAGTGATGTAGCGTTTATCCAGCCAGCCTTCATTAACAGCCCTGGCTATTGAGTATACAAACATGGCGGTGCAGGAAGTTTCCGTGTAGGAATCCGTGCGGTCCAGTACCTGGTGAAACAGACCATTGGGTCCCTGGTATTTTGCCACGCCAAGTATTTGTTGTGTAAGATCGGCGATCACTTCATTTCTACCGGGATGATTAGCCGGCAGGCTGTTCAGCAGCTGCACTTTTGCCAGCATAATCCAGCCGTTGGCGCGGCCCCAGTGTGCTACTCCCTGTCTTTTTAAGTCTTCGTAATAATAGTGCACATATAGCTCTGTGCGTGGATCCCAAAGATAGTGAGTGAAATGTTTGATCTGTGCAACGGCGTCGTCAAAGTAGCTGTTGTTGTTGGTCAGCTTACCCATGCGGGCCAGGAAGGGCACGCTCATATACAGGTCATCTCCCCATAATGTCCATTTATAGGGGTAGGGTCTGCATAGAGTGCCGTCGGGGAGCCTTTCCTGTACCTTGCTGATATGATTAGCCGCTTTATCGATATAGGCCCGGTAATCGCTTCTTTTTACGGTATTATATACATCCAGCAGGCTGGCTCCCATAGCGCCGCAGTCGTCCAGCACCCGGGTGTTGATCAGCTGATTGAAAGGAAAGTTTTTGTATTTCACGCCCTTCCGGCTGAGGGCCTCAAAATAGGCGTAGTTGTCGAACGCAAATGCTACGTGTTTCTGTGCAAAGGCATTGTATTTATCTTCTTTCAGATAATTGCCCAGATCTACCATAGCAATGTTCAACACGCCGTTTGGATAGTGCCATTCACTCAGGTGGTCTGATATGTTGGCGGTTACACCATCAGGTATTTCCTTGCTGGTGTTGTAGGTTTGGTTGTTATTGCCTTTAAAGGAGAAGGCAGCGTGAGCAACGGCGTAGTCTGCTACTCTTTTTACTACCTGGATGTCGGTGGTATTGTGCTGTGTGTGGCCGGCAAACGGAGTGGCCAGGCCCAGGTATAACAGCAATGTCTGTTTTTTCATAAATAGCACGTGGTTTATCGTAACAAAATAAAAACTTTCCCTCATTAATGCAAACGATTGCATAAAAATAGTTGTCTATTAATATAATTTATTTTAATTATGTGTTTTAGAATATTGGTTTTAGTTTGATACGCTACATACTATTAACGGCATCGTCCCTACGAAGAAATAACCATTATGAACAGAGTATTTTTATTACTGGCCGCCACCATGCTGGTGTCATGTGAGCAGTACAGAACAGAAGAACCGGATACGCTCGCTGTAGCCGCACCGGCTCAAATTATTAAGCCGCTCACCGCCGCCGACGATTCAATGCAGGAACCACATCGCAGCCGGAATATTTCCTGGGACCAGATAGAAGTATTTGAGTTTTCAAAAGCCCTGATCAACAATAAAGTACCGTTGTTCACCAACCGGCAACGCCTGGAAAGCAGTATTGGGAGGGCCGACAGCGTTGTGTCTGCTGCAAACGAAGATATTTGCGGATCACAGTTTGAAGATGACTTCGCGTATTATTATATAAACGGTTCTACTTTTGAGCTTTGCAGGGATTCTGTTGCGTGTGAGGAATTTGTTTTTTCAACAGACCACGAACTTACCCTGGGTAAAATAAAGCTTACCCGCAATACTACCTGGGAGCAGGTCCGGCGGCTTTTCCCCAACGCCGTGTTGCAGGCTGAGAATGAAGGGAAAACTGATATGATCACGCTACGCGATGCTTATAAATTGGACAGCGACAGTAGTGTACAGCTGTATTTCCAAAACGGAAAACTGGTACGCATCGTTAACTTTATTCCCTGTTAATATGCTATCATAAAAGTGGCTACCAGCCTTTTCTGTCACGCTTTCCACCGGAAACTATATGTTGCCGGTGCTGTTCGCAAATTGTAAAAGCGATATTACATCACCGGTGTTTTTCCGCCGTCAACCGCAGTGCTCGTACCGGTAATATAGGCGGCGGCAGGGGAGGCAAGGAAAGCAACGAGGGCCGCTATTTCATGAGCTTCTCCGAATCGCTGCATCGGAATTTCTTTCAGCCATTCCGCTTCCACAACAGCCGGCGCAACATTCCTGGCTGCGGCGCTGGTGTTGAACAGTCCTTCCAGTCTAGCTGTAGACGTAGATCCTGGCAGCACGTTATTCACCGTAACACCATGTGGCGCCAGTTCGGTAGCCAGTGTTTTAGACCAGGCCGCTACGGCCCAACGGGTAGTATTGGATACCCCCAGATTTTTTATCGGTGTTTTTACAGAAGTAGAAATAATATTGATAATGCGGCCAAAACCGGCATTGATCATACCTGGCACCAGTGCCTGTGCGAGCACCTGATTACAGAGCAGGTGTTGTGAAAATGCCGCGGTAAAAGCGGTGGTATCAGCGCTTAAAATAGAACCGCCCGCAGGTCCGCCGGTGTTATTGATCAGTATATGTACAAGACCTTCTGCCGCTATTTTTCCGGCAACAGCAGATACCTGGGCAATATCTGAGAAGTCGGCCACTTCATACCGGTGCTGTTGCCCGTTGCTGGTGTTAAGCCGCGGTAATACATTTTTTAACCGCTCTTCATTCCTCGCCAGTAAAATACAGGTGGCGCCCAGCAACGCCAGCTCTTCTGCTGTCGCTAATCCTATTCCCTGTGAGCTGCCACACACGAGGGCTGTTTTTCCTTTAAGTGAGAGGTCCATTAGATTTATTTTCGCCTCAATTTACTATGATAAAATCAAAGCACCCGTTTGATATTTTTATCAAACGGGTGCTTTGATTTTATACCTAAATGTCAATCATTATCCAATAAATCACCTGGATCACAGTCTATACGCGGACGTAAATCTTCTTCCTGTCCAGTATGTAGCCTACCAGCCAGCAGCAGAGCATAAATGCCAGGGAAAACAGCAGGGACCCGAATTTGCCGGGTGATAGCGGCTGGAAGATAGCATCGTTGATCCATTTATAAAGACTGGCATCTCCTACAGTAAATGTCCAGAAGAGGATGGCCAATATTTCCGATAGGAGATAGAGGAATAACGGATTTTTTCCGAATACGGTAAAAAAGCCGGTGCCTTTTGTAAAGCCGAGGATATCAATAACAAAGATCAGCAATGATAAGAGGAAGAGATCGATGCTGATGGTCAGCAATACATAGGAACTCGTCCATAGTTTTTTATTAATGGGAAATACCGTGTTCCAGGCATAGGCAAGGGCAAAGAGTACAATGCCGGCCATTACCATGCGCATGATGCCAGGTTTGCTTCTGCCCTGTTGTTGTACAAAGAGGCCTGTATAGTACCCCGCTATTACATTTACTACAGCGGGAATAGTGCTGAGCAATCCCTCCGGATCAAAGGCGATACCTTCGCCATGATACATATGATTTTCACCCAATACCAGTTTATCGAGCAGGATACCGGCGTTGCCATTAATACCATATTGATCGCCGGGAGTACCACAATACCACATGATGGCCCAATAGCCGAGCAGGAATAGGGCACTGACGCCCCATACCACCTTTTTGGAGCAGTAGTAGATCAACAGGGAAGCGATACCATAGCAAAGAGCAATACGTTGCAGTACACCCAGTATGCGGGTATGGCTGAATGGCTTAAATTCCAGCCCGTGATCGGTTTGGTGAACAAACGGGAACCAGTACATGAGGTAGCCGAGCAGGAAAATAATCAGGGTGCGTTTGAAAATCTTTCCCAGCACCGCTGAATTTCCGAGTTGTTCATATTTTCTCATGCTGAAGCTCATAGCATTACCCACAGCAAAAAGAAAGGAAGGGAATACAAGGTCTGTTGGCGTCCAGCCATGCCAGGCGGCATGATCAAGTGGCCAATAGGTACCACCGGTGCCGCCGGTATTCACGATGATCATGAAACAGACGGTCATGCCGCGGAATACATCCAGCGGTAAAAAGCGTTGAGAGCTTTGTGTCATTTCCCTTTAATTATTGGTTGATAAGATGGTAAGGAATGAAAAACAGCGTTGAGGCCTACAATATATGTATCTAAAAATAAAAATCCAAATATGAAATCCGGAAGGGGCAAATTATTTAGAGAAACCGCGACCTAATACCTCATGTACTTCATGTATTACCACGAAGGCTTCGGGGTCGGTTTCCTGTACCAGCGATTTCAGGCGCATGAGTTCCTGTTTGCCGATCACCACATACAGCACTTCCTTGGGATCGTGCGTATAGGCGCCATGTCCGTGTAATACAGTGGCGCCACGTTTCATCTCGCGGGTGATTTTATCTGCAATGGCATCGGTATGCCTGGATATGATGGTAATGGCGCGTTTGGTGTTAATACCATCTACAATATAATCTACTGCCCTGGCGCCTATGTATACAGCAATAAAAGTATACATGGTTTTTTCTATGCCGATAATAAAGGAAGAAGCCAGGATTACCACCACGTCAAAAATCAACATGGCGTTACCCAAAGTCCATCCAAAATACTTATTGAACAGGCGGGCTACAATGGCCGACCCTCCGGTAGTCCCGCCCGACAGGAATACGAGCCCTATACCAATACCCACCAGGAGGCCTGCAAAAATGGCTGCCAGCAGAGGATTAGTGGTTACAGGTGTTAGTTTGTTTTCTGTGAGATAGAGGAACAGGGAGCAAAAAAGGATGCCCAGTATCGTATACACCATGCTTCGTTTGTCCAGCAGCTTATAGCCCGTAACAATCAGTACGGCATTGATGGCAAAGTTGGTCACACCCGGCGACCAGCCCCAGTAATAATAAGTCACAATGGTAATACCAATTACGCCACCCTCCGACAATTTGTTGGGGATAGCCAGGTAGTTGATGCCTGCTGCAAAGATCAGGGCACCTACCATAATGAGCAGAATGTTTTTGACATGTTCTTTCATGCCGCAAAAATACGCTTTTGTCCTGCTCGTTTAGTTTCACCCGCAGGCAAAAAAAAATACAAAAAAAACATTCAATAATTTGGAATTAATAAAACTCGATGTATATTTGTCTACCAATTCAGTAGACTAATAAAATCTACCACCACAGGGAAGCATCAGGCAAACGCTTCCGGCATCCTTTGATCCACCAGCAAGGTGTTGCTGCCATCATTATTGAAAAAACGTGTAAATAAAAATACACTATGAAAAGGCACACGCTAACTAGTGGAATGCGTTCCCACACGCATCAAATTGTGGTACATATCACCTGTTCCCGTTACATCCAGATGGCGCACCGCTATGGCAGCAGTGCCTGTTGATAGAAAAAACTTGCGTTCTGTAAGCTGTAAATAGAATGCCTGGTCAGGCATGCGGGGACGGTATATTGCAAAATTTATTGGTGGTAAATTTATCCGCAATATACTTACCCGCATCCTCCTGGCATTTTTAACCGGAATCTGAATCATTACCTTTCCCATTATATTCAATACAATAATGCATCGCAGTTATTTGATCGCAGCGTAGGCTGAATCAAGTCTGCATAAATGAATATAACGTTTACGGATACACGCTTTTTATTTGTGTCCGGGGCGAAATACTGTGGGTTACTATCCAATGAAATTAAACGATCAACTTCAGTTCAAAGGGGCTTGCCTCAAACAATTCTGGTGGGTTTTGTCGGCATAAGCCCCGAAGACTGAAGTATACCAAATTATTAAGACTGCCTCCTGACCAACCATTTTAAGACATTTATCCGGGAGCTGTCAGGACATACGAAATAACGTATACGCCTATACTTTTTTCGGAAAGCCTAATTATAATAGAAGGAACCACTTGTTTCCAGGTAAGGTCCCCAGTGCCAGCAAGTCCCGACATATGTCGGGACTTCTATTTTTCAGTGAATCCGCTTTCATATAGTCGCCCCCGTTTTCTACACTTCCATTATATTATAGTCGCCCTGCCGTTCTATATCTCCCGGAAAAATATTTTCAAAAACTTTATGGAAAATATTTTACTGCCACATCTAATTAAAAAACAAATTACCATGGACTCAACTACGATCCCGGGGAATGATTTCCTCGACATTCTCTTCTATGGAAGGAATAAAGATTATGGGGCCTATGAACTCCGTAATCGTTACGACAAGCGGGTTCGCAATGCTATCATAGGCACCGCTTCTATTATGTTAGTAATGATTGGTGGTTACGTGTTAAACAACACACTGATGGCTGCGGAAAACATACATCCGCCGGTGTTTGTGGAGAAAAAAATTGAATTAGACAATGTAAAATTACCCGACCCCGATCCTGTTATTCCGCCGCCACCACCAGTTACACAACACACGCCACCACCCGCTGTTGCTGCGGTGAGTTTCGTCGACCCAAAAATTGTTGCAGGAGAGGTGCCACCGGACGAAATGCCTCCGAAGATGACTGATATTGGTAATAAAGCCATTGGCCTTGCCAATATAGACGGGCCGGACGGAGATATTAATAATATAGACCTGGGGGCTGAAGGGAGAGGAGGCAGTAATGTAGTTACGGCTCCCCCGGTTGGCAATAATCCTGACGCACCGCGTTCATTTGTGGAAATTATGCCGGAGTTCCCGGGGGGAGAAGCCGCCCTCGCCAAGTACCTGAGAAATAATGTAAGATATCCCGGCGTGGCCCAGGAAAACGGTGTGGAAGGTACCGTCTCCATACAGTTTGTGGTAAACCGCGATGGCACCATCTCGGACGTGAAAACAGTGGGCGCTCCCAAAGGCGCCGGCCTGGAAGATGAAGCAAAACGCGTGGTCAGCAAAATGCCCAAATGGAAGCCTGGCAGGCAAAACGGACAACAGGTAGCAGTATTTTTTAACCTGCCCATCCGGTTTACCTTAAATCAATAGCTGCTGATGCTTCGATCCATACATTATTAACACCCTGATTTTTTTAATTCCTATTTATCCGGCTTCCATCCATTTAACCTGCGCATTCTAATCCTGATACCAGTCCCGGTTCACATAAAGTGGCCGGGACTGCCTTTTTTAGTCGCTTTTTTTTGATAATATTCAAACTTTCTGTATATATATCAAACAAAAATCAAAAAACTCTGAAATTAACATAATAATTATTAATTTAACGGCCGCTTAGTCTTCTTCTTTAGCACTATAAACGGATAATTAGTATGGAAGCGCCGGTAAATAACTCGCTGCAACAGTTCAAAAACCTTGTTGGTACCAAGTTCCAGCTGTATAACAGTCTCTTCACCTCTCTGCCATTTCATAGGGTAGAAAAGACAGGTATCTTCCTGTCGCTTTTCCTGCTTCACTGTGAAGAAGGATATGCGAAGGGCAACAGTCCACAGGAAATCATGGATTCCTTTTTCAGGCAGTATACCACCTATACCGAGGAAAAGCAGCGAACGGACCTCTTATTCCGCTTTGTACAATATGCAGAAAGACAAGTAGTATTGTTTGATGCCCTGGAGGATGCGGCTTTCCGTAACATCCGCGATCTGCAGGGAGCAGGTACCCTGCGGCACCTGCAATCAGAAGTGATTCAGGAACAGGCCCAGGAGCAGCTGACAGAGAAGCTGAAGGATTTCTCCGTTCGGCTTGTGCTGACGGCGCATCCCACCCAGTTTTACCCAGGGGAGGTGCTCGGTATTATCAATGACCTCTCTAAAGCCCTCATTGATGAAAATACCAGCCAGGTAAATATGTACCTGCAACAGTTGGGTAAAACACCTTTCTTTAAAAAAGAGAAACCCACCCCGTATGATGAAGCCATCAGCCTGGTGTGGTTCCTGGAAAATATATTTTATCAGTCGGCCGGCCGTATCCTCTCTTCCATCCGGGCACAGTTTCCCGATGCGATCAGCAGCGATAATTCCCTTATCAGGATGGGCTTCTGGCCCGGTGGTGACCGCGACGGTAATCCGTTCGTAAATGCGCCCACTACGCTGGAAGTGGCCGCAGCACTGCGTTCTTCCATTATGAAATGTTATTTCCGCGAAGTGCGTAACCTGCGTCGCCGCCTTACTTTCAAAGGGGTGGAGAATGTAGTGGCTGCACTGGAATCAAAATTATCCCGCAATCTCTTTATCCCCGGCCATAAAGCCGATATCAGCCGCCAGGAAATCCTGGATACGCTGTCTGGTATCCGCAACACCATTATTGAGAATCACAATGGCCTGTTTGTACACCTGGTGGATAACCTGATCAGCAAAGTGGAAATATTTGGTTTGTTCTTCGCATCGCTGGATATACGCCAGGACAGCTCCGTGCATGAAGCCGTACTGGAAGCCGTAGCCGCCAAAACAGCTGCGCTGCCCGATAACTATACATCGCTGGACGAGAAGGCAAAAATTGATGCACTCCTCAATATCAGCGAGGCCATAAACCCTGCAGTGCTGGAAAGCCCGCTGCACCAGGATTCCCTGCAAACCATTGCCGGCATCAAACAAATGCAGGCTGCCAACGGGGAAGAGGGCTGCAACCGCTATATCATCAGTCACAGCACCAGCGTACTCAACGTAATGGAAGTATATGGTATGTTCCTGTTGAGCGGATGGAAGAAAGAAGAAATGACGGTAGATATTGTACCGCTGTTTGAAACCATTGATGACCTGCGTCATGCCGGCCAGGTGATGAAATCGCTTTATGAAAACAGCGATTACCGTGAACACCTGCGTCGTCGTCAATGCAAACAAACGATTATGCTTGGCTTCTCTGATGGCACTAAAGATGGTGGATACCTCATGGCCAACTGGAGTATCTATAAGGCAAAAGAGGAACTGACAAAGATTTCCAAAGAATATGGCATCAGCGTTGTGTTCTTCGATGGCAGGGGAGGCCCTCCGGCACGTGGTGGCGGAAAAACCCACCAGTTCTATGCCTCCATGGGAAGGAACATCGCCAACCAGGAAATTCAGCAAACGATACAGGGACAAACCATCAGTTCCAACTTTGGCACCGTAGATGCTGCACAGTTCAATATGGAACAGTTGATTCATGCCGGTATCAGCAATGAACTGTTTTCTTCCCGTGAACTCACGCTGAGTAAGGAAGAAGAAGATCTGCTGCAATCGCTGGCAGATGAAGGATATAAATCTTACAATAAATTAAAAACACATCCGCATTTCCTGGCTTACCTCGACCACGCCAGTCCGTTGCGTTACTATGCGGAAGCCAATATCGGCAGCCGTCCAAGTAAACGTAATGCCTCTGCAAAGCTGAATCTGAATGACCTGAGAGCGGTTCCTTATGTAGGCGCCTGGAGTCAGCTGAAACAGAATGTACCCGGGTATTACGGCGTGGGCAGTGCGTTGGAACAGCTGGACAAACAAGGCAAATGGGAGGCGGTACAAGCATTGTATAAACATTCCCTCTTCTTCAGAACATTGCTGGATAACTGTGAAATGGCGATGAAGAAAAGCTATTTCCCTTTAACGGCTTACCTGGCCAAACATCCGCAATATGGCGAAGTATGGCAGATGATTAACGGCGAGTTTGAACTGGCCAAGAAATATTTGCTGTTGCTGACCAACGAGTCTGAATTAATGGGAGGTAGTCCGATTGACCTGCTTTCTATACAGATGCGGGAAAGGATTGTGTTGCCGCTGCTCACCACTCAGCAATATGCGCTGACCCGGATCCGTGAGCTGGATTCACACACCGATAATGGCCATGGCAGGGAAACGTATGAAAAACTGATCATGCGTTGCTCCTTTGGTATTATTAATGCCGGCAGAAACTCAGCATAATTGTGATTCCTGCTCCTGATGAGCGAAGATCATTGAGATATATTTAATATGGTGAACGCTTTTGGAATTTCCAAAAGCGTTTATTGTATCAATGTTTATACAAAATCTAATTTTGGCTCCGCTCACCACGAGAATCATTTAATCGCATTAATCACAGTTAGTTTTTCCCTACTTTTACACCTCCTTAAGTAACACCTCTATATATGGCAAACAGCTTATATGACTTTGGAATGATCGGTCTCGGCGTAATGGGTAGAAACCTGTTGCTGAATATGGCAGATCATGGCTTTTCCGTTATCGGCTTTGATAAAGACGCTGCCAAGAACAGCGCACTGGAAGCAGCCGCCACCCCCGGTACTACTGTTAAAGGCGTAGCAGACCTGGCTACCATGGTTCAGTTGCTGGAACGTCCACGCAAATTGATGATGCTGGTACCGGCAGGAAAACCGGTGGATGACGTAATTGCCTCCCTGTTGCCGCTGCTGGAGCAGGGCGACGTGGTGATAGATGGCGGAAACTCCCACTACACCGATACTTTACGCCGCGTGCAGGAACTCCGCCCGAAAGGTATACACTTTATGGGAATGGGTGTTTCCGGTGGCGAGCAGGGCGCCCGTACGGGCCCGAGCATTATGCCCGGTGGCGACCTCGACGCATATGCAAAGGTAAAACCTATGCTGGAGGCGATTGCCGCCAAAGTAAAGGAAGTACCTTGTGTAGCCTACCTAGGTAAAGAAGGCGCCGGTCACTATGTGAAAATGGTGCATAACGGTATTGAATATGCAATTATGCAACTGATCAGTGAAAGCTATGCGCTGTTACAAAAAGGTGCAGGCCTCAGCAACGATCAGTTACACGAAGTATTCAAAAGCTGGAACCAGGGCGCGTTGCAGTCCTTCCTCGTAGAAATTACAGCAGACATCTTCCTGCAAAACGATGATAAAACAGAACAGCGCCTGGTAGACGTGATTTCCGACAAAGCAGGTTCCAAAGGTACCGGCAAATGGACTTCACAGGATGCGATGGAACTGCCCGTAGCAGTACCTGTTATTGATACGGCAGTGGCTATGCGTACGCTTTCCGGCTATAAGGAACAGCGTTTACAGGCGGAAACACTGTACAAAGCACCGGAAAACAGCCTGCATGTTCCTGCAGAAATGTGGATCAAACAGGTACACGATGCGCTGTATTTTGCTACTATCCTGAGCTATGCACAGGGATTGGCCATGCTGCGTGAAGCATCTAATGATCTGAAAATGGAAATCCCATTACCGGAAGTAGTGAAAGTGTGGAGAGGTGGTTGTATTATCCGTTCTACCCTGCTGGAAGTATTTACGCAAGCCTATCAGAAAAATGCAGATCTCGCGAACATCCTGCTGGATGAAGGCGTAGCCTACCTGGTACAGTCGGTTGAAAGCAATACCCGCAGCGTGGTAGCACAAGCTGCCTCCGCAGGTGTGCCTGTAGCCGGATTTATGTCGGCATTGTCTTATTTCGATGCCTTCCGTACCGGTCGTATGCCCACCAACCTGATCCAGGCACAACGCGATTATTTCGGTGCGCATACTTATCAGCGTATTGACATGCCTGGCACTTTTCACACAGAGTGGCAGCAACACTAAAAAATATTCATCTTTAATTAAATTTATGCAGATCCATAAACGCCCGCCTGCTTCCATCCTCTTTATTTTCGGAGGCAGTGGCGATTTAAACTACCGGAAACTAACGCCTGCGTTATACAATCTCTTTTTAGATGACTGGATGCCTGAAAAATTTGCGATTGCAGGCCTCGGACGTAGCCCTTACACCAACGAAGATTATAACAAACACCTGTTGGAAGGGATCAGTAAGTTTTCCCGTCGTAAGGGCGAGCAGAATGGTCACTGGAAAGATTTCAGCAACCATGTTTCTTACCTGCAGATGGATGCAGAAGATCCTGCCGCCTATAGCAAGATCACTGATTTTGTTACCCAGAAAGAAGAAGAGTGGGGTGTGCATCCTACCGTTATTTTTTACCTGGCAGTAGCGCCGCAACTGGTGCCCAACATCGCCACCCGCCTGGGTGAGCTGAACCTGTGCACCGATAAACATTGCACCCGCATTGTAATAGAAAAACCATTCGGTCATGACCTGCAAAGCGCTCATGAACTGAATGAACTGCTGGGAAAGAAATTTACAGAGGAACAGATCTATCGTATAGACCACTACCTTGGTAAAGAAACCATCCAGAATATCCTGGCATTCCGTTTTGCCAACGCACTGTTTGAACCGGTATGGAACCGCAATTATATCGATAATATACAGATCACCGCAGCGGAAAGCGTGGGGCTGGAAGGTCGTGGCGGTTACTACGAAAGAGCAGGCGCCCTCCGCGATATGGTGCAGAACCATATCCTGCAGATCATGTGCATCCTCGCCATGGAGGCACCGGTTTCCTTTGACGCCAACGAAGTACGTAATAAGAAAGTGGATGTACTTAACGCCATCCGCCGTATTACACCCGATAAGGTACACGAATACGCCGTACGCGGACAGTATTCTTCCGGCTGGATGAAGGGCGATAAAGTATCAGGCTACCGCGAAGAAAAAGGCGTAGATCCGAAATCCAATATTGAAACTTACGCAGCCGTTAAGTTTTATATCGATAACTGGCGCTGGCAAGGTGTTCCGATCTATGTACGCACCGGTAAATACCTGCACCAGAAAGCGACCAATATCATCATCACCTTTAAAGAGGCGCCACCCTACTCCTTCCCGATAGAAGCAGCCCAGACATGGCGCCCTAACAGGCTTACCATCAGCATTCAACCGGAAATGGATATCCGTATCCGCTTCCAGGCGAAACGCCCCGGACAAACCATGACACTGGATCCGGTAGATATGACCTTCAACTATGACGCCGCCAACGGCGAACATGCACCGGAAGCATATGAAACACTGCTGCTGGATGTTATGGAAGGTGATGCTACCCTGTTCATGCGTGGCGACCAGGTAGATGCTGCATGGAAAGTGATAATGCCTGTCCTGGAAACATGGGAAACCCGTACTCCGCAAGACTTCCCGAACTATGCACCGGATTCATGGGGCCCCGACGATGCAGATGCACTCGTTGCCCGCGATGGTCATACCTGGATTAATTTACCTACTAAATAAAGAATTACGAATGATGAATGACGAATTACGACCCTTCGCGAAGGACCGCAATTCGTCATTCATCATTCGTAATTCCATTCTTCTTTATGGAACTACATATCGCCAGAGATCCTGCACAACTCAGTGAAAACGTGGCTGCCTGGATCAGCAACTACATACTGGAAGTATTACAATCACAGGAACGCTTCACCTTTGTTTTATCCGGAGGCAGCACCCCGAAACAATTGTATAGTCTCCTCGCCAAAGCGCCCTATAACATGATGATCCCATGGGAGAAAATTCATTTTTTCTGGGGCGATGAAAGAGATGTTCCTTTTGAAGATGAGCGGAATAATGCCCGTATGGCTTACCTCGAGCTGCTGAATAAAGTGGGCGTAAACCCGGAAAATATCCATGTAATGCGCACCGATATTGCACCGGATGCTTCCGCCGCCGAATATGAAAAAATCCTTAAATCTTATTTCGGAAAAGAAGATACCACCTTTGACCTGGTATTACTGGGTATGGGAGATGATGGACATACCCTGTCCCTGTTTCCTGGTACGCCCGTAGTACAGGAACAGAAAGCCTGGGTAAAATCTTTCTTCCTGGAAGCCCAGAATATGTACCGCATTACGCTCACCGCACCGGTGGTGAACAAGGCCGCCTGCGTACTGTTTCTGACAACAGGTGCCAATAAAGCTATCACCCTGAAAAATGTGATAGAAGGCACTTTCGACGCGGAGAAATTCCCGTCACAGCTGATCAGACCTGAAGAAGGAGAACTGCACTGGTTTGTGGACGAAGCCGCAGCCGGAGCAATGGAGATATAGAGAGACCGCTTTTAGCAGTTGGCTTTCAGTAAATGCAGCGGGGACCACTTCGCTGCATTTTTTACATAAGGTCATCAACGATGACGGATAACCGTTTTTCAGCTATTTTCTGTAGCTTGTGTATTGTAACAACAACGATGAGACTATGTTTGATCAGCCCGTATTTGACGCACACCTGCATATCATTGACCACCGGTTCCCATTACAACCTAATGAGGGATATTTACCAGCGGATTTCCCGGTGGCAGATTACCTGAAACAGGTAACACCCCTCAATATACAGGGTGGGGCAGTGGTATCCGGTTCATTCCAGGGATTTGATCAGGCGTACCTGCTTGAAGCTTTAAAACAGCTGGGGCCGGGCTATGTGGGCGTTACGCAGATTCCTGCCGGTACCACCGATGAGGAAATTGTGGCCCTGCATAAAGCAGGCGTACGCGCCGTAAGATTTAATGTGCAACGGGGAGGCTCTGAAAGTGTGAAGTACCTGGAACGGCTGGGACTACGGGTATATGAACTTGTAAAATGGCATGTGGAATTATATGTGGATTCCCGCCAGCTGCCGGGATTATCGACTACCCTGCATAAATTGCCTGCAGTGGTGATAGATCACCTGGGATTGTCCAAAGCAGGATTTAAATATCTTTTGCCATTGGTAGAAAAAGGCGCCAGGGTGAAAGCCACAGGCTTCAGCCGCTGCGATTTTGATGTGTTAACCGCCATGCGCCAGATAACCGCTATTAATGCAGGTGCGTTGCTGTTTGGTACCGATTTACCTTCTACCCGGGCTCCCCGGCCTTTTGCAGTAACCGATCTGCAATTGATCCTGAATAATTTTCCGGCTAATATCGCTGCTAAAATATGCAGGGAAAATGCGTTGGCCCTGTACAGACCCTGATGCGGATGTTGTCTTGCCCAGGATTAAACTGATTTTGTTGATTAGACTGATTTTTTCCTTTGATGATTTTAAAAGATTAGCGAAGACAGAAGCAGATATTATACTCGCTTTTATCTACGTTAATCTTTTTTTAATCTGGTAAAGTCCCAAAAAAAATCTTGAAAATCATCATAATCAGTTTAATCCTGGGCAAGACAAAACCCGCGTCCTCACCAGTTATCAATCCCCACTGCTTCCATTTCTTTTTTCAGGTGCTCCGGCATTTGCCCGTTCAATAAGGTACCGGGCGCTGCGCTCGGATAAATATCTTCAAAAGTTTTTACCTGGTTCATAAATACCCGGCGGAAAATATGCCGTCTCGTAATATCGTGAGGATCCCGCAAACCCGCAGCGCCGGCAAGTTCTATAGCACTTTCAATGGTGTCGCGGTGGTAGTTGGCTACCCGCTGCTTTTTATCATCTACCACGAGGCCGGCAGATAACCATTTGTCCTGTGTAGCAACGCCGGTAGGGCATTTGTTGGTGTTGCATACCAGCGCCTGTATACATCCCAGCGCCATCATCATGGCGCGTGCGCTGTTACAGGTGTCGGCTCCCAGCGCCATGGCGCGGAGTATGTGATATCCTGTCAGGACTTTGCCGGAAGCAATCAGCTTCATATGATGACGGATGTTAAACCCGGTAAGGGTATCATGCACAAAAGATAATCCATCCATCAGCGGCATGCCTACAGAATTGGAGAACTCCGGCGGCGCCGCACCGGTGCCACCTTCCCCGCCATCTACTGTAATAAAGTCGGGATAGATATCTGTTTCCAGCATCGCTTTACAGAGAGCATAAAATTCACGGGGTTGCCCTATACATAGTTTGAAGCCAACTGGCTTCCCGTTGCTAAGTTCCCGCAGACGTTGTATAAACAACATCATTTCCCGCGGACTGCCAAAAGCTTTATGATAAGGTGGAGAAAATACGGTGGTATATGGTTTTACATGACGAATTTCGGCAATTTCAGGCGTGTTTTTGGCAGCAGGTAATATGCCACCATGGCCTGGTTTGGCGCCTTGCGAAATTTTTAATTCGATCATTTTAATTTGCGGGAGCTTACATTTTTCCGCAAAAAGGCTGTCCGAAAAGTTACCATCATCATCGCGGCAACCGAAATAGCCGGTACCGATCTGCCAGATAATATCTCCGCCCTGTTTCAGGTGAAATTCACTGATCCCGCCCTCGCCCGTGTTATGAGCGAAGTTGCCGATTTTTGCGCCGCCATTTAAGGCTTGTACTGCATTGGAACTGAGCGATCCGTAACTCATGGCGCTCACGTTCAGGATACTGCCGGAATAAGGCTGTTTACAATCTTTCCCGCCAAATATTACCCGGGGATCTTTTTCCAGGGTATCAAAATTCTGTGGCTGAATGGAATGCGCCATCCATTCATAACCCTCTGCATACACATTGAACTGGGTGCCAAATGGCTGTGAGTCCAGCTCCCGCTTGGCCCGCTGATAAATCGTTGAACGGTCTACCCGGTTAATCGGGCTGCCATCTATATCACTCTCTACGAAATACTGGTAAATTTTGGGCCGTAATGCTTCCATCCAGTAACGCGCACGCCCTACTACAGGGTAGTTGCGGATGATGGCATGTTTCTTTTGTAAAATATCCAGTGTACCCATGATTACAATAGGGCCCACCAGGATCAACAACCAGAATACCCAGGGAAAAAATAGGCCTAAGACGATGATAGCCGCCAGGCTCACACATGAAAATCCGATAAATGCTTTGACCATGAACGATGAGTTTTGTGTTTTGGATGCTCCCTACGGAGATAGTTGAATACTTCCTTAGCTGTTATGCTGCATTATCCTATAAATCTACTTAACGCCCGCCAGATAAATTTGTTAAATCTGTTTTATGCAGATGACAGACAAGTCATCTGATCCATCTCCGCAATTTCTTCCCCAATTCCACTGCTATCTCCGCTCATCATGATAATCACAAGAATCACCTGAATCAAAGTTTAGTTTTTAAATTATTTTATTATCTTTCAAAATAAGCCAATTCTCTAATTAATCCACAACATGAAAAGATACAATCATCTTGGTAAGTTGATAGCAACGGGTATGTTCTTCTTCGGTACTGTAGCAGGTGTACTGGCGCAACAATCCCCCTATGATGTTTCCCGTCTGAAAACCAGCTGGGAGGTAGTAGAAAACCATTATCAGGGAAAGAACAACTTCCTGTCTGACTTTACTTTTGTGAATACGACCAGCAAGCCTTTTCCGGTAAAGGGATGGCAGTTGTATTTTAACTTTATAAGGATGGTAAAACCCGGGGAGCTGCCTGGACATGTAAATGTTGAACATATTAACGGTGACCTGTATCGTTTTACACCGGCAGAAGGTTTTGTCGGTATCGCCCCGGGCGACTCACTCAAACTGGGTATTACCGGTGACGCCTGGGCCGTGAATTTCACTGATGCCCCGGCAGGTTTATATATCGTTTGGGATGGTCAACCGGAAAAAGGCGTACCGATCAAAGACTACAGCATACGACCTTCTACCACGGCAAAGCAACTGATGCGCTATCCGGGTGATAAAACAGCCGTAGTAACGCCAACGGATATATTTAAACAGAATGCTGCCGTAAAAGACATCCCGGTTGCACAGTTGCCGCTGGTATTTCCTACGCCGGTATCCTATACTGCCACCGGCAACAACCTGGTGCTCGATGCATTACCAGTAATAAAAGCCGACCCGCAGTTAACAGCCAGCGGGGAAATTTTGAAAACAGAACTGCAGCAGTTGTTTGGCAAACGCACTCCGGGTAAAGCAACTGTTGACCTCACGTACGATGCTGCTATGGCGGATCAACAGGAAGGTTACAGTCTGAAGGTAACGCCACAGGGCATCGCGATAAAAGCTGGTACAGAAGCCGGTGCTTTTTACGCGATCCAGTCTCTGAAAACCCTGATTGCGCCTAATGCCTGGGCTGGCGCACAAAAATCCGTTGTCATTCCCGGTGTGGAAGTAACAGATCATCCCCGTTTTGGTTACCGCGCATTTATGATCGACGTAGCCCGTAATTTCCACAATAAGCGTGATATGTTGCGCATCCTGGATCTGATGGCGCTGTATAAATTAAACGTATTACACTTCCACTTTAGCGACGACGAAGGCTGGCGCGTAGAAATTCCTTCATTGCCGGAATTAACAGCGGTAGGCGGTAAACGTGGTCATAGCGCCGATCCTAACAGCATGCTGCCACCATCTTACGGCTCCGGACCAGATGTTAACAACACAACAGGCTCCGGTTATTTCAGCCGTGCCGACTTTATAGAAATATTGCGCTATGCAACGGCAAGGCATATACGCGTTTTACCTGAAATAGAAAGCCCCGGCCATGCGCGTGCTGCAGTGAAGTCTATGGAATCCCGCTACCACCGCTTGAAAGCAGCTGGTAAGGAACAGGAAGCCAATGAATATTTACTCACCGATCTGCAGGATAAATCAACCTATCATTCTGTGCAATACTGGAATGATAACGTGATGAACGTGGCATTGCCATCTACTTACCGTTTCCTGGATAAAGTGCTGGAAGAGCTGCAGGGCATGTATAAAGAAGCAGGTGCGCCGTTAACGGCTGTGCATATGGGCGGAGATGAAGTGCCCGGTGGCGTTTTTGAAAAATCTCCTGCCTGCATCGCCTTAATGCAACAGGATAAATCTCTTACCGATGTAAATGATCTCTGGTATTATTATTATCGTAAAGTAAACGATCTGCTGAAAGCGAGAGGTTTACAGGTAGCAGGATGGGAGGAAGCAGGTATGCGCAAAACATCGCTCAATGGTGAATCGCAGAGTATCCCGAATCCTGATTTTGTAAACGATAATTTCCAGCTCAATGTATGGAATAATGTGATCGGCGGCGGACAGGAAGATTTGTCTTACCGGCTGGCCAATGCAGGTTACAAGGTGGTTTTATCCGGTGTAAGCAATTTCTATTTTGACATGGCTTATATGAAATCCTTTGATGAACCCGGCTTTTACTGGGGCGGCTTTGTAGATGTGGATAAACCATTTTATTTTATTCCTTTTGACTATTATAAAAATTCAAAAGTAGACGGAAGAGGTAACCCCGTTACACCTGAATTGTTTGTAGGCAAGGATCGCTTAACCGGTTTTGGCGCATCCAATATCCCGGGTATACAGGGTTTGCTGTGGAGCGAAACGGTAACCAGCCCGGATCGTATGGAATATATGATGCTGCCTAAATTACTGGGGCTGGCAGAACGTGCATGGGCACAGGATCCGGCCTGGGCTACGGAAAAAGATCCGGCAAAGGCCGATGCATTATATGCTCAGGCATGGAGTGTGTTCAGCAATGTAATGGGTAAACGTGAAATGCCCCGCCTTGATTATTATGATGGCGGCTTTAACTGGCGTATTCCTACAGCAGGCACTTCGATAGATAATGGCGTGGTATCTGCCAACGTACAGATGCCGGGATTACAGATCCGTTATACCACTAACGGTGAAGAACCTACGTTGAAAAGCCCGTTGTACGCATCGCCTGTTCAGGCCGGCGGTAAAACCGTGAAGCTGAAAGTGTTCAGCCCCCGCGGCCGCAGCAGCAGAACCACTACCGTAAAGGTACCGGTGGCAGACACACAGATGAAGAAAGCGATTGGTATGTAGGTGTTTGTCTTGCCCAGGATTAAACTGATTTTGATGATTTCAGGATTTTCTTGTGATTTTATAAGATTAAAAGATTAGAGGGAGATATGAGCGAAGTTCGCTTATATCTCCCAAAATCATTTTAAATCAAAAAAATCAGAAATAAAAAATCATTAAAATCATCAAAATCAGTTTAATCCTGGACAAGACAAACTACCCCCTGGCAGGGAATGCTTAAATACTGTTTTTACCCTCTATCCCTTTTTTACCTCCTCCTTTTGCAATTTTTGTATTTTGTTCGTTAAACCGATAGCAACCTGATGTTTCGTCTCATTCCACTTATACTCTGTTGCAGCCTGTTTGGTATTACGGCAATCGCACAAAAGAAAAACGAATCGTATCAACTGCAGATCCGCAAAGCGATATCACCTGTTAAAATTGACGGTATGATAGATGAAGCCGCGTGGCAACAAGCCGATGTTACCACCGGGTTTCACATGGTGCTGCCTATGGATACCAGTGCAGCAAGGCTTCGTACGGATGTACGGATGACTTACGATGATAAGAATCTTTACCTGCTGGTGGAAAATTATACGGCAGAAGATGGACCTTATATGGTGGAGTCGTTGCGAAGGGATTTTGCTTTTCTGAAAAATGACAACTTCCTGTTGTTCATGGATCCGTTTGATGATCAGACAAATGGTTTTAGTTTTGGCGCCAATGCTGCGGGGGCGCAGTGGGATGGGTTAATGTACGACGGCGGGAAAGTGGACCTGAGCTGGGATAATAAGTGGACATCTGTAGTAAAAAATTATCCGGATAGATGGGTATTTGAAGCGGCTATCCCGTTTAAAACTATCCGGTATAAAAAGGGCATTACCAAATGGGGGATCAACTTTAGCCGCAACGATCTGAAAACAACAGAGAAGTCGGCCTGGGCGCCGGTACCACGGCAGTTTCCCACCGCTTCACTGGCTTATACCGGTAACCTGGTATGGGATGCCGCACCTCCGGAAGCAGGCGCCAATGTGTCATTGATTCCATATTTGTTGGGTGGAATTTCAAAAGACTATGATAAAGGAACTAAAGAAAAATACCGCCGGGATGCGGGGCTGGATGCCAAAGTTGCCGTGACCTCCTCCCTGAACCTGGATTTAACCGTAAACCCCGACTTCTCCCAGGTAGATGTAGATAAACAGGTGACCAATCTTGATCGGTTTGAATTGTTTTACCCGGAGAAGCGGCAGTTTTTCCTGGAAAACGGTGATCAGTTTTCCAATTTCGGTTATACTACTATCCGACCTTTTTTCTCCAGGCGTATTGGTTTGGGTGGTGTGCCGATCCGTTTTGGCGCCAGGCTCAGTGGAAAGATCAATAAAGACTGGCGTTTGGGGGTGATGAATATGCAAACCGGGAAGCAGGAAGAAACAGGATTACCAGCACAGAACTTTACCGTGGCAGCTTTGCAGCGCCGGGTATTTTCCCGTTCCAACCTGGGTTTCATATTCATCAATAAGGAATCGGTGAACTATGATCCCGGCAAAGTAACCGATCAGCCGGTGTATAACAGGTATAACCGGAATATGGGACTGGAGTACAACCTGGCTTCTTCCAATAACTTCTGGACGGGTAAAGCCATGTTGCTGAAATCGTATAGTCCCGGTAAAACAGGACATGATTTCGCCCATGCCGCCAACCTGCAGTATACCAGCAAACAATGGAATATTGGCTGGCAACATGAGTATGTAGGACGGAATTATAATGCAGAGGTAGGCTATGTGCCCCGGCAGGGATATGTAAAGGTAGCGCCCCAGGTTACCCGCCTGTTCTTCCCGCTATCGGGAAAGATCCTGAGCCATGGCCCACAGGTAACAAGCACCTGGTTTTTTGATGAAAGCAACCTGCATCGCACAGATAATGAAACCATGTTGAACTATGGCATCGTGTTCCGCAAACGGAATACCCTGAACGTATGGGCGTCCAATACCTATATTAAACTGCTTACGCCATTTGATCCTACCAATACAAATAAGGATAGCCTGCGTGCCGGCTCACAGCATAACTGGAACACGGTGGGAGCAGACTATGTATCCAAGCCCCAAAGCCTGTTTACCTATGCCTTGTCCGCCCGTTATGGAGGCTATTATGCAGATGGCGCCCGGTTAATGACCAATACAGAGCTGGGCTATCGTTTTCAGCCCTATGTGAGCATTGCACTGAGCGCCAATTACAATTATATTGAGCTCCCTAAACCCTGGGGCACAAATTCTTTCTGGCTGGTAGGCCCCCGTTTGGATGTAACGATGACGAATACCCTTTTTTTTACCGGTTTTATGCAGTACAACGGACAACAGAAGAACATGAACCTCAATACCCGTTTTCAATGGCGTTATAAACCCGCATCCGACCTTTTTATCGTATATACTGATAATTACCTTCCGGAGCCCTTTTATGTAAAAAACAGGGCCCTGGTGGTCAAACTGGTTTATTGGTTTAATATTTAATCGTTTTCGTATTAACAGTTAAGAATCGATTAACACTTTGATATTTAATTCCCATTAACATTGCAACACTAAAATGTTGAATCAATCGGCTATACCCGTTAAAATATTTATCAAGTTTTCATTTACTATCGTTGTGAATTTTATCTCCCTGTGGTCTTTACCATGGGGATTCTACCATTTAAAATCCTTTTTATGACCCGGCATACCCTACAGCAGCTCCTGCGTATCGGCTGCATACTACTTTTGCTGGCAGAAACAGCTGCAGCGCAAACGATGACCGTTATTACCGGCAGGGTAACCGACCGGCCGGTAAAGAGCGTATCACTGTCGTACTGGTATGAACCGGGTATTTCACCGGCTATTACGCAGGATACCTTATTAAAACAGGATTCCTTCTATTTCCGTATTCCACTTACTGCCGGCCGGCAGGTATTTTTTTATGCAGATGCCGGTGGCGGATATAATTTTTATGGCTTGATCAGGGAGGGCGATAGTCTGCATATCCGTATGCGGGGCGATAGCCTGCTTTTCAGTGGTGGGGGAGCGGTGGTATGCAGGGCGATGTATACGGCGATGCGCCTACAGGCCAGGATAGTTGTGCCATCGCAGGGCACAGCAGTGGCATTGGCTGCAGCCTACCGTCAACAGCTGCTCTCCGGCAGCAGGGTATTGGCGGCTTACCGCGACAGTATGAGCAACGCTACCTGGTCGATGGTCAACGCACATGTGCAGGGAGAAACGGCAGCGAGGCTGGTAAGCACCCTGTGGAAACTACCGGTAGCACCGGATAGCACACTGGAAGAAAGACAGGTACGTTTTTATCAGCAGGAAATCTTACCCGCCTTACCTGGCATTGTACCATCAGATACAACGGCAATGGCTATACGCTATTTAGGGTACCTGTTGCAAAAAGCGGAAGCAGATTATTTTATACAGCATAGGTATGAATGTAGCAACCGGGCTATTTACGAATGGCTGAAAATGCACTATAGCGGCCGTTTCCGTGATAAGCTGCTGGCGCATGCACTCATGCTGGGCTTCGCAGCCGGCAATCAACAGGAAGAACAGGAATGGTGTGTGCGTGATTACCTGTTGGTGGCACAGGATGAGGCCTGTAAACAGGCCATAGGACGGCTTTATGGAAGATCGAAGAAGGGGATCAGCAAAGGCAGTACGGCGCCCGCTTTCAGTTTTCCGGACCAGCATGGCAGGCAGGTAAGTTTGCAGCAGCTTAGTGGAAAAGTAGTATTACTGCACTTCTACAACAGCGCAGATGCATTGCTGAATGTACTCTCAGAAATTAAAACATGCTTTGACGATAACACCGTTTCATTTGTGAATATATGCTGCAATGGTAATACAGTAAAGGGTTTGCCAGGATGTCAGTTACAACTGGATGAGCAGCATGCCGACCTGTTAACGCAGTATAATATCAGTAAGTACCCCTCACTGATTATTGTTGGTAAGAATGGAAAAATATATGCCACAAGACCGCCGGATCCGCTGTCAGACCATGGTACAGCGCTCACCAACATCATCTATGAAGCATTGTTGCAGTGAGTTTTTATGATGGCAAACCAATAAAATAACATACCAGACGTTTAATACCCGTACGTAGCTAAACCGCATCAGCGCCATTGTTCTGCAGCTAATTTTCGAAAACCCGTTTAAACCAGTTTATTAATATTTACATTAAAATATATATATGAGAATGCTGGTTTAATCAAGGCAGTTATCGTATATTCAGTAAATAACCGTTAAGACCCCTCTATGCCACATGCCAAAGCGTTATTTTGACAGACTACAAACCATTGATTACCTCATCAGGATCAAAGGGACCGGTAAGCCAGCTCAGTTAGCCAAGCGGCTTCGTATTTCCGAAAGAACACTCTATGAATTCCTCAAAATGATGAAGGAGTTAGGTGCTCCCATTGAGTACGACCGGTACAAAGAAAGTTACTACTACTCAGAGAAAGGCGGTTTCAACGTCAGGTTCTCAAAAAACCTGATTGCCGCTGTGAGTACGATGTTACTTATGTTCCTGCATATTTGGTAAACATGGTCCGCGCATTGACCAGTTAACCGGTCCGCCTGTTAGCTCTCCCTGCGCCCGCGCCGCCCGCATTCCGGGCTTTAGATCTGTTTGCTTAGCTGTTATGCAGCTGGTACAGGATCTTTTATGTAATCTTCCATGAGAGGTGGATAGGATAGGTATTGTCTTCCGGACGATGGCTTGACTGTCCACCTTCTTTTTCTATAATACTTAACATTGGATTAACTGTTCCTACCTTAAATAAATCCAACTTTATCGAAAAGTATATTGTCAGCTTTTGGATAAAGTATTATGAGAATGAAAACTCTTTTCTTTTTTCATAACGCGGTTTAGATTAGATTTTAGATAATACGCGGGTCTCTATTCAGTCACCTGCCCTGCTTAAATCTTTATATGCCCGCGGGCAACTGACTGGTGTAAATTTTCGTACCCGTAATCGACTAAATCAGCTCTATGGTACTAAACTGTATTATTTTGGGTAATGACCCGGAGGGATTCGGGGAGCTGGAACATTTTTTATCTGCTATCCCATATGTTTACCTGGTAGGCCGTTATAATACCATGGAAGACGCACGTTTGTGGCTGGACGCACAAACGATCGATGTGCTGATTATCGGAAGCTACGAAGATGCCCTTCCTCTGCCATCCGAAGCTCCGGGTGTAATGCCGGTAATAATGGTCATGTATACGGATCATCCAAATGGCAGTTTTGATTTTTTACCCGCTGCATTATTGCAGTCGCCACTTACACAAACAACATTGAATGACATCATTTCCAAAATATATAACACCATAGAAATGGAAGGTATTGTCCGCCCCGCAAAGTATACGGCCGACTATTTTATACTTAAAACAGCCCATCGACATGAGAAGGTATTTTATAAAGAGCTACAGTATGTGGAGGTAATGGATGATCATATCGCCCTGCACCTGGGCGATCAAAAGCTGGTGACAACAGAAAAACTGGATTGGATCATTTCCCAGTTGCCTGCCAATGCCTTTATGCGCGTACACCGCTGGTTCGTGGTAGGCTTTCGCCATATCACCCACCTGGATGAAGATCATGTAATGATCGGAGAGGCAAGAATATCACTGACCGTTGCCATGAGGAAGGAACTGGCTAAAAGATATCAATTGCCCTTCTGAAAAAAGAGAAGCCCGGTTGCCGGTCGTACCTGATACTCAGGGATGCAGTGTGGACAGTATTTTGCCGGCAACCCCGCCGGCATCTTCATCATAGGCGTGCCCACCGGGAAGCACCAGTTTTTGATAAGGTATGCCCAATGCCGAAAAATTAAAATCTTTTTCTTCTGCCCCAAATACCAATAACAAAGGTTTGCCGGTAATTTTGTTGATTTCCGCAGGCACACTCATGCCTTTGTTGCCTGACTTACCCAGCATATCAGATATATGTACCTCCAGGTCAGTGTTTTGTGATGGAGATAACAGCACCAGTTGCTTTACTTCTGCGGTTACTTCACCTGGTAAACTGGTATATATAAACGGTAATACATCGGCGCCTAAAGAATAGCCAATAAGTAATACCCCATGATTGCTGCCCCATTGCGCCTGATAATACTTTACCAGTGACGCCACATCCCGGGCAGCCTGCTGCGGCGTTTTTTTACTCCAGAAATATTTCAGTGCATTGAGCGCTACCACCGGGTAATTTTTCTGATGGAAAGATTCGATTACATTGGCAGAAAATTTTTTCATACCACCATCGCCGGTAATATAAATGATCAATGGTTCCGTGCTGCCTGCAGCAGGCGCTTTAACCGTAACCGGCAGATTACTGACCGGACTTTGCGCCGATAGCTGTACAACCATCAGCAAAAATAAACAGCTGAACAATCCTGCTGACTTTGAGAATCTTCCCCCTAATAACATATGACTTTCTGCTTGCATGGTAAATAATGCCAACGCTGGCGGGCTGGCTGCGAAATTAACACATGCCAATGAAACAAAATCCATTCCGCAATTGTTCGTCCGCATCCACCATGAATAGCGTCGGGGCGAAAACGGGGATGCGTGCCGCTTATCAGGGCTGCATTACTTTACTCAAAGCGGAAGGCAATTGTATCAGGTCAAAATCATGGTCATATACCAGGTACTTGTTGGTCCATTCGGTGGCGTATTTTTCCTTGAACTCACGTAATCCCTGGTAGTGGCGGAAGAAACGTAGTTTTTCATAGGCGTATTTAACCATTTTTTCCGCGGTATTTTGAGGCTGGATAATTCCCGACATGGGTACCATTCCCAGGTTCAGATAATGCAAATCCTTTTGTTGTGCGTCCTGGATCAGTGCAATGATGAGGGCATCCATTACGCCACCGGGTGCATCGGCGCGCTTGCGGATAAGATCGTAGGTGCATTCGCCCGGCGCATAATCAGGGATCATATTCAGGAAGGCTACTACCTGTCCTTCTGCGTTGGTGACGGTGATAATATCCTGCCCGCGGATATTATCTGTATCAAACAGCCCCTGCGAAAAGGTCAGTTCCTTTACTTCATATTGTTGCAGCCACTCATCACTTACTATTTTTAACGCCTGCAGCATCGCCGGTGTTTGAGGCGCGTTATGGTAAGTAGTCACATAACCTTTGCTGGCAAGGCTGTTGAGACCGTTACGCAATGATTTTTTGTCTTTGCCGCTCAGGGTAAAATTGCGGATATCCATGATCGCTTCCTGGCCTATCAGCATCTTTTTCTTTTTAAGATGACTGAAGTAGTAAGTGCTGTCTTCATCAACCCTGTAAAAAGCGGGCCGCAGCCCCATCTTCCTGCATTGTTGTTCAAATTCTTCCAGTAACCGCAGTTTATTTTCCTCACTGCAAACAGGTTCTTCCAGCACTATTGCAAAACTACCGGCGGCACGATAAGCAATAAATCCTTCGTACTGATCGGATACATACAACAGTTTGTCCTGCCCGATTTTAAAATAATCCATTGGTGAGTCGCCGTACTGACTCAGGTAGAACCGTGCTTTTTCAAGACTATTATTCGTTTGCTGCGTTACATGCAGGTAGGGGCGGATCACCGTATAAAAAAGAAAGGCCCATGCACTCACTCCCAGTACCCGGAGTGCCGACATAAATTCTTTCCCAAAACGGGTAACTGGTTGAAGGCCATTATCTTCGAGCAGCATAAAGCTATGAAAAGCGTGACGTATAGATTGCTGCCAGGTAAAATCGATTCCAAAATGCCGTACGTTCAGAAAATAAAATCCGATGGTGCCAAAAATGAGTACCACAAAAAAAGTAGCCAATGCCGTTACCACTCCAATGTTCACCAGTTGTGGATTGCTTTTTACACGATATTGTTTTGAAGTGATCAACAGTATTACGCTGGTGATCAACGCCAGCGAGGCTTCTTCATAATCCAGTGCTTTACCGATATGACCCAGTACCGACAGTACAGACACAGAGAGCGCTACTATCCAGGCGCTGCGTAGTCCTCGGATCAGGAAAGTAGCGGTGACCAGCAACACCAGTCCCAGGAATACTACCAGCAAATTAGTAGCATGTATGGAGGTGCCGGGAATATAGGCCCGCAGCATATGCATACGATTGGCCAGCGGCGGGGTGAGCACTGAAAATATATTTACCATCCCCAATAAAAAGATCAGGATGGGTGGCAATAACCGGAGTACCAGGTCGCGGCCTTTTAATGCAAAGGCAAACATGCCGGCGATCAATGGCAACCAGAATTCAAACAAACGGAATAGCAGCGTAATTTCCAGCGCTTCCAGTGTGCTGAATCCATAGTTGCTGAGAATATATGCCAGCGATAATTCTATAGCGCCAAGTCCGCGGAGGAATGGGGAAATGATCAGGAAGATGGTGGCCACAATATAGCCTACACAAGCCGCTTCCAGCGAAGGCGTTACACCTACGGCAAGCATGCTCAGGTATAGATGGGCTACCCCTGCTACTTCTATCAGCACAGAGGCCAGCACAGTATTCATAAAGGCCGGTACCGACAATTGAAAGGTGAATATTTCATCTACCTGTTGAGCGGCGCCCGGAAAATATTTAACAAGCAACTGGTAGGCCTTCCCTTTGTTTTGCATAGAATGCACCAGCCATACTACGGCCAGCAACAGCAGGCAAATGGCGGTTAATCCCCATACAGCATCTTTCATGGTGGCGGCATGGAACATTGCATAGGCCACTACCGGGATACCTACCAGGAAAACCGATAGGATGCCCACAAAACCATAGATGCCGGAAGCCTGGTGTATTTGCTGCTTATGCAATTGGGTACGCCGTAAGCTCTGAGGTAAATAGGCAAGTGAGCTGATACCGCCTGCAGGTAAAAAAACGGAGAGAAGATTACGTTTAAGAAACAGTTCTGTACTTTTCATCATATCCAGCCTGGCGCTTACTGCCCGGAAGCTGAATGCATACATGCCTGCCTGCAAAAAAATGTAGCCGATGGTAATGGCTATGCCCAACACTACCCAGCCCCTGTCAGCCTTTTCAATAGCAGGAATCAGGGAGTATAATTCATGTCGTTGTGAGCGAAAAAAGTAGATAGCCAGTAATATAAATAATACCGCAAGCAACTCTTTCAGATGGAGCTTGCGTAGGAATGCTGCAGTAAAAAATTTCTTCTTCAAAGGATTACAGGTTTCGTTTAGTCTGTTGTTCGCACCAATCTGCAAGTTATGCTAACTTTTAGAGCAATCCCGTAGCTGTACGCGGTTTAAGCGGATTTTAATATAAAGGATAAAGCCGGCGTCCTTCTACCCTTCAGTAGACAGGTATATAAAAAATATCCCGGCGAAATCCGCCGGGATATTGCAACAGGCAGCGCCGTTGCCGTTGTGTTTTATTGATTGTTGAGTGTTGGTCGGGCTTAATGTTCCTGTTGGTTATAGGGTACTACCAGTACCGGAATACGGGAGTGGCGGATAATATATTCGGCGTTGCTGCCCAGCAACATATGATCCAGCCCCGTGCGGCCATGGGTGCCTACTACCAGCATACTGGTGTTACCATTATGTGCCTGCTCCAATGTTTCATTTTTCGGGTTACCGGTACCCACCACAATGCTGATGTTGCTATTGTTGGGATACAACTGTTTGTATGCTTCCAGTCGTTCTTCTACCTCGCGTATGCGTGCCGGGATATCATCAACAACTACAGGTCCTCCCTCCGGTAAACCAATACCGATCCCTAATTCAACCACAGAAAAAAGAGTGACGGAGGCATTCATTTTATTAGCGAGTTCTATGCCTGTCCTGATCAGGGCTTCTGAAAAGCTGCCCAGATCTACTGCGATCATGATGTCTGACATATACAGATGTATTTATTGTGAATAATTATTCATTTATGTCTTATGCTTTCAGTGCATCCCAGCAGAGGTCGAAAGTGGTGTTCACCCGGCTCCTGTTTAGTGTAATGCCGCTGTAATGCGTTTGTTTTACGAGCTCATTCATGGTTCCGATCATAAAGGTAATCAGTAACCCGGTATCTATGTTCTTGATAAGTTGTTCCTTCTTACCTCTTTCTATCAGCTGATAAAAGGGAGCGGAAAGCTGTTGGGCCTTTTCACGGGTATCAGCAGTAATAAAAGGGGAGTGATAGCATTGCTCCATGAACACAGTTTCTTCGAAGTTCTGCAGCTTATACCGCAGGATATTCAGCCAGATATGTCTGAATCCGGGTTTGTAAGGCGTATGCGGCTGATATCCTTTAAAAGATACCTGCACAGAACTCTCCCGGCAGGCAGCAAACAGGGCGTTGATCAGCTCATCCTTACTGTTGAAATAAACATAGAGTGTGCCGGTGGCAATCCCTGCTTCTTTGGAAATATCTCCCATCGTCATGCCGGATAATCCTTTTTTAGCCACCAGCTTAAGGGCAGCCTGGAAAATCTGGGTTATTTTTTTATCATCTTTCGGTTTCACTATACAAATATAAGTGAATATAAATTCATTTTAGCTTTTAAAAATACGGCGGCAATGGCCGGCAATATATGACCAGGATCTGGCTGCTATTACCTCATAAGTCTGCCGGTTTTATGCCTTTATCCGGGAACACATACGGAAGCTTAATACTTTATCTGAAAACAAAAAGCCTTCGCAGTGGAAACTGCAAAGGCGCTATAGCTAGATGATGATTAAATCAAAAACCCAATGATCGTCGGATCTGTGGGGATCGTTTATTCACCGTTATCATGTATAAACTGGTCTGTTTTATAATACCTCCCTGAAATTCCCGGATAAAGCCGCTTGCTGCAGCGCAATAACACCGGGATAAAATACGGGTTGCGGGTTGCGGTAGCGGAAATATAAGCCCGTCGGCCTGGAGAAGCCAACAGGTACTGCTGAGATATTTGTTAGTTGTATGCATTTTTCAGTTATCAGGAAAAAAACGTAGCACAATTTAGCAGGAAGCAATACCCCGAGAGTTAACTAAACCTAAACAAGAATTGAAATAACGAGTGGAGGAGGTTAAAAAAGAAACCTCTGCTGATGACATACAGCAGAGGTTCATAAAACATTCACATGGCACCTTGGCATTGCGCCAGATGCTTATAACACATTATAGCCTGATAATTATATAAAGATGATGATTGCTGAATCTGGAAAGTTACTCAAATGCTCAGGCAGTGTGTAACTTGTCCGCTATCGAAATTAGACATAACAGGCCAGACTATTCGTTAACCGTTGGTTAATATCCGCTTTGCCCCGTTAGTCATATCATTTTCCCTTTCCCTGATACCATTTTCTATGCCGCTTGCTTATACCGGCAGATATATATAATTTTTACGGCTGGTGCTAAATTTCAGATCTATGTTCCATCGAATTCCATGGTTATTGACATTACTATGCCTGTTGCTATTGCACGAAACAGCCGCACAAGATATGCCTGATATGTGGAACAAAGGCGCCACTGCGAACGCATCGCATCCTGGCTTGAAATGGTTCAGGGAAGCTAAGTTTGGCCTGTTTATACATTGGGGACTCTATTCAAAACTGGCCGGCCGCTGGAATGATAGCAGCTACTATGGTAGTGGCGAATGGATCATGTACCGGGCCAAAGCGCCTGCGGCAGCATACGCCAAAGTAGCCCAAACATTTAATCCCACCGGCTTTGATGCGGCAGAATGGGCGAAAACCGCAAAGGAAGCTGGTATAAAATACCTGGTTGTTACAGCGAAACACCACGAAGGCTTCAGCATGTACGATTCTAAAGTAACAGACTTCGATATCATGGATGCGTCTCCTTATAAGAAGGATCCCATGAAGGCTTTATCTGCTGCATGCAAGGCGCAGGGAATACCATTCGGATTCTATTATTCGCAGTTCCTCGACTGGCATGAACCCAATGGTGGCGGCAATAACTGGGACTTTAAGAACAAAGACTATCAGCAATATTACCGCACCAAGTCGGTACCGCAATTGAAAGAACTCCTTACTAATTACGGACCACTGGGATTGGTATGGTTTGATATGCCCGGCGGATTAACTCCCGAACAAACCAGGCTCATGATTGACAGTCTCCGGGTACTGCAGCCAGGCTGCTTATTCAGCAGCCGCATAGGACATGATCTGGGCGACTACCGCGATTTCGGTGACTCAGAGGTACCGCCGGTGCCCATCGAAGGCGCCTGGGAATCCATTTATACACACAACGATTCCTGGGGGTATATTCAACATGACCTCAACTTTAAATCTCCCAAAGAAATTATACACCTGCTTTCCAATGTTGCATCAAAAGGTGGCAACCTGATGCTGAACGTTGGTCCGGATGGGAATGGTAAATGGCCGGTTTATTCCGTGGAATATCTCAAAGCCACCGGCAAGTGGCTGCAAACCTATGGAGAAAGTATTTATGGTACTACCTGGGGACTCATACCCGCTCAACCCTGGGGCGTTACCACCAGCAAACCAGGTAAATTATTCCTGCATGTATGGCAAATGCCCGCCAACAGGCAGTTACGCGTACCCGGTATTACAGCAAAAATTAAATCGGTAAAAATACTCGGAAGTAATAAAACACTTACCTGGAAACAACTGCCGGAAGAAACCATTGTAGAACTGCCTGTAACGCTCCCGGATACACGTAATACAGTATTGCTCATGGAATACAGCGGCCAACAACCGGATTTATCACAGCTCCGTACACAAACCGTTAGTAAAGAATATCCACAGGCAGACATTCCGGCTGTATGGGCCATTTTTAATGGCAACGCCAAAAGCAAATTATTTACTTATTCCCATTACTTCGGCGACTGGAAACATGACAACTGTATCACCGGTATGGTGACGCCCGATGACGCCATTATATTCCCGCTGGAGATACAGGATGCGGGCGATTATAAAATCATTCTCGACTACGCCTGTGAACCAGGCAGCGCCTCTCAGCAAGGACTGGTCACAATTGGAGGACAACAACTGCCCTTTCTCTCCCTCACCACCGGCACCTATGAAAGTCATAAACCGATGGAGTTTATCCAGCATGCGGTAGGCATCGTACATATTGACAAAGCAGGTAAACAAAACCTGACAATAAAACCGGTATCCGGTAATAAAAGTGAACTATGCTGGTTGCGGAAAGTTATCCTGCAACCCGTGAATTAATAAAAAAAGAAGAATAAGAACATGAAAAAAACTAACCTCCTGTTAGTATTGATCGCTTGCCTGTATTCCGGTACAATACAGGCGCAGGTGAAACCGCCGGCGAAAGACTGGTTGATTAATAACCAGTCGTACAAGGCAGCCGTAACAGAAAAAGGTAAGGAAATTATCCTCAGCAATGGTTTGCTCAGCAGGAGTTTTCGTATAACCCCCAACGTGATATGTACGGACTACCGGAACCTGGTAAGCGGAGAACAGCTACTGCGTGCCGTGAAACCGGAAGCAAGCATAACGGTGAATGGGCGCGACTATATGATTGGCGGCGCCAGCGGCCAGGTTCAGCAGGCTTACCTGTTACCTGCCTGGCTGGATCAGCTGAAAGCCGGGGCCTCAGATTTTATGTATGCCGGGCATGAAGTAACCGCTATCACACCCTATTTAAAATGGGAAGCACGTAACTGGTGTTCCAATCCCAAGCAACCTACAGGCAAATCCCTGGTCTTTTCCTACAAGGCGCAGGCACCCGAATTGAAAGGGCTGCTGGTGAAAGTGCATTATGATATATTTGATGGCATTCCCTTACTGAGTAAATGGGTGGAAATAACCAACCAAAGCGGACAGGCTGTAAAGCTGCAACAGGTAGTAAATGAAATACTGGCTACACCGGAGGAAGAATCGGCCGTGGTAGGAAGCGTAACTAAAATGCAGGTACCACATGGTATTTATCTTGAAAGCAATCACTCTTTCAATAATGCGATGAAGGCCAATCTCAGCGATCAGTCTACCCACTGGAAAACTGACAGTACCTATACTTCACAGGTAAATTATGACTACCAAACACCTTGCCTGCTGGAGGTATATCCCAACGTACCTGTAGGGATCACCATGGCAGCCGGCGAACATTTCGAATCTATCCGTACCTATGAGTTGCTGATCGACGGCTATGACCGCGAGCGGAATGGATTGGCTAAACGCAGGATGTATCGCACCATCGCACCTTGGACAACAGAGAATCCGATCTTTATGCACCTGGTAAGCACTAACCCGGTAAAGGTGAAAGCGATCATTGATCAATGCGCGGAAACGGGCTATGAAGGTGTGATCCTCAGCTTTGGCAGCGGTTTGAATATGGAAGATACCAGTGCCGCCAACATCGCTAAGTTTAAAGACCTGGCTGATTATGCGCATAGTAAAAAGATACTGTTGGGAGGTTATTCGCTGTTTTCCAGCAGGCGTATCAGTGATGAAGATGATGTGATCAACCCTGTTACCGGTAAACCTGGCGGTGCTTTCTTCGGAAATGCTCCCTGCCTGGGCAGCAAATGGGGATTAGGCTACCTGCAGAAAATAAAACATTTTATCAGCGCTACCGGCTTCGATATTTTTGAAAATGATGGTCCTTATCCCGGCGATGTATGCGCTTCCACCACGCATCCCGGACATACCGGTCTGGATGATTCGCAATGGAAACAAATGCTGCTGCAGAAAGGATTGTATCATTCGCTGAATGAGAAAGGGGTATACGTAAATGCGCCTGACTGGTACTTTATGGATGGTACCAATAAGATTGCGCTCGGCTACCGCGAAGTGAATTTCTCACTGCCAAGAGCAGAGCAGCTGATCCTGAACAGGCAAAATATTTTTGACGGCACCTGGGAAAAAACGCCTTCCATGAGCTGGGGCTTTGTGCCGCTCAGCGAATACCAGGGCGGTGGCGCTGCTGCCACACTGGAACCGCTGAAAGATCATCTGGATGCCTATGAACAACTGATGGTACAGTATTATGGTGCGGGTGTACAGGCCTGTTACCGTGGTCCACGTTTATACGATACCGATAGTACCAAAGCGCTGGTGAAAAATATGGTCAGCTGGTATAAAAAATACCGCGATATCCTGAATACAGATGTCATCCATCTCCGCCGCGCTGATGGCCGCGACTGGGACGGCATCATGCACGTAAGCGCACAGCTGCCGCAAAAGGCCATGATCATGTTGTACAATCCAACATCCGCTGCTATTACGCGGGAAGTGGCATTGCCCATGTATTACAGCGGTGCAACGCAGAGCATACGTATCCGGGAAAAGGAAGGCGTACCTAAAACGTATAGCCTTGACCGTGAATACAATGCGCATGTAAAAGTAACCATCCCTGCTGCCGGATATACCTGGCTGGTAGCGGAATAGAACATATCAAACCAAATCAGTATAATTATTTCTTATGAAGAAGTTATCACTCTGTATTATTACTTTCCTGGTATTCCTGCTGCAAGCGCAGGCCCAGGAAAAAAAGATTTTTAATGAAACCCCGGAGCAAAAAGAACAAAGACTGGCCTGGTGGGTAAACGACCGCTTCGGTATGTTTATACACTGGGGATTGTATTCCATGCCTTCCCGCCACGAGTGGGTAAAGAGTTATGAACATATTACCGACAGCGCCTACCAGAAATATTTTGACCTCTACAATCCGGATCTGTATAATCCCCGCGAATGGGCCCGGCAGGCTAAGGCAGCAGGGATGAAGTATGCGGTGCTTACTACCAAACACCATGAAGGTTTCTGCCTGTTCGATTCAAAGTATACCGACTATAAAGCACCCAATACCGCCGCCAAAAGAGACCTGGTGAAGGAATTTGTGGAAGCTTTCCGCGCCGAAGGTTTGAAGGTAGGATTCTACTATTCATTGATCGACTGGCATCATCCGGATTATACCATTGATCAGATACATCCGCAACGCCCCAAAGATGCAAAGGACTACGACCGCCTGAACAAAGGACGCGATATGGCAAAGTACCGCGAGTACCTGAAAAACCAGGTGAAGGAACTGATGACCAACTATGGTAAAATCGATATTCTTTGGACAGATTATTCTTTCCCGGGTGAACATGGTAAGGATCATAATGACTGGAATTCACTGGAACTGATCAAAATGATCCGCAAGCTGCAACCAGGTATAATTATCAATGACCGCCTGGATTTGGGTGAGTATGAAGATGGTGGCGATTTTGTTACACCGGAACAATACAAGGTAGCCGAATGGCCTACCCGCAATGGTAAGCGTGTTCATTGGGAAACCTGCCAGACCTTTTCCGGCTCATGGGGGTATTACCGTGACGAAACCTCCTGGAAAGATAATAAGCAATTACTGGTGCTGCTCATTGAGTCCGTTAGTAAGGGGGGTAACCTGCTGCTGAATGTAGGACCCACTTCCCGCGGTACATTTGATGCCCGCGCACAGGACAGACTAAAAGGAATGGGTGCATGGATGGAAGTAAACAGCCGTTCTATATACGGTTGTACAGAAGCGCCCGCTGAATTTAAGCGTCCGGATAACAGCCTGCTGACCTATAATCCAACCACGAAGCGTTTATACGTGCACCTGCTGGATTACCCGCTACAGCGGTTTGAACTGCCAGGTATGAAGGGCAAAGTAAAATATGCGCAGCTATTAAATGATGGTTCTGAAATAAAAATGCACGGCACTGATAAAGGCGACCTGGCGCTGGATCTTCCAGTGCGTAAGCCTGATACTGAAATACCGGTAATAGAGTTGATCCTGCAGTAATCAAACGCGAATGTTGTCTTAGTCAGGATTAAACTGATTTTGATGATTTACAGGATTTTTTTATGTGATTTTAAGAAGATTTGGGAAGATTTAGGCGAATTTATCCGCTTAGTTCTTCCCAAATTTCTTTAAATCAAAAAAAAATAAAAAATCCTGTAAATCATCAAAATCAGTTTAATCCTGCCCAAAGACAAAATTCGCAGAATTTTAATAGGAAATCTCCGGAAGATGTATATTTTTATGCTCACCATTTTTTATTGTTAAACATCCCGGATGAAGAGAATCTACTATAGCCTGGCTACACTGTTTTTGGCAGCTGTATTATTCAGTTTCGTCAAGCCTGTGCCGGTGGCCAAAAAGCCGAATGTTGTGATCATCTTTATGGATGATATGGGTTATGGTGATCTGGAATGTTTTGCCGGTACCCCCTGGCATACTCCCAATCTGAATCGTATGGCTGCGCAGGGAATGCGCTTTACTTATTTTTATGTAGCACAGGCGGTATGTTCCGCATCCAGGGCGGGGTTACTGACCGGCTGTTATCCGAACAGGGTGGGTATAAACGGGGCTTTATGGCCCACAGCGCCTATAGCACTGGATACAGCAGAACAGACTATTGCCACTGTATTGAAAACAAAAGGCTATCATACTGGTATGGTGGGTAAATGGCACCTGGGATCAAAAGAACCCTGGCTCCCATTGCAACATGGTTTTGATGAATACCTGGGCTTACCATATTCAAACGATATGTGGCCGGTGCACTATGATGGAAAGCCTTATACAGATTCTTCTTCCAATTCCCGCAGAAAATACCCGCCTTTGCCGTTAATAGAAGGGAACAAACCGTTACGGTATATTAAAACACTGGAAGATCAGTCGCAGCTGACAACTATTTATACTGACCGGGCCTGCCGGTTTATAAAGGAGAACAAACAGCAGCCGTTTTTCCTTTACCTGGCGCACAGTATGCCCCATGTACCGATTGCGGTATCTGATAAGCATAAAGGTAAAAGTAAGGATGGATTATTTGGAGATGTGATAGAAGAGATTGACTGGTCGGTAGGACAGGTGCTCAAAACCCTGGAAGAAAATGGGTTGGCAGAAAATACGCTGGTTATTTTTACCAGTGATAACGGACCCTGGTTATCTTACGGTAATCATGCCGGTAATACCGGTGGCTTGCGTGAGGGGAAAGGCACTTCCTGGGAAGGAGGTATCCGGGTACCCTGTATTATGCGCTGGCCGGGCAAAATACCTGCGGGCACGGTTTGCAATAAGATGGCGGCTACCATTGACCTTTTGCCAACTATTGCCAATTTATGCGGCGCGGCGTTGCCGGTCCGCAAAATCGACGGGGTAGATATGAAGTCGTTGTTGTTTAATGAAACGGATGCAAACCCAAGGGACGAGTTGGCCGTATATTATCAGGTCAACAGTTTACAGGCTATCCGTAAAGGGCCATGGAAGCTGGTGTTACCACACCGGGCCCGGACTTATAAGTTAAATCTCCCCGGTTATGATGGTTTCCCGGGTGCGCAACCGGAAGTCGATGTGCCATTAGCGCTGTACGATATGCGTCGCGATCCGGGAGAAACCCTGGATGTGCAAAAGCAGTTTCCTGAGGTGGTAAAAACGCTGATGGAAGTAGCAGAAAAGTACCGGAATGAACTGGGCGATGACCTCACCGGAAGAAAGGGAACAGAACGACGGCCGGCGGGAAAGGTACAAATGTAATATATATGTTTAAATATAATCTGTTTTAAACGAAGAAAATGCCAACTTTTAAGTAGTTGATACATAAATCATTGTATTCCTGTTAATCCAACAAAAGACTACAAACAACCACGTTATACTTTTGCTTTATGCCTAATATAAAACAAATTGTATATTAATAAATATTGAAAAACCATATAGATATCCGATTGACTACTGCATGTAATTGTTTCAAATTTGTTACGGGTATGGAAACCGTGTAAACTTTCCATTATTAATTATCAACCATACCAGCTTTCCGAGAATTTGCAGTTTTCAATGGGAGATTTCATATGAATATACATAACCCAAAAGGAATATTATGAAAAAAGTGCGGCCTATCAGTCCTGGTAATTTGGGCGAAGCGCGTGTTTTGGAAGTTTCGGGATTGCACAGCGAATCAACAGAACTCTTACAACAGTTAGCAAAAGATATCTGCAACCTGGTTTTTATGGATATAGAGATACCTGGATTGACTGCGATAGAAGCCGCCAGCATAGTAAAAGCAGCTTACCCTGATATAAATGTGCTATTGCTCACCCTGAACGAAAAGGAGCAGGGACTGACGCAGGTGCCTATGTTAAAAAAGGGTTACGAGCTTGACCATGTACCGCCGATATCCCTGACGGAATTTATTGCGCAGGTATATGAAACGGCATTGCAGTCGAATTTAGTGGCGGTTAACAAAGTCCTTGCATTTTTCCGGAAAGAAAAACAGGTCTATCAGGACCCGTATGGCCTGTCGCCACGGGAGAAGGAAATTTTACGTTGCCTGGTAAACGGTGACACCTATAAGCAGATAGCAGATGGATGTCATATCAGCGTGGGTACTGTACGCTCCCATATCATGAATGTTTATCGCAAGCTCGACGTAAACTCCCGCTCCAATGCAATTGTGAAGGCAATGAAAGAACACCTGGTTTGACGTACTGACGTCTTACCCCCAGAAACCCTGTGCCTTTACCTGTCCGCCTTGCTGACGCAGCGATTTACGCACCTGTACTACCATGCCCTGATTACCTGCTACATAATAAATCGTGTTTGCTGTGGGAAAGTTGTAATGATACAACCACTCATGCAAATCAGCGAAATAATGCCCGCTGTTGGATAACGGTTGTACAGGCATATCCAGTAATTGTTTGGTATGAGGACTTTCCAGTTGCACGAAGCAATGGAAATTTTGTGAGGATGCTTTACGAAGATAAAGTGAGAGGAAATGCCCTGCGGCGCTGGCATCGCCAATACATACCAGGTGACTGGCGTTACCTGGCTGGTGCAATCCGCCGCCGGGGCCGGCATAGTGTACTTCCTGACCTGGTTGCAACTGAAGGGCCCAATGGCTGCCAGCACCGTCGTGCCCGCAATTGATCAGCAGTGTAGCCGTTTGCGTTATTATGTCCCATTGCGCTACCGTATAATCACGATAGGTATATGGCGCGACTTCGCATTTTAGATGCTGTGTGCTGCGGTCTGGCAGTGATTGTGGCAATTGCAGCTTTACCTGCAATAAGAAATTTCCAATACGTTTTACGTCCCGTACGGACGCAGTTTTCCCTATGCGCGACATCAGTAAACTGGTCGCCCTGTCTTTTATTGACGGCATGTAATGTTTTATTTTCGGAGTTTATAATCTGCCTGCCATCACTGGTCAGGCTAAGGTCCAGCAAAGCTACCGGACCTGCGGTTATCCATTATTATACTATTCCGGGTTATAATTATACTTTTCCCGGTTGGAGATACGAAAGGCCAGCGGCGTTTCCCCTGTATGCTGTTTGAAGAAACGATTGAAATAAGTAACCTCGTTAAATTGCAGGTACCAGGCAATTTCCTTGATGCCGTGAGTAGAGTGCAGCAGCATGCGTTTGGCTTCCAGTATACGCCTCGCCGCCAGCAATGCCGATGCGGTTTGCCCCGTTTCCTGCTTTACCACTTCGTTCAGGTGATCAGCCGTTACATGAAGCGCTCTTGCATAGTCGCCGCAGCTGTTCCAGCTAAGTAAATGAATTTCCATTAATGCGCGGTACTGTCGCAGTAAGACAGGCTGTAATGGGTTGCTGGCCGCATTTTCAGGCAGGTAACGTGTAAAAAGCGTCAGCAATACTGCCAGGTAATGCTGCAATACTTGCTCCTGTAATGCCTTGCGCTCATTAAATTGCCGCAGCAGTTGTGCACAAAGCCACCACATTTCTTTAAACGCATCGGCATCCGGTGTTAACGCTTTTTCCATACACACCGGTAATGCGGGTGCTCCCGGCGGAAGAAAATCAGGCGTAAAAGAAATCAGGTATATATCTGCCGCCTCTAAAACATCCTGCGGTAAATGCACCTGCCAGGGTGATAGTAAAAAGATGCTGTTCGGCGGCATGTTTACCTGCCGGAAATCAACCATATGCCGGCTACACTGGTTACCGCTGACAGCCAATGTATAATACTCATGCCGGTGGGCCCGGGTCAGATCCGCATGCGCATGATGATGCCCTTTCCCGGCCATTTTGTAATGAACATCTATTTTCAGACCGGGAACAACCAGAATATCCTCCAAACGGTAGGATGTTATCACAGGTTGCTTATCCTTCTTCATAATTGCAAATTAAATCTATCTGTTGGTACCATACCTTTTTTTGATACCACAGGTTGCGGCAGTTTTATTACCACCATTTTAACAGACGAATGAAAAAAGCAATTATTGTACAGCCTCTCCTGAAAAAGATACCTGGAATGGGTAAAATTGCATATACTTATTTGCAACCGATTGCATATTTTCGGATCTTATTCGCACAACCGATCAGCCAATACCTGTAAATAATGAGAACACTGTTGATTTTGCGACCAGGTTGTTTTACGAATGTTTGCGCTGTGACGACAATAATTCCATGATGAAAAATTACTTCCGCTACCGGCTAAGAAATGGAAACCGGCATGACTCAACTGGAAAAATAATGAACTGATGATAAAGTATTTGTTAGCATCCGCTGTAATGCTGTTGGCACAAAACACCTATGCCGCGCCACCTGCCGACTCCCTGCTGAAACTATGGTATCAGCAACCCGCCAAACAATGGGTGGAAGCCCTCCCAGTAGGAAACGGGCGCATAGGCGCTATGGTTTTTGGCGGTATACAACAGGAAGAGCTGCAGCTCAACGAAGGCTTCCTCTGGTCAGGCGTACCCCGCGATGGCAATAATCCCGCGGCAAAAACATTGCTGCCCGAAATGCGGCAACTGCTCACGGCAGAAAAATATACGGAAGCGACTGCACTGGCCAAAAAGATGATGGGCACCTACAGCGCCCGGTATCTTACCCTGGGCAGCCTGCTGATCGACAATGATATCCCGGCAGAAGTGACTTCCTACAAGCGGGAATTGGATCTCAACAAAGGCATCGCCCGCGTCAGCTATGTAACTAACAGTGTAGCCTATACGAGAGAAGTATTTTGCAGCTATCCACAGCAACTGCTGGTGATTCGCTATACTTCCGGGAAAACCGGCCGGCTTAACTTCAGCACCCGCTTCGCCAACGGCATGCCACACACCAACAGCGTGGTAAATAACCATTACCTGGTTATGAAAGGCCGTTGCCCCGAATATGTGGCTGCCAGACCATATGAGAAACAGCAGATCGTATATGGCGATAAAGGTATTAACTATGAAGTGCACCTCAACGCACAGGTGAATAACGGGAAGATCACCACCGACACAGCCGGCATACATGTATCAGGCGCCACCGAAGCCGTACTGCTGTTATCAGTAGGCACCAGCTTTAAAGACGGTCAGCCCAACGGAAAAGATGCACACAGCGCTGCTGCTGCCCCCTTACTGAAAGCAGCTAACTATCCGCAATTGCTGAAAACTCACCTGAACGACTATACGGCGTTGTTTAATCGCGTGTCACTCAACCTGGGCGCTGATAGCGCGGCGGCTATGCCTACAGATGAGCGCCTGAAAATATATACCACCCGCGGTGGTAACAGCGATCCGCAACTGACCACGCTGTTGTACCAGTATGGCCGTTACCTGATGATATCGGGCTCCCGTAAAGGCGGTCCGGCTATGAACCTGCAGGGATTGTGGAATAAGGAAATGCAGCCGCCATGGGGATCGAATTATACCATTAATATCAATACCGAAATGAATTACTGGCCATCGGAAACGGCTAATCTATCCGATTGCGGCAACCCGCTTTTTGCGTTTATCAACAGGTTATCGCAGCGCGGGCGTGTAACCGCTGCCGTTAACTATGGCGCAAAAGGCTGGGTTGCTCATCATAACGCCGACATATGGGCGATGACCAATCCTGCCGGTGGAATTGATTTTGCTGATCCCAATGGTAAACCCCAATGGGCTATCTGGCCCATGGGAGGAGCATGGCTTACCCGTCACTTGTGGGAACATTACCAGTTTACCGGCGATAAAAAAATGCTACAGCAAATGTATCCGGATCTGAAAGGCGCTGCAGAATTTATGTTGGATTGGCTGGTGAAAAACGAAGCAGGACAATGGGTCACCAATCCTTCCACTTCTCCCGAAAATAATTTCCGCATTGATGGCAAAGCTACAGGAACAGTAAGTATTGCCTCCACTATGGATCTGTCCATTATTCATGACCTCTTTAATAATACCATACAGGCTGCCGCTGTACTGCAGCAGGATGCCCCACTGGTGGCACGCATAAAAGAAACCATGCAACATATGTATCCGTTTCACACCGGGCAGTACGGGCAGCTGCAGGAATGGTACAAAGACTGGGATGATCCGCAGGATTCACACCGGCACGTATCGCACCTGTATGGCCTGTTCCCGGGAAATTTTATTTCTCCACGCAGGGATACGGTACTATCGGCAGCGGCTAAACGTAGTTTGCTGCTGCGCGGTGATGGCGGCACCGGCTGGTCGAAATCATGGAAGATCAACTGGTGGGCAAGACTGGAAGACGGCAATCATGCGTATACAATGTTAAACAAACAGCTGTTCCTGGCCGGCGGACAAACCGTAAGCGTAGCCGATAACAGCGGAGGTTCTTATCCTAATTTGTTTGATGCACATCCACCTTTCCAGATAGATGGCAATTTTGGCGTTACTTCCGGTATTACCGAAATGCTGTTACAAAGTCATGATGGGCTGCTATTCCTGCTACCCGCGCTCCCCGACGCATGGCCATCCGGCAGTGTACGTGGTTTAAAGGCTCGCGGAGGTTTTGAAGTAGATATGGAATGGAAAAATGGACAGCTTACAAAGGCGGTTATCAGATCTGCGTTGGGTGGAAACTGCCGTATTCGTACACGCGTGGCCGTAGGTATTGATGGGAAGCCGGCGAAAGTAGCAACAGGTGCTAATAACAACCCTTTCTACCAGTTACAGATACCGGTGCAAACCATTGTAAAAGATCCAACGAAATTACCGGCGTTGCAGTTGGGAAAAGTTTTTGAGTATGATTTTTCAACTGCACCCGGTAAAACCTATCATATTTTATGAGTATCAGGAAAGGTATTTTATGTATAGCCGTTAGTATGATAACATCGGCTACAAAACTGCCGCTTCTCCGTTTTGCATGTCTACTGGCAGGATGGTTAGCTTGCGGGCATACCCTTCATGCGCAATCGCCTTTCCTGGCGCGGCTAATAAAAGATACAAAGCCGGCGGTAATCGCCCGTGCGAACTGGGCTTTGCAGCAGACGCCACAAACCATCACAGCGTTTCGTTGTGACCGGAGTGCCGGCGGCTTACATGATTTTTATTCGGAAGGGGATTACTGGTGGCCTGACCCGGTCAAGCCGGATAGTCCGTATATACAACGCGATGGACAAACCAATCCGGACAATTTTGTGGCGCACCGGCTAGCTATGATAAAGCTGAGCCGCATAATGGGAGCGCTGGCGGCAGGCTATGTGGCCTCAAAGGACAATACTTATCTGCAACATGCATTGCTGCATGCAAAAGCCTGGTTTGAAGATCCGGCTACACGCATGAATCCGTCGCTGCTATATGCACAGGCAATCAAAGGAAGGGCTACTGGCAGGGGAATCGGTATTATCGACACCATTCATCTCATGGAGGTAGTGCAGGCGCTGCGTATTATGGAAAAGGCCGGAGCTATTCCCGCTGCGGATCTGGAGGCATTCCGGAATTGGTTCACTACCTACCTGGAATGGCTTACTACCCATCCTTATGGCAAAGACGAAATGAATGCGGCCAACAATCACGGTACCTGTTGGGTGATGCAGGTGGCGGCATTTGCACGGTTTGTAAACAACCAGGCGTTGATGGATTTCTGTATCAACCGTTATAAAACAGTACTGCTGCCCACGCAGATGGCAGATGACGGCAGTTTTCCACGTGAATTGAAACGTACTAAACCTTACGGCTACTCGCTGTTTAACCTTGATGCCATGAGCACCATTTGCCAGCTGTTGAGTACAAAAGAAAATAACCTGTGGCAGTATACGGTGGAAAATAACCGGGGAATGGCGAAAGGTATCGCGTTCCTGTCTCCCTATGTAAAAAATAAAAATACCTGGCCCTATGCCCATGATGTGATGTATTGGAATAACTGGCCGGTGGCACAGCCCTTCCTCATTTTTGGCGCAGCCGCGTTCCAAAACGCTGATTATTACCGCTTATGGCGTTCCCTGAACCCCGATCCCACAGAAGAAGAGGTGTTAAGAAACCTGCCGGTAAGGAACCCGGTTATCTGGTTTTGAAGCTGTTGGAGTTTACAATAAATTAAAATTCGGATTATTATTTTTATTAATGTAAATACGTAACTTTAGGGGACTATACACTATGTTTTAAACTTTAGAGATATGAGTTGGATGGACGACTTGTATGTAATTTACCAGAAGCTGGATGCCACCGGTTGCGATGAGGTAAAGCATAACATTCTTAAAGCCCAGATTGACGGCTGCTCCCGCGGAGAAATTTACTTCCTGGTATTACAACAACTGGTACGCATAAAAACAGACAAAACGCCTGTTTACGAGTTAATTAAGGGAGAAGTGGAAAATATTATCCATCACAGTAAAGGACAATACCTGAGTTAATTATTTTAATTCTTCTATCAGTTTCTGCACTTTGAGATAATTAGGCGCACCGGGTGGAATTCTCAATAACCACTCCAGGCATTGCTGCCTGCGTCCTTCTTTCAGATAGCTCAACGCCATATAGAATGCCGCTTCATAACGTAGCTCACTGCCGCTGTTAAAAACGGGGACCAGGTCCCTACGTGCATTTTCCAGTTGGTTTTGGTCTATCAGGGCTACTCCTCTGTAATACCGGGCATATACATTGCCCGGATTGCCGGCTAATGTATTGTTGAGTAATACAATGGCTTCATCGAAATGCCCATGATTAAACTGCCTGATGGCATCTTCCGGTACTTTTACGCTATCGATATCCGGTATCTGCATTTCTGTAGACGCGAACTGCCGGTAGATATTTTTCCGCCAGGGGCTTATATACAGGAGAATAGCCATGCCGGCTGCTATCAGGGCGGTGAGGATGACATAGTTGCGGATAGGAATAACGGAATTGTCTTTTAGTGTATACCAGGCATTACGATGGGTAAACAGCTGGTGCTGCAATTCGTCGCGCTCCGGATCACCGCATATTTTTTGTGCCAGCAACTGGCGAACGGCATCAAAACGTTTTACCTGTTGTGTAAGTGTTGGATCTTTCTGTATTCTTTCCGTAAAAATTTTCCTGTCGGTCTCACTCATTTGCCCGCTGAGAAAGCGATCGGTATCCAGCAGGTCTTTTTCAGAGAGGCTGTTGGCTTTTAGTTTTGCATCGATATCGCGGAACAGGCTGCGAAAGCAAGCGGTTCTCCGTTCCGGTAATTCTGATACAGGGATATTTGTTTCGGCGGCAATATCTTCCTGTAAACAGCCTTCTGTCAGCGACCAGCGGAGCAGGTCTTTGCATTCGTCCGGCAATGCGAGATAATAGTGATAGGCGAGCCTTCTTTTTTCCCCTTCTTTCAGCACATCTTCCACATCCTGTATATCATCCCTGCTCATGGTAGAGAGTTCTTCTGCTTCCAGGCCAGGGATGCGTTGTCCACGTCTTTCCAGTTCCTGTTCCCATATACGCTTGGACAGCAGTTGCAGAAAGGGTTCGAAGTCGGTTACTTTGAGCGGATGACGGCGTGCGAAATAGTAGATATCCATGAGTGCTTCTTCAAAGATATGGGCGGCATCTTTTACGTGACCGCTTTTCTGCAGTATAAAACGCTTTTCTTTAGAGGCAAACCGCTGGTAAATATTTTCTATTACTGCTGGTTTATGGTGAAGCAATCCCTCAATATATTCCTGGTCGTTATGAAATAATGGTTCAGGTGACATACATATCGTTTTTGCCTTGTTCGTCTGTATTAAAAATATTAAACCTCGATGAGGTGACCTAATTATTTATTCTGTATGCCCGCAAATGCGATGCCTGAGCGGTGGAACTTGTAAGGAAGTTAAGTATCTTGCCGGACATAGCAGCTATAGCCGACAGTATCCGTTCAATATGTATCAACCGCAGCAGGATATCAGTGATTTGATATCAAGATATATACAGTTTCCGCATGATCCACTGTTACAGGAACAGGTAGCCGCCCTGGCAGGGGCTGGTCCTGAACAGGCGGCCTATGTGGAGCGTCGGCTAACGGACTGGTTAATGGAGGGCGGACCTGTACGGGTAGCAGCAATTCTTCCAGAGGCATTGGCTGCACCACAAAAGAGGCCCCGGGTATTTGCCTGGAAGTGGGCGGTTGTTGCGGCCGCAGCGGTGTTGTTAATAGCAGCGGGGATTATTTTTTCCCTGTGGCGCAGGCCGGGCGTTATGCTAACCTACAACAACAGCACCGGCCGTATAGATACGCTGCACCTGGGAAAGGAAACCAGTGTTATTGCCAATAAACAGGCAGTTATTACCTATGCCGCCAGGTTTGATGTAACGCCCGAGCTGCGGATGTTAAACGGGGACGCTTATTTTGATATTAAGCAACGGTCCCGCATCAGGATGCAGCTGGATGAGCACACTGTCTTATATACACTTAATGCCGTATTCAGTGTGCATAAAACGGCTACCATTACACAGGTGTTTGTAGTGAAGGGGAGGGTAACGCTGGTGCCTGATGCCGGTCGTAAAATACAGTTGACAGCCGGCATGCAGGCAAAAAGGGAGCTGCATCATCCGCTGCAGCAGAAAACGTTAAAAAGCCAGTCGTTGCTGGCCTGGAAAACCGGCCGGTTAAAATTCCGCAATATCCCGCTGGAAGAAATACTGGATGCTGTAAACGGTTATTATGGGATTGAAATCCTGTTGCCTCCTTCTGCAGGTAGTTTATATAAACGACGGGTGACTGCCGATTTCGAGCATAAATCTGCAGAAGAAACCTTGTCGATGTTACGTAAAATACTGGATGTACCGATTGTGAAAGACAGTGTGAACAGGTATTATGTGAGCATGAAATAATTTTCAGATCAGTCCAGTTTCAGTCCTGCGTTTAATTGTTTGAGGATGGTTTTTAATGAGGTCAGTGCTTCGGGGCCTATAATACCTTCATACAGCGCCTGTACTTCGTCGACCGCTTCATACGCATTGATCATAAATTCTTTTCCTTTTTCCGTCAGAAAAATGATACTGGCCCGGTTATCAGTGTCATGTTTGCGGGTGCCGATAAAATTTTCTGCTTCGAGGTTCTTTACCACTTTGCTCATCGCCTGCTTACTAATACGAGCTTTGCGGGCGAGGTCGTTGTTAATGGTACCATGCGGATCTATATGCACGAGTAATACCATGTCGCCTAATTTGAAATTGGTATATCCGCGGTCCAGCAGCTTTTGAGTAATGCGCAGGTCTACGTCTTTTTTTAAGAGGTTGATCAAACGGGCAAGGCTATCAGGTCTTTTGGCCAGGCATGCCTCGTATCTCGCATCAATAGTTGCGGTCATCGTATTGTAGGTTTAGTAAAAGTGTACAGTTGATAAAATCAGTTATCCTGATGCAATGCTACAAAAAAGCAGCGATTTTTCTGATTATAAAAAGAAAGACCCACCATCCGGGCGGGTCTTTTTATATTTTAGCGAGGCAGTGCTATCTGTACGCGTAATCAGCCATTACGGTATGTGTTCAAATACGCTTTCTGCCCTGGTGTAGCATCTCAGTCCGACGATGGTATTGCTTATCCCCACCTTTACTCTTTGTGCAGACCTGATACTGGTAGACGTCAGTCAATCAGAGCCTAAAGCCCCCGCAATGCCCATTTCGAGGCCACGCAGCTCGGCCAGTCCGCGCAGGCGGCCAATAGCGCTGTAACCGGGATTGGTTTTTTTATGGAGGTCATCCAGCATCTGGTGGCCATGATCGGGTCGCATTGGAATGGAAACATTGCGGCGTTTCATGGTGAGCAGGATGTTTTTCACTACGGTAAACATATCCACATCACCTTCCAGGTGGTTAGCTTCGTGGAAATTCCCCAGTGCATCGCGCTGTGTGCTGCGCAGGTGGATAAAGTGGATATGATCGCCCAGGCGCTCTATCATGCCGGGAAGATCATTATCGGCTCTTACGCCATAGGAACCGGTGCAGAAGCACAGGCCATTGGCAGCATAGGGTGCGGCAATGAGCAGTTCCTTTGCATCCTGTTCAGTGCTTACCACACGTGGCAGCCCGAAGATCGGGAATGGAGGATCATCCGGGTGGATGGCCAGTTTTACACCTGCTTCATCTGCCACAGGCGCTATTTGCTGGAGGAAATAGAACAGGTGCAGTTTCAGCTGGGTAGCATCAATCCCCTTGTATTTATCCAATGCCGTCTGGAACTGTTGCAGTGTAAAGCTTTCCTCAGAACCAGGTAAACCGGCAATAATATTTTTTTGTAACAGTTCCTTGTCAGCGGCGGTCATGCTGTCGAAATGTTCTTTCGCACGGGCAATGTCCTCGTCGCTGTAGTCTTTTTCTGCATCAGGTCTTTGTAACATGAACAGATCGAACGCCATGAAGGCGGCTTTCTCAAAGCGTAAAGCTTTGGAGCCATCTTCTACCGTATAGGAAAGATCGGTGCGGGTCCAGTCCAGCACAGGCATAAAATTGTACGTTACAATACGTATGCCGCATGCCGCCAGGTTTCGCAAGGATTGCTGGTAATTGGTGATATACTCCTTAAAACGACCACTCTGCGTTTTAATATCTTCATGTACCGGCACACTTTCTACCACTGACCAGGTAAGACCTGCCGCTTCGATGATGGCTTTCCGCTTTAATATCTCTTCTCTCGTCCATACCGCGCCATTAGGTACATGGTGCAATGCTGTAACGATACCCGTCGCTCCTGCCTGTTTTATATCAGACAAGCTTACCGGATCATTAGGCCCGTACCATCGCCATGTCTGTTCCATTCTCAGCATAATGCAAATACGTTTAGTAAATCCCGAATTTCTAATTCCAAACCCCAAAAATATAATCTATCTACACATATACAAACTTTGATTTTAAATTTTAGAAGCAGCGGGAGCAATGAGCAGGATCATGAGATCCATTACATTGGTTTGGGTAGGCCCTGTAATGATTAACCCGCCTGCCTTTGAGAAGAAATGCCATGCGTCGTTATTGCGCAAAAAACTATTTGCATCGAGGTGCATATTTATGGCTTGCTGCATCGTTGGTGCATCTGCGATAGCCCCTGCTGCATTGGTAGGACCGTCGCTGCCATCGGTACCACCACTCAGAAAGGTAAGTTGGGGATGATCAGTAATAGCGATGCCAACTGCCAGCGCCAGCTGCTGATTGCGGCCTCCAAGGCCGTTTCCGGTAACTGCAACGGTAGTTTCCCCACCGGCCAGCAAACAAGCCGGGAGCGGACCGGTATAGTCCAGCGCTGATTGTACCAGTTGCGCCGCCACTTCATGCACATCGCCGGTAACGGTATCAGACAACACCTGCGGATGATAGCCCAGCTCAACTGCCTTGTGGGCTGCTGCTTCCAGCGCTATCCGGTTGGTGCCGGCCAGGTAATTATGTACCTGTCCGAAATGAGGATCGCCCGGTTTGGGCGTTTCCGGAATCAGCCCGGTCATCCCTTTTTCAATATGTTGTAACAGGGCAGGGGATATTTTTTCGGGGAGATGATATTTGCGGAGTACATCCATGGTATCCGCAAAGCTGGAAGGGTCCGGTACTGTAGGCCCCGAGCCTATTACGCTGAGATCATCACCTACCACATCGCTGAGGATGAGGGTACATAACGTAGCCGGATATATGTTTTTGGCAAGTTGCCCGCCTTTGATGGCCGATAGGTGCTTGCGTACCGTATTCATTTCACGGATGTCTGCCCCGCTTTTGAGTAACGCTTCAAACAACTGTTGTACTTCATACAGATGACTGCCCGCCGGTACATCCGCCAGCAGCGCCGAGGCGCCGCCGGATAGCAGGAAGATAACCAGGTCCTGCGGCTGCACATGCGCTGCTATTTCCAGGAACTTAACGGAAGCGGCTACACTGTTTTGATCCGGTACGGGATGTCCTGCTTCCTGCAGCTCCAGTTGCTGTAACGGTAACGCATGTCCGTATTTCGTTACCACCATTCCCTGCAACGGAAAATGCGGGGCCAGGATCTTTTCCAGTTCCTGCGCCATCGCTGCTGCTGCTTTGCCTGCGCCCAGTATCCAAATCCGGGAGGCCACCGGGAGCTGGTAAACTTCTCCCGAAATAATAATTACACGGGAGGCCGGTTGCACCTGTACATTTTTCTGCATCAGCTCCTGCGGATGTACTGCCGCCACCGCATGCAGAAACACCTGTTTGATATGGTCCGTTGCTGTAGTCATCAGTTTTTCAGGAATAAAAAAAGCAGTGAGCTGCCCCACTGCCTGTAACTTTAAATATAAATTATTTATGGTTGCTGTGTAGCGTCCCTGTTTTCTTTCTTTATCCTTTTCTTTTCCATTTTTTGCTCCAGGTGCTCTTTTTTAGTCATTTCCCAGTCGTTCCACTTTTTATACTGGGCAGCGGTAAACACGGTTTTAAACCGCTGGCTGCGCTCAGAATCCAATGCTTTGAATTGCGTCATCCGGTCTTTTTTGGTAAGCGCAGTATTGTTTTTTACTGCATCCATCCGGCGCACAATATCTTCATTGATCACATGGATCTTCTTTTCCTGCTCTTTATTCAAGCCCAGTTTATGGGAGATTTTATCCGTGATTTTATCCGCCCTGCCTTCCGCTGTCCAGCGGCCTTTGTTAGCAGAGCTATCCTTTGCCTGGGCGAAGGAAGTGGTGGTAAAGGCTGCCAGGAAAAAGAGCAGCAGCAATTTTGTATAAACAGAAATAAACTTCATAGTCAATAAGTATTACACGAATTTAAACAAACTTAAGCTGTAATCTCTGGTCAAATTATCCCTTTTTCGTGTGAATCCAAAATTTAGCATACCCTTACCACTCATAAAAAATATGCCGTTTTATTAACGTCCGCCTTAATGATTTACTACTTTTAACGGATCGACTGAATCTGAACCCGAAAAACAGAGATTTACATGAAAAGAGCTTTTGAGAAACCCGCGGTGGCCCTGCTGTCACGGTGTGTATCCTATGCCCTGCTCCGGTATCGCAGCCCGCTGATGCTGGCAGCTTTACTGGCAACCGGCTCCCTTGCCCGGGCCCAGGAAACTTTCCCGGTAAACGGGGTGGCTGATCCCCGGGAAGGATGCTTTGCCTTCACACACGCCACCATTGTAAAAGATGCGCAAATCACCTTACAAAATGCAACCCTCGTGATCCGTGATGGAAAAATAGTGGATGCGGGTCCGGCCGCGGCAATTCCTAAAGACGCCGTGGTACTGGATTGTAAAGGGAAATACATTTATCCGTCTTTGGTGGATATCTACAGTAGCTATGGATTGTCCGAAGCCAAACGCGGTGGCTCCGCCTGGAACGCAGCACCACAGTTCCTCTCTAATACCAAAGGAGCATACGGCTGGAATCAGGCCATCCGTAGCGAAGTAAATGCGGTGGATTTGTTTACGGCAGATGACGGAAAAGCCCGCCCCTTACGGGAAGCCGGTTTTGGTACCGTACTTTCCCAGCAACCCGACGGCATCGCCCGTGGTACGGCCACCCTGGTTACCCTTGCCAGCTCAAAGGAAAATAAAGTGATCCTCCGCGAAAGAGCCGCTGCGGTCTATTCCTTTGACAAAGGCACTTCTACCCAAAACTATCCCAATTCGCTCATGGGCAGTATCGCCCTGCTGCGGCAAACATATCTCGACGGGCAATGGTATAAATCTCAACCCGCCAAAGAAGGAGTGAACCTCAGTCTGCAGGCATGGAATGCCAATCAGCAGCTGCCACAGCTATTTGAAGCAGCCGACAAATGGGACGTGCTCCGGGCGGATAAAATAGGAGATGAATTTGGCGTACAATATATTATCAAAGCCAGCGGAAATGAATACCAGCGCATCGCCGAAATGGCCGCCACCAAAGCAGCTTTTATTTTGCCGCTTAATTTCCCCGGCGCCATCGACATGGAAGATCCTGCCGACGCGCGTTTTGTATCGCTTGCAGAAATGAAACACTGGGAAATGGCACCCGCTGAGCCGGCCGCGTTTGAAAAAGCAAATATCCCTTTCTGTTTAACCGCTGCTGATCTGAAAGATGTAAAACAATTTATGGCGAACGTGCGAAAAGCCATCACCTATGGTCTCAGTGAACAAAAAGCACTGGAAGCACTCACCAAAACACCTGCTACACTTCTGAAGGCATATGATAAAGTAGGGAGCCTGGAAGCCGGCAAACTGGCCAATTTCCTCATTACCTCCGGCCCGCTGTTTAATGAAAAAACGATCCTTTACCAGAACTGGGTACAGGGCAACCGTTATGTAATAAAAGCCGATGGCTGGAACGACATCCGGGGTATCTATACCGTTACCCTCACTCCGGGCAACAGCTACAGTGTGGAAGTAAGAGGTACGCCCAGCGCACCGTTGCTGTCGGTATTACAAAAAGATACCCTGCCTGGCCGCATCGACGTAAATGGTAAATTGGTGTCTATGTCTTTACCATTGGCAAAGAACGGCAAAAACAGTATACGCCTGAGTGGCATCATTGGTGATAACGGCTGGACCGGTACCGGCGCCGATACCAGCGGTAACCTTATCAGGTGGAATGCAGTATTTGTAAAGACAGCACCTGAAAAAGCAGATTCTGTAAAACCAACAGCAGTAGCTGCTCTTGGCCCATTGCTGTATCCGTTTAACGGCTACGGCTGGGAAAAATTACCTAAGCAGGAAGACCTGCTCATCAAAAATGCAACGGTTTGGACCAGCGAAAAAGATGGTAAGCTGGAAAATACGGACGTTTTAATACGTAACGGGAAAATTGCACAGATAGGTAAAAGTCTGCCGGCTGGCAATGCCCGTGTGATCGACGGTACCGGCAAACACTTATCTGCCGGCATTATCGACGAACATTCACATATCGCCATCAGCCGTGGTGTAAACGAATCTTCCCAATCAGTGACTTCGGAAGTAAGAATTGCGGATGTATTAAATCCCGATGACGTAAATATTTACCGGCAGCTGAGTGGCGGCGTTACCGCATCCCACCTGCTGCACGGCAGCGCTAACGCTATCGGTGGACAGTCGCAGCTGATCAAACTGCGCTGGGGACAGAATGCGGAAGATCTGAAAGTAGCCAACTGGGATCCGTTCATCAAATTTGCGCTGGGGGAGAATGTGAAACAATCCAACTGGGGCGAACGTAATACCGTACGTTTCCCGCAAACCAGGATGGGAGTAGAGCAGTTGTATACAGATGCGTTTACCCGTGCCCGTGACTATGAAAAACAAGGTCCCGGCAAACGTCGCGACCTGGAGCTGGATGCGCTGGTAGAGATCCTGCATCAGAAACGCTTTATTACCTGTCACTCCTATGTACAAAGCGAAATAAACATGTTAATGCATGTAGCCGATAGTTTCCATTTCCGGGTAAATACATTCACACATATCCTTGAAGGATATAAGGTAGCCGATAAAATGAAAGCACATGGCGCCGGCGCCGGCACCTTTGCCGATTGGTGGGCTTATAAAATGGAAGTACAGGATGCGATTCCTTACAACGCCGCTATTATGCATGGAGTTGGCGTAGTAACCGCCATTAACTCTGATGATGCGGAAATGGCCCGTCGCCTTAACCAGGAAGCCGCAAAAAGTATTAAGTATGGCGGGGTGAGTGAGGAAGAAGCACTGAAACTGGTAACGATTAATCCAGCCAGGTTGCTGCATGTAGACAGCCATATGGGTAGCATCAAAGTTGGAAAAGACGCCGACGTGGTATTGTGGAGCGATAACCCGTTGAGCATATATGCCAAAGCTGAGAAAACAATTGTTGACGGCATCGTGGAGTTTGACCGCGATAACGATCTGCAACTGCGCAAACGTATTGCGGCAGAGCGTAACCGTCTCACACAACAGTTACTGGCAGAAAAGAAAAAAGGTACCCCTACGCAGAAAGCCGGTTTAGTAGCAGATGAAATGTATCACTGTGAAGATTTGCAGGGAGGACATCAAACGGCTATCGGGGATTAATGGTTTACTGTTGATCAGCGATAATAAGCTACTTATTTCAAACATTTTAGGCTAACAGCAAAATGCTAAAAGCGATGAAAAGAAATATTATTTTACTGGGTCTGGTTATGGGATTTCATATGGCCTATGCCCAGGAAACTATATCCCCGGCGGGTCCACAGGAGAAGCCGGTTTATCTTACCAATGCTACTATTCATGTGGGCAACGGTGAGGTGATCAATAACGGCACCATTGCCTTTGTAAAAGGGAAAATTACTGCCGTAGGCGCGAATGTGCCTGCTGCGGGCAGCGATGCTACTGTGATGGATATGAAAGGACAACATGTATACCCCGGTATTATTGCGCCGGAATCCAAGCTTGGACTGGTGGAATTTGAGAGTGTACGCGCTACAATTGACGCGCGGGAAACAGGGGAGATAAATCCGTCTGTACGGTCTGTCATTGCTTACAATGCCGATTCAAAAGTGATCAATACCCTGCGTTCCAACGGTATCCTGCTGGCCCAGGTAACGCCGGAAGGAGGTATTGTGAGTGGTGTTTCTTCCGTAGTTCAGCTGGATGCCTGGAATTGGGAGGATGCGGCTTATAAAACAGATAATGCGCTGCATTTCTTTATGCCCAGCCTGTTGCCGCAGGGTGGAGGCCGTGGGGCAGGAGCAGCTGGTGCTGCCGGCGATCGTCTGAAAGTCGCCATGGAACAGATTGAAACGGTGAGAACTTTTTTCCGGGAAGCAAAAGCGTATCAGCAGGAAGCAAAGCATAGCGCCACTAATCTGAAATTTGAATCCATGCGCGCATTGTTTAACAAAGAGCAGAAACTATTTATTCACTGCGACCTGGTAAAGGAAATGTTGATAGCGATTGATTTTGCAAAAGAGTTTAAGGTAGATGTAACCATTGTAGGTGGTACAGATGCCTGGCTCATTGCCGATATCCTGAAACAAAACAATGTACCGGTGGTGCTGACCCAACCACATAGCCTGCCTGTAATGCAGGACGATGACGTGGACCAGCCCTACAAAACGGCGGCCTTATTACAAAAAGCCGGGGTATTGTTTTGCCTGAGCAACGAAGGGTTCTGGCAGCAACGTAACCTGGGTTTTGAAGCCGGTACAACCAGCGCTTACGGATTAAGTAAAGAAGAAGCATTGACAGCTGTGACATTGAATGCAGCGAAAATACTTGGAATAGACAAAACCACCGGTTCATTGGAAGCGGGGAAGGACGCAAATATAGCGGTGAGTACCGGCGATATGCTGGATATGAAATCCAGCGTGATCACAAAAGCATTTATCCAGGGCCGGGAAATTAACCTGGATAATAAGCAGAAGCAGTTGTATGAGAAATATGAGAAGAAGTATGGATTGAAATAATATGGGGAATAAGTATAAAAGAAAGGCTGGTAGTGATGCCAGCCTTCTCTTTTTTATATTGCCTTTACGAGATAGTAATTTGTTTTCCCTTTTTGAAGAAGGAGGTATTTATCTCTCAACAGGGCTGAGGTATTGATGATCATATCGATACCCTGCACTTTGTTTTTATTAACGCTTACGCCGCCGCCCTGCACTGTTTTGCGGGCTTCTCCCTTGCTGGGGAAAATGCCGGTTTCTGCCAGGAGGCTTACAATATCCTTACCTGTTTCGAGGTCGGCTTTGGCTATTTCATATTGAGGCACGCCATCCAGCACATCTAATAATTGCTCTTCGGTAAGAGAAACCAACAGTTCTGCGGTGTTATTGCTAAACAGCAGCGAAGAGGCTTTCACAGCAAATTCATAGCTTTCTTCTCCATGAATGAAGGTAGTGACTTCTTTGGCCAGCCGTTGTTGTAATACCCGTAAATGAGGGGCTTCCCGGTGTTTGGCAATCAATTCATCCACTTCCGGTTGTTCCATAAAGGTGAAGATCCTGATATAACTTTCAGCATCTACATCGGTGGTATTGAGCCAGAACTGGTAGAACATGTATGGTGAAGTACGCCTGGAGTCCAGCCATACGGTGCCTTGTTCGGTTTTACCAAACTTGGTGCCATCCGCTTTCTTGATGAGCGGGCAGGTAAAGGCAAAGGCTTCGCCGGCTGCTTTCCTGCGCACCAGTTCTGTACCCGTAACGATGTTACCCCACTGGTCTGATCCACCCATCTGCAGTTTACAGTTTTTGGTGGTATACAAATGGTAAAAATCGTAACCCTGTATCAGCTGGTAGGTAAATTCTGTGAATGACATCCCGTTATCGCCTTCGATCCGTTTTTTAACGGAATCTTTTGCCATCATATAGTTAACGGTGATGTGTTTGCCTGTATCGCGGATAAAATCGAGGAAGGAAATGTGTTGGAACCAGTCGAAGTTATTCACCATTTCTGCCGCATTGGGTTTGGCAGGATCAAAGTCCAGGAAGCGTTCCAGCTGGGCTTTGATACCAGCTACATTTTTTTGCAGGGTATCCAGGTCCAGCATTTTTCTTTCTTCCGCCTTAAAGGAGGGGTCGCCTACCATTCCGGTAGCGCCGCCCACCAGCGCAAGGGGTTTATGTCCTGCCTTTTGCAGGTGCACCAGCAGCAGGATCGGTACCAGGCTACCAATGTGCAATGATTCTGCGGTGGGGTCAAAACCAATATAAGCAGTGGTCATTTCCTTTTGCAGTTGCTCTTCCGTACCAGGCATCATATCCTGTAGCATACCCCGCCAGCGCAGTTCTTCTATCAGATTCATGATTTTAATAACAATTTTTGCAAACCTACATAAAATTAACAGGATTCGCCCATTTTAAGGTTACCTGATCAGATGTAACAAATATCTATGTAATTTTATACCAGCGGCCCCAAAGGCTGGTTCATCCATCATTGGGTTAATTCATAAGATATCTATTCCTCATATTCCCCAAAACTCCGGTTTTATGAAAAGCTTACTCATCTTTTTATTTGTTTTATGTTGTACCGGCGTGGCCATAGCGCAGGATTGTAAAAGCTATTATTACCTGCTGAACAATGCAGAAATTGAAATGACGGTTTATAACGCCAGTAATGCACCTACAGGTAAAACCGTTTATAAGGTGTTGAATGTGCATAAAGATGGAGATGGCCTGACCTCTGATTTCTCCAACGTTTTTTATGATAAAAATAATAAACCGGTCACCACCGGTTCCGGTCATTTTAAATGCAGTGGCCATGGCGTTGCGGTGGATATGAAAATGAGTATTCCTTCCATGCCGCAAGCGGCAGATACAAAAGTAGAAGGCAAAACCGATGCGGCATTCCTCGATTACCCGGCTAATATGCATGTAGGACAGGAGCTGCAGGGCGGAAGTTTTGAAATGAAGAGTGCCGTAAAAGGGATGGAAATGGTCCTTAGTTATGTGATCAATAACCGGAAAGTTGTTGGCAATGAGAAAGTAACCAGTCCTGCCGGCAGCTGGAATTGTTTCAAAATCGCCTACGATATCAACTTCCAGATGACCATGATGGGGAAAGGAGTGCCGATGAAACTCAATGCGGTAGAATGGTTTGCACCCGGCTTTGGGCCGGTAAAAACAGCTTCCAGTCAGGGAGGAAAACCAATGGGAGGAACGTTGATAACGGGTTTGAAGAAATAGGATCCGTGCAGGAATAAGCAGGGCTGACTTAGAAAGTCAGCCCTGTTTGTGTTTATTTATTTTTCAGGCATTTTGACAGGCTATCTCTCCAGTAAGGTATAGTAATACCAAAAGTGCTTTTTATTTTTTCCTTATTAAGAACGCTATATGCCGGACGTTTAGCAAGTGTTTTGTACTTGTCTGACGTAACGGGGTAAACAACGGTAGTAGCACCGGTCATTTCTTTGATAGCTACCGCAAAATCAAACCAGCTGGTAACGCCTTCGTTGCTGTAGTGGTATATACCGCCAAGTGCCGCATCCGGGTTGACTGCCTTATACTGCAGTATGTCCAGGATTGCCTTAGCCAGGTCGCCTGCGTAAGTAGGGGTGCCTGCCTGATCAAAAACAACGTTTAATTCCTGTTTTTCCCGCATCAGTTCCTGCATGCGTTTAGCAAAGTTAACAGCATATTCGGAATAGAGCCAGGAGGTACGGATCACAATAGTGTCAGGGTTATAGCCTATAGCGGCTGCTTCACCACGCACTTTGGAGGCGCCGTAAATGCTGTCCGGATCCGTGTCGTCTTCTTCTGTATAGGGTACATTTTGCTTACCACTAAATACATAATCTGTGGAAACATGCAGCAGCTGGGCATTGTGTTGTGCACAGATTTCTGCCAGGCTCAGTACTGCCTGGAAGTTCAGCAGAAAAGCCTTGTCTTCATCTTCTTCCGCTTTATCTACTGCCGTATAAGCCGCACAGTTGATACATGCATCAATTTGCTGAGCGGAAAAATAGGCTGCCAGGGCATCTGCGTCTGTAATGTCCAGGTCCTGGTAATCAGTGAATAGCAGGTTGAATTGTGGATAGGCGCCGGCCAGCTGTTGTAAAGACTGTCCCAATTGGCCGTTTCCGCCGGTAACAAGAATATTTTTCATAGCAAATGATCAGCTGTTAAAAACAAAATTATGTTGTATGTCTGCCAATACCGGCAGAACCAAATCTTTCTCAGAAACGATAGCATCTTTCAGGTCGATACCCCAATTGATATTCAGGGCAGGATCGTTATAGATAATGCCACCCTCGCTGCCTTTCTGGTAAAAATTATCGCATTTATACATTACTTCCGCTGTTTCACTGATCACGGCATAACCGTGTGCGAATCCTTTAGGTACCAGCAACTGTAGTTTGTTGGCGGCGCTCAGTTCAATAGCAAATGACTTACCATAGGTAGGAGATCCTTTACGGATATCAACCACCACATCAATAATACTGCCTTCCAGTGTTCTTATCAGCTTGGTTTGTGCATATGGTTCCAGCTGATAGTGCAGGCCCCTTAGTACGCCGTAGGTAGAGCGGGCCTGGTTGTCCTGAACAAAATTGTAGGTAATGCCTTCTGCGGTGAAAGTGTTGACATTGTAGCTTTCAAAAAAATAGCCACGATGATCGCCATGCACTTTTGGCTCATAAATTAAAAGGTCCGGTATCCCGGTTTGTTGAAAGCCCATGAGAAATATTGATAATAGCTGTTAGCAGTTAGCTTTTAGAAGGTTGTTCGTCAGTTATTTAATATTGACGAACAACCACTAATTGCTATCTTTTTTGATATTGTTCGTTATAATAATTTTGATAGTCCCCGCTGGTAACATGGTTTAACCATGTTTCATTTTCGAGGTACCAGTCCACTGTTTTTTCAAGGCCTTCCTCAAACTGAAGAGATGGTTCCCATCCCAGTTCCTTGTTGAGTTTGGTGGCATCTATGGCGTAACGGAGATCATGACCTGCACGATCTTTTACATAGGTGATCAGCTGAGCAGAAGTTCCTTCCGGACGCCCCAGTTTCTGATCCATGATCTTACACAGGAGACGAATGAGATCGATATTCTTCCACTCATTAAATCCGCCTACGTTATAGGTTTCACCAATTTTTCCATAGTGAAAAATCGTATCAATTGCCCTGGCATGGTCATTTACGAATAACCAGTCACGAACATTCTCTCCTTTACCGTATACCGGCACTGGCTTGTTGTTTTTGATATTATGAATGGCCAGTGGGATCAGCTTTTCCGGAAAATGGTGAGAGCCGTAGTTATTGGAACAGTTTGAAATAACGGCCGGCAAATGATAGGTGTGGTGATAGGCCATTACAAAATGATCCGAACTGGCTTTGGAAGCGGAGTATGGTGACCGGGGATCGTATGGTGTTGTTTCCAGGAAGAAACCTTCTTCTCCAAGTGAACCATATACCTCATCGGTAGATACATGGTAGAACAGTTTTCCATCCATCTGATCTTTCCAGTGCTTCCGTGCATTGTTCAGCAGCACAGCAGTTCCTAACACGTTTGTTTTGATGAATGCCAGCGGATCCATAATGGAACGGTCTACATGACTTTCTGCTGCCAGATGAATCACGCCATCAAACTGATATTTTTTAAAGAGACCATCGATGAAAGACTCATCGGTGATATCACCTTTTTCGAAAATGTAATTTGGTTGGTCTTTTACATCTGTCAGATTTTCCAGGTTGCCGGCATAAGTAAGCGCATCCAGGTTTACAACCTGGTAATCAGGATATTTATTTACAAATAACCTTACTACATGCGAACCTATAAATCCGGCGCCACCAGTAATCAATAATTTCCGTTTCATTCCAGAATATAATTAGTTTTATTTTAATAGGGCTTCTTTAAAGTACTCGTAAGTGATCTTTAAACCTTCCTGTCTGCCTACTTTCGGTTCCCATCCCAACAGTGTACGGGCTTTGGTAATATCCGGCTGCCGCTGCCTGGGATCATCTTTGGGCAACGGGAGGTAAACGATTTTCTGTTTTGAGCCTGTTAAAGCAATGATTTCTTCTGCAAACTGGTTCAAGGTAATTTCCTGTGGATTTCCAATGTTTACCGGTAAATGATAGTCACTTAGCAGTAAGCGGTAAATACCTTCCACAAGATCATCTACATAACAGAAGGAGCGTGTTTGGCTGCCATCGCCGAATACAGTGAGGTCCTGGCCATTCAATGCCTGGCTCATAAATGCCGGCAAAGCACGGCCGTCGTTGAGTCGCATACGCGGACCGTAGGTATTGAAGATGCGTATGATACGGGTTTCTACACCATGAAAGTTGTGATAAGCCATGGTGATAGATTCCAGGAACCTTTTCGCTTCGTCATATACCCCTCTTGGCCCCACCGGGTTTACATTGCCCCAGTATTCTTCCGGCTGCGGATGTACATTAGGATCGCCATATACTTCAGACGTAGAAGCTACCAGGATACGCGCTTTTTTTTCTTTTGCCAGCCCAAGCAGGTTATGTGTACCCAAAGAGCCTACTTTCAATGTTTGAATAGGCATTTTCAGATAATCGATCGGACTGGCCGGCGATGCGAAGTTCAGTATATAATCCAGTTTTCCCGGAACATGCACAAACTTGGTTACATCGTGGTGATAATATTCAAAATCCGGCAAAGGAAAAAGATGCTCGATATTTTTGATATTACCGGTAAGCAGGTTATCCATGCCTATTACATGGAAGCCCTCCTTTATAAAACGGTCGCAGAGATGAGAGCCGAGAAATCCGGCAGCTCCGGCGATGAGTATTCTTTTCTTTTCCATATATCAGGTATAAGTGTTAGAGGATAGCAGGCATACGTCCCACGCTTTCGTAATGGTAGCCCAGTTCCTTCATACGCGTTACTTCGAAAAGATTTCTGCCGTCGAAAATAGCACGGTGTTTTAAGCTGGAAGAAATTCTGTTGAAGTCAGGCGTTCTGAACACGCTCCACTCTGTGGCAATGATCAACGCATCAGCATTTTCCAGGCAATTATACTGATGTTCAGCATAAATAATTTTATCACCTAATATCTGTTTTACGTTACTCATGGCCTCCGGGTCAAAAACGCTGACAGTAGCACCTTCTGCAAGCAATGCTTCTATAATGTATAATGCCGGAGCTTCCCTGATATCGTCTGTATTCGGTTTAAATGCCAATCCCCATAAGGCAAAGTGTTTACCTTTCAGATCGTCGTTAAAGAAGCCTTTTATTTTCGGTAATAAAAATAGTTTTTGCTTCTCGTTTACATCCATCACGGCATTTAGTATTTTAAAATCGTACGCTGCATCTTCGGATGATTTTACCAACGCCTGTACATCTTTAGGAAAACAACTGCCTCCGTAACCTATGCCCGGGAAAAGGAAGCGTTTGCCGATACGATCATCGCTACCAATACCTCTGCGAACCATATCCACGTCGGCGCCGAGCTTTTCGCATAGCACGGCTATTTCGTTCATAAACGAAATTTTGGTAGCCAGGAAGGAATTGGCCGCATACTTGGTCAGTTCTGCCGATTTTTCATCCATGAAAAGGATCGGGTTTCCCTGTCTTACGAAAGGCGCATACAGCTCTCCCATTACTTTGCGGGCCCTTTCAGACGTAGTGCCAATCACCACTCTGTCGGGTTTCATAAAATCATCTACTGCTACTCCTTCCCGTAAGAATTCGGGGTTGGATACAACATCAAACGGTGTAGTGCAGTTGGCGGCAATAGCAGCAGTTACTTTTTCGGCTGTGCCGACAGGAACAGTGCTTTTGTCGACAATCACTTTATAGTCTGTCATGATCTTACCCAAATGTGTGGCTACATTCAACACAAAAGAGAGATCAGCTGCACCGTCTGCTCCCGGTGGAGTAGGTAATGCCAGGAAAATTACTTCCGCATCTTTAATTCCTTCTTCCAGGCTGGTAGTAAAAAACAAACGCTCTTCCTTGAGGTTACGTTCAAATAGTTTTTCCAGTCCTGGTTCGTAAATGGTGATCTGACCCGCTGACAGTTTTTTTACTTTGTTGGCATCAATGTCTACGCAGGTGACATCATTTCCTGTTTCGGCAAAACAGGTACCGGTTACGAGTCCTACGTAACCAGTACCTACTACTGTAATTTTCATGTTGGGGGATTGTTTAAAAATGATTTAACGGACTGGATAATGTGTTCCAGTTGATCGGGATCCATTTCAGTGTGTATCGGCAAGGAAATCACCTTGGTGGTGAGACTATCGGTTACTGGGAGATTATATGCGGCGCCGCCGAAGTCCTCGAACATTTTCTGGCGGTGGCCTGGAACAGGGTAGTAGATCATGGCAGGCACTCCTTTTGTTGACAGGTACTGCTGCAATTCGTTCCTATCGGCTCCATTCAATTGAAGCGTATATTGGTGAAACACATGATAGCTATAGGGGGCACGGTAAGGTGTTGTAATCTGCGGGATACCGGCAAAGGCGGCATCATACGCATCGGCTACCGCACGGCGGGCAGCAATATATTCGTCGAGTAAAGGCAGTTTAATATTCAATACGGCTGCCTGTACAGAATCCAAACGGGAATTGCAACCTACCACATCGTGATAGTAGCGGGCCGACTGGCCATGATTCGCCACCATACGGAGTTTAGCTGCCAGCTCATCATCGTTGGTAAATATGGCGCCGCCATCACCATAGCAACCCAGGTTTTTGGAAGGGAAAAACGAGGTACAACCAATATGCCCGATGGCGCCGGCCTTCTTTTTCGAACCATCTTTAAAGGTATAATCCGCACCAATCGCCTGCGCATTGTCTTCAATTACATAGAGATTGTGTTTTGCGGCCAGGGCCATCAATGGTTCCATATCTGCTACATGACCATACAGGTGTACAGGCACGATCGCTTTGGTTTTGGGTGTAATGGCTTTTTCAATCGCCGCTACATCCAGACAATATGTTTGCGGATCTACATCCACAAAAACCGGTTTCAGGCGCAACAGCGCAATGACTTCCGCAGTAGCTATAAAAGTAAAAGATGGTGTAATCACTTCATCACCAGGTTCCAGTCCAAGCGCCATCATGGCAATTTGAAGAGCATCTGTTCCATTGGCGCAGGGAATCACATGCCTGGAGCCCAGGTAGGTTTGTAAGTCGCCGGCAAATTTCTGCACTGCACCGCCGTTAATAAAAGCGGAGCTCTCCAACACTTCCCCGATGGCTGCATCTACCTGTGATTTAATCTTCGTATACTGGCGTTTCAAGTCCACCATCTGAATAGGAACCATATGATCGTATATTTTTATTTTGTTTAAAGTGTGCAAATTTACAAATTTTGAGATTGGCTGGGGATTATCTTTGCATTCAGCTGAAAATTAAGTAAAAGTACGCAGGAGAATGATAGCAACTGGAATTTATAATGCAGGACTTCAATTATACCATGCCGGGGTTCGCCTGGCTGCACTGGCAGGCAAAACAAAGGCCCGGCGCTGGCTCAAAGGCAGGGAGCACTGGGCATCGCGCATGCGTGCGGATGGTATCGGCCAATCACCGGTGATATGGATCCATGCCGCCTCCCTGGGAGAATTTGAGCAAGGCAGACCTGTCCTGGAAGCCATCCGCCATGCCTGGCCGTCCTATAAAATTTTAGTAACTTTTTTTTCTCCATCGGGATACGAGGTGCGGAAAGACTATAAGGGAGCGGATTATGTATATTATCTCCCTCTTGATACCCGTCGCAATGCCCGCGAATTCCTGGATATTGTACAGCCTGCATTGGCCATCTTTATAAAATATGAATTCTGGTATCATTATCTCACGGCATTGTATACACGCAATATCCCCACCCTGCTGGTGTCGGGGATTTTTCGTAAAGACCAGGTATTCTTCAAAGGCTATGGCGGTATGTTCCGCCGTTTACTACAACAGCTGACGCATATTTTTGTACAAAATGGGGCCTCCCTGAGCCTCCTGCAGGGAATTGGCCTGCAGAACTGCAGCATTAGCGGGGATACCCGTTTCGACCGCGTATCGGCGCTGTTATCTGAGCAAACGGCATTGCCGGAAATAGCGGCATTTGGCGCCGGCGTAAGATTGGTAGTAGCCGGTAGTACCTGGCCCGCAGATGAAAAAATGCTAAGCGACTGGTGGAAGGAGAAGGAGGAAAAAGAGGTGAAACTGATCATCGCACCCCATGAAATCCACCAGGCACATATCCAGGCCATCAGCACACTTTTTCCCGGGGCGGTCACCTATTCGTCCCTGAAACAGGGGGCGGGGGCGGATTCAGAGGTACTGATCATCGATAACATAGGGATGCTTACGGCCCTGTACCGATACGCCACCATTGCCTATGTAGGCGGAGGCCTTGAAAAGGGCGGTATCCACAATATCCTGGAACCGGCAGTTTATAGTAAACCGGTCATCATTGGTCCAGTATTCGAAAAGTATTTTGAAGCCGTAGAACTGGTGGAAGCAGGGGGGGCACTCGTGGTGCATAATTACCGTAACCTGCATACCTATACGGAGATGCTGCTCGCCGATGCAGATGTTTACGATAAAACAGCCACCATAGCGGGCAATTATGTAGCGGCTAATACCGGCGCCACACAGAAAGTAGTGCATTATATTCAGGAAAAACGCTTCTTAAGTAAAGCGTAGAAGTGCTGTACCAGGTGGTGGTCATCTTCCCAGCCCTGTATAATTTTTATTTCGCGTTGTATCCAATAGTCCGCTTCCTGCAGATTACCGCATTCGTTGATGGTTTTGATGGAACGCTCATAGAGATCCCTGTCGCCCCTGAAAAGCTCCTGTATAAACTGGTACTTATCGTTGATGCCAATAGCTGAGCGGAGATCCTTAATGGGCATATCTCCCAGCTTCTGAGCCACTTCCACCTGTTGTTGCCGGAGGCGGTCGTTCAGCGATGTACCATTGTTATTATTGCCAACCAGGTCGTTCAGGTCTTTCCTGAGCTCACCCGTGTTACCATTTGCATGGCCATTGTTAAACGCAGGAATGTCGTCGAAAAGCGTAGCAGGCCGGTGTTTCTCCGTTGGCGGCTGATTGGCTGCCAGCGTAGGAATAGGCTGCGCGGTAACTACCGGTTCAGGTTTGGGCGGCACCAGGTCGGCTGCCGGCGGTGTTTCCGCTGCGATGAAGGGAATCGTTTCTTTAGGTGTAACAGGCGCCGGTTCAGGCGTAACAGCCGGGGGGATATTGGCCGCCGGTGTTGTTGTTTGAGGTGATGCCTCACTTGCCGGCAATGGCGCGGTATGCTCCGCTGCCTTGGCTGCCCGGCTATTGATATCTTCTGAAGGTGTAAAATTATTATTGGTGGTATTGCCGTTTAACCTTGCTGCGCGGGTGTTGATATCTTCCTGCGCCTCCTGCGGATCCATTCCGGCCGGTTGGCTGTGCTGCTGCATTGCCAGGGGCACGGTGGCTTCCACCGGTTTGTTTTCCGGTTTTACTTCCACGGGCGCCGGGTGCTGTGGCGGTTTATTTGACGGTAATGTTGTAGTTTGCGCCGCGGTAGCTGCCGGCATGCTTACCGTTACGGGCGACTGTGCGGGCATTATTACCGCAATATTGCTCTGGGAAGATTGTACCTGTTGCTGATGTAGTTTATTACGTGCATGTAACACCTCAGCCTGCAGCAATTGCGCATAATACGAAATTGCCGAAAGGTCTGCCCCGGAATTTTTTAATTCCTGTAGTTTTTCAATTAATGCATTAATTTTTTCCATGCCTTAATTGTTAACGGGTGAATGATAGAAATTATTTTATTTTCATAAAATTAGAATATTTTAATTAATTAATAATCAAATTAGTATAATATGTTTATTGAACCTTCTCTTGCAGGAGGGCGGAGGGGCTGGATTGAAGTAATTTGCGGCTCTATGTTTTCGGGAAAAACCGAAGAACTGATTCGCCGGCTCAAACGGGTACGTATCGCTAACTTAAGGGTGGAAATATTCAAGCCTGCGGTGGATACCCGTTATGATGAAGGTAGTATTACTTCTCATGATGAAAATAAAATCATTTCCACGCCGATAGAAAACTCACAGCAAATATTGTTGCTGGCACAAGAGGTAGATGTAGTGGGGATTGACGAGGCCCAGTTCTTCGATGACGAGTTGCCGAATGTATGCGATCAGCTGGCATTGCGCGGGGTGCGGGTGATTATTGCCGGGCTCGACATGGATTTTACCGGGAAGCCGTTCGGGCAAATGCCTTTCCTGCTGGCGAAAGCAGACTATATTACCAAGTTACATGCGATTTGTGTGAAGTGTGGCCACATTGCCAATTATTCCTATCGTAAATCTGCTTCGAAGGAAACATTGTTACTTGGCGAAAAGGACCTGTATGAGCCAAGATGCAGGCATTGCTACTACGAGGTGCCCTGATCAGAGCTGTTGTTGTTTTACTTTAAAAGTGAATTTCTTTTGCGTGAGATAGCTGAAAGTAACTACCAGCGCGGTAGTACATATTTTACCGATGGTAGGATAGAAGTGCAGCTGGTCTACAAACAGCTTCATAAGAACATAGTTCAGCATAATGCAGATGCCTACCAGTACAAAGTAACGGAACAGTTGTACACGGCCCCGCAGATTTGAATCTGAGAATACCACATATTTGCTCAACAGGAAGCCGGTGGGGAAAGTAACGGCCATAGACATGAACAGTGCGGCAATATGTGCGCTCATGTTAAAAAACACGAGGTGAACCATTTGTTGATGCAGTACAAAGTTGTAGCACACAAAGTACAGAAGTATATCCAGCGCCGTATTTCCACCGCCACATGCAAGATAGCGGAAGGTTTGCCAGGGCATCACCTTCGAAAAGGGCTGATAGAAGAATTTGAGTATCTGTAATATGGCGTCGCGTAACATAATTAAAATTGGCGCAAAGTTATACGTTTTCCCGTTTTCCGGAAATACTTTAATGAAAGTTAACAACTGTTTGGGCTTACCTTAACATATTCCTTTTTTTCCATGCGGAAGTTGAGGTGGAATTACCGGTAGCTGCTTCCTGTAAAGTTATATTGCTTTGCTGCCATACGTACGCAGCCAGTATGGCGGCGAGTTTATCCACATCGGCAGATTCCGCTTGCAATGCTTGCGGGGTGAAATATTTGCTGATAAAATTGGTGTCGAAATTTCCTTCTATAAAGGCTGGTTGTTGCAAAGCCCACTGGCCAAAAGTAAGGGTTGTTCTGATGCCTTTTACCTGGTATTCGGCGATAGCACGCATCAGGCGAAGCCTGGCTTCTTCCCGGTTGCTGCCCCAGGCAATGAGTTTGGCGATCATAGGATCATAATAAATAGGAATATCCATACCCTGTTCATACCCATCATCTACCCTTACACCATAGCCCTGCGGCCGGATATAGGTTTCCAGTTTACCAGTATCCGGTAAGAAGTTGTTGGCAGGATCTTCTGCGCAAATACGTAATTCAATAGCATGGCCATTGATTTTAAGGCTTTCCTGTGTAAAGGACAATTGCTCTCCCCTGGCTATTTTGATTTGCTCTTTTACGAGATCCAGCCCGGTAATCAGTTCTGTAACCGGATGTTCTACCTGTAACCGCGTGTTCATTTC